>WNEY01000893.1_pt1 | contig 19835 bp, 11 predicted proteins | sample 5400531 | NCBI WGS metagenome assembly WNEY01 (sample SAMN13153338, study PRJNA577476) | soil metagenome | isolation source: 200 cm saprolite under Douglas fir tree site 1 | place: USA:California | collected 2015-04-18
GAACTTGGCGCGGAGGTCGTCGCGCTGCGTGGCGATTCCGGTGGGGCACGTGTTCAGGTGGCACTGCCGCGCCATGTCGCAGCCCAGCGCGACCAGCACGCCGGTGCCGAAGCCGAACTCCTCCGCGCCCAGAAGCGCCGCGACGACGATGTCGCGGCCGCTGCGAAGGCCCCCGTCGGTGCGGAGGCTCACGCGCTCGCGCAGCCGGTTCGCCACGAGCACCTGCTGCGTCTCCGCGAGTCCGAGCTCCCACGGCACGCCGGCGTTCTTGATCGATGAAAGCGGTGACGCGCCCGTGCCGCCGTCGTGCCCCGAGATGAGCACGTAGTCGGCGCGCGCCTTCACGACACCGGCGGCAATGGTCCCCACGCCCGACTCGGCCACTAGCTTCACGCCGACTCGGGCGCGCGGGTTGACCGTCTTGAGGTCGTAGATGAGCTGTGCGAGGTCCTCGATGGAGTAGATGTCGTGGTGCGGCGGCGGGGAGATGAGCGCCATTCCGGGCTGCGCGTGGCGCAGCCGCGCGATGAGGCTCGTCACCTTCAGACCGGGGAGCTGGCCGCCCTCGCCTGGCTTCGAGCCCTGCGCGATCTTGATCTCGAGCTCGTCAGCGCGCTTCAGGTAGGCGGGCGTCACGCCGAATCGTGCGGAGGCGACCTGCTTCACGCGGTTGTCGCGCCTGACGGCAGCGTCGTCGTAGGTGTCCGGGTCTTCTCCACCCTCACCTGAGTTGGACCTCGCGCCTATCTGGTTCATCGCCAGCGCGAGCGCCTCGTGCGCCTCTGGCGAGAGGGCGCCGAGCGACATCGCCGTGCTCACGAATCGCTTGACGATCTCGCTCGCGGGCTCGACCTCGTCCACCGGCGCAGGCGAGTCCGACGCGCGCAGCACCAGCAGCTCGCGCAGCGATTGCGGCCGGTCCATGTGCGATGTCCGAAGCCACTCGTGGAACAGATCGCCGTCCGCACCGGCGGCCGCCTTCTGCGCCGTACGCACGCCGAGCGGGTTGTACGCGTGATGCTCACCTGTCTTTCGGAACCTCACGCGCCCGTGGTCGGGTAGCGCCGTCGCCTCGGCCATCCGCGAGCGCGCCAGCGCGTCGAGGTCAGCGAGGTCCGCGCCGCCGATGCGCGACGGCATCGACGGGAAGCACGTGCGCATCACCTCGGCGCCGAGGCCGAGCGCTTCGAGCACGAGCCCGCCGCGGTAGCTCGCCGCGCAGGAGATACCCATCTTGGCCATCACCTTGAGAAGCCCGGCCTCGAGCGCTTTCCGGTAGGCGGCCTCGCGTTCCGGCCCGGCCGTGGCCATCGCGAGGTACGGATGCACCGCGCTCGCGCCGATCGTCACCAGGCACGCGATGTCGTGCACGTCGACGACGTCACCGGCGATGGCGATGATGTCGATCGCCATGCGGCGCCCGGTGCTGAGCAGGTGCTCGTGCACCGCGCCCACGGCCAGCGCCATCGGAATCGGCACCCGCGTGGCGTCGAGGTCGGCACGCCGGTCGCTGATGGCGATGAGGCCGCCGGCCTGCTCTGCCTCCAGCTGCAGCCGCTTGAGCTCTGTAGCGATGGAGCGGTCGGGCGCGCACGTCGCGTCGAGGACCGTGGCCTCTTCGAGGACTCGAGCGAGCTCGCCCGCGCCGAGCACGGGAGACTCGAGCTCGAGCAGCCGGGAGTGTTGAGGCACCGCCGGATGGTGCCGGCGGCTCAGCTCGGACTCGGCGCCGCCCTCCGGCTCGAGGGTCCGCGAGCGCGCGCCCAGCAGCGTGCGCAGCGACATGACCGCCTTCTCGCGCAGCGGGTCGATCGCGGGGTTCGTCACCTGCGCGAAGCGCTGTCGCAGATAGCCGTACAGACGGCGCGGCGTGCGTCCGAGTGGTGCGATGGGGATGTCGTCGCCCATTGAGTACACCGGCTCGGCGCCGGTGTCGGCCATGACCTCGACCACCATCTTCACGTCCTCGAAACCCCAGCCGTGGATGCGCTGCAGCCGGCCGAGGTCGGCGAGCGGCTCGAGCTCGATGTGGCGGCGGGGCACCGGCACCAGCACGCGGTCGGCGAGCAAGCCGTAGTCGTGCCTCGACGCAGCGCGCTCCTTCGCGTCGGCGTCGCGCAGGACCGAGTTGTCGCGCGTGTCGACGAGCAGCATCTGTCCCGGTCCCAGCCGGCCGCGCTCGACGACGTCGGACGGCTCCATGGTCACGACGCCCGCCTCGGAGGCGGCGGCCAGCATGCCCTGGCGCGTGCGCGCCCAGCGCAGCGGGCGCAGCCCGTTGCGGTCGAGCGCCGCGCCGACCACGACGCCGTCGCTGAAGGCGAGGGCGGCCGGTCCATCCCACGGCTCGAACTTCGTCGACTGATAGCGGTAGAAGTCGCGCACAGCAGGCGCCAGGTCGCCGCGGCCTTCCCACGCGTCGGGCACGAGGCTCATCAGCGCCTCCGAGGCCTCCCACCCGCGCCTGACGAGAAGCTCCAGCGCGTTGTCGAGCGATGCGGAGTCCGACCCTTCGGGCCACACGACCTGCCTCAGCTCGGGCTCGAGCTCCGCTTCGCGCGCGCGCATCCACGCGCGATTGGCGCCGACGGTGTTGATCTCGCCGTTGTGCGCGAGCAGGCGGAAGGGCTGCGCGAGCCGCCAGTCGGGCATGGTGTTCGTCGAATAGCGCTGGTGGAAGACGGCGAGCCTGCTCTCGCAATCGGGGTCCTGCAGATCGAGATAGAAGTCGGCGAGCCGGGTGCCCGCCATGAGCCCCTTGTAGACGAGGGTCCGGCTCGAACACGACGGGATGTACATGCGGACGCCGCTGGCCGAGGCTTGCCTCTCCGCGGCGCGGCGCGCTCGATAGAGACGCACTTCCCACCTGTCTGCGTCCGAATCGGACGTCGCGATGAGCCCGTGCCAGATGCCGGGCATCGTCTCGCGCGCACGTTCGCCAAGGCTGGAAGCGTCGACCGGCACTCGACGCCACTCGAGCAGCTGCATGCCCGCGTTGCCCATCGCGTGCGCGATCAGCGGCAGCGCTCGCTCGTCCCACTCGAACACGCACACAACAGCGATCTCGCCACCGAGCAGGCGGCTGGGAACCTGGATCAGGAGACCCGCGCCGTCGCCGCTCTTGCCGTCGGCATCCAGTCCACCGCGGTGGGCGAGCCGCGCCAGCGCGCGGGCTCCGAGCTCAACTGCGGCGTGACCGAGCTCGGGCGTGGACACGAAGCCCATGCCGCATGCCGCGCGTGCGCTCGGCAGTTTCCCCGCCCAGGCAAGGCGTGTTTGACGGATGGTGGGGGGCACTGATCGAGAGCCTATCGGGATCGCTTCGCGTCAGCTAGTGCAGCGGTGACAAAGAAGGGCGCGGTTGCTTATGCCGCCATCACATGCCCAGGAGCGCCTGCACGCGCAGCGCGACGGCGAGATTCAGGCGCGTCTCCGCCTCCTCGAGGTCGTAGTTGCCGATCTCGCGGATGCGGTCGAGCCGGTAACGCAGCGTGTTGGGGTGCACGCGCAAACGCTTCGCCGCCTCCTGCTGCTCGCCGGTCTCGAGGTACGCACGCAGCGTCGACACGAGGCTGCCGTTGCGCGCGCGGTCGTGCTCCACGAGCGGACCGAGCAGCCGGTGCGCGTAATCGACGAGGCGCTCATCCGCGACCGCAGCGAGTAGTCCGGTAAGTCCGAGCTCGGGCACAGCCACGACCTGGCCCCACCGCTTGAAGCGTGCGAGCGAGTCCATCACCGAGGTCACCTCGCGCTGGGCGCCGGCCACGCCGGTGGGCGCTTCCACCGGGCCGCTGAACCCTACCGAGACGGTGAAGCCCGGCTTCCAGTCGGCGATCGACTGTCTGACCTGCATGCCCAGCGCGTGCACGCGCGATTGGTGCTCGCCAGGCTCGGTGCCGAGCGGCAGCAGCGACACCACGCTGTCGGACCGGCCCTGCACCAGCGCGCGCGGGTAGCTGGCGCGGACGACCGCGGTGACGCGGCGCAGGAACTCGCGCTTCAGAGCCTGGATCGCGTCCTCGGATATCTGGCGCGCGCGGTTGAAGCCGCGGAAGTCGTCGATGTCGACCAGCATCACGATGTGCTGCCCGTGCAGCGGATAGCCAAGGTGGCGGGCGCGCCGCTGCGCCGCGGCGTCGTCGCCGTACGTGCCGAACAGAAGGTCGCCCAGGAACTCTCCGCGAACCCGCCCTTCGACCTCGACCAGCTCGCGCTCCTTGGCGATCGACAGGGCCAGCACGAGCGATGCCTGTTCCAGCGCGAGGAAAGCGAGCTCCTCGTTATGGGGATGGTTGTCCATGACCGAGATGTAGCCGAGCACCTGGTTGGCCGCCAGGATCGGCGCGATCAATCGCTCCTTGGACATGCCGACATGCGGGAACGGCGGGACCTTGATCGGCCCTCGCTTGGCTTCGATCTCCCGGAGCATCCGCTGGATCTGCGGGTCGAACAGCACACGCTGCGGCGTGCCCTGCCGCTGGATCGTCTCTTTGCGGTGCGGGTCGCCGGTGCCCCCGGCGTGCGCGAGAAGATGAAAGCTCGCGTCCTCGATCACGACGGCGCTCTCCAATAGGTCGGAGAGCGTCTTGCAGATCTCGTTCACACCCTTGCCGTCCAGCACCAGCTCGGTGAAACGGCGGTGGATCTCGATGGAGCGCTTCAGCCGCGAGTGCTCGGCGTTGATGATCCGCTCGAGCAGCGGAGCCATGACGTCGACGAGCTGCACGTTCGCCGGCACCGTGAAAAGCGGCACATTGAGCCTGTCCGCCTCGGTGAGCATCTCGGGCGCGAGCTTGCGCAGGTACGGGTGCGGTTTGACCACCAGCCCCGCGCCCGCGGATTCGGCGATGCGGCTGATGAGCCTGATCTGTGCGGCGCGGTCGTCTTTGATGGGGAAGCCCGTGGTGAGCAGGAGATCGCCCGCGCGAGGCTGGATTTCAGGCGTCTCCATCAGCCGGACCCACTCGATCGGGCGGTCGAGGCCGTTCTCGCCCGCCAGCAGTCGGGCGCTGGCGAATTCGCCCATGCGCATCGCCTCGCGCACCGTCGGTTTGGGCTCAGCGAGCTCCTCGGCGGCCCTGCGTGCCATCTGCAGCAGAGATTACCTGTGTGCACAGATCACAAGCAAATCCGGCTTTTGCTTGTGCCGCCGGCACTACGAGGCTGCACCAAGAAGCGCATAAGCTGGTGTCATGGATCATGAGGACGCTCCGAGCTGTGAACGCCATGAGGACAAGGTGCCGATGCGCTTGCGCTCGATGCACTCCGACTCGTCGCGGCCGGACACGGTGGTCGGCCTGTACGAGTGTCCGGAGTGTGGGTACGAGCGGCGCCGGCCGATCGAGGTAACCACCGCAGCGTAGGCGGGAGTCCCCTGTCCCTCCCCGCCGAGCGGGGAGGCTAGGTGGGGGCGGTGATCAGCCGATCAGCTCCCGGAGCACGAGCGGCAGGATGCCGCCGTTGTGCATGTAGCCGATCTCGGTGTCGTTGTCGACGCGCGCGCGCGTCGTGAACGTCGTGCTCTCGCCGCCATCGGTTGCGGCCACGACGTCCACGGGCTGCCCCGGCGCGAGGCCGTCGAGACCGCGGATCGTGAAGCTCTCGCGCCCGGTGAGCCCCAACGTCTTCGGGTTCTCGCCGGGCCCGAACTCGAGCGGCAGCACGCCCATGCCGACCAGGTTGGAACGATGGATCCGCTCGAAGCTCTCGGCGATCACCGCGCGCACGCCCAGGAGCAGTGGCCCCTTCGCGGCCCAGTCGCGTGACGAGCCCGACCCATACTCCTTGCCCGCGAGCACGATGAGCGGCACGCGCTCGGCGCGATAGCGCTCCGACGCGTCGTAGATGGTCATCTCCGTGCCATCCGGCATGTGCAGCGTCCAGTAACCCTCGCGCTGAACGAGTGCGTTGCGCAGCCGGATGTTTCCGAATGTGCCGCGCAGCATCACCTCGTGATTGCCGCGCCGCGAGCCGAAGCTGTTGAAGTCGAATCGATCGACGCCATGCTCGATGAGGTAGTGGCCGGCGGGACTGTCGGCCGGGATGGCGCCGGCGGGGGAGATGTGGTCGGTCGTCACCGAATCGCCGAGGACGCACAGCACGCGTGCGCCGTCGATGTCGGTCAGCGGGGCAGACTTGGGCTGGAAGCCCTCGAAGTAGGGCGGCTCCTTAACGTAAGTCGATCCCGAATCCCACTGAAAGATCGGGCCTGTCGGAGCGGACATCGTCTTCCAGTGCTCGTCGCCTTCGAAGATGCGCGAATACTCGCGCTTGAACATCTCCTGCTTCACGCATCGCTGGATGACCGCGTTGACCTCCTCCTGAGACGGCCACAGCTCCGACAGCTTCACAGGCTTGCCATCGCGGTCGTGTCCGACAGGGTCTTTGCTGAGGTCGATGTTCACGGTGCCCGCAAGCGCGTACGCGACAACGAGCGGAGGTGATCCGAGATAGCTCGCCTTCACCAGCGGGTGAATGCGCGCCTCGAAGTTGCGGTTGCCCGAAAGCACGGCGACGACACTGAGGTTCTCGCTGGTCACAGCCGCCTCGACCTCCGGCGTCGCCAGCGGGCCGGAGTTGCCGATGCACGTCGTGCAGCCATAGCCGACCAGGAAGAAGCCCAGCTTTTCCAGAGGCTCCATCAAGCCCGCGGTGTCGAGGTAGTCGGTCACGACGCGCGAGCCGGGCGCGAGGCTGGTCTTCACGTAGGAATTCACGGTCAGGCCACGCTCGACCGCCTTCTGCGCCAGCAGGCCGGCCGCGACCATGACCGACGGGTTGGACGTATTCGTGCAGCTCGTGATCGCGGCGATGACGACGGATCCGTGCTCGAGCTTTGCCGCCGGCTTCGGCGCGACCGCGACCGCGGCCCTTCCGTTGATCGGGCCGCCCTCTTCGGACAGGCGCGAAATCGCGTCAGGTTCGGGCTTCGGCCCGTTGCCGAACGCGCCAGTGAAGCTCTGCCACACGTTCGGCAGCGACACGCGGTCCTGGGGACGCTTCGGGCCGGCCAGGCTGGGCTCGACCTTGGCGAGGTCGAGCTCGAGCAGCTCGCTGAAACGCGGCGTCCCCGCGCCGTCGACCCGGAACAGGTCCTGCTCTTTGCTGTAGCGCTCGACCAGCGCGATGTGGTCGGCGCTGCGGCCCGTGGTCTCGAGGTAGCGCAGCGTCTGGGCGTCGACAGGGAACAGCGCGGACGTGGCCCCGTACTCCGGACACATGTTGCTGAGCGTCGCGCGGTCGGGCACCGACAGCGTCGAAAGGCCGTCGCCGCAGAACTCGACGAACTTGTCGACGACGCCATGCTTGCGCAGCATCTCGGTGAGCGTCAGCACGAGGTCGGTGGCCGTGGCGCCCGCGCTCAGCGCGCCGCTGAAGCGAACGCCCACCACGATCGGCGGGGCCAGGTAGGTGGGCTGGCCGAGCATGGCCGCCTCGGCCTCGATGCCTCCGACGCCCCATCCGAGCACGCCAAGGCCGTTGACCATCGTCGTGTGCGAGTCGGTGCCCATGAGCGTGTCTGGGATCGCGGTCCGGTGTCCGTCCATGTCGCGCACCTGCACGACTTTCGCGACGTGCTCGAGGTTGACCTGGTGGCAGATGCCCATGCCAGGCGGGACCAGCGAGAAGTTGTGAAACGCCTGCTGGGCCCAGCGCAGGAGCGCGTAGCGCTCGCGGTTGCGCTCGATCTCCTTCTGGATGTTGCGCGTGTACGAGTCGCGCATGCCGAACGAATCGACCTGGACGGAGTGGTCGATGATCAGGTCGACCGGGACGAGCGGGTCGACCTTGCCCGGATCCTTGCGCGCGCGCTGCATCGCCGATCGCATGGCAGCGAGGTCCACCACCGCGGGCACGCCGGTGAAGTCCTGCATGAGCACACGCGCGGGAAGGAACGGCAGCTCTGCGTCCCTCGACCGCGGCGCCGGCCAGGCCACGAGCGCCGGCACGTTCGCCTCGGCGGTGGTCCCCGACCGGCTGAGCCGGACGAGGCCTTCGAGCAGGACTTTGACCGTGACCGGCAGTCCCGACGGATCGCCGAGGCCTCCCTTCGAAAGATCGGCCAGCGGGTAGAAATCGACGTCGGTCCCCGCAAGCCGCTTGCCGGCGATCACAGATCGAATGTTAGTGCGGCGACTTGGGCGACCTGTTCGCTCCGGCCATCACCTGAGCGATGCGTCGCGGTCCCTCCGCCTGCTCGATCTCCTCGAACGGGACCGGCAGTGCGAGGCGCCAGTTCGGCCACTCCGTGGTCGTGCCCGGGACATTCGGCCGCTCGTCGACCGCCAGCGCGTCCTCCAGCGAGGCAAGCACGAGGCATGACTTCGAAGTCGCGAGCCGCCGGTAGGCGGCGACCGCGACGTCAAGCGCGTCCGATTCGTCGGGCAGCCCGGTCGCCTCCACCAGCCGGCTTCGGAGGTGATGCTGCCGGTGGTCCGGCTCGGTGCGGCGCCAGATGCCCGCGACAGTTGGCAGGTCGTGCGTGCCGATCGCCGCCACGGATTGCCGCGGCCAGCTCTCGATCGGCTCCGTCTCGAACCAGAGCAGCCGGTATCCGGGCACACCGACCGGCTGAAGTGCCGCCTTCACCGACGGCTCCACGAGCCCGAGGTCCTCGCCGATGACGAACGAGCCCGAGCGGCGGCTCTCAGCCGCGAGCACCGCGAGCAGAGCATTCGACGGATAGCGGACATACGCGCCCGCCGCCGCCCCGCTGCTCTCCGGGATCCAGAACAGGCGGAAGAGCGACATCACATGGTCGAGACGCAGGCCTTTGGCGTGAGAGGTCGTCGCCCGCACGGCGTCGATGAACGGCTCGAAATGCGCGGCCTGCAGCTTCCATGGGTCGAACGGCGGCATGCCCCAGTCCTGACCGTCTGGAAAGAAATAGTCAGGCGGTGCGCCGACCCGCATGCCCGGCGCGAGCAGGTCCTGCCAGCGCCATGCGTCGAAGCCGTCCGACGCAAAGCCGACGGGCACGTCGGCGATGAGCGTTATCTCGCGCGCGGCACGCGCGAGCTGCTGGTGCAGATGGAACTGCGCCCACTTATGAAAGGCGACGCGTTCGGCGAGCTCAGCGCGCACCTGCTCGACGCCCTTGGCCCGCGGCGACCGAAGCGATGACGGCCAGCTGCGCCAGGCCGCGCCGTGCGCCTCGGCGAGCGCATCGAACGTGGCGAAGGCGATGAGTGCGCGGCCCTGCCTCTGCTGCCATGCCGCGAGTCCGCGCGGTTGCGGAGCTGCGCGGAAGATCAGCTCGAGCGCCTGCGACTTGAGCGCGAAAACCGCATCGTGGTCAATGAGGCGCTTGCTGTTGAGCACGCGGGCCTGAGCCTTGAGCGGCGCGAGCTTGGTGGCCACGCGCTCCGCGCCTTCGATCTCCTCGACGCGCAAGTACGTGGTGTTGCGGAATCTTCGCGACGACGAGTAGTAAGGGCAGGCCTGATACGGCGTCGTCGGCGGCTGCGCGCCGAGCGGGCTGATCTGGACGACCGACGCACCGGCGGATCGCGCCCACCGGCCGAAGCGGCGAAGGTCGGCAAGATCGCCGATGCCCCAGCTGTCCTTCGAACGCGCTGCGTACAGCTGTATCGCCCATCCCCATGCTCGCCCGGGAGGCGGCGTGCACCGGCCGTCGGGCGCGACAGGCGCCTGTTCGAGGTGGGGTGGTTCGCCGGGACCGCCGGCCATCGCGCGCACGATCGCATCGATGGATGACGCAGGCGATTCGACGAGGTTGCCCTGGTACCCGGTGTAGTTGGGGATGACCCCCCAGCGCTCGGCCGATTCCCCCATCAGCCGAGGGCGCGGAAGGGTTCGGGGACGAATACCGCGAGCGCGTCGCGCCACGCGGCGAGCGCGGTCGCGATGACGGGGTCGTCACGCACCAGCCACGCGAGGTGGCGCAGCGCGTGCTCGAGCACTGCGTTGACGCCGATCGCCCGCGGTGCCGCCATCGCCTCGCCGCGCGCCAGCTCAGCTCGACCGACGGGAAGCATCGCCAGCGAATCCGGCGGCAGCTGGTCTGGCGGCTCGACCACGGCCACGTAGGTGAGGGTCACGCGGCCTTCGTCGTGCCGCCACGACGTGGAGTGCACGACATGAGGCGTCAGCGGGTACCACGTCAGAGCGGCGATCACCTCGTCGCCGGGATTGGATTTCGGCGAGAGGCCGATGCGCAGTGAGTCGGCGTGCACCGGCTTCAACCAGAAGATCGCACCGTCGCGGATGAAGACCGGCAGGATCTCAAGGGTCTGGGCGGTGAACTCCGCCGCCCACGCGGTCGTCGAGAGGGGAGGCCCGATCGTCTGCATCAATGCCTCCAACCTGCCGGCGCCCGGCCGCGCTCCGCCGCGGCGCTTGCCCGATTGCTGCTTAGTTCTTGGCAGGGGAGTTCGGGGCGACCCTCCAGATCGCACGCACCTCGGCGGGCGTGACCTCGGTCTGGTGCTCGGACCGACCGTGGGCCTGGATGTTCGCGATGACCTGCGCCTTTGTGCCACGCGTGGTCCAGCCGCACCGGCAGGTCACCTCCATCAACATCCCCAAAAGGCTACCTTTCCGGGCATGGCGGTGCGCACCGCGCTGGGGGGCCGGGTCAAGCGGCGCGAGGACCCCCGCCTGGTGACAGGCAGGGGAAAGTACACCGACGACGTACAGCCTGAGCACTGCCTCCACGCGGTGTTCGTGCGCTCGACGATGGCGCACGCACGGCTCGCTGCTGTGGAAGTGAGCGCGGCGCGCGGGATTCCCGGCGTCGAGGCGGTCTACGTCGCCGCCGACCTGAAATTCGAGTCCGAGACCGCGCGGCCCCGCCTGTGCACCGACGAGGTCAGCTTCGTGGGCGACCTCATCGCCGTCGCCGTCGGATCGACGCGCGAGGCCGCGGTCGACGCCGCGGCCGCGGTGGTCATCGACTACGAGCCGCTCCCGGTGATCGTCGACCCAGGGAAGAGCGACAGCGTCGCGTTCGAGTTCGACCTTGGCGACGAGGGCGCGCTGAACGGCGCGGACGTGGTCGTGCGAGGGCGGTTCGTGAACCAGCGCCTCGCGGCCGCGCCCATCGAGGGCAACGGAATAGTGGCGGAGCCTGATGGAAGCGGCGGCATCCGCGTCTGGGTGTCGACCCAGGTGCCGTTCGGAGTGCGCGGCGTCGTGGCGGCGGCGCTCGGGCTTCCCGAAGAGAAGGTGCGCGTGATCGCAGGCGACGTTGGCGGTGCGTTCGGCGCGAAGCTCATGACCTACCCCGAGCAGAGCGTCATCGCGGCGGTCGCCATGAAGCTCGGGCGGCCGGTGAGGTGGTTCGAGTACCGGACGGAGAACATGGTCGCGATGAGCCAGGGCCGAGCGCTGGTCTCCGATGTGGCGCTCGGAGCCACCAGAGAAGGCAAGCTGATCGGCCTCGAGGTGAACACGATTGCCGACGCCGGCGCGTACGCCGGGCTCGCACCGCCGCAGCTCGTGCTCACTTCGATGCTGCTCCCCAGCGTGTACGACATCCCCAACGTTCGCTTCACCGGCCGCTCCATGTTCACCAACACCGCGGTGCTGTCCGCCTACCGTGGCGCGGGCCGGCCGGAGGCCATCGCGATCATCGAGCGGGCGATGGACATGCTCGCGGCCGAGCTGAAGGTCGACCCGGCCGAGCTTCGGCGCAGCAACCTGGTCGCGGGCCCATTCCCGCACACGACGCCGACGGGCCTCAACTACGACTCCGGCGACTATGCGCGCGCGCTCGACCTGGCGCTGCAGGCGGCCGGTTACGAGGACCTGCGAAACGATCAGCGTGCGCGACGAGAGCGCAGCGAAAGCCTGCAGCTCGGTATCGGCATCTCGTCCTACGTGGAGATGACCGCCGTGCTCTACACGGAGGAGGCGGCAACCGCCACCGCGCAGGCAGATGGCTCGATGGTGATCTCGACCGGCACCACCGCCAGCGGGCAGGGCCACGAGACCGCGTTCTCGCAGCTCGCATCGAACCTGCTCGGCGTGTCGATGGATTCGATCCGTTTCGTCCAGTCCGACACCGCGCTCGTCAAGAGCGGCCACGGGTCGTCGGGCTCGCGATCCCTGCAGGTCGGGGGCAGCGCTGTGCGCAAGGCATGTTTCGAGCTGGTGGAGAAGGCGAAGCAGGAGGCGGCGCGGCGGCTCGAAGCGAGCGCCGACGACATCGTGCGTTTCGACGATGGAAGGTTCGGTGTCAAGGGAGTGCCCGCGACCGCTCTCACCTGGTCGCAGCTCGCTTCCGAGGCGGCCCTCGTGGCCGAATCGGAATTCGAGCAGGCGGACCAGACGTTTCCCTTCGGTTGTCATGTCGCCGTGGTGGAAGTCGACATGGAGACAGGCGACGCGCGGCTCGTTCGCCATGTCGCCGTTGACGACTGCGGCACCGTCCTCAACCCCATGCTCGTCGAGGGCCAGATCCACGGCGGCGTCGCGCAGGGCGCGGGCCAGGCTCTGTACGAAGAGTTCGTCTATGACCCTGACGGCAACCCGCTGACTGCCAGCTTCGTCGACTACGGGATTCCCTCGATCGGGGAGATCCCGCTCATCGAGACGGTGTCGATGGAGACCCCAACGCCGCTGAACCCGCTGGGCGCGAAGGGCGTCGGTGAGTCGGGCACGATCGGCTCCACGCCCGCGGTGCAGAACGCCGTCATCGACGCGCTGTCGCACCTTGGCGTTCGCCACATCGACATGCCCCTGCATCCGATGCGCGTGTGGGAGGCGATCGAGCAAGCCCGATCGACCGCTCGGTGACCCTTTTCGCAGTGTGGATGGCGGGCTTCCCGGTGCTCGGCGCCATCGCCGGGATAACGGGGGTCTCCTTCCGTCGCTTACGCCAGGTGCTTGTCTGGCCGGCTGCGGTGTACTCGGCCGGCGTCGTCCTTTACGGGCTTTTTGCCGGCGGCCCGAACGGCACCGCCTACATCGCCAATCTGAGCTTGATAGGAGTGGCTGTCGTCGTTGTGGTCACCGTGCTCTCGCTGGCGCCGATCCTCTCCGCAAGGACGAGCTCGCGACGGCCTTCGGTCGTCGCGACGCTTGCGTTCGGCGTCTTGATCCTCGTCTTCACGCTCGGGCTCGCGCCGTGGGTCCCCGCCGCCTCGTGCGTGCTTGCCGCCGCCATCGCGGGTCCGCCGGGAAAAGCCGAGGGGCTCCCTAGGCGGGAGCCCCTCGAAAGAAGCGCTTAGCGGTTAATGGGCCGCCGCGACCAGGTCAGGAATCAGGTTGGCCGCGTTCGGCGTGCCCAGGCCGGTGACCGGGTCCCAGCCCTTGGTGGCGGGGAAGCCCGGGATGGCCGGAGCGAAGGCGCCGTTGTTGCCCGTGGTGATGTCGAAGAAGTCACTGGCGTAGTTCGGACCGTTCGCCACTTTGTAGAGGGCCGGGTTGATCAAGCCGAGGCCGCTGCCGTTCAGCTGATCGGCGATCGCTACCATGGCGGCCCACTGCGGGCAGCTGAGCGACGTGCCGCCGATGTCGAACCAGCCCGTGCTGCACGGGGTGCCGCCGCAGTGCAGGCCACTGCTGCCGTCGGGCGGCAGTGAGATGTAGATGAGCGCTCCGGTGCGCGAGCTGGCCTGGAGCCCGATGTCAGGCACTCCGCGCTTGGAGCCGATTGACGTGCTGCCGGCGGGCAGGACGTTCTGGTAGGCGGGCTTCGAGAACACGTGGCTGAAGCCGCCGCCCGCGGCGATCCAGGCCCGCTCCGCGACGGGGTCCACCGAGCATGCGGATGGCGGGTCCGCAGTGTCGACCACGCGCGCGGTGATGTTGGTTGGGTTTGTGCACAGGTACGTGCCGCCCACGCCTGTGACCAGCGGGTCACTCGCCGGCCACCAGACGTCTGCAGTGGGCGCAAGCGTGCCGCCCGTCGCGACCGGCGTCTCAAGCACGCCAGCTGACCCGAAATCGCCCGACGAGCCCAGGACGGTGACGCCATTCTGGGCAGCCGAGATGAACGCGTGGCGCAGGCTGAACAGTGCCTGCGCGCTGCCGAAGGCCTCCTCGGTCGAGGCGAAGCTTTGCGAGATCACGTTGGCGAGGTGGTGGTCGACCACGAACTGCTCGGCGTCCATCATGTTTGGGAAGCCCTGCACACCGAGGGTCTCAGCGGTAGGCGTGGTCACCAGCAGAATGTTGGCGCGAGGTGCCATCGCGTGTGCGGTCTCAACGTCGAGTGACACCTCGAGCGCCCATGCGCTCTTGTTTTCGAGCCCCGGGCTGTTGTTCGGTGGCGGCGCCGTGGTCGCGGGCGCGCCCTCAAGATGTAGTTGGCTGAACGTCGGCATTGCCGCTGTACAGGTGGTCACTCCTTCCTCACCGCACATCGGCTGAAGGCTGAATGCCTGGTCGAAGACGTGCAGGTCATGCGTGATGGTGTCGCTGCCATACGAGTCGACGATGGCGATCGTCATGCCGCGGCCGTCGAGCCCAGCGGCGTACAGCGGACCGAGGTTATAGGCCGCCTGGATTGCCTGCGGCGCAAAGCATCGGCGGCCCACCGAGAAGCACTGAGCCTCGGTTGGAGGTGCCGTGCTCGAGTTGATCTGAACGTAATCGCTGACGGTCGGGTGCATGACCACACCGGCGGCCACCACGCTGGTCGGTCCAGGCAGCGCCAGGACGGACGATCCCAGGACTGCCAGCGCGAAGCGTCCGAGCCTGCGCAGGAGACGTGAAGGATACAATGCAACACCCCCTCTGGTGAACGGCGCCCGCCGACCCCCCTTCCAGTGGCTCGCCCCGCGGGCCTGGGCGATTCCGCGCTTCGAGCTTATGCGCTGTTGGGCACTGGCCGCAAGTTAGCGGCAGACGCCGGCAGCTGCGATGGTCGTGCTCGAGCCGGCCTGGCTCGCGGACAATGCGTATACCTTCTGCAGGCTTCCATCGGCCATGTAGAGGTAGATGCCGCGGTCGCTTCCGAACCACAAGCGGTCGCCGTCGGCTTGCGGGTCGCTCAACGCCACGCCACCGCCGTACACGAGCTGCCCGGTGTCTTCAGCGCCGCTCGACACATGATCGAGCAGCCGTATCTCCCCGCCACGCGCGGGAAAGTCTGGGGCGTCGCCGATGTTTATCACGGGCCGGCCCGACGCCAGGCCGAGCAATGTCTCGCTGCGACCTGGCGAGTAGAACCACTCGGTCTGCGCGCCGTTGGAAAGATTGACCTGCACGATGCTGTTGAAGAGCGGCCGGCTCGCGGGCACCTTCGGAGGGCTGGCGTCGTGCGGGTCGACGGCGCCTCCCCACGCGAAGCCTCCACGCACGGCCATGACGTTGGCCACGCGCGCGAGCGCTGCGACCTTGCCGGTGCCCGCGTCCAATCGCCACACGCCGACGGGATAGCCCTCGAACTGCGTGACCACGAAGTACACGCCGCTGCCGTCGTAGTCCATGACCTGGACTCCGTTGGCGGCGCCAACGTTGGGCACCGCGACGGTGAACGTCTTCTGTGTCGCGGCGGAGGCGTTGACGATGTGGAACGTCGCGCCCTGGCTTGACGATGCCCCGGTGGTCACGTAGGCGTAGGAGGAGCCGTCAGGCGATGACTGCGCGGCGCTGACCGGCACCCATCGATGGACGGCCGCATCGTAAAAGGTCGGGCCGTCCTGGGGCACGCCTCTGAGCACTGGCGTCGCCCTCGTCTCGACCTCCTGTTGGGACGACCCTGTCGCTATCAGGCCGTTCGGATCCGGCGCGAGGGTCCCGGCCGGAAAGCTGATGAAGCCGCCGCTGTAGCTCACGAAGTCGCCGCCGCCGGACGTAACGACGGCCGGGAGGCTGCACGTGAACCCGACCTGGGTTACGGGGAGATCCGCGTTGCCACCCGGCGCCGTCGGCAGAACCGTCACGGTTGCGCTTGGCGTCGCCGCCGGTGAGGCCGAGGGCTTGGACGCATGGCCGGTCGAACCGCCGCACGCGGCGATGACCAGCACCAGCGCGATCGCGAGGAGCCGGCCGGTTACGTCTCGTAGCCCAGGTTTGGGCGCAGCCACCGCTCCATCTCGGCAACGGTCATGCCTTTGCGTCGAGCATAGTCCGCCACCTGGTCGCGGCCGATCTTGCCGACCATGAAGTAGCGTGACTGCGGATGCGCGAAATACAGGCCGGACACCGCGGCGGTCGGCGTCATCGCGCAGTTCTCGGTCAGCTCCATTCCGATCGAGCGCGCGTCCAGAAGATCGAAGAGCGTGCGCTTCTCGGTGTGGTCGGGGCACGCGGGGTAGCCGAAAGCCGGCCGGATGCCCCGGTACCGCTCGCGGATGAGGTCCTCGTTCGCCATCTTCGGTCCGGCCTCGTACCAGTCGCGCCTCACCTTCTCATGCAGGTACTCGGCGAAGGCCTCGGCCAGGCGATCCGCCAGCGCCTTGGCCATGATCGCCCGGTAGTCGTCGTGCTCCGCGGAGAATCTCGCGGCCAGCTCGTCGACACCGATGCCGGCAGTTACCGCGAAGGCGCCGAGGTGGTCGTCGGCGGGAGCGACGAAATCGGCCAGCGAGACGTAGGGCTTGTCGTCGCCGTGGTCGACCTGCTGGCGCAGCATCGGGAAACGCACGCCGTTCTCGAGCACGACGTCGTCGCCGTCCGCGCGCGCCGGCCAGAAACCGTACACGCCACGTGCACGCAGCAAACCCTGCGACTCGATCTCGTCCAGCAGCTCCTGCGCGTGACCGAACAGCTCCCGCGCCGCGGCCCCATGCGACGGGCTTTCGAGGATGGCCGGGTACTTGCCCTTGAGCTCCCACGCATGGAAGAAGAACGTCCAGTCGATGTACTCGCTCAGCGTCTTGAGGTCCGGTTCGATGGTGCGCGCCCCGGTGAAGGGCGGGGCCGGCAGCGCGCCGAAATCGAGTTGCCAGCGGCTCTCTCGCGCCGCCTCCAGCGAAAGCAGCTCGCGTCGCGAAGCCGTGTGCTGCAGGCGCAGCTTCTCCTGCAGCGCTCGGTTGTCGCTATCGAACTTCGGGCGCCTGCCCTCGTCGAGCAGGTCCGAGACCACGCCGATCACACGGGATGCGTCGAGCACGTGCACCGTCGACCCCGTGTAGGCCGGCGCGATGCGAACCGCGGTGTGCTGTTTGGAGGTCGTGGCGCCGCCGATCAGAAGCGGGAGCGTGAACCCGCGCCGCGTCATCTCTTTCGCCACCTCGACCATCTCGTCCAGGGATGGAGTGATGAGGCCCGACAGTCCCACGGCGCTGGCGCCGATCTCGATCGCGGTATCCAGGATGCGGTCCGCCGGCACCATCACACCCAGGTCGACGACCTCGTAGTTGTTGCAGCCCAGCACTACACCCACGATCGTCTTGCCGATGTCGTGAACGTCGCCCTTGACCGTCGCGAGGACCAGCTTCCCGCGTGCACTCTGGACGCCGGTCTCCTCTTTCTCCGCGAGCATGAACGGCTCCAGGTAGGCGACAGCGCGCTTCATGGCGCGCGCGCTCTTCACCACCTGAGGCAAGAACATCTTGCCGGCGCCGAACAGGTCGCCCACGACCCGCATGCCATCCATGAGCGGTCCTTCGATGACCTTCAGTGGCTTGCCGAGCTTCACTCGGGCCTCCTCGGCGTCCGCTTCGATGTAGGCGACCTCTCCGTGCAGCACCGCATACGCCAGTCGCTCCTCCACCGAGCTCTCGCGCCAGGTCAGGTCGACTTCGCGCTTCGTGCCTTCACCGGGAACGGTCTTTGCAAACTCGACTAGCCGCTCTGTCGCGTCCGGCCGGCGGTCGAAGATGATGTCCTCGACCAGCTCCAGCAAGTCTTTCGGGATGTCCTCGTAAACGGCCAGCTGGCCTGCGTTGACGATCGCCATGTCGAGCCCTGCGCGAATGGCGTGATAGAGGAAGGCGGAGTGGATCGCCTCGCGCACGCGGTCATTGCCGCGGAATGAGAAGGAGAGGTTCGACACCCCGCCAGAAATGCGCACGCCGGGGCATCGGCGCTTGATCTCCCGGATGGAGTCGATGTACGCCTTCGCGTAGGAGGCGTGCTCCTCCATGCCGGTCGCGATGGCCAGGATGTTGGGGTCGAAGATGATGTCCTCGGGCCGGTAGCCCGCCTTCTCCGTCAGGAGCTCATACGCACGGGCGCAGATGTCGACCTTGCGCTTGAGCGTGTCGGCCTGGCCCTTCTCGTCGAACGCCATCACGACGGCCGTCGCGCCGAGCTCGCGCACTCTGCGGGCCTTCTCGAGGAAAGCGTCCTCGCCTTCCTTGAGGCTGATGGAGTTGCACACGCCCTTGCCCTGCAAGCACTTGAGGCCCGCCTCGAGCACGGACCACTTCGAGCTGTCGACCATGATCGGGATGCGCGCGATCTCAGGCTCGGTCGCGATGAGGTTCAGGAACTTGACCATCGCCGCCTCCGAATCGAGGAGGTCGGCGTCCATGTTCACGTCCAGCAGGTTGGCGCCACCCCGCACCTGGTCGAGCGCGACCTGCACGGCGCCGCTATAGTCGCCCGACTCGATGAGGCGCCGGAATCTTTGTGAGCCGGTGATGTTGGTGCGCTCACCGATGGTGACGAACCCGCTTTCGGGCGTGATCTCGAATGGCTCGAGCCCGCTGAAGCGCGTGTGCGGAGCCGGCGCCGGCAGCTCGCGCGGTGCGAGGCCGTCCATGACTGCCTTGATCTGCCGGATGTGCTCGGGCGTGGTGCCGCAGCAGCCGCCGGCGGCGTTGAGGAACCCGCTCTCGGCGAACTCGCCCAGCAGCCGGCTTGTCATGTTCGGCTTCTCGTCGTAACCGCCCATCGCGTTCGGCAGCCCGGCGTTCGGATAGCAGTAGACGTAGACCGGCGCCACCCGCGACATGTCCGCGATGTAAGGCCGCATCTCGGTCGCGCCGAGCGAGCAGTTGACGCCAGCGGCGAAAGGTTGAGCATGCTCGACTGAGGTCCAGAAAGCCTCGACCGTCTGGCCGGACAGGTTACGGCCGGCGCGGTCGACGATGGTGACCGAGATGAAGATCGGCAGCTCGGGCGCGACCTCCCTGGCCGCGGCGATGGCCGCCTTGCCGTTGAGCGTGTCGAAGATCGTTTCGATAAGAAGGAAGTCAGCGCCGCCGTCGCGCAGCCCGCGCACGGCCTCGGCGTATCCGACGCGCAGCTCGTCGAAGGTGATCTCGCGGAACGACGGGTCGTCGACCTGAGGCGACAGCGAGAGCGTGACGTTGGTAGGGCCGAGTGACCCGGCCACGAACCGGTTGTCGAATTTGTCCGCCTCCGCGCGCGCGATCTCGGCGCCGCGGCGGTTCATCTCGTACACGAAGCTTTCCAGTCCGTAGTCGGCCTGCGAGATAGGCGTCGCCGTGAAGGTGTTGGTGGTGATGAGGTCGGCACCCGCCTCGAGGTAGTCGCGATGCACCTGCGCGACGATGTCCGGCCGCGTCAGGCACAGCACGTCGACGTCGTTGCGAAGCGGCCGAGGATGATCCTTGAAGCGCTCGCCGCGAAAGTCCTCTTCGGTCAGGCCCCTGCGCTGGATGAGGACGCCGACGGACCCGTCGAAGATGACGATGCGCTGCCGGAACAGCTCGTCCAGCCGGTCTCGAACCGAATTCGTGGCGGGCAATGGACCCCTAAGAGTACCGGGCGCTACGTCCGCTTCTGCAGATCCCCAAGGAGATGAACACCCAGACCCGCGGGCAGCATACGGTCGCTCAGCATCGCCGCCTTGAACAAGAGCGCGTTGAACGCGACGTATGTCGGGTCTGCGATGACCTTGAGCTCGGACACGTCGAAGCCCGTTGCAGCGGCCATCTCCCTGATGCGCGAGCTCGTGTTGGCGCGGTATCGCACTGCGAACGTATCGGCGCCGTCGCGTCCGTAAACAT
>WNEY01000896.1_pt1 | contig 19826 bp, 24 predicted proteins | sample 5400531 | NCBI WGS metagenome assembly WNEY01 (sample SAMN13153338, study PRJNA577476) | soil metagenome | isolation source: 200 cm saprolite under Douglas fir tree site 1 | place: USA:California | collected 2015-04-18
CAACGCCTCGCGCGGCCCCACCACGACGCGGCGGGAGGCGGCGTCGAGGCGCACCACGTAGAGCGGATGACCGGCGGCGATGCCGAGCCCGCGCCGCTGGCCGACGGTGAAATGGATGATGCCGGAATGCCGGCCGAGCACGCGGCCGCCGAGATCGACGATGTCGCCCGGCTCGGCCGCGCCCGGCTTGAGCCGCTCGATGACCTCGGTGTAGCGGCCCGACGGCACGAAGCAGATGTCCTGGCTGTCGTGCTTGTCGGCGACCGGCAAGCCGAACCGGCGCGCCAGCTCGCGCGTCTCCGCCTTGGTCTTGTCGCCGAGCGGGAAGCGCAGCAGCTCGAGCTGCTCGCGGGTGGTGGCAAACAGGAAATAGCTCTGGTCGCGCTCCTCTTCGCGGGCGCGATAGAGCGCGCGGCCGCCGCCGGGGCGCGCACGGGAGGCGACGTAGTGGCCGGTCGCCAAAACCTTGGCGCCGAGCTCGCGGGCGGTCGCGAGCAGGTCGCGGAACTTGATCGACTGGTTGCACTCCACGCAGGGCACCGGCGTCTCGCCCGCGACGTAGCTCTCGGCGAAACGGTCGATCACCATTTCCTTGAAGCGGCTTTCGTAGTCGAGCACGTAGTGGGGAATGCCGATCCGCTCCGCCACGGCGCGGGCGTCGTAGATGTCCTGGCCGGCGCAGCAAGCGCCCTTGCGATGGGTTGCGGCGCCATGGTCGTAGAGCTGCAGCGTCACCCCGACGACATCGTAGCCTTCGGCCTTTAGCAGCGCCGCGGTCACCGAGGAATCGACCCCGCCCGACATGGCGACGACCACCCGGGTATCCTGAGGGGAGCCTTCGACGTCGAGGCTGTTGAGCATCCTGGTTGGTTCCGGCCCGAACATTCGCACTTATTATAAGCACTCGGCGGCACGGCCGCACGGGCGCGCAGCCGCCAACAAGCGTCCCCCAGCGGCAATTCTTGCCGGGGGCGGCACCCCCGATCCCGGCGCGAAGCGCGTAACGCCGCGGCGGCAGCTCGTCAAGCCATTGGCATCAATGTGTTTTTTGCAGAGCTCCGGCGGGGCCAGCGGTGGCCCGCCGATTGCAAAGTCACGCGTGGATCCACCCGTGCCCAAGAGGTTGCCCGTGCCGCGCGTCGCGTCCGAAGCCACTGCCGTCCACCACCACACCCTGGCCGCGCGCCGTCCGGCGCCCGCCGAGGCCAAACAGCCGTCCTCCCCGTTCTCGGCGCTGCTCGATGATACCGCGCCTCCGCCCTCCCCGCACGACCGCCCCGAACGCCCGGAGCCCAGCACGAGCCCGGCGCAATCGGGCGCCGCCGAGACGGCGCGGAGCGCCAAGCAGCCGGACAAGCAGCCGGAGCAGAGCGGACGGCGCGGTGAGGACAATGCGGATGACCACGTCAACGCTGCCGACCCGCAGCAGCCGGCAGCCAACGCGAAACCCGACGAGACTGCCGCGACCGACGCCAAGGCCGATGACGCAACGGACCAGCCCGCCGACGCGGAGGAGACCGCGCCGGCCGATGCGGCCGATGCCGCCGCCCTGACGGCCGCATTGGATGCTTCGGTGCCGCAAGCAGTCGAGCCGGCCCCCGCCGCGACGGCGACCGATGCCGCCGCGCTGGCGGCCGCGATCGACGCGCCGGCCGCGTCGCAACCGGATGGGGGCGGGCCGGCGGCGGCTCCCGCGGCGGATCCCGGCGCCGTGTTGCCGGCTGCCGCCGCGGCCGCGAACGAGGTTGCCGGCGCGAAGGGCGCCCGCATCGCGGCGGCCGATCCGCTCGCCGGCGACGCGCAAGGCGCCGCCGACGCCGATGCGGCCAATGCAACGGACGACAAGGCGCAAACCGGGCGCAAAGGAACGACCGCCGCGAACGGCGCCGACGGCATCGCCAACGCCGGCAAGTTCCGGACCGCAAAGCCGGACGCGAGCGCCAAGGACGACACCGCGTCCAAGAGCGGAGCGGACGCGAACGAAGGACAGGCGGCGCGCCCAAACGGCGCACAAGCCGGGGCGCAGGTCGAAGCGAATCCCACGGGCAAGGGCGAGCCTGCGCACCACGCGAGCCACGGGCTCAGCCAGGACGCCGCGCAGAAGGCCAGCGAAACCAGGCTCCAAGCCGATATTCAAGCGCCCGGCGCCGCCGACAGACTGTCGACCGATGCGTCCCAGCTCGCGTCGCTGCAGCCTGCGGGCGATCGCTTCGCCAATCTCGTTGCGACCGCGGCGCAATCCAACGCCGCCGCGAGCGATCAGGCTGGGGTGCCGTTAGCGGGGCTCGCGGTCGAGATCGCGGCCCGTGCCCAGGCCGGCAGCAATCGCTTCGAGATCCGACTCGATCCTCCCGACCTCGGCCGCATCGACGTGCGGCTCGACATCGACCGCGACGGCCAGGTGACGTCCCGGCTCATGGTCGAGAAGGCGGAAACGCTCGACCTGCTGCGCCGCGACGCGGGAGAGCTCGAGCGCGCGCTGCAGCAGGCCGGGCTCAAGACCGGCGACAGCGGCCTGCAGTTTGCGCTGCGCGACCAGTCGTTCGGCGGCCAGAACCAGGGCGATAGCTCGTCCCCGAGCGCAAAGCTCGTCGTTGCCGATCCGGAAATGCCCCCCGTCGAAACCGTCCCGGGCGTCTACGGCCGCGCGCTGCGGCTCGGTACCGGGATCGATATCCGCGTCTGAGGAGCCCCACCATGGCCGACAGCCTTCTTTCGTCAATCGCCTCCGCCTCGTCCGCCGCCGCGAGCAGCGCGACGACCGGCGTCGACAAGAGCACGATCGCCGGCAACTTCCAGACCTTCCTGACGCTGCTGACGACGCAGCTCAAGAACCAGAACCCGCTCGATCCGCTCGATACCAATCAATTCACCCAGCAGCTCGTGCAGTTCGCGCAGGTCGAGCAGCAGCTCAAGCAGAACGATCAGCTGGCGACGCTGATATCGCTGGAGAAAAGCGCGGCGGCGACCACCGCGCTCGCCTATGTCGGGCAAACCGTGGCCGTCGACGGCCAGACCGCGGCGCTCAAAAGCGGTCAGGCGACCTGGACGCTGCAGGTGCCCAAGCCGGCCCAAGCCACCGTCACCATCAAGAGCTCGACCGGCCAGAACGTCTATACCGGCAGCTACGCCATGGGTGCCGGCACCCAGAACTTCACCTGGGATGGCAAGGACAACAGCGGCGTGCAGTGGCCGGACGGCAACTACACGATATCCGTGACCGCCAAGGACGCCAGCGGCCAATCGGTCGCGATCCCGACCGAAGTCCAGGGCCTGGTCGATTCGGTCGACCTGACCCAGACACCGCCGACGCTCTCGATCGGCGGCCAGACCTTCACCATCGACAAGATCAAGCGCGTCGTCCGCGCCGGCTCTTAGGGCGCATGTCCTATTCGGAAAACCGGGTCCCACCCCGCATCAAGTGCGGGGCAAGCTTTTTCCGGGACACCAGGGCGTTCACGCCCGTCTTCGGTGGGCTATGCGCTAAGCCGACCCTATCTATCGATGCTGCCCGAAATGGTATCGGCATCCTTCGCCCGCGGCCGGATTGGTGGCGCGTCAAGGAATTCGAAAGGTTTGGGACGCCTTCACGCGGTCGTGGACGACAATTCAGGCTACACCGGCCCAATTGAAACGGTGTGCTTAGGTAAATTTTAAGTGGCGGCGGTTAGGTTTGGCGCTGAGTTGGTCAAGTCGAGTGCGTGAGTTACTCATGACAGAGCCCCTTCGACCGAGGGCCAAGTACGTGATCGGGCCTGACGGCAGCCCGCTGACGATCGCCGATTTGCCGGCACCGGGCACGAAGCGTTGGGTCATCCGGCGCAAGGCCGAGGTCGTTGCCGCCGTGCGCGGCGGTCTGCTTTCCCTCGAGGAAGCCTGCAGCCGCTACACGCTGACGGTCGAGGAATTCCTGTCCTGGCAATATTCGATCGACCAGCACGGCCTCGCCGGCCTGCGCACCACGCGCATTCAGCAATACCGGCAGTAGACACCCTCAGCCGACACTGACGACCGTGCGCCGACCGCAAGGTCGGCGTTTTTGCATCCGATCTCGGGTTTACCCGAGATCGGCACTTAGAAGGTTGTCGGGTTTACCCGAGATCGGCACTTAGAAGGTTGTCGGGTTTACCCGAGATCGGCACTTAGAAGGTTGTCGGCTTTGCCCGAGATCGGCGCTTAGAAGTTGTCGGATTTGCCCGAGATCGGCAAATCATGCCGGGCCGATCCGTCCGGTACGCGCCCCCTATCGTCGCCGCTTGGGGCGGCCCGTGAACGAATCAGTGTGGCGCGCGGGACGCAGCGACCCCGCGATCAGGCCCTTGCCCGCAGGCATTAACCGGGCAGTAACCACGAACCAGGCAAATCTTGCCGGGTCGGGTTGTTCTCGGGGCCGAGCAAGTGCAGGGATTCGTCGAGTTCTTGAGATCGTTGGGGGCGGCGCGGATGGCGGCCATGGCCGCGGTCACGGTCGGGCTCGTCGGCTTTTTCGCCTTCCTGATCTTGCGCGTCACCGCGCCACAGATGACCCCCCTCTTCACCGACCTCACCTTCGAGGACTCGGCCGCGATCGTGAAGGACCTCGAACGCCAGGCCATCCCCTACGAGCTCAAGAACGACGGCGCCATCGTGCTGGTGCCGAAGGAGCGGGTGCCGCGGCTGCGGATGAAGCTCGCCGAATCCGGCCTGCCCAAGGGCGGCGGCGTCGGCTACGAGATTTTCGACAAGTCGGACGCGCTCGGCGCCACGAGCTTCGTGCAGAACATCAACCACCTGCGCGCGCTCGAAGGCGAGCTCTCTCGCACCATCCGCGCGCTCGACCGGGTGCAGGGCGCCCGCGTCCATCTCGTGTTGCCGGAGCGGCCGCTGTTCTCGCGCGACAAGGTCGAGCCTTCGGCTTCGATCGTGCTCAAGGTGCGCGGCGCGCTCGAACCGCAGCAGGTGCGCGCCATCCGCCACCTCGTGGCCTCCGCGGTCAACGGCCTCAAGCCCGAGCGGGTGTCGGTCGTCGACGAGGCCGGCCATCTCTTGGCCGACGGCGCCAAGGCGGACAACGGCATGGGCGCCGGCGCCGAGGAGCGGCAGGCCTCCTACGAGCGGCGCCTGCGCGAGCAGATCGAGGGCATCGTCTCGTCCGTGGTCGGACCGGGCCGCGCGCGCGTGCAGCTGACCGCCGATTTCGACTTCAACCGCATCACTCAGACCTCCGAGAAATACGATCCCGAGGGCCGCGTCATGCGCTCGAGCCAGACGCGCGAAGAATCCTCGGGCACCTCCGACGGCAGGGACGGCCAGGTCACGGTCGGCAACGAATTGCCCAACGCGCCGCAGCGCCAGGGCGATCCCGCCGCCACGGTGCGCGAGCAGATGCGCAAGTCCGAGGAAACCGTCAATTACGAGATCTCGCGCTCCACCAAGACCGAGGTGACCGAAGGCGGGCGCGTCAACCGCGTCTCGGTCGCGGTGCTGGTCGACGGCAGCTACATCAAGAACGACAAGGGCGAGACCTCCTACCAGGCGCGCGACAAGGACGAGCTCGAGCGCATCGCCGCGCTGGTGCGCTCGGCGATCGGCTTCGACCAGAAGCGCGGCGACCAGGTCGAGGTGGTGAACCTGCGCTTCGCCGAGGTGCCGACCTTCGCCATTCCGGAGCCGCAAGGCTACATGGCGCTGCTCGAGCTCACCAAGGACAACATCATGCATTGGATCGAGCAGCTCGTCATGCTGCTGCTCGGGCTCGTCGTCCTGTTGTTCGTGGTGCGACCACTGGTGCGGCGCATGATCGCCCCTGACGGCCCGCGGCCGCAGAACCCGGTCGCCGCCGCGATCGCCGGAGGCGACATGAACGCCGCGATCGCGGCGGGCGCGACCGCCGAGGAGATCAAGGCCGTCCCCAACCAGACCGCCAAGATGATCGACATCGTCCAGGTCCAGGGCCAGGTCCACGCCCACTCCGTGCAGAAGGTGGGCGAGATCGCCGACAAGAATCCGAATGAGACCGTCGCCATTATCCGCACCTGGCTCAATGAAGGCACCGCCTGATCGAGCGCACCATGGCCAACCCGTTTGCCGAAAAGGAAAAAGCGCAGAACGAGCTCGCCGACGTGGTGGCGAGCCTCGCCAGCCGCCAGGGCGAGCTCCCGACCCGCAAGTTGACCGGTCCCGAGCGCGCCGCGGTGCTGATGCTGGCGCTCGGGGACCAGTACGGCTCCAAGGTCTGGAACCTGCTCGACGACGACGAGCTGCGGGAGTTGTCGATCGTGATGTCGACGCTCGGCACCGTCCAGGCGCCCTCGGTCGAGGCCCTGCTGCTCGAATTCGTCTCGCGCATGTCGGCGTCGGGCAGCCTGATGGGCAACTACGACGCGACCGAGCGGCTGCTGCAGCGCTATCTGCCGGCCGAGCGCGTCGGCTCCATCATGGAGGAAATCCGCGGGCCGGCCGGCCGCAACATGTGGGAGAAGCTCTCCAACGTCCAGGAGGACGTGCTCGCGAACTACCTCAAGAACGAATATCCGCAGACCATCGCCGTGGTGCTGGGCAAGATCAGACCGGAGCACGCCGCACGCGTGCTCGCCATCCTGCCCGAGGTCCTCGCGTTCGACGTGGTCAACCGCATGCTCAAGATGGAAGCGGTGCAGAAAGAGGTGATCGAGCGGGTCGAGAGCACGTTGCGCACCGAGTTCATGTCGAACCTGTCGCAGACCCGGCGTCGCGACGCCCACGAGGTGATGGCGGAAATCTTCAACAATTTCGACCGCCAGACCGAGACCCGCTTCATGACCTCGCTCGAGGACGAGAACCGCGAATCCGCCGAGCGCATCAAGACGTTGATGTTCACCTTCGACGACCTCACGCGGCTGGATTCCGCGTCGGCGCAGACGCTCATGCGCCACATCGACAAGGAGAAGCTCGCGATCGCGCTCAAGGGCGCGAGCGAAGCCGTGCGGGCGTTCTTCATGCGCAACATGTCGACCCGCGCCGCCAAGATGCTCGCCGACGATATGGGCATGCTCGGTCCCGTGCGGCTGCGCGACGTCGACGAGGCGCAGGGGCAACTCGTCAATCTTGCCAAGGATCTGGCCGCGAAGGGCGAGATCCTGATCGCCAAGACCCATGGCGACGACGAGCTGGTCTACTGAGGCGCGCGGAGCTCAAACCATGGGAACACCGGCCAAATTCCTGTTCGACAACGACTTCGGCGCCGCCGACAAGAGCAAATTCGTGACGCTCGCCGAGCACGGAGCGCGGCTCGCCGACGTCGAGGCGGCGGGCTACCGCACCGGCTTTACGGCGGCCAAGCTCGAAGCCGAGCAGCACGCGGCGGCCGCGCTCGAGCGCATCGCCGCCGCGCTCGAGCAGCTGGCGCGCGGCCTCGCCGCGGTCGAGACGCGGCTCGAAACCGAGGCGGTCGAGGTCGCGGTGGCGGTGGCCAAAAAGCTCGCGCCCGAGCTGATCGCGCGCGAGCCGTTCGCCGAGATTTCGGCGCTCGCGATCGATTGCTTCCGGCACCTGGTGGCGGCGCCGCACGTCGTGGTGCGCGTGAACGACCAGCTGCACGCGGCCGCGCGCGAGAAGCTCGAGGAGAGCACGCGCCTCGGCGGCTTCGACGGCCGCCTCGTCGTGCTGGCCGAGCCCGATATCGCGCCCGGCGACTGCCGCATCGAATGGGCGGACGGCGGCATCAAGCGCGACCGTGCCGCCACCGAGGCCGCGATCGCCGAGGCAGTCGCACGCTACATCGCCGGGCGCCGCGGCGAGACCGATACATCCGACGTTCCCTGGAGGCCGCAACCATGAGCGACACCGACGGCAAGCTGCCGCTCCAAGATCTCGAAGGCAATGCCATGCCGGTCGCCGACCCGACGGCGCTCGCGGCCGAAGCGGAAGTGACGAACCGGACCGCCGACGATCTCGAAGCCGTGTTCGACGTGCCGGTCAAGGTCTCGGCCGTTCTCGGGCGCGCGCATATGGAGGTCGGCGACTTGCTCAAGCTCGGCCCCGGGGCGGTGCTGGAGCTCGACCGCAAGGTCGGCGAGGCCATCGACATCTACGTCAACAACCGTCTGGTCGCCCGCGGCGAGGTGGTGCTGGTCGAGGAGAAGCTCGGCGTGACCATGACGGAAATCATCAAGGCGGAGCGGAACTGACATGCGGCGCTCAACCCATCCTGACGTCAACGGGATCGAAACGACGGGCGGGCTCGACCGGCCTCACGACGCGGATCACGACATCACCGGGGCGGGCCCGAGCTACGTGGAATCCGTGCTGTTCGCGCGACGGCCGACGCGGCGGTCGATCCCTGGAGCAAATCCGGGGACGGCCTCCGGAGACAAGGCGCCTGCTGCGAACGAGCAAGAAAGGAACTGAGCCATGCGTCTCCTGATCGTCGGCACCCTCAAGGGCCAGCTCACCACCGCGACCAAGCTCGCGATGGACAAGGGCGCGAGCGTCACGCATGCGGCGGGGGTCGAGCAGGCGCTCGCCGTGCTGCGCTCGGGACGCGGGGCGGACCTGCTCATGGTCGACGTCGCGCTCGACATCCGCGACCTGGTGCTGCGCCTCGAGGCCGAGCGGATCGCCGTGCCGATCGTCGCCTGCGGCATCAGCAATGATGCGCGCGCCGCGGTCGCCGCCATCCATGCCGGCGCCAAGGAATACATCCCGCTGCCGCCCGATCCCGAGCTGATCGCGGCAGTGCTCGCCGCGGTCACCGACGACGCGCGCGAGCTCGTCTACCGCGACGAGATCATGAACCACGTGGTCAAGCTCGCCCAGCAAATCGCTCCGAGCGACGCCTCGGTGCTGATCACGGGCGAATCGGGCACCGGCAAGGAGGTCATCGCGCGTTTCGTCCATGGTCGTTCGAATCGCGCGCGTGCGCCCTTCATCTCGGTCAATTGCGCGGCGATCCCGGAGAACCTGCTCGAATCCGAATTGTTCGGGCACGAGAAGGGCGCCTTCACCGGCGCGGTTGCGCGCCGGATCGGCAAGTTCGAGGAGGCGACCGGGGGCACTCTCCTGCTCGACGAGATTTCGGAGATGGACACCCGGCTGCAGGCAAAGCTCCTGCGCGCGATCCAGGAGCGGGTGATCGACCGGGTCGGCGGCACCAAGCCGGTGCCGGTCGACATCCGCATCATCGCCACCTCGAACCGCAATCTGGTCGACGCCGTGCGCGAGGGGATGTTCCGCGAAGACCTGCTGTTCCGCCTCAACGTGGTGAATCTGAAGATCCCGCCGCTGCGGGAGCGCCCGGCCGACGTGATCGAGCTCGCCCAGCACTTCATCAAGAAATATTCCGGCGCCAACGGCGTGCCGGCGCGGCCGCTGTCGGCGGAAGCGCGGCGCGCGCTGGTGCTCAACCGCTGGCCCGGCAACGTGCGGGAGCTGGAGAACACCATCCACCGCGCGGTCCTGCTGACCACCGGCGACGAAATCGGCATCGACGACATTTTGACGCCCGACGGCGTGCGGCTCGACCAGGCCAAGAACCCGCCGGCGGTGGCGCACGCCGCGCTCGCCGCCGAGACGGTGACGCGCGCGCTGGTCGGCCGCACCGTCGCCGACGTCGAACGCGACCTGATCCTGGAGACGCTCAAGCACTGCCTGGGCAACCGCACCCACGCCGCCAACATCCTCGGCATTTCCATCAGGACGTTACGCAACAAGCTCAACGAATATACGGTTGACGGCGTGCCGGTGCCGCCGCCGGGCGGCGGGGAGGCGCGGCTCGCGGGGTAGCAGGCAGGGAGACGTCGCCGGCCATTTATGCTATTGTGTCTGCCATGAGCCGGACCGACATCATCACCGCCCTGCGAGATAACGCCTCCGACATCAGGGATTTCGGAGCAACGTCGCTGTACTTGTTCGGCTCGGCCGCGCGCAACGAGGCGACCGAACATAGCGATGTGGACATTTTCGTCGATTACGACCCCGAGCGCTTCAGCTTCGTCGAGCTCATACGTTTGCGCAGGCGTCTATCCAGCATTTTGGGTCGACCGGCTGACCTTACGACGCGCGAGGGCCTCCATCCGCTGCTGCGGCCTGCGATGTAGGCTTAGGCGATCAAGGTGCTGTAGTGGCGCCACGCTCACAATTTGTTCGGCTGAGTGACATTCTCGACAATATCGACGCCGTTGCCGAAATGATTGATGGTATTGACTTGGGCGCATACCGTGGCGACTTCATGCTGCGCCGCGCGATCGAACGTTGTGTCGAGATCATCTCGGAAGCGAGCCGACATATTCCAACCCCGCTGAAGATGAAATATCCAGATCATCCTTGGGACGAGATCGCCAGCATCGGCAATCTCCTAAGACATCACTATGAGCGCGTCGACGATCTGATCATGTGGAAAATCGCGACCCAATCATTGCCCGAATTGAGACCGATCATCACAGCACTGATAGACGAGACCAAGCCATGACCTCCGTACGCTTCAACACCGCGCTGATCGTCGGCGCAGGCTCGGGACTGAGCGCTTCGCTCGCCCGCGCGCTGGCCAAGGACGGGATCAAGGTCGCGCTGGCGGCGCGCAGCACCGGCGACCTCGACGCGCTGGTCAAGGAGACCGGCGCCAAGGTTTTCGCCTGCGATGCCAGCCAGCGCGGCGACGTCGACAAGCTGTTCGCCGAGCTCGATCGATCGTTCGGCGCGCCCGAGATCGTGATCTACAACGCGAGCTTCCGCACCCGCGGCCCGTTCGTCGAGCTCGATCCGGCCGAGGTGGAGAAGGCCATCGCGGTCACCGCCTATGGCGCGTTCCTGGTCGCCCAGCAGGCGGCGCGGCGGATGCTGCCGAAGAAAAGCGGCGCCATCCTGCTCACGGGCGCGTCCGCGGGGGTGAAGGGCTACGCCCAGTCGGCGCCGTTCGCGATGGGCAAGTTCGCGCTGCGCGGGATGGCGCAGAGCATGGCGCGCGAGCTTTCCCCGCAGGGCATCCACGTCGCCCACGTCGTGATCGACGGCGGCATCAAGAGCGCGCGCCGGCCGGCCGCGCCCGACGCGCCCGATAGCCTGCTCGATCCCGACGCCATCGCCGAAACCTATCTCCACCTCATCCATCAGCCGCGCAGCGCCTGGGCGTGGGAGATCGAGGTGCGGCCGTGGGTGGAGCGGTTCTGAGGGAACCGGGTCTTCGCCTTCTTTGGTTTGCGCATGTCCTTTTCGGAAAACCGGTTCCCACTTTTCCGGGACATGCGCTACCGCACCGGAAAATCGAAATACGTATCGGGAAACGGCTCGTTGGCGAGCGTGAAGTGCCACCACTCCTTGTGGTAGGGCACAAAGCCGCCGCGCCGCATCCCCGTCGCGAACAGCGCGCGGTTCTTCTGCGCCTCGACGCTCACGCTCTTGTCCGCGACCCAGGATTGCCGGCCGGAGAAATCGTACGGCGTGCCCATGTCGAGCTCGGTCTTGTCCGCGCGCCGCACGAGCGTGATGTCCACGGTCGAGCCGCGCGAATGCCCGGAGCGGGCGGCGATATAGCCGAGCTTGAACAGGTCGCGCTTGTCGATGTCGGGATAGTATTCGGCCTTGCGCTTGGGGTCGTCTTCCGGCCGCCGCGCCCAGCGCACGAAATGGGCGACGCCGCGCACCGGCCGATAGCAATCGAACACTTTGAGCCCGAGCCCGCGGCTGGCGATATCGCGCTGGACCGCGGCCAGCGCCGTCGCCGCCTGCGCCGACAATAGGCAGCGCGGCCGCTCGTAGCCGTCGATCTTCTCGCCGACGAAGTTGTTGGTGCCGAAATAGCGCATATCGACCACCAGCCCCTCCGCCACGTCGGCCGCGTCGACGAAGCCGCGCGGAACCGGCGCCTGCGCGAGGGCCGAGTGCGGAATGAGCAGTAGCAGGGCGAGCGTGGTGATGGCGCAAGCGCGCATATTTGTCCTCATCAGACCGTCATCATCGATTCCGCGCATGGCACGGACCTCGTTCATCGATACGGCCGCAACAATATATCCCCGGGACTAGTGCCTGACCGACCATTTCCGTGCTAATATTACCTATGAATCCAACAAGGAGAGGCGATCGGCCCCGCCGCCGCGGCGACGGGATGCGCGTCTTCTCTGCAGGACGGAGGGTGAATTGAGCGACCACAAATTCAAGATTGGCCAGAGCGTCCTTTACACCTCGGGGCCTTACGGCCGCGGCGGCGGGACCGGCGGCGTCTACAAGGTCACGCAACTCCTCCCGCCGGAAGGCGACGACCGGCAATACCGCATCAAGAGCGCCGACGAGCCACATGAGCGAGTCGTCAAGGAGAGCCAACTCAATCGCGATTCGTGAGCGGCGGGCGGCGATGGCCTTCGACTATGGCGCACCGGCCGAGCTGTTCACGGCCAAGCGGAAGGGTGGTACGCGCCAACCGCTCGGCTATCGCCGCTTCACGACGGCTGCCGAGGCCATCCGCTTTGCCGTCGAGGACTTTCCGGCCGTCCGCGCGCTCGGGGCCTGGATGCAGGTCGGCGACGAGCGCTTCGACGGCGACGCCATTCAGCGTCTCTATGACAGCAGCGAATATCCGCTGCAGCGACGCCCCTCGAATTAACGAATTGGCAACACTCCAGGGTTTGACGTTCGCTCGGTGCTACCTTATATACCCGCCGCAACCAGTTTTCGGTCTGCCTTGCTACGCTCCCGTTTTTAGGGCGCTCAGCTAGCTCCCAAAACTCGGATGACCCGACGCGCGACGTTCGCGGGTTCGGATTCACTCAAAGCGTACAACGCAAGGAGGCCATGATGGCCACAGGTACCGTGAAGTTCTTCAACACCCAAAAAGGCTTTGGATTCATCCAGCCGACCGACGGCAGCAAGGATGTGTTCGTGCACATCAGCGCAGTCGAGCGCGCCGGCATGCGCACGCTCGTGGAGGGCCAGAAGGTCAGCTACGACATCGTGACCGAGCGCGGCAAGCAGGCTGCCGGGAATCTCCAGGCCGCCTGATCGGGATCGCCCCGATCCGAATCCAAATCTGATGCAGCGCCCGGCCTCCGCGCCGGGCGCTCTTTATTTTGTGACACCATACCGTCGCACCGGTACGGAACTTTCCTGAGCGCCGTTTGTTGCTAGGATTGCGGCAACAGGCCGGAGGACGGTCATGCGCCCGGTGATGCGCTCGGTGATGCGCCTTTGGGCGATCTCGATTGTCGGCGTGGTCGCGGTTTCATTTGCAATTCCTGCACCAGCAAACGCGCGGCCGCGCTTCGGTCCGGCGGCGGTGCTCGGCGCGGTCGCGGGTGTGATGCTCGGCGGCATTCGACCGAGCCTCGGACACCATCGCAGGAGCGCCAGAGGCTCGGCGGAAGAGCCGCGAAACGAAGGCCAGCGCACCGATGACGTTGCTGCCCGCGCCGATCCGCAGCCGGTGGCCGCGATGCAGCCCGTGCAGCCCGCCGCAGTATTTTGGCCGCGAGCCTCCACCGATCTCGTGGACTATGTCTTCTTCCCGCGCGGGAAGGACGACCGCTTCTGGGCCTACGGCTTCGGCGCAATCCTCAACGGCGCTTTGGCCGCGCCGGACGGCGCGCCGGCAAGAGGCCCGGAGCAAACGGCGGCGGCCAATTTCTGCGGCGGCCAGGCGGCGGAGGGCGCCGACGGATTGATCGAACGGATCACGCAAGCGATCCGTCCGACCGACGCGCAACGGGACACGATCGAGCAACTGCGTTCCGCATTGACCCAATCGATCGAGCGGATCAGATCGGTTTGCTCCGACGCGACCGCCGCCACGCCGATGGACCGGCTGCAGGCGATCCAGGACCGGATTTGGGCAATGCGCGATGCGCTCCTCACGCTTCGCCTGCCGCTCGAGAAGTTCTACGACTCGCTCTCGGACGAGCAGCATTGGCGGCTCAGTCGCGACGAGGGCGACGCGCGCGAGACGACCGGAGCAAAGATCGGCAGCGAGCAATCCTGCGGCGAGCAAGCGGCGCTGATGGCGGAGGCGCCCATGCGCGCGATCGAGCGCGCGGTGCGGCCGACCGAGCAGCAGCGCGTGAGCCTGGAAACGTTGCGGCTGCGATCGGCCGGAATGGCGCAGTTGATCATGAGCTCCTGCCCGACCTATCCGCTCCTCGGCCACATGGGCCGATTCTCGGCGGCCTTGGACCGCCTCGACGGCATGCTGTTTGCCGTGATGACCTTGGGTCCGACCCTGCAAGGGTTCTTCGATTCCTTGACCGACAAACAGAAGCTGGGCCTTGCCACGGCCATTCGTCAGCTCCGTCGCTCCGCCGCGGCCGGCGGGTCCTGATCCCCGTACCCCCGTCCGGGATGACGGCCGCGCACAGATATGCGACATGTTCCGGGATGCGCCGCCATGATCGGGCGGCGACCGAGCGACTATTTTGTGTGGTAATTTGGTAGGGTCACCTGCCGGGGCGACAAGACCGATGAACGCTGACGCAACGCGCAGCCAGTTGGCCGCCGCTCTCGTCCGCGTCGCCGCAGGCGACCGCGCCGCGCTGCGTATTGTGTATCAGGATACCTCCGCGAAGCTTTTCGGCGTTTGCCTCCGTATCTTGAACAATAGAAGCGAGGCCGAGGACGTGCTGCAGGACGTCTATGTGACGGTGTGGCGCAAGGCCGCCACGTTCGATCCCGGCCGGGCAAGCCCGATCACCTGGATGGTGGCGATCGCCCGCAACCGGGCGATCGACCGGTTGCGAGCGAGCGCTGTCAGCCGCCGCATGGAGCCGATCGAGGCGGCCGACGCGGTGAGCGATCCCGCCCCAGCCGCGGTCGAACGCGTCGAGCTGGCGCAGCAGCATCAACGCCTTGCGGGCTGCCTGGAGGAGCTGGAGGCGCGCCATTCGGCCGCCATCCGGGCGGCCTTCCTCGACGGCGCCACCTACGAAGAGCTTGCCGCGCGCATGAACGTACCGCTTGGAACGATGAAGAGTTGGATCAGACGTGGACTGTTGAAGCTGAGAGCCTGTCTCGAAGGATGAGCGACGACCACACCATAGGCCCGGCCGACGGCGGCAATCTCGTCGCCGCGGAATACGTGCTGGGCGTGCTCAGCGCGGCGGAGCGGCGCGAGGTGGAGCGCCGCCTGACGCTGGAGCCGGCGCTCGCGTCCGAGGTGGCGTTCTGGGAAGAGCGGCTCGGCAGGCTGGCCGACACGGTGGCGCCGGTTTCGCCCCCGCCCAATGCCTGGTCGCGCATCGAGGCGGCGATCGGCGCGCCCGCGAGCGCGCGGCCGGCCTCGATCTGGCAGAGCCTGGCATTCTGGCGCAGCTTCGCTATCGGTTCGGCGACGCTGGCGGCCGCGAGCATCGCGACGCTCGCCTATATCGGGCTGGTTCCGACGGCGCGGCCGGCGCTGATAGCGACGCTCGCCGGCAGTGCCGGCCAACCGAATTTCGTCGCCGCCATTACCGCGACCGGCAACAGCCTTGTGGTGGTGCCGGCGGCGCTGCTCACCAACGATCCGCGCGCCGTGGAATTGTGGCTGATACCGGCCGGCGAAACCCGGCCGCGCTCGCTGGGCCTTATCCAGCCGGGCCAGCCGATCCGGCTCAACATCCCGCCCGATCTCGCTGGCCGCCTCACGCCGGACGCGACGCTCGCGGTCTCGCTCGAGCCGCCGGGCGGCTCGCCGACCGGACTTCCCACCGGCCCGGTCATCGCCGCGAGCAAGTTGGCGGGCTTGTGAACGGCCCCTGCAGAACCGCCTCTGCATCCCCCGATCCGGCCCCCTCGTATCTCCATTTGCAAGCCGCTGGCGCGGCGCGACTGCAAACACCAATGGAGAACGTCATGAAGCTCTCACGCACCATCGTACCGGCGGCGATTGCCGCTGCTGCGCTCGCCTTCGCCGCCGTCGCGGCGACGCCGACGTTCGCGCAGATGAAGGAGCAGACCGTCACGGTCGGCGGCTCCCCGATGTATCCGTCCAAGAACATCATCCAGAACGCGGTGAACTCGAAGGATCACACCACGCTGGTCGCCGCGGTGAAGGCCGCCGGCCTGGTCGAGACGCTGCAAGGCCCGGGCCCCTTCACGGTCTTCGCGCCGACGAATGCGGCGTTCAAGAAGCTGCCGGCGGGCACGGTCGAAGGGTTGCTCAAGCCGGAGATGAAGGAGAAGCTCGCCGCCGTGTTGACCTACCACGTCCTGCCCGGCCGCTTGGCCATCAAGGACCTGTGGGACGCCTCCACCAAGGCCAAGGGCAAGGTCAAGATGAAGACCGTCGAGGGCGAAGAGCTCACCTTCGAGTTCAAGGGCCAGCAGCTGACGATCTGGGACTCCAAGGGCAACGCCTCGCGCGTGACCATTCAGAACGTGTTCCAGTCGAACGGCGTGATCCACGTGGTCGACACCGTTCTGCTGCCGAGCTGATCCTGGCCTCCCGCGGACCGGCCGGCGCAGTCAGTCCCCGCATCTGCACGATCGGTCCGGGCCCGTCGCGGAAACGCGGCGGGCTTCTTCTTTGCTTCTTTGCGGGAGGGCGGCCGTTATCAGGATTTCGGGGTTGAGCCGGGGCTTTCCGAGGTCATAGCCAAGGCTGCGGCCGGATCGGCCAATCCCTCCGTTTCCCGTTCCAGGGCCTCGCCAATGGCCAAATAGTCCCTGGCCATGGCGATCAGCCGGCTCGAAACCTCGTCGTCCGACGAGATGAGCGAGAGCCGAAGGCAGATGTCAGCTTGGCGGCGGAAATACGCGGCACTCGGCATTGCGAGACCCCCAGTCTCGTCTTGCAACGCCGAACCATTGGTACGGTTCCCGACGAATCCTGTCGCGGCCCAACATTTTTGGCCGCCGCTCCGGTCGGGCGGCCGCCAATCACCCGATGCCCATGGCCTGCTCGAAGGCGCGCCGCACCTCCGGCGGCTGGCCATAGCAATGGCGGAACGCCTTCAGGCGGGCCTTGAGCAGCGGATATTTCTCGTGGTCCTCGAGCGTAATGCCCTCGACGCTCTCTTTTTTCTGGAAATAGGGCAGCTCGACGCATTTGGCCAAGTTCGAGCTGCGGATGATCGCCTTGGGATCGCGGCCTTGCGCGACGGCGTCGAGATCGTCGAACAGGCGCTTGCGGATCATCGCAATGCCCATGTCGCTCGCGCCGATATTCTCCTTGGTGCGGTCGGCGATCCGCCCCTGCCCGACCCAGGCGATGATGTCCTGGTTGATGACGTGGCTCGAAATCCAGCGCCCGTCCTCGCCCTTGATAGGGCTCACCCAGGTCGGGACCGTTTCCTGCACAAAGGGCTCGCGTCCCTTCGGCACGCGCATGAAGAACCAGGCGACGCTCAACGTGTTCTCGTCGTCGACCGGCACGCGCCATTCGAAATGGTTGCCGAGATAGAAGGCGTTGGGCCACAACGCGACGCGGCCGATGGTCCAATAGGGATTGCGCTCGTCCGAATCCTCGCGCACGCGCTTGTAGAGGAAGCCGTAGTCGAACTCCTCGAACTTGAGCTTTAGATGCTTGCTGGCGTAGGGCCCGGTCTTGCCGGCGAGCCGCATGCTCCAGTTGTCGTGCATCCATTCGAAGTGCACGGGGTCGCAGGAGTTCTCCTGGCACTGAAACCAGTTGCAGGGCACGTCGGAGAGCACCACCTCGCGGAAGCCGTTCTCCCAGGTGAACGGCTCCCATATCGGCAGCTCGGGTGCGGGCTGCGGTCCCATATAGGCCCAAAGGAGTCCGGCGCATTCCTTGACCGGATAGGCCTTGGTCGAGCAGCGCTCCTTGGCGCGCGAGCGCGGATTGACGATGTCGTCGTAGGGCTGCTCGAGGCAGCGGCCGGCCTCGTCCATCAGCCAGCCGTGGTAGTTGCAGCGGATGCCGGTCTCCTCGACGAAGCCGTAGGCGAGGTCCGCGCGCCGGTGCGGGCAGTGGCGGTCGAGCAGGCCGAACCGTCCGCCCATGTCCTTGTAGAGCACGAGATCCTCGCCCATCAGGCGCATGGGTTTGATCGGACTGGCGGCGAGCTCGCTGGCGCCGCCGATCGGCATCCAATAGCGCCGCAGCAGCTCGCCCATCGGCGTTCCCGGGCCGACCTGGGTGAGAAGCCGGTTCTTTTCAGGACTGAGCACTCCCTACCTCGCTAGTGTCTTGTTGGAGTTGTTCGAATCTTATTGGAAAACCGGAAGCCGGCAACGGCCATTCATTGGCTTTGACCGGCACTTTATCGCATGCTCGACCATGGAGCATAGCTGCGAAGCATCGATGGGGGCCTTCATCCGACAAGCAGCACTGGCGGCCGGGTTGCTGGCCGGCATGTTTCCATTCTGGGTCGGGTCGGCACATGCCCAGAGCGGCGCGCCCGGCTCGTGCGCGGTCGCGATCCGCGCCGTGCTCGACGACATCGCCCGGCGCGATCTCGACACCAGCGAGGGTCCGCCGCTCAACGCCTTTCTCACGCTCAATCCCAATGCCATGGCGCAGGCGGAAGCGCTCGACCGCAAGGCGGCGGCCGGCGAGCCACGGGGTCCCTTGTTCTGCGTGCCGGTGGCGGTGAAAGACAATTTCGATACCTACGATATGCCCGCGACCGTCGGATCGCTCGCGCTTTTGGGCAATCAGCCGCCGAGCGATGCGCCATTTGTCGATCGGCTACGCAAGGCCGGCGCCGTCATCGTCGGCAAGACCAACATGGACGAGTTCGCCATGGGCGTCCGCGGGCTCTCCGGCGCCGGCGGACGGGTGGGCAACGCCTACGACACCGAGCAGAGCGCGGGCGGCTCCTCGGCCGGGTCGGCCGCGGCGGTGGGCGCCGGCTACGTGCCGCTCGCCGTCGGCAGCGACAATTGCGGCTCGCTGCGCATTCCCGCAGCCTACAACGGCGCCGTCACCCTGCGCGCCACCTACGGGCGCTTCGACAGCCGCGGCGTCTTTCCCATCGGCTTCGTCAACGGCGTGCCGGGCGTGATCGCGCGCGACACCCCGACGCTGCGCAGCGCGCTGGCGGTCGCAGGCGACGGCTGGCGCGCGGACGTCGCCGGCGGATTGCGGGGAAAGCGCATCGGCATCCTGCGCAGCTTCGATCGCAAGAATCCGTGGGCGCCCGGCGAGCTCGACGTGCAGCATCTGTTCGCGCTGGCGATCGCGCTCATGGCGAGCGCGGGCACCGACATCGTCGAGAACGTCGCGCTCGACGATTTCGACGCCCGGCTCGGGCCGGAATTCCTCAAGGGCTTCTCGCGGCGGGTCGATGCGGCGTTCGAGACTTTTCCCGCCGCACGGCGCAACTGGCGCGACGTCTGCACGTCGGGGCGCATTCGCCCGGAATGGAGCGCCAAGGAGTGCGTGGCGGTGGGCGACACCTCGGCGCGGCAGGAGCAGCAGGCGGTCGACCGCATTGCCGGCAACCGGCGCAAGGTCGTCGCCGTCATGGACCGGCTGCGGCTCGACGGGCTCCTCTTCCCGGTCGACGGCCGCGGCGGCGCGCGCAGCGACGAGTCCCCCTATATCACCTGCTTCATCGCCAGCACATCCGGATTGCCAGCCGTGGCCTTTCCGATCGGGCTCGACGCGCGCGGCCTGCCGGTCGGGCTCGAGCTCATGGGCCGCCCGCAGGCCGACGAAGCCTTGGTGGCGATGATGGGCGCGTTCGAGACCGTGCGCGGCCCGTTGCCACGGGCAAAGCGCGCGCCCGGCCGCGCCGATCTGGGCGCGCTCGACATTCCCCGTCACAACGAGCTCCACCTGCGGCTCGGCTGGAGCGCCTTCCGTTCCCGGCGCGGCAGCGATATCGGCATGCTCGCGCCCGGGTTGTTCCGCGCGCTGACCGAGGAGACGGTGAAGTCGGCTGTGGCGGGACATTGATCGGCTCGGGCGCCGCAAATGGCGTGAGGGGGGCGCTGTTCATGCGGCC
>WNEY01000898.1_pt1 | contig 19820 bp, 17 predicted proteins | sample 5400531 | NCBI WGS metagenome assembly WNEY01 (sample SAMN13153338, study PRJNA577476) | soil metagenome | isolation source: 200 cm saprolite under Douglas fir tree site 1 | place: USA:California | collected 2015-04-18
GTTCTACTTGGTCGATGTATCTGCAGCCGGCGTAGACTCGTTCGCCTGTCCAGCCTTCTGCATAACGATTACCGAAGTCAGAGAGTATGGCTTCTTTGACGGCTGGGCTGGGTATGTTCTCGCTGGCGATTAGGGGAAGTGCCCCTGAGAACCATTCGTGATGGGCTTGTAGGAGCTGGAATACTCGCTGGTATGACTCTCTCGGTTGCAATGCCATGGCGGAGTTGGGTTCTCAGTTCTTGTTTAACGTTTCACAGACTCTCTTCCTTGGGTTCTTCCTCGGGCGGCTCGGAGAAATTGGGCAATCTCTGTTAGCATTGAGTTAACCTGGTCGCGTGCCGATGGCTCTTCAGGCCTTTGCCTGTTTTCTGAACTGGCTCCACCATTGAGGGTTCAGATCTACGTACTTGACGAACTTCGCGAGAAGATCAAGCGTACGTGAGTCAATGTAGTGTTCTAGGCCCTCTGTGTCTTTCTGGGCCGTTGTCTCCTCGACGCCGAAGAGTTTTAGGAAGGCGACGAGTAGCGCGTGGCGTTCTCCCAGCGATCGAGCCATGCTTTCTCCTTTCTCGGTCAGAGTTATGCCGCCGTATTTTTCGTGAAGAATAAGCTGTTCTGCGTGGAGCCTGTCGAGCATTCCTGTGACCGTGGGAGGCCGGACGTGAAGATGGCTTGCTATGTCGACTGGTTTCGCGTATCCTTTTTCCCTTATGAGCTCGTAGATGATCTCTACATAGTCTTCGTTTCGGGGAGTCTGGCCTCTGGCGCTCGGCTTGTGTGCTCGCGCCAGTTTTGCAAGCTGGCTTTTTCCTTCTGGAGTTCGGGCCATGTTTCTGGGACGCTGGGGTTTGGACAACTGGTTGGTTACGGGTCTCTTAGAGGTGTATGTGTATGTTGAGGCTGTCTCGGAGTTTCCGTAGAATTGGTTCGAGGGGGCCTGGTTCAAGGCTGATGGCGACGATCTGGTTGTTGTGTGGGAATATGACTAGGTCGACTTTCTGGTATTGTATTGAGATGTGTGTGAGGGGTCCGCACTGGTTTTCGAGCTGGGACAGGGTGTCGAGGATCATCGGAGGGACACTTGCCATGAATTTCCGGTCGTAGGTTTCAGGGGTTAGGCTCATCACGTTTGACCGCATCCTGGACTCTAGGAGCTTGCTGTTCCGGTCTAGGAGGGCAACGTATCGGATTCGGGAGTCTAAAGCGAATAGCTCGTCGACAAGTCGGGTCTGGGGCCTGCTCAAGCTGGAATCATTCGCTTCCCCGCGTGCACGTTAAAGAAATGCTTTCGCCTCGCAGGAGCCTTAGCATGCTGGAAATGGGTATTGATCCAGATTCGGAGACTGTTCGCCCTGTTTCTGGGAACAGGGCCTGGCGAGATAGTGCTGGGATTGTTGTTCTTGCCACGGTTTCTTCTTACAAAGACGGAAACATCGTCCTCGGAAGGCTCCCCGGAGAGGCCGCTCATGCCATGCAAAACCGCTGCGCAATACCCCCCTTTTCTAGAACATCCGCTGTCTGATAGTGATTCCAGGCGAGTCCTGTGATTCAGGGCATGATTCTGGCTTAGATGGCAGGGCGAAAGTTGCCGTTTCATCGATCATTCACGAAGGATTTCTCGGCGGAGGAAAAACATAGCCCCGAATTCGGGATCAGGGCTGATTATGGGCGAATCCTCACCACGTTTCAGACCGTTGCTGGCCATCTCTTGACTATCTTATCAGGAATACGCGAGGGGACGCACAACTCTCGCCTGTAAGAAAAGGCGATCCATATCTCTAACTAGAGAAACACCGCGTTTTCGGACTTTTGTCGGCCGGAGTTTATATCATGGTTTTTCCGGTCTTTCAGAAAATACTGCTTGTTGTGTGTCGGTTTCTGTTGGAGTACAAGTGGGTTGTCCTGACGGTCACCACCGTCGGAATTTTCATGGCGACCCTTGACTCCAGCATTGTAGTAGTTGGGCTTCCACAGGTCGTGTCCGATCTGAAGACCAACCTTGTCGTTGGCGTCTGGATCATTACGATCTACCGTCTCATGATCACTGTTCTCCTTGTTGGTATTGGACGCTGGGCGGACATGCATGGCCGAGTCAGGCTCTACAACATGGGGTTCGCAGTCTTCACAATGGGATCACTTCTCTCCGGTCTTTCCCCCACGGCTGAGGCCCTTCTTGCCTTCAGGCTGGTCCAGGGCGTTGGAGCTGCTCTGCTATTCGTGAATAGCGTTGCCATCGTCACGGACGCTTTTTCGGGCAAGGATCTTGGCAAAGGAATCGGGATAAACCAGGTCGCGATCAACGCTGGGACGATAACAGGATACACACTCAGCGGTGTCCTTATTCAGCTCTTCACATGGCGCTCGATCTTTCTGGTGAACGTTCCAGTAGGCATCTTTGGAACCTATTGGTCGCGGAAGCGGCTGAAAGAGATCTCCCACCCTGCAACGGGAGAGAAGTTCGACGCCCTAGGAGCCATCACATTCTCGATCGCCATCACCCTCTTACTCCTCGGCCTAACACTCGGCAGCCTAACAGACTTCGCAAACCAGACCGTGCTCGCCGCGAGCATCCTCTGCTTTGCCATTTTCATCTCGATAGAGCGAAAGGCACGGTACCCAGCGCTCGACCTATCCCTGTTCAAGATCCGGCTGTTCACCGCAGGCAACATAGCGAACCTCCTGAGCGGACTAGCGTTCGCAGCACTAGCGTTCGTCATGACGCTCTACTTCCAACTGGTGAGAGGTTACGATCCGCTGCACGCAGGAATATTTCTCATTCCTCTGGATGTAACTCTCATTCTCGTTGGGCCTATTAGCGGATGGCTCTCTGACAAGTGGGGTGCTAGAGGATTGAGCACTATGGGCTTGCTCATTGCCTCTGCCGGTTTCTTCTTTCTCTCCGAATTCGATCTGAATACGCCCTATCCTCAGATTGCCATCTGGCTCGCTCTTGTCGGGTTTGGCATCGGACTTTTCCGTAGCCCTAACGCAAGTTCGGTGATGGGCTCGGTTCCGAGTTCAAAGAGAGGAGTCTCGTCAGGAGTCCGAGCTACGATAATCAACACGAGCATCGTTGCTAGTATTCCACTTGTCTTGGCGTTGATGACTGCAGACGTTCCGTATAGCAAGCTTGTGAACTTGGGAAATGTGGGCCTGGGAGGGGTTACTCAGTTAGCCAGCGGTGACCTAGGAACTTTCCTCGCGGGACTCCAGCACTCTCTAATCGTTCTTTCTTTTCTAATCCTCGGGTCGGCGGTATTCTCGTTTCTCCGCGGTCCACGAACAGAATCCGAAGAACCCGTTCCTCCCCATGTATAGTGGAGCCCCGGATGGGGGTTGAACCCATGACCTACGGCTTTTTTGGCGTTTACAAAGCCGTCGCTCTACCACTGAGCTACCGGGGCGAACATCGGGCTGTCTCGGAACTCGTCTAAGATAAAATCTCTCGGAATACCACACAGGCTAGGATACCGGATTTGCAATTCGCATTCTTGTGGCCGCTCGGACGAGGGCGTCTACTCCTGGGAGGCTCTGACCGGACAAGAGGGAGAGCATCGCTCCGCCGGCTGTGCTGACGTGGCTGAACTTTTCTTCTATCCCTTGGATTGATGCTAAGCCGACCAAGTGCCCACCTCCGATGACAGTGTAGCCGTTGCTCTTGGCCATTGATTCTAACAGATCTTTTGTTCCCTTGTCGAACCCGTTTCTCTCAAATACCCCTAGGGGGCCGTTGGCGACTATTGTGGCTGCCTCTCTCACTATCCTTGAATATTTCTCAAGTGTCTTCGCTCCAATGTCAAGAGCTTCTTCTTCGACGTTAGATGAGTTGACCGGCCGGTCGAGTCTCTTTCCTTGTCTGTCCTCGTAGGCTAGGTCGATTGGGACTTCGATGTGGTCTGCGTATTTCTCGGTCAAGTTCTTTGCTCGTTCTAGGAATTGTTTGAAGTCACGTATTTCCTCATAATTGATTCCGGTCTTTACTTCTAGAGCTCGAAGGAAGAGTTTTGCGGGAACTCCTCCGAGAAGGACCTTGTCCGCTTTTTTCCGAGAGAGTACATTCTCGATGACTGGGATCTTGTCCTCAACTTTAGATCCGCCTAGAGCGTATACGCACGGTCTCTCTGGTTCTTCGAGTAGGGTTGAAACTGCGTCCAGCTCTTTCTCCATCAAGCGGCCCGCTGCGCTCGGTAATAGTTCTGGAAGACCCGCGATCGATGGCTGGGACCTGTGGGCGGCTGCAAAAGCGTCGTCAATGTATAGGTCGAAGAGAGGTGCTAAACGTCGGACAAAATGCGTTTTGACCAGTTTTTCGCGTTTGTCGTCAATGTTTTCTTCAGCGCAGAACCTGAGATTGTCGAGGACCAGGATCTCCCCTGGTTGGACCTTGCTGATTTTCTGGATGGCATGGGGGCCTATGACGTCTTCCACGAACTTGATCCGTTGGGAGCAGTATTGAGCTAGAAGGTTTGCATGGGGTTCGAGCGAGGTGAAGTCGTCTTTTCCAGGTCGGCTCTGGTGGGAGCCTAGGACGACTCGGGCCTCGTCTAGTTCGGAGAGGGTTTTGGAGATGGCTCTAATACGAGTGTCATCTAGTATCTGATGTGTCGAAGGGTCCAGTGGGACGTTAATGTCTACTCTGAGAAAGACTCTCTTGTCCCTCGTTTCTACGTCGTCGAGGGTTAGAAAGTCGTATTTTTTCAGATGAGTGTCCTCTCGTCAACTTCCAGTTCCGTTTTGGGGTCTTGTTTAATGATTTGTCAGGAATGCTTTTAGCCGCAGACACTCGGCGGCTGTTTTGCCGGGGTGGCTCAGCCTGGTCAGACCCCGAAAGGGGAACCACAGCGCCGGACTCATAACTTCAACGTGAGAGATCCGGAAGTCGCGGGTTCGAAAACACCTGTGTCCGAGACTCCCGCCCCCGGCACTCTTGACTGTTCCTGTGATGGAAATTAGCGAAATATCATGGCCTTCCGCATGACGCCCCGTGATCTCAGCTTGTCGTCTGTTCCGTGGATGAGGTGAATGGAAGGTTGTTCCTGGAATTATTGGCTAGCAAGACTAATCTGTCTCATCAACGAACAGTTTCGGGATCACTCCTTGGTTTTGGAAGAATGCCCTTTCTGTCACAAGTTCCTTGCTGCTGAGCTATTGTCTAAAGAAGAGGTGGATACGGCCGAGACGCTCAAGGTGAAGGACATCTTTTTCAAAATGGGACTGACGATCGAGACTGGAGAAAGGGTCGCCGACCATCCGGAGGCCTTTATCACGTATAGGTTTGCTTATCGGTGCAGAGACTGCGGAAAAGAATGGGATAAGTTCAGAGTTCGAGAAGTTGGGATTCCTAAGGAATACGTTGAGGATGAGGAAGAGAAGACTGAATATGACGCTGGGAACGAGGAAGAAGATGCGAGAGAGGAACAATATGCCAGGGAAGGATAATTGGATCTACGAAATGTCACGTTAGGCATCTAAGAGAACAGTCTACTGTGTTCTTTACCCTGGAGAAATAGCGGGCTTCATCAAGACAGAGAGGTAGACTCTCAGCGATCTGGTAAAGAAAAAGGGGAGTTTGGGTTAGGCTGGTAAAGCGTCTATCCGCCTTGGGCGAAGAATTGTACAGATGTCGAGTTACTGCTAGTAACTGAGCTGCCGTTAAGTGTGACGAATGTTGTGGTGAATGAGCCTGTGACATAGACGGACGCGCTCTGAAGCACACGGTCTGTCCACCCGGGAATGATCTGGAAGGTCAGCGTTCCGGATGATGTGCGAGAGTCCACGCTGTGAACCCAGCCGACTGTAGAGCCGCTACTCGCGTCTGTGACGTTTGTGTTTTTGATGAAGTAGCTCTGGCTCTGGCTTGCGGTCACATTGGCTCCTTGAGATCCGGCCTGTGTTCCGATGCTGTACGCGACGGTGGATGGTCCTTGCGTGATCTGTCCTACTGGTCCGTGCGAGACGATCTGGTTCGAGCTCGGGTCAACTCTTACAGAGTCCTGTTCCAGCGAGGTCCGCCATGGGCTGTTGTAGATCTGGATTCCGGGCTGAATTGTCGAATTCCAGAAAAAGTTGAACCATTTGTAGGCGGTCGATCCGCTGTTCTGGAGAAGGAATACTGTGAAGGTGGAGACGACCCTGCCTACCGGGCGGAAGAAGTCTCCGGTATCAGTTGAGCCTCTTATTATGAAGGACCAGAAGGGTGGGCTCGTAGTGGTTTGGGCCGTGATTCCAGAGGGGGTTTTTGTTCCCGATTTCGTCGCGAGTGTTGACTGGGCTGGGGCTATCGTGGCAGCTGTCTGTGTGAGTAGTTGTTCTGCCCAGTGGAATTCAGCGGCGACGGCATAGTCGAATCCTGCAAGGACTTGAAGGGTTGCTCCTTGCTGGGTTCCGTCAGCGAGTGTTCCCAGGATCTTCACTCCTTCCGCGATGAGCGGGAGGCCTGGGTTGTGGAATCCTATGAGTCCTTGTATGGAGTCGGCTAAGATGGAGGGGCTTCCTCTAACTACTACCGTTGGGACGCCGTGGAGTGCTGTGCTAGCTACGAGCGAGAGCACGGTAGGGTCGAGTGATGTAGCAGTTGCGAGCCATGCACCATCAATGTATAGGATTGAGCCGCTTCCTAACAAGGAGAGGCTGGAGGCTGAGGGAAGGATGGTGACGGATGATGTCAACCCTTGCAGGTCGGTTACTAGTGGATCCAGGGGGCTTGAAACTCCGAGAACGTATACTGGAGTGACGCTGAGTGCAGTGGCGAAGCCGATCGGGTGTAGTGCGAGTGCAGCGAGAATTAGAGCAGAGAGAACCATAAGGTGATGATTGGCATTTTTTGTTATCTTCATCGTTCTTCCTGAGAAAGGGAGCGAGGTGTCCGGTGAGCAGTTAAGCTATCTTACGATAGGCGAGAATATCGTAATTCGATATTATCGAGATCTGATATTTCATACTATGGACAGCCATCGAAGGCTTAACAAATACCAAGACAGCATGATCCATCTACAGCTTCTAAATATTCTCTAAGTCTCATGCCGATGACTGCATTGCGGACTTGGCCTGATTCGGTGGAGCTATGGTTGTCCAAGTCCGGCGAGTCTCCTTTTCATAACGCCGAGAAACTGTACTTGGCGATTGCGCTAGGTTACTCCAGATATCCCTAGACGACTCGTTTTATGCCGGGTATGAAATGGGCTGCTGATCTCCCACAAGTCTTTTATTTGTCACGTCCCTTGTAGGTTGGGATTCTTGAGAGTAAAAATGAGGGCACGTTATCTTTCAGTCCTAATGATCTTAGTCGTTTTGCTCGCTGGGACGATTTCTACCGCAGTCCCACCAGCTCGCGCCGCGTCTTTCTTGACGGTGTCCCTTGACTCGTCCAGCACAAGCCAAACGGATGTTGTGATCTCTCCCTCGTCAACCGCGGTGAAGAGCTTCCGTATTGGCGCGATTATCAACGCCAGCTCAACCGGCCCACTCAACAGTGTCTACGGTTGGCAGTTCACGATCAACTATAATTCCACAGCCTTCGTTCCGCAGGGCGACCCTGGCGCAGCTTCCCTGTATCCTGACGGCGCCGTCAATACTGTTCTCTTTGGGGCACAGACGACGGCTGGGACCGTTAACTGGGCTGGGCTCTTGAACGCAAACAATGCCTTTGGGTCCTTGTCAGTTTCGTCTATAGGGGGCAATGGTCAAATCACAGTTTTCTTGACGCTGATCTCGCCTGCCCCCGCAGTATCGTTGTCGGCGAAGACACTTCTAGCTAACGTCAACTTTGAGCTGTTATCCAGTAAGAATCTTTCCCAGTCCTTCACCATCAGCAATGTCCTATTCGTAGACAACACGGGCGGGCAACTTTCGGGCGTCGGACCCGGGGCATCTTCTTCGGTAACTGTTACTAACAGTCCGCCTTCTGTTCACCTTACTGCTTCCCCTGCGCCGGGAGTTGGACCTTTTGCGTTTTCGTTCAATGCCACTGCAACTGATTCTGATGATAGTGTTCTGAACCCGGGAGGCTACTTCTGGGACTTTGGAGATGGAACACAGGATTTGGGAGTTACTGGTCCGAATATAGTGCATGACTTTGGGGTCGCGGGCAGGTTCAACGTCACCATCAGAGTTCAGGATAGTCTAGGAGCCACCGGCTCGGCGCGAGATTCTCTGGGAAATCCGATATTCAATAATCAGCCGAGTCATTCGTTCATGAGTGTCGTTGCCGGGGGACCCGCTAACGTGCCGCCCGTGGCAATCTTTACTTTCTCGCCGGCGAATCCGTTAGTGGGCCAGAACATTCTCTTCGATGGTTCTGCGAGTAATGACCCTGATGGAACGGTCGTCTTGTGGTCTTGGAACTTCGGCGACGGCAGCGTGATGAGCGGCGGGTCGCCGACCGCGAACCACTCCTACTCGAGTGGTGGGAACTTCACGGTCATATTGACCGTCACGGACAATGGAGGTGCTACCGGCAACACGACTGCGCTGGTTCATTTGGTCGCGCTCCAACCGACCGTAGTCATCGTGAACACTAACGGACCTTTCAATAACACCGTCGTGACCGGGCCCTTCTCGACTAGTATTGTCGTGCTTAACGTGACGAACTTGCATGCGTGGCAATTCACTCTCAGCTTCGATCCCAACCTGGTATCGACCTCGTCTGGGAACGTTACGCTGGGCCCATTCTGGCAGTTTGCCATCAACAGCCAGAACGGGTTTGATACAATAGTGGTCAACCAGACCAGTGTGACTATCGCGCTTTCTCTCATCCAGAGCTATTTCGGTTTCGACGGTACGGGAGTTCTCGCCACAATCCACTTCACACCAATAGCGACAGGAACGCTTCCGCTTCACCTATCGAACACGATACTGCTTAACTCCTCGCTCGCCCAGATACCCGTCATCACAAAGGATGGTGTCGTTATTATTCAGAGCCTCCCGCCGCCGGACCTGCCTCCAGTCGCCCGGTTCATCTTCTCCCCTGCCAATCCACTCGTCGGTCAGACAGTCTTCTTCGACGGGTCCAGTAGCTTCGACCCTGATGGATCTATCAACCAGTGGATGTGGAGCTTTGGAGACGGACTAACCATCTTCAACGGGCCACAAGCATTTCACTCCTACAACAACCCCGGCAGTTACACGGTAACCCTCACGGTCACAGACAACGCCTTCCTCACATCATCAATATCGATGACTATCATGGTCCATCAGAAGTTATTGCATGATGTAGCCATTGTTTTCGTCCAAGCGTATCCGACAGTCGTTGTCTCATCCGGATTTGTTAGTATCGTGGTTGGAATCGCCAACAACGGGTTGAGCAATGAGACGGTCAGCGTCACCGCCTTCTACGACTCTCATCCGATACAAACCATAAGTGGAATCTCGCTTCCCGCCGTGAATTGCATCAACTGTTTCTCCGTGGAGTACATCCCCATTCTATGGGATACAACAGGTGTTCCAGCTGGTAACTATACGATCTCCGCAACTATACTACTCCCCACGGATCAGAACCCCTCGGACAACAGCCTCTCAGACGGGAAGGTCACAGTTCTGCCCCCGCCGGTCCTGACCCTTACGCCTTCGAGCGGCTCTCTAGGCACGAAGGTTCTAGTCCAGGGAAGCGGGTTCACTCTTCCCTTCAACCCCTATGGCCCATCGATTGATGTCTTGCAGGTGTCGTTTGACGACATGTTCCTCGGCTTTGCAATTACCCACACCGGTTCGTTCAATTTCACCTTCGACGTTCCACACGCGGAACCCGGTGTACACCAGGTCAAAGCCCTGGACGAGTATACGCTCGCCCATGCCTCTGCCAACTTTCTCGTCATCGCCGCGGCTCAGACCGGCGGCCTCGCCGTCAGCGTGACCGTCGGAACAGTCTACTTCCCCCAAGACAAAGTGGCAATCTATGTTCTAGCAACCCTGAACGGAGCTCCAGTGAACCCGTCCGCCACCCAGGTAACCGCAGTCGTCATCAACCCTAATGGCACCACCACCAAGCTCGCACTCGTCGCGCAGACCAACGGACTCTACAAGGCAACCCTCAGCCTCACCAAGACGGCCACAATAGGAACATACGCCCTACTCGCGAAGGCACACATGGCGGGCCCAATCGACGCAACATCAGTCACGACCTTCGAAGTCAGACTGCCATGGGTAAGCAGCGGCAGCGGACAGGCCACGATCACGACAGCGGCCATTGTAGGCGTTGCAGGAATCCTCGCAGTATTCTGGAAAAAAGGCTACATTAGGAGGCGCGATGACGCCTCCCCCCTGCCTTTCTAGGCAAGGTTCTCCATAGAACCCGTCCGTAGGAAACATTCGATCCTTGGTTCTCTACCAAGGATGCTGGGACTTTATCTCCGGCGCAAAATATCCACGCGCCCGTCCCTTCTACCTACATAGACTGTATCGGACATGCCGAGGAATAATCCGGTCTCTACGACTCCAGGGATCTTCTTCAGCTTCTCATGAATTATGTCTGGACGTCGAAGGTTTCGGAAATATGCATCGACGATGAGGTTGCCGTTGTCTGTGATGATTGGTCCGACCTTGCCGGCGCCTTCTCTCAGGACTGCCTTCTCCGAGATCTGTCTTATTCTCGATAGGGTTGAAGGATAGCCGAAAGGTACTATCTCAACTGGGATCGGACGCTCTCCCCCCAGAGTCTTTACTAGTTTCTTCTCGTCTACGACAATGATGAGTTTCTTTGCGATCGAGTCGACGATCTTCTCCCGGAGCAGGGCTGCTCCTCCACCTTTGACAAGGTCGAGGGATCTCCACTGGACTTGGTCGGCCCCGTCGATGGCGATCTGGATCTCAGAGTTCGCGTCCAGCTGGACGGTTCTCAGTCCTAGTTGTCTGGTTGCCTCTTCCATCTGGTAGGAGGTTGGGATGAAACTGATATGGAGGTGTTCTTTGCGCACTCTCTCGGCAGCGAGCTCTAGTGCCTTGATGACTGTTGATCCGCTTCCGAGTCCTATGGTTGTTCGGTCTCGGATCTCTCTTACTGCTTGGGCTGCTGCGCTCAGCCTTGCTTTGTCGACCCAGCTCATAGGTGCGACTCAGTCTTCCGCTTCTATTTGTTCGAGCCGTTCCATTGCTTTGAGGACTTCTTCCCGGATGGTTTCAATTTTCTCTTCTGCCTTGTTTCGCGGTTTCTCCCGCGGAGGCTTCTCCTTCGGAGGCTGGTTTTCCCCGGTCGGCGGGTCTGCAGGCTCGGTCTTTGCGGGGGCGGGCTTTGTCTCAACCGGCGTGGCTTCCGTCGAAGCCGGTAGGTTGATCGAGGGCCGGATCTTTTCTATGCGGGCTTGTATGTCCAAAAATGTTTCCTGGAATCTCTTGAATAGATCTTCCTTTGCTGTTTCTAGCTCGTAGAGGTCCACCGTCTTCTTGTAAGTGTTGATTTCGGAGTCCACTCGTTTGAGATCGTTCTTGTAGGGTTGTATCATCTGGTTTTTTTCCGGCTCGTTGATCGTGCCTTTTGCTTCTGCTTCGTAGATTTTTGTGAGTGCGTCTCCTATGATGTCTCTTTCTAGGTTGGCAACTCGGAGCCGGTTGCGGGCCTGTGCAATATCGGATTCCGTTACCGTCTTCCGGATCATGTCGGGTATGGGGAAGGGTTCCAGTTTGGTCGTGGCCGCGGGGACTGGTTCCTCCAGGGGTTTCTTTTTTCCGAATAGGATTAGCTCTGTGAGAAGTTGGAACGGGGCTCTCGAGCCCTTCCCCCGCAATAGAAGCATTCCTCTAGTGATAACTCGCGATGGGTGGCGTGCCGGATTATTATAGGTTTAGCAATACGGGATTGTTTGTTACTCGCGCCTTCTTTCGTAATGTCCGGTTAGGTTATTAGTTCTTGTCCGGTATCTCGCTCGTGTCGGAACTATGTCTCTCGCTTCGCGCTGTGAGAGCTGCGGAATGCCCATGGAGACGAATGAGCAGCACGGCGCTCAGAACCCGAATAACCCGTACTGTATCCACTGCACTGATATGAACGGGAAGCTTTTGCCGTTTGAGAAAAAGTTCGAGGATCTGGTGAAGACGGCCATGGATACGCGCTGGATGAATCGTGAGCAAGCTGAGAAGAACGCTCTAAATCAAATGGCTGAGCTGCCTGCGTGGCGGGACCGTATCGCCCATATGAAGCAGGGCGCTAGCGCCGCCTAACAAGTGTTGGGTGGAGCCCCGGACGGGATTTGAACCCGTGGCCTTTGCCTCTTTGAGGAGTCTACCAAGGCAACGCTCTTGGCTGGGCTTTGCATCTACCAGGCTGAGCCACCGGGGCATTCGCAAAAGTTCCGTGGTCTTGGGTCTATATGAGTTGCTAGAAACGGATGATTGGTGATATCGTCGAGGCTAGGCATGGGAGTTTTTCATTTCTGGAAAACAATTCTACGCGCCATCCGCGGTTTGTGTCGTGAAATTTTTCTAGGATCTGGTCTGGGGAGGTAGAAAGAAGAGGGAGGGTTTTCTTTGCCGTCTAGACGAATACTATTGGGTCTCCGAAGTCTAGGGCTACTAGCGTTAGGTCTTGTATGTTGACGGTTCCGTCTGCGGTGATATCTGCGGCAGGGTTTGATGTTCCGAAGTTGGCTGCAATCGATGTCAGGTCCATTATGTTGATCACGCCGTCGTGGTTTATGTCAGGGGTTTTCGAGACGCCGAAGCTCGTCGATGTGGTAGAGCCACCGGTCGCGCTGCTGCTGATCGCGAGGGTTGCTGGGAAGGTTGGGACTTCGAGGATGAAGTGAGCGCCGTTGTTTGTGTTGAATGATATGTTGATGGGAGTAGTCTGAGAGAATATCGTCTTTCCAGACGTGTCGTTGACCACGGTGACTGTTATCGATCCCGAGACTGTCTGGGCAGTAGTGTCGACAGTGATCGTGCCTGAAACGGTTACTGTGAAATTGTTGAAAGTGAAAGACTTATCGAAGGCTGTGGTCTGGCTTGAGGCTTGCACCAGGGGTGCAAGTCCTGTGAGAGCGAGTAGCGCTATTACGAGAATTGGAGCTTTCATCTTCTACTGTTTCTGAGTGGGAAACATTTCTGCAATTTAAGAATTTTGGGAGCCATTCCACCATCAGCGTTGCAGGATTATTATTCACGAATAATCTACGAGCTTCTAGCATAATTCTAGGCGGTTCGCGAATTCCCTGCGAGACCGGATGGCATACTTGGATATCTGAGGAATGCCCTCGACATAGCTTATCTTCCCAGGAACGAGAATGATGGAACCTACTACCACAAGCGTTAATAGTATTGCGAAGCGCAGTTTCTTGCGAAAACTATGTTGCAAAAAAAACTTATCCTACTCGCAATCACTCTAGTCGTACTCTCGTTCTCTCCAATCGTCACAGCCCTCGATAGCGGCACAGACCTTCCGTACACATCCGACACAGGAGTAGTTTCCGATTATGCATTCGTAGTCCTCCACGACCAGCCCTTGGCGAGCTATGATGGCCATGTTTCAGGGTACGCCCGAACGATGCCCTCCCCGGGACAAAAACTCGACCTCACTTCCGCAGCAGCCCAGGCCTATTCGTCTTACCTGGCGAACGGGCGAAGTCTTGCAAAGGGATGGCTGAATACCAACGCCAAGGAAGTCCAGGTGGTCTCTGAATATTCAGTAGTCTTCAACGGATTAGGCGTAAAACTGAACGGTCATTTCATGAACGACCTTCAACGCGTCTCAGGCGCAGTTGCAGTCGCACCCGTCTACACCTACCACACCGATGATGATGTGTCAAACAACCTCATCAACGCCCCAGCCGTCTGGTCCGCTCTAGGCGGACAGTCGAACGCTGGTGCGGGGATCAAGATCGGCATCATAGACACTGGAATCGATCAGACACACCCATTCCTCACTGACAATTCGCTGGCTGTTCCCGCCGGATTTCCAAAATGTGACGCAAGAGACTCAAGCGTAGGTCAAGCGAACACCTCATGTATGTTCACCACCAACAAGGTCATCGTCGCCAAAGTCTTCCAGATACAGGCAAAGACAAACTTCGACGCACACGCGGCCCAGGCCCACGGCAGCCATGTCTCAGGCATCGCCGCCGGAGTCGCCAACACCTGCGCACCTTTCGTAGGTTGCCAGATGAGCGGCGTCGCCCCGAAGGCGTCCCTAGGTAACTACAACGTCTTCCCAGGAAACATCTTGAGCTCCACCAGCCTCGACATTGCCATGGCTGTAGAAGCAGCAGTCAGCGACGGAATGGACGTTCTCAACCTCAGCCTAGGCGGAGGAGCAAGACCCAACGACGTACTCGTCAACGCAGTAAACAGCGCGGTCGACGCAGGGGTCGTAGTTGCTATCGCTGCAGGTAACGCAGGACCTGGCGCAGGGACTATCGAGTCTCCTGGAATCGCCAGCAATGTGATCACGGTCGGCGCTAGCTCGGACCCGCACTTCGTCGGTATTCCAGTTAGCCCAAGCGGTCTCGGCACCTTCGGCGGTGCACTAGGAGAATTCGCCAGCTTCGTCCCACCCATTACAGCGATGTATGCAACGACTACCCCAGTTAGGGGTTGCACTGCGATCTCCCAGAACTTGTCAGGTGAGATTGCTCTGATCTCGCGCGGAACATGCACTTTCAGCACAAAGATACGCAACGCGCAGACCGCGGGAGCAATCGGCGTAATCGTCTACAACAACGTACTGGGCGATCCATCAGGCATGGCTCAAGACGGCACACCAAACCAGCCAACAATCCCAGCGGTAATGGTCTCCAAAACCAACGGTCTAGCAATGGCCGCGCAGGCACCAAATATGGTGACTGTGGACGGCACTTCTCCGCAACAATTCCTCACAGCTCCCGGCAGCGCGGACATTCTCGCCTCGTTCTCCTCCATCGGCCCGCCGATCATACAATCACCCGGACAAGGAAACGGACAACCTCAGGGTAAGATCAAGCCGGACGTAGTTGCGCCCGGCGTGAACGTATACTCTTCCATTCCAAGCTTCGCATGCAGCGCTCCACCATGCTACGCCTTCTTCTCCGGGACCAGCATGGCCACACCTCATGTCGCAGGTTCAGCAGCAATCCTGAAACAGCTCCATCCAACATGGTCGCCAGAACAGATCAAGTCGGCCCTTGTAACCACCGGGGCTACAGTGAAGAGCTTCACAACCGGCGCTGCCTTGACGAACCCCATGGTAAGGGGAGGCGGACGCATCAACCTAGCCAACGCGGGCTTTGTCCCGGCTACAGTGGAAGCTGATCCAGGTCAGGCCAGCATTGACTTCGGTGTGTTCCCCGCACAGAGCTTCAGCGTCAACGAGCCAGTAACCGTAACCGATACAAGCGGTGTCGGTTTCACGTACACCATCACAGTAAACCCGGTTCAAAGCAATGGCCCAGTTGTGACCGCGCCCACCAGCATCACTGTCGGCCCAGGCGGCACTGCCAGCTTTACAGCCACGTTAACATCAACTCCCAGCAACTCTAACGGCGACTTCTTCGGTTACATCGTACTAACGGGCGGATCAGCGACTCTCAGCATACCATACTGGGTTGAACTAGCCGGAAATAATCCGGGAGCTCCCGGCGCTCGCGCAATCTAAACTCCATCCAAACTCCCCCTTTCTCTTTTTTCTGTCTCCTCAGCCTACCACGCGCTACGATCCGAAAGTAAACCAAATTTCAAACCGTGTTAGCATCGAAAAGCAAGTGCAAAAAGTCCTGGCCCTGAAAGGTCTCCACTCCTGCACGTAAAGTTCCATGTTGTATGAAGTAGGGATTGAAGGATTGCGCTGGCGGATTCCCACCGTACATTATGGTGGGAAATCCCTGCGATACTCCGTCGCCGAAAGTTGCCTCGAGAGTTACCTGGAACGGCGCGCTCGGTTGTGTCACGCACGAGCCGTTGCTCAAATGGGGAACCGTTGGATCTAGAAAGCTGATTGTTCGGATTGTGATACCGCTTGTTGCAACTTGCTGGGAGTCCGCGGTGAAAGTGACGTTGACCTCTGTATAGTCTACTCCGTTTATGTTAGTGGTGCCACTGCCGAGGATCGTGGGGTTTCCGCCGCTTGGCGAGGGACAGTTAGGTAAGATGAAAGTGTAGTACGCGAGTGTCCCGAAGACACTTCCGATCATAAGAATGACCATGATCAGAGCATAGGTACGTTTCATGTCTAGAGACTACCGGGCCGCTTCTTCACCATGACCATTGTCCTATCGGCCTAATTTACCTAGTTGTTGAAGGGGGTTTGCTCTGGGTATTTTGACTGGTTAGAAGCAGTTCTTTGTGTGCCTGGAGATTAGATTCGTTGAATCCTACTATCATGGTAAGACCTATTAATGGATCGAATTATACACGGCGACGGAGATGCTCTAGTGAGAAGAAGCCTGCTTCTGATCGGCGTCATCCTCGGACTGGTCTTGATATTCCCTCTACGTCCCTTCGGTTCGATGCCCTTCATAGCGAAGGTTTCGGCCTCGCTAGCCGTGCCCAATCCCGAGTACACTTTCAAAGCCAACGTCAACGGTTGGAACTTTTCTCAATCGTCAGGCACGAACCCGACCCTCAGCACCGCTTTCCTTTTCCCCGGTCAGACTCTAACAGCCACGGTATCTGCAACTGACTCGCTTACTCACTCCTTGGCGTACTATCAGCCAGGGACGCAGCCGAGCCAGGTCTCACAGTTTGACACTTGCGCGCCAGGAAACGCATGTCTTGCAAGCGTGATCGTGGAACCGACGACAACGGTCACCTTACAGTTCGCGTTCTCTTCAGCTCAGACCTTCGAACTCTACTGCCAGTTCCATTCATTGTCCATGCACGCGAAGGTCTTCGTCTATCAATCTCCGGACATCAACGCTGACCATGTGGTGAACATTTTGGACCTGACGAGGGTTGGAATCGCGTTTGGAAGTACGCCCACGAGTTCTAATTGGAACCCAAGTGCGGACCTGAATAGGGACAATACGGTGAATATTTTGGACCTCGTCACTGTAGCGATAAATTTTGGACGAACCGTCTGAAGACTGTAGAATATCCTAAACCTTCATCCTTTTTTCGTTGAGCCTCAGTGAGCGAGAGGGATTCTATTGTTTAGATAAGAATAAACCCTAGCAATTCCTAGTTAGTGTCTGGATTCGGGTATGAAGGTTGTCGTAGGCGCGATCATCATCATGTCGATCGCTGTTATGGCGGGCATTCTCTACTTTGTCTACGCTCCCGATCCCTACGCCCCAAACCTCGACTTTGCCCTCCAGCTCAACGCCCGGCTAAACATTGCTGTGGGCAACCATACGGCCTTGGTTCCTGCTGGTATTGGAGTTCAACAGTCGATGTGGAACTACCATACTCTTGACCAGTACGGGAAGAATGGGAGAGCTCCCATGTTTACCATAGATAATTATGGAGTTGTATGGGTGGCATCGTCTGTTGTGCGCAACTATACGATTGGAGAGTTCTTCCAGATCTGGGGGAAGACCTTCGACGGCAATTGCGTGCAGGTCGACAAACTCTACTGTAACAATGACGGACTGCTCACTATGTCAGTGAACGGGAAACCCAACTATCAATACGACCATTATGTCTTGCAGAACCAGGATGATATTCTGATAGACTTTAATCCGGCCACTCCCGCCTGAGTAGTTGGCCGTCCTGGATCGTCCAGACATTTTCGTCGGGTTATTTTTTTCTGGGATGTCCCTTGGGACCAGATGTCGAAATGATTCGCGCGGCTGTTGGGGGATTTCTGGGGGGAATTCCGCCGGATTTCCGCTTGGAATCCCATTGGAACCCTTTAATTTTCATAGCCGCTGCGTGTTTTCCACGCAATTTTCTCCAACCGACAGAATCGGACCCTTGGGAGACAACCGTTTCTGAAGTCGAGGATTTGGTTTACTCGCGTGGTTGTTTTTTGGCTTCCAGCTATATCCGCGATTACCTTTAGATATAGAGAGGATTCCGAAACTGGGAAGTCTTATATGTTCTACACTGCGAAAGCCCCCTAGAATCTAACGAGTGAATTTGTTTGAGAAGTAAGAAACCAATACTGCTGTCCCTGATAGCCATAATTCTCGTCGCCGGAATGTTAACTGGTGGAATACGACCCGTCCACGCCCTGAGCCAGGGGGTAAACCTCGATGCGGCCAGCACTAGCCAGACTGATATTGTGCGTCTTGCCACGGCCAGCAATGCTCATGGCTTTAGGATCGGGGCCATCGTGGCGAACACCAGTCTCACGAACCCGATCAGTAATGTTTACGGATGGCAGTTTACAATAAACTACAACGCTAGCGCGTTTATTCCGCAAGGCGACCCTAATTCGGCGGGATTGTATCCTGATGGGGCGTTTAACACTGTTTTGTTCGGTGCCCAGACAACGACTGGCACCGTGAACTGGGCTGGCCTGATAGCGGCGAATCAAGCCTTCGGTAGCTCAACCATCTCCTCGGCCGGTAGCAATGGCCAGATAACCGTCTTTATCACTCTCATTTCGCCCGCACCTGCTGTAACTATTTCTGCTGTGAATCTACTAGCGAACGTCGCTTTTGAGCTGCTGCCGGGTCACCAAGTTGCAGCCCAATCCTTTACGATTAGCAACGTGATCTTTGTCAATAGTGCCGGTGGGGGCATTTCAGGTCCAGTCCCCGGCCTCGGTGTGACTGAGACGGTTATTGATAATCCGCCCGTTGCAGTGATAAGTGGTGTAACCCACCTGGCAGCTGGCGATCCGACTTCATGCGTTCCTGTTACGGGTCTTGCGTGCACCGCCTACGCGTACAGCTTTAGCGGTGCTGCGAGCACCGATCCCGATGGGACTATTACAAGCCCTGGAGGCTACTTCTGGGATTTCGGTGATGGTGTCCAAGACCTTGGCATCCAAGGAGTAACGGCCGTTCACGATTATGGTGCGGTCACCGTTGTTCCAGGAAGGTTCAATGTGACGTTGAGGGTGCTTGACAATTCCTTGGATACTGGTTCTGCCAGGGACGGGCTTGGGAATGTCATATTCAACAACCAGCCCAGTCACACGTCAATCCTCAATTTCCTTGCTGACCTGTTTCCAACAGCCAGCTTTACAGCTACTCCAACCTCTGGCAATTCTCCTCTTACTGTCAGCTTCAACGCTGCTGCGAGCACTGATCCTGATGGAACGATTGCCAAGTACTTCTGGACCTTTGGCGACGGCAACTTCCTCACAACTTGTACCGGCAGTCTAGGCTGCGCCAACGTGACCACGGCAAGCCACACTTATACCACCACCCTAGCGTCCCAAATGTTCACAGCATCGCTTGTTGTCCAGGACAATACAGGGGGTAACTCGACAAACACAGCGACAGCAACAATAACAGTCACAACTGGCGCCGCGAAGCCTGTCGTTACAATTACCTCCCTCACTCCGAATCCCGCCGTCATCGGCCAACTAGTAACGGTCAACTTCTCGACCACAAACTCGCCTACAAGCGTGACCGTAAACTGGGGCGATGGTACTGCGGTTGACAATCTGGCTGGAACCGCTACCTCGGATACTCACACCTACGCATCAGCGTCAGCCCCCACCTTCACGGTCACTGTAAGCGCGACAAACAGCGGTGGAACCGGCTCCGCAACAGCGTCAGAGACAGTCAACAAGCGTGTAACGACCACTACTGTTTCCTGCACTACTCCGGTTGTGATCAACCAGGGCTCAACCTGTAACGTTACAGTTACAGATGTATCGCTTGGAACCACTAGCACTCCGACCGGGACAGTCGCTCTAAGCGAGACGGGCGTCACTGGCAGCTTCACAACGTGCACCTTAACCGGGACAACTGCCGCCGCAACATGCACCTCCACCTTCACCGCCACGACTTCTGGAACGGCAAGCGTCCTCG
>WNEY01000900.1_pt1 | contig 19806 bp, 27 predicted proteins | sample 5400531 | NCBI WGS metagenome assembly WNEY01 (sample SAMN13153338, study PRJNA577476) | soil metagenome | isolation source: 200 cm saprolite under Douglas fir tree site 1 | place: USA:California | collected 2015-04-18
CTGTGCTCACTCTGGCGTACGCGGCCACGTTCATCGAATGCTCGTCGGAGGCCGCGCGTGGTCTACCGCAGGATGCCAGGGAACTACCGCCGGGGTTGGGAAGGGTGTGGTAGCGACGAGGAAAGTAGTGCTCGCAGGCATCTAGGCTGCTCGCCGGCGGACACCTCCTCGCAGGGGAATCGCTAGCCTAAAGCGTGCGGGTCCCGTTGGGGCCACCAGTTTGAACTCTATTGGTCGGCTGGTCAACCCACAGAGCCGCACCCGTAAAAGGTACGCTGAGGGGGCCGCTCATTCGGGCCAGCCAGTCGCCCCAGACGGCACGGAGGAATGTCCAGAATGTCGACACCCGGGGCATGATACAGCGCCCCCGTGTGAAGTAGTCGCATCATCCCCTCAAACCCACGACCTTTGCGTCAAAGGTCACCAACGCTCGAGTTTCCTCTCTCAGGTCCACCCACCCCAATCCCAGGGGTGCTACCTAGCTGCTACCAAGTCCTGCTACCATCCGGCCCCTCCCGAGGAGTTGCGCCGCGTGGGCCGGAGACACAAATCCCCTGTGGTTAGGCCCTGATCTGCCTACTCAGGCAGACCCAGCTCTTCGTTCAGTCGGTCCTGTAGACTACTTTTAATCAGGGGGTCCCGGGTTCCGTCACCAAGCGGGTCCGTGTTTCCGGCTCGCCTGCTCCCGCCTCGCTTCGACTGCTCCATGACCAGAGTCTAGGCGTTTGTTCCTTACAACTAGCGTGTCGCTGCGGCTTCGACTGTGTTCGAAAAACTCCGAGCGGCTGCACAAGAGAGGTATTAGGAAAGAGAAGATCTTACAGAACGTGATCGAGTCGTTCCCAAAACACTTGATTTCGAGACGACTGGTGGCCTTCCTCGGACTGCGTTGCGCCATGGCTGCAGGTCCGAGGCGAAGCGCGTAGCGAGTCTGGCGTCAGGCCCTCACTTCGGAGAGGACCTACCCGAGGGTGGGCACTCACGGTTGCCGTCGTAGCCGCGCTCGAGATCGGCACCGCCGCGAGACGGCGGGGAGCCTGATCCCGCATAGGTGATAATTCGTGCTTCAGCTAGCCGAGCTACTTGAGGGGGAACCTCTTACGGCAGATCTTCAGGCGCAGCGGGCGACTCGCCTGGGATGCGTTCGCTCAACGCGGCCGCGGGGCACGACGTGAAGACCGCCATCGCCCCGGCCGGGGCCAAATCATGACCTCCTAGCTGAGCTCTCCGACGTTCTTGGAGCATCGGTCCGCAGGAGGGAAACATGGCCGAGCACACCACGCTTCTCTCCGGTGACGTCGGCCCCGTCCGCGAGGTCTCGCAGAACGTCGAGCCCAACGCCCCCCCCCGGTGCCGTCCGGCACGCATTGCCCTGGCACCAGGGAGGGACCAGTGGCTGCGGCGATTCCAGGTCTTCAATCTCGCGGTCGGCTTTGTCTTTGCGTAGGTTGTGGTAGCGCTGCTCCTGGTCCACGAACGCGTCGATCGCGCCCTCTAACGTGAGGCATTGTGAACCGCATGGCGACGTTGAGGTGACCGACGCCCTATGCTAGAGTGCGCCATGATCGCCTGGTTCCCTCGCGGCAGCGCCATCTGCCTCATCGCCGTTCTTCTGCTGCTTGCCTGCGCGATAGCCCTCGCCGACACCGCAGCTCACTGCCCAAGCGAGTGCGGCCTCGATCGCGGCGAGAATCTCCGCCTTGTCCGTGCTATCACCGGTGACGGCGCGTTGCCTACTCTGTCCTTCAAACTGCCGGCGCCGGTGAGTTGCTCGTCGGACTGGTCGCCTGACGATTCTCCCAGCTCCCTGCGCTCTCTGCTCGTTGAGCCGCGCGCGCCCCGCGCCCCGCCGCTGCTTCTGCTGTCCTCCGCATAGCGAGCTCAAGCGTCCGGAACGTCGTCACCATCGGTCGCGGATGCGCGACCGATCCGGGCATTTGACGTGACATCCGTCCACCGCCACCTCCAGACAGTCTAGAGATGGTGGAAGGGGATCGCGGAGAGAGGCCATGAAAGAGCTCAAAGCATACATACGCCGAGACGAGGTCAACGAGGTGGTCGCGCAGCTCCGGGAGGCGGGCGCTCCCGGTGTCTCGATCATCGAGATCCATCCCGTGGGATACGGGTATGAGCCCAACTGCTTCGAGTCGCGGAAGGCCGGGCCGGTGCAGCTGTATCGATATCTCGCGATCGTGAAGCTCGAGATCTTCTGCGGCGATGACCAGCTGGAGTCGCTCCTCGCAGTGGTTCAAACCTATTGCCGCACCGGGACTAGCGGGGACGGGATGATTTTCGTGTCCGACGTCGCCGATGCCATCCGAATCCGAGACGGTGTCCGTGGCGAAGACGCGCTGAGGCCCTTAGGTTCGGCCGCCTGGGGAAGGCGCATCGCATGAGGCCTTCAGCCGCGATTGCCTCAGTTCCAGTACGGTTGGGTTTGTCGTGCTAGCATTCGCTTGCGGACGGTCGAGGAAAGGAGATGCCATGCGCCGCGCACGGAACGTCATCTTCGGAGGACTCTTCACCACGCTGCTGGCCCTGGGCCTGGCCGGAACCGCGAACGCGCTGCAGGTCGGAGACAAGGCTCCGGACTTCACGCTTGCCGCTCCGGGCGGCAAGCAGGTGAAGCTCTCGGAGCTCACGGCCAAAGGACCTGTCGTCCTCTATACCTTCATTCAGGCATTCACTGGCACCTGAACGAAGGAGATCCGCGGCATCGACGCGGCGCTGCCGCAGTTTGAGGCCGCGGGCGCCCAGGTCGTGGGCGTCAGTGCTGATCATGTCGCCACGCTCGAAGCGTTCACGAAGGAAAACCATGTGAAGCATGTGCTCCTCTCGGACTTCCGCCGCCAGATGCTGCCGGCGTGGGGCGCGATGGAGACGAACGAGCAGAGTCCGATCTACCGCTACGCGAAGCGTGCGTACTTCATCATCGATCGAGAGGGAACAATCAAGTACATCCAGGTGATGCAGAATCCACTCGACCTCCTCGAGCCCCGGGATCTCCTCGGGGCGCTCAAGGCAGCAGGAGCATGATCCGACGCCTCGTGGCGGTCACGCTCGTGGTCACGCTCGGCTCCGGCGCCGCTCTGGCAGCGGCGCCGGACTTCGCCGCGCTCGGTATCCAACCGTACGAGCCGCCGAAACCGGCGCCCTCGTTTGCGCTGCCGGATGTTGACGGCAAGACGATGGGGCTCGAGGACTTCCGCGGCCGGGTCCTCATTCTGTTCTTCTGGGCGACATGGTGACCGGACTGCCGGAAGGAGTTGCCTTCCGTCAACAAGCGTTACGGCGAACTCAAGCCCAAGGGGCTCGAGCTCGTGATGGTAAGCTTTCGCGAAAATCCGGACCTCGTCCGGCGCACCGCCCGCGAGCGCGGGTATATCGGGCACGTCCTCGTCGACGAGAGCGGTGACACGACCGGACGCGTCTACGGTGTCTTCGGCACGCCGACGTTCTACTTGATTGATCGGCAAGGTCGGCTCATCGGCCGGGCCGTCGGTCCGCACAACTGGGAAGGCGACGGCGCGCGGCGGCTCCTCGAGACGTTGCTCGAGGCTCCGGCGGGCCGCTGAGCCGTACGACGCACCGACTGATCGATCGTTGATTTTTCGCCTTCGGCATACACATCCGGGATTGCGGACGAGACAGTGCGTGTTATTATCCGTGAGCCGATGCGCAATGGATTGCGAACGGCATTAATCCTCGTCACCTTGGTCGTCTGGGTGCTAGCAGCGCCGCTGGCATCGGCAACAGGCGTCTGTGCCGCCATGAGCGGGCTGTGCGAAGGCCCCTGTGGCGCAGCCTCCTGCGCACCTAGGGTCACGCCGTCAGCAGTTGTACTGACCATCGTGGACCGACTCTCCGTTCAGCCGTCTGAGGGCTTCTCAAGCGCGGCGCCTCGGCTCCCTGAAGTCCCTCCTAGATCCCTCTTCTCTTCCCTGTAGCCCGTAGTCTGTCCTCTCGCTAAACGGGTTCGTTCCGGCGGCAGTCCGTCCAACGATGGACGACGAGCCTAGAGTTCCGTCGGGAGAAGGGGTGGGTACGATGAAGAGCCCGCAACGTGTGGTCTACATGACGCCTTTCCTGCTGATAACTGGAGCTACTCTCGCGCCGGCCGGTACGGATCTCTCTGGGGTGCTGAAGAAGCGTTACCCCGTGTGGCGGATCGAGGTGCAGAACGCCGCGGTCCAGGGAACCGTCGCCAGCCCTGGCGTGCGCTTGCGTCTGGAAGCCGACGGTGTGCCAGCCAAGCCTTTCCGCGTGACCCAGGCGAACACGAAATCGCCGCGGTTTCACGCCCAAGACTACGCCCGTGTCGAGGTCGCGTCTGGGCACATCGTGACGCTGGAGCCGGGCGATCTGAAGCTCAGCAAAGGAACAGAACTTGTCGTGCTCGATCTCAAGGTCCAAGTTGACGCCGTCCGGCTCTTTACCCACACAACTGTGCCGATCAGCAGTGCCGGTGGCCGCCGAGCCTACGGCTGCACCGAGTTCGTCTTCCGGTTCGAGGGGAGGCCGCTGACATCCGCCGACACCGCTCACGTACAACAGGCGATCGAGCAGTGGTTGTCTCCTACGTCGTGAGACGCAACAGCGCCAGCGCACGAGACACGATCAGGAGCCGAATGGCGGTGCGACTCGGCGCCATCTGCGCCGTGCTACTTGCGCTTCTTCCAGCGTCGCCCCCGCCTGCGCGCGCGGATGCGCTGGCCGACGTGTTCGAGCGCGTTGCCCTTTCCGTGGTAGTGGTGCGGACGTCGGAGCGGGACATCGCCAATGAGGGGACGCAGCGCACCGTCATCATCTCGTGGTTCGGTTCAGGCGTTCTCATCGCCCCAGACTGGAAAACCGCCTCCAAGATCTCCGCGGAGCTCGTCGGCGGCGTCCGGATGGACGCACACGTCATGGCCTCGGAACCCGACTCTGACGTCACCCACAGTGCCGATCCCTTCCGGGTCGCCGGTGCCGGCGAGCCCGTGTATGGCTGTACCGAATTCGTGTTCGCGCTGGAGCCCGACGGGATCCAGGCTGGCCGGGTCGAGCTGGTCGTCAAGCATATCGAGCGCTGGCTCGAGTGGGCGCCCGAAGACCGCATGTGCGCTCCAGGCAACCGCCAGCTCTTTCTCCGGCCATGACGAAGAAGGTCGCCTCATGATCAACTGGCTGATCGAGCTGTCGCTGAGAAATCGCTTCCTCGTGATCGCGTTCTTCCTGCTCATCGCAGGATGGGGCTACTGGGCCCTGCTGACGACGCCGCTCGATGCGATCCCGGACCTCTCGGACAACCAGGTGATTGTGTTCACCGACTGGTCCGGTCGCTCGCCGCAGGAAGTTGAAGATCAAGTCACCTATCCCCTCACGGTCAGTCTCCAAGGTCTACCTGGCGTCAGGGTCGTCCGGTCATCGTCGGCCTTCGGCTTCTCCATGATCAACGTGATTTTCGAGGACTGGGTCGACCTCTACTTCGCGCGCACGCGTGTCCTGGAGCGGCTTCAGTTGCTGACGAAGTCTCTGCCCGCGGGCGTCGTGCCGACACTCGGCCCGGATGCGACCGGCGTTGGACACGTGTTCTGGTATACCGTCGAGGGCAAAGGCTACTCGTTGCGCGACCTGCGGTCGCTCCAGGACTGGTTCATCCGCTATCAGCTCAACGCCGTGCCCGGGGTGGCCGAGGTCGCCAGCATCGGTGGCGAAGTGCGGCAGTACCAGATCGACGTCGACCCCAACCGCCTCCGCGCATACAAGATCCCGCTCTCCACGGTGGTCGACGCCGTCATCCGGAGCAACCGCAACGTCGGCGGCAATGTGGTGGAGGCGAACGGCTCGTGGTCGGTGGTGCGAGGCCTCGGCCTGATCGAGAGTGTGAAGGACATCGAACAAATCGTCGTGGGCGCAGAAAACGGAATACCGATCTTCGTCCGGCAGGTCGCTGACGTCAAGGTGGGTGACGCGTTCCGGGTCAGCGCCCTCGTGAAGGGCCGGGACGAGGCGGTCGGTGGCGTCATCGTCGCCCGGTATGGCGTCAGCACGGTGGACGTCATTGAAGGGGTCAAGGAGAGGATGAAGGCGCTCGGGGCCGGACTTCCGCCGGGCGTGAAGATCGTCGCGTTCTACGATCGCTCGGAGCTCATCCAGCGGGCAGTGGACACACTGAAGCGCGCGCTCGTCGAGGAGGCGGTCGTCGTCACCCTGGTGAACGTCATCTTTCTTCTCAACGTGCGCTCGATCCTCATTGTGACCATCCCGCTGCCGCTCGCCGTCCTCACGGCGTTCCTCTTCATGCGTTATCTCGGGATCAGCTCGAACATCATGTCCCTGGCCGGGATTGCCATCGCCATCGGCGTCCTGGTCGACGCGGCGATCGTCGTGACCGAGAACGCCTATCGTTTCATGGAGAAAGGCGGGGTGAATCCGCGCGACCGGCGCCGGGTGATGGAGACAGTGCTCGACGCCACGCGCCTCGTTGGCCGCCCGATCTTCTTCGCGATGGCGATCATCATCCTGGCCTTCATTCCGGTGTTCGCGTTGACCGGCCAGGAGGGCAAGCTGTTCCATCCGCTCGCCTTCACCAAGACCTTCGCGATGGCCGGCGCCACGATCCTGTCGGTGACGCTGGTGCCGGTGCTTTGTAGTCTCCTGATCGGCGGCAAGATCCTCGGAGAGGGGAGCAACCCCGTCATGCGAGCGCTCGTCTGGCTCTACCGGCCGGTGCTCGGCTGGGCTCTCCGCCGTCGCCTGCTCACGCTGGCTACCGCCGCGCTGGTGGTCGTCGGCGCCGCGGCGCTGGTGCCCCGCATCGGTAAGGAGTTCATGCCGCCGCTGAACGAAGGCGACCTGATGTTCATGCCCGTGACCGACCCCTCGATCTCGCTGCCGGAGGCGATCAAAATCGTCAAGAAACAGAACGAGGCCATGCAGCAGCTCCCTGAGGTGGCGTCGGTCATCGCCAAGGTCTCCCGGGCTGATACCTCAACCGATCCGGCGCCTGTGAACATGACCGAGACGATCGTGAATCTGAAGCCCCAGGCGCAGTGGCGCCCCGGGATGACGCGCGAGAAGCTCATCGCCGACTTGGACGCCGCCACGACCATGCCCGGCGTGTCGAACATCTGGACGCAACCAATCATCAACCGGATCAACATGCTGACGACGGGCATTCGCTCGGAGGTCGGCGTGAAGATCTTCGGCACCGATCTCAACGTTTTGCAGGAACGTGCCGGGGCCGTGGCAGAGGCGCTCCGAAAGATTCCCGGCGCCGCAGATGTTTATCCCGAACAGGTCACGGGCGCGCCCTACCTCGACGTGCGCGTGAACCGCGAGACCGCCGCCCGCTATGGCATCACGGTTGGCGCCGTCCAGGACGTGATTGAGACGGCTGTCGGGGAAAGCAATCTCACGTTGACCGTCGAAGGTCGACAGCGCTTTCCCGTCCGTGTCCGCTATGCGCCGCAGTACCGCGCCGATCCTCAGGCGCTCGGGAGCGTCCTCGTCACCGCGCCGAATGGCACGCAGGTGCCGCTCGGCCAACTCGCGTCGATCCGGCAGGTCTCAGGGCCGGCCATGATCTCGAGCGAGAACGGGCTTCTCGTGGTCACCGTGCTCCTGAATGTGCGGGGGCGCGATGTGGGGAGCTTCGTGGACGAGGCGCGGCAGGTGATCGCCGACACCGTCAGGCTGCCCCAGGGGTCGTACATTCAGTGGAGCGGTCAGTACGAGAACGAAATCCGCGCGAAGCAACGGCTTCAGATTGTCATGCCGGTCGTGCTCATCGTGATCTACATCCTGCTGTACTTGACGTACCGGTCGTTCCTCGAGGCAGCGCAGGTGTTGCTTGCCGTGCCGTTCGGGCTCGCGGGCGGGATCTATCTACTCTACGCGCTCGGCTACAACTTCTCTGTAGCCGTGTGGGTCGGTTTCATCGCGCTGTTTGGCACGGCGGTCCAGACGGCGGTCGTGATGGTCATCTACCTCGCTGAGTCCGTGAGCCGGAAACGCGAAGAGCTGGGAGGCCGTCTGACCCGAGCGGCCTTGCTCGAGGCCGTCAAGGAAGGCGCTCTGCTTCGGCTGCGGCCCCTAATCATGACGGCATCGACGGTCGTCGCCAGCCTTCTTCCCATCATGTGGAGCCACTCCACTGGCGCCGAGGTGATGAAGCCTCTCGCGACCCCGGTGCTGGGCGGGATGGTCAGCTCCCTGGCCCTCGTGCTGATCGTCACGCCGGTCCTCTTCTACTGGCTGAGGGAACGCGACCTCCGCCGTGCCGAGCGCGAGGAGCGGCTGTCACGCCAGGCCGGTACGCGGCCGCTGTTGGAGTCCACCGAATAACCATAACGGAGGAAGAAAGCACATGACTCGATGGGTCGCTGTACTCGTCCTCGGTAGCGTCCTCAGCGGAGGAGGCCTTCTGACGCGCGGGGGGGCCGAAGAAAAGGTTATCACCAGCCACAAGGCAAAGGACATCGTCATCACCCTGAGGAACGACACCGGGCAGTGGAAGAAAGGAAAGAACACCTTTACGCTCGAGGTCGCTTCCGCCAAGGACAACACGCTCGTCGACGCTGGCAAGGTGGCGCTCAGCACGAGCATGACGATGCCTGGCATGTCGCCCATGGTCGCCGGCGCGACGCTCAACCCGGACGGCGTTGGCCGCTATCGCGGCACCGTCGAGTTCGAGGACACCGGCAGCCGGCAGGTGATCGTGACCTGGGACGGCCCGGGCGGCAAGGGTTCGACGAAGTTTTCCGTCCCGGTCCGCTGACGTGATGCCGCGCTCACTGGTCGTCGGACTGGTGTTGCTGCTGGGCTGGCCGGGCCTCCCGGCGCGGGCCGCGATCGCCCAGCCGTTGGGTGTCACGGGCGACGTGACGATCGATGAGTTGGTCCGGCGCGCGCTCGCCGATAACCTCGAGCTGAACGCCGCGCGGGCCGAGGTGGATGCCGCGGTCGGGCGGCTGCGCCAGGCTGGCTTGCGCCCGAATCCTGAGCTCGACCTGGGTGGGCAGAAGGCGCTGAGTCCCGACAACAATCTGACGGCCACCGTCCGATTGCCGCTTGACCTGAACGACCGGAAGGGAGGGCGGGTGGCCGTCGCCGAGCAGGACCTGCAAATGAAGCGCGCCCAAGTAGCGGACCGCGAGCGTCGACTGCGCGGCGACGTTCGCATGAAGGCCGGAGAGGTGCTCGCCGCCCAGCGCAACCTCCGTGTGACCGAAGAACTCCTCCAGGTCAATCGCGAGGCGCTCCGGGTCGTCCAGACAAGGGTGCGCGAGGGGGCGGCGCCGTCCCTCGACGAGAACCTGTCGCTGGTGGAACTTAATCGGCTCGACGCGAGCAATCAGGTGCTCGCCAGCCGCGTCGAGATCTCGGCACTACAGCTGAAGCTCCTGGTCGGTATGGCGCCGGACGCATCGCTCAGCCTAGGAGGCGAGCTCACAACACCAGCCCCAGCAGTGGATCGAGCCGAGGCGCTGCGCCGTCCGCTGGACCGGCGTCCCGACCTTGAGGCGGCCCGCGCGGAGGTCGCCATGGCGCGTGCGATGATTCGCAAGGAACAGGCGGAAGGACGATGGGACGCGAGTATCAACCTAGGCTACATGCGCCAGGATTTCGGCTTCGCCCTGAACGGGTTGACGAACTCAGGGCAGACGAAGCCGATCCAGGACGTGTTCCATTATTTCGGGGGCGGCGTGACGATCATGCTGCCAGTTCGCAACCGCAACCAGGGGAACATCGCGGCGGCCGAGGCGGCGACGCGAGCCGCCGAGCGGCGGCTGGAGTTCGCGGTGCTGACAGCGCGACAAGAGGTCGAGGCGGCCTTCGCGCAGTACGAAGCGACGCGTCGATCACTCGACATTTACGAGCGTGGCGTGCGCGAGGTCGCGCGCCGGAATCTCGCTGTGGTCCGGCAGTCGTACGAGCTCGGACGGATTTCGCTGCTCGACGTCATCGCCGAGCAGCGTCGCTTCATTGAAGTGGAGACCGGGTATACAGATGCTTTGAAGCAGGTTTACGACGCGACGGTCGAGGTCGAACGAACGGTCGGCAGCAGCGAACGTTGAAGCGGAGGCCACATGGAACGGGACGAACGAGAGCTGACCACGAGCGTGCGGCGAGGGCCCACGGCGCCCCGGCGTCGCATCATCATGCAACTCGTGATGGCGGTGGTCCTGCTGGCGATCGGGATCGTCGGCGGCGTCGTTTGGAGCAAGCGCCACGCCGCGAACGGTGGGAAGGCGACCGACCAGAAGGCCCCCAGCGGCGCGTCGATGCCTAACATGCCTGGGATGCCGGCGCCATCCCAGGAAGCGGCGTCACCGTCGGCCAAGGCCGACGAGGTTGTCGAGGTCTCGCTCAGCCCCGAAGCCGCCGTTCGTGCCGGCATCAAGACTGACACCGTACGGAGCGGTTCGGCCTCGGAAGGCGTCAGCGTCCCCGGAACGGTCATGTCGAATGCTTACCGAGACACCAAGGTGAATGCCTTGGTCGGTGGCGTCATGCGGCAGGTGACGGTCGAGCTGGGCGCCCGGGTCGAGCGCGGCCAACCGCTCGCGGTGATCTTCAGCTCCGACCTGGCGGATGCGCAAATGAAGTATCTCTCGATGCGGGCGATGCTGGACGCTGATTATCAGAAGCGCGTACGGGCCGAGAAGCTCGTAGCGCTCGGGGCCGCGAGCCGCCAGGAGTTGGAGGAAGTCACCGCCGTGCATGCCGGTCACGCCACCGAAGTGGCGGCCGCACGTCAACGGCTTCTCCTGCTCGGGTTGTTATCGAAGCAGGTGAATGATCTCACCGACGCCTCGCACGTCGTGTCCGAGCTGAGCGTGCCGGCGCCTGTCGACGGTGTCGTCATCGCGCGCAGCGTGAACCCGGGACAGGTCGTAAGCGCGGGCCAAGACCTGTTCGGCGTGACCGACCTCAGTACCGTGTGGGTGATCGGTGATCTCTATGAGAAGGACTTCTCGACCGTCCGCGTGGGCTCGAACGCCACGGTGACGGTGCCGGCGACCAATCAGATCCTCCAAGGGAGAGTCGCCTACATCGACCCGCGCGTCGACCCGGCGACGCGAACGGCGAAGGTCAGGGTCGAGGTGCCGAACCGCAACGGCGACTTGCGCCTGGGCATATTCGTCACCGTAAGCTTTCAGACCCTGTCCGGCCAGCGGATGACCCTGGTACCGCGGGGCGCGGTCCAGACCGTGGGCGAGCGAGCCGTGGTCTACGTACCGGTCGAAGGGGAGGAAGGAAAATTCACAGAGCGCCCGGTGAAGCTCGGAACGCCGAGAGGCGACTTCGTCCAGGTCCTGGAAGGGCTCAAGCCAGGAGACAAGGTTGTCACGGATGGAAGCTTCTTGGTCCGCGCGGAGGCGGCCAGGATGCGTCCCGGGGGATAAATCGGGCTCCTGCGGGTCACGCTGTGCGCGAGTCGATCTTGCTTTGGCGTGTGTGCGATTCCCAGTCTGAGGTGCCACGCAGTCAAGATGCGCAGGCCGTGGTCAGGAGATATAAGGCTGTTGCGACAGCCTGAGAGTGCCGCGCGGGGACGCAGCGCGCTCATGGCCTCCATGCCCGTGCCGGTGCGCCTACAGCCATACGGAGGATCGTGCTGATCGGCGATTTGCCGACCGGCAAGGCGTGACGTATGCTGTGGATGCTCATGCATTTCAGGGCACCGATCCGGGTTCAGCCGCGAGCGATTGCGGTCCTCGTGCTCGCCGTCACGGTGCTGGCGTGCGTGGTCGGCCTCGCCAGTCCGGCGATGGCTGGCTCGATAGGCCAGAACTGCTTCGGCCCGGCCTGCGAAGACCAGATCGGATGCGGCCAGCCGGCGCAGCCACAGACCTCTCCGGGATCCTCGGTGCACCTCGTCGCCAATCCGGCGGCCGTTGAACTTGGCCTCATCAGCGAGCAGACCGGGGCGCCCACGGTCGGCTCCCTGGCCGCCCGGCCCGCCCGGCAGCTTGTCGCGCCGCTCGCTCCCCGCGCGCCTCCGGCCGTCTAGCTCCGTCGTTCGCCCAATTAGCAAATAACCGATCACCGGACGTCCGGGCTCCGGGGGGCTTCCGTCCGCGAGTCGCGATGACGTCCACGACGGAGGAATCGCGCGATGACTGACAAAATGGTTCGAGTGGTGATGGCGTTGTCACTGCCTTTGGTGCTGGTCGGCGGCGCCATCGCGGCCGAGAAAGCAACGGAGTCGACGAAGGCTAACCCGGGCGCGATGTGCGCCGATATGATGCAGCATGCGAGCCCGGAAGGGCAGAAGGCGATGCGCGACTTCATGCAGTCGGAGCGCGCGCCGCAGGCAATGTCCAACATGATGGAGATGGCGCGCCGCATGGGCGACGGCGACGCGATGGTCGGCATGACGCGGATGATGGAGATGATGGGTGGCGGCGGGATGATGGGCGGCCAGGGCGGCATGACAGCCCGGCGGGGCCCATCCGGGCAAGTGAGATGAGCGCCACAGGGACGAGGTTGCCCGCTGCGCCGTCGCACTGCGGTTACTGCGGCCTTCGCATCGCCGAGGAGGTTGCGGCGCCCCAGCGCTTCGGTGAACGGTTCTGCTCGGAGGGCCACGCCGACGAGTTCGCGGCCGGGGTGCGTGCGGCGCGGATTGGTGCCGCGGCCCGCCGCGAGGACCGAGACGCTCACCCCGCGGCGACCAATGGGATGGCCTGTGCCCTTCCACCGGCAGGGCAACGGAGCTGGCGCGACTCCCTGAAGCGCGCCGCCTGCTGGGGCGCGCCAGTGCTGTTGCTGCTCGCGATCCCGCTGCTCTGGAGCGAGGGATGGGCGGCGGCCGGCGGGTCGCTGCTGAGCGTGCTTGCGCTGCTCGCCTGTCCGCTCGGCATGTACTTCATGATGCGCAGCATGACGAGCATGCAGCACCGACCGGAAGCGCCTGAACCGGACCACGGCAAGGAGGATCGTCGTGCGTAGCGCCGGTCCGCTCGCGCTCGCCGTTGTGCTCCTGACCGCGCCGGCCGCCGCGAGCGCGGAGCCCCTCACTTCGCAGCCGGCCTTTGAGCATGTGCACTCGCTCGCACTCGATGCCGCCGGCCGGACGCTCTGGCTCGGCGCCCACACCGGGCTCTACCGGAGCGAAGACAACGGCCGGACGTGGGCCAAGGCGTCCCTGCCCGCTCACGACCACGGGCCCGACGTCATGGCGATCGCGGCCCATCCCGGCGAGGCGGAGATGCTGTACGTCGGCACGCATGAGGCCGGCGTGCTGAAGACGATCGATGGCGGGAAGACCTGGAAGGCGGTGAACCGAGGCTTCGGAGGCCTCGACGTTCATGGCATTGCGATCGATCCCAACGCGCCCGACAAGCTGCACGCGCTCGTGCGGGAGAAGGGCTCGGGCATCTATCGCACGATGACCGGCGCCCAGGGTGGTTGGGTGCGCGTTGACGACGGTCCGGCTGGTGAAACCAAGGCCTTGGCCTCGGTCAACATCTCGACCGGCATGGGCGGCATCTTCCTCTACGCCGGCACGGGGGAAGGGTTACAGCGCAATCCGGACTGCTTCTGAGGATGGCGCGCCGTGGGCGGTCTGCCCACCGGGACGGTCAACGGGTTCGCCGTGGATCCCGCGAACCCCAAGGTGATGCTGGTCGCCATGCGAGACGGCATCTTCCGCTCCGAGGACGGAGGCGGTCGCTGGACAGCGACCCGCGGCGCCCCGAAGAACGCCGCGGCGGTGACGGTCAATCCCAGACAGCCGCGCGAGGCCTATGCCGCGACAACGGAAGGAGAGATGTTCGTCAGTCGAGACGGAGGGCACACATGGGCGCCCGTCCGCTGAGGCTCGCCGCCGTGAGCCTGTTCCTGGGTGTCGCCGCGACAGTGTCGCCAGCCGGTGGGCAGCTCGATCCGTTCGTCGCGATGAACGCGCTGCGCGTGACGCCACCAGCGCCGGCGCCGGACGTCACGTTCCAGGCGCTGGACGGGCGCCAGGCGCGCCTCGCGACGTTGCGGGGCCGCCCCGTCCTCCTGACGTTCTTCACGACGTGGTGACCGCAATGCCGGCGGGAGGCTCCCGCCAAGACGGCGCTGTACCGAGAGTTCCAGCCGCGAGGGCTCGCGATGGTGAGCGTGAGCCTCCGTGAGCCGGCCGACACGGTGCGCGAGTGGGGCGAGGACTTCGACGTGGGATTCACGCTCTGGCTCGACGCTAGCGGCGAGACCCCGGCGGCGTTCGGTGTGCGGGGCCACCCGAGCACGGTGCTCATCGACCGCGACGGTCGGATCGTCGGACGGGTCCCAGGCGAGCGCAACTGGAGCTCGCCGGAGGCGCGGCGGGTGGTCGAGTGGCTCCTGGCGCAGGAAAGGCGCTGATCGGGCCATGAAACGGCGACGGCTTTTCGTGGCCGCCGGGATGCTGCTGCCGGCGCTCGCCGTGCTGGCGCTGCTGGCCTATGGCTTCACGCGTGAGCCGCGCTACATCGAGAGCCCGATCATCGGCCGCCCGGCCCCCAACTTCGCCGTGACGCTCTTCGACGGCCGCGCCGTCCAGCTTGAGGACTTCCGCGGCAAGGTCGTGTTCATCAACTTCTGGGCGTCGTGGTGCCCGCCGTGCCGCGCGGAGGCGCCGATGCTCGAGGCGACGTGGCGACGGCTCCGGGAGCAGGGCGTGGTCTTCCTCGGCGTGAGCACCCAGGACGAAGAGCCGAGGGCCAGGGCCTTCCTCGAAGAGTTCGGCATCGGCTTTCCAAACGGCCGCGACCTAGGCGGCCACATCGCCATCGACTACGGGGTGTGGGGACTCCCCGAGGCGTTCATCGTCGACCCGACAGGTGGCATCACCTACAAGCACATCGGCACGCTCGGGTCGGCGCTGCTGGCCGCGAAGATCGAAGAGGCGCGCCTGGGTGTCGTTAGCGCGACCCAGGGGCGCGGCGACTACCAGTCCACCCGATGAACCGAGGATCGGTATGAAGCGCAAGGACAGCAGACGACAAGCACAAGCGATCACCCGCCGAAGGCTCCTGTACGGAGCGGGCGCGACCGCCGTCGTTGCCGTTGCCGCGTGGCAGATGTGGCCTACGGCAAGCGGCACGGCAGCGCCGGTGACGATGGACGCGATCGGCGACCAGGTGCAGACGCTGCCGAAGGGCCAGCTTCCAGTGTTCGCGGGGACCGGAGAGATCCAGGGCCTCTACCGGTATGCCGTGGAGCACGGCAACGAGCTGCAGTACATCCCATGCTTCTGCGGCTGCTACCGGTTCGGGCACAAGAGCAACCGCGACTGTTACATCAAGGCGTTCAACGCCGACGGCAAGCTAACCTTCACGAGCCACGCCGCGACGTGAACGGTCTGCCTCGACGTCACGCGTGACGTGACACGCATGCGGGGCGAGGGGAAGTCGCTGCTCGAGGCGCGGCACGCCATCGACGCCAAGTTCCGGGGCACACCGACGCCGACCCCGTATCCGAAGGCGTGATGTGAGCAAGCTGGTCCTCGCCTGGTACGGCTGGCTCAGCGGGCTCACCCAGGGCCTCGTCCTTAGCCTGCAAAGCCTCGCGGACAGCATCGCGCTTCCGGCCGTGGCCGTCATCGTCTTCGGGCTGATCGGTGCGACCTCGCCGTGCCAGCTCACAACGAACCTCGGCGCGCTGGCCTATGCCTCGGCGCGACCGGGCACGAGTCGACCGATCGGCCTGGCGCTCGCCTACGTCGCCGGCAAGGTTACCGTCTACACGCTCGTCGGCGCGGCGGTCGTGCTCGCCGGCCTGCAGCTCCAGGCCGTGTCGATCCCGGTGGTCGTGGCCGCGCGCAAGGGGCTCGGGCCGCTCATGATCCTGGTTGGCCTCGCCCTGCTCGGCCTCTGGCGCCCGCGGCTCAGCGTCGGGCACCAGCTCGCCGCTCGCCTGCAAGACGGTGTGAAGGGCAGCGGCGCCGGCGGCGCGTACCTGCTCGGGCTCGTCTTCTCGCTGGCCTTCTGCCCGACGCTCTTCTGGCTGGTCTTCGGGCTGACGATCCCGCTGGCGCTCAGGAGCGCCGGGGGCTGGTCGTTCGCGGGGCTGTTCGCGATCGGCTCGTCGCTGCCGTTGCTCGCCGTGGCGGCGCTCGTCACGGCTGGCGCCGGAGCCGTGGAGGGTCTCGCCGGGTCGATGCGCCGGCTGGAACGCCCGGTCCGCGGCGGTGCCGCCGTCATCCTTGTCGTCGCGGGACTGCACGACACGCTCGTGTACTGGGCGCTGTGAGGGGAAGGCGGTGAGCCGGGCGCAACGCCTGATGGTCATCTCGGGGATGCTCGCGGCCGTGACCGCCCTGGGCATCGGAGGCGCCGTCCTCGTCGCCCGCCGCGCCGTGTCGCCGGCGACCTCAACCGACCTCGAGCAGCTCGGCCGGTACGGAGAGGTGCCGTCCTTCGCGCTCATCGAGCGCTCGGGCCGTCGCATCACCAGGGATGACCTGCGCGGCTCGATCTGGGTCGTGGACTTCATCTACACGGAGTGTACGGAGTCCTGTCCGATCCAGAGCCTCGAGCTCGCGCAGCTCCAGCGGGAGTTCACCGGGGCATCGGACCTGCGCCTCGTCTCGATCACCGTCGATCCCGCGCACGACACGCCGGAGGTCCTTCGAACGTACGCCGAACGGTACGGCGCGAGCGACCGGTGGTGGTTCCTCACCGGCGAGAAGCGAGAGATCTACTGCCTGGCGCGCGAGGGATTCCGCCTCGGCGTCGTCGATCCGCGCTCAGCGGAGCCTCCGGACTGCCGGCGGGTCTCGTGGCTCGCGCCCGCCGCCACCTGGGCGAGCCATGGCTCGCAGGGGCTCGTGATGCACAGCGCGCGCGTGGCGCTCGTCGACCGGCGCGGGCAGATCCGCGCGTATCACGTCGCGACGGACCAGGACTCGATGGCCCGTCTCCGAGCCAACCTTCGCCAGCTCCTGGATGTACCGGCGGGTCGAGAGAGGTGAACGCCATGACGATCGCTCGTACCGTCCTTGTCGGCCTGGGCACTGCCATGCTTGGCGCGGCGGCGCAGGTCGCAGCCCAGACGTCGGAGGGAAACGCAGCCCGAGGGGCGGCGGTGTTCGGGCAGTGCGTCGTCTGCCACTCGGTGGAGCCCGGAGTCCATCTCACAGGCCCCAGCCTCGCGCGCGTGTGGGGCCATCGCGCCGGGACCGTCGAGGGGTTTACCCGATACTCCGAGCCGCTCAAGCGAGCCACCCGCGTGTGGGACGCGGCGACGCTCGATCGCTGGCTCGAGGACCCCCAGGCCGTCGTGCCGGGGAACCTCATGACGTTCGCCGGACTGAAGGACGCGCGGCAGCGCGCCGACCTCGTCACGTATCTTAAGGCGGTCGCGGCAGGCCAGGCGCCGGCGGCAGCGCCGGGAGGGCGGATGATGGCGGGACCGGCGCGCCCCGATCTCAAGGCGGTCGGGCCGGAACGCCGCGTGAAAGCGATTCGCCACTGCGGCGACGGCTACCACGTCACGACGGAAGACGGCCGGACCATTCCATACTGGGAGTTCAACCTGCGCTTCAAGACGGACTCGAGCCCGCAGGGACCCCCTCGTGGCCGGCCCGTCCTGCTGCCGGCGGGGATGCAGGGCGACCGGGCATCCATCGTGTTCGCCTCGCCGGAGGAGATCAGCCGCACGCTGGAGACGAAGTGCCCATGAACCGCCGTGACTTCCTCCTCACGCTCGGCGGCCTCGGGGCCGGTGCGACGGCGGCGGGCGTTGGGACAGGGCTCCTCGGCCGTCGCAGCGTCGCCTCGGGCACCGATCGCGTGCGCACAATCCACCTCGAGGCGCGCGAAGTGACCTGGGAGCTGGCGCCGGGCCGAACGGTCAAGGCGATGGCATACAACGGCCGCATTCCCGGTCCCGAGATCCGCGTCCGCGAGGGCGAGCGGGTGCGCGTCGTGCTCCAGAACTCGCTCGCCGAGCCGACGACAATCCACTGGCACGGCGTCGACGTGCCGAACGCGATGGACGGGGTGCCCGGCGTCACTCAGCCGCCCGTCGCGCCGGGCGCCACATTCACGTATGAGTTCGACGCCCGTCCGGCCGGGAGCCGGTGGTATCACACGCACTTCGACGAACATCGCCAGATGGACCTCGGGCTGGCGGCGCCGCTCATCATCGAGCCTGCAGAGAAGGAGGCGGTCGGGTACGACCGCGAAATCACGCTGGTCCTCGACGACTGGGCCACGGGCACGGGCAAGCCAGTCCCGCCGACGGACGCGGGCACCGCCGGCGGCCGAGGGAGCGCGGGCGGCATGATGAGCGGCATGATGCGCCGCGGCTCCGGCATGGGCGGGATGATGGGTGGCCGTGGCATGAGCGACATGATGGGCCGCGGCACCGGGCCGGCATACGACGTCATGACCATCAACGGCAAGGCCTATCCCGCGACCGAGCCCCTGCGCGTGACGAAAGGCGAGCGGGTGCGTCTGCGCATCATCAACGCGAGCGCCGAGCACACGCACGTCGTGCGCCTGGCGGGCCACCGACTCCTCGTTACCCACACGGATGGCAACCCGCTGATCGCGCCCGTCGAGGTCGAGGCGGTGCCGATCGCACCGGCCGAACGCTACGACCTCCTGATCGTCGCCGATCGTCCAGGCGCATGGTTCCTCTACTGCACCGAACCCGGCCACGTCGACGCCGGCGAGCGGATGGTCGTCGTCTATGAGGGTCATGCGCGGGCGACCCCGCCCGCGCCCGAGCCCGGCGTCGCCGGCCTTACGCTCTGGGACTACGGTCGCGGGCGCGGCCGTCCCGTGCTACCCGCGCCCTCGGCCTCGGATCCGCGCACCTTCGTGGTCGCGCTGGGCGGCGGCATGATGGGCAGCGACATCTGGACCGTCAACGGCAAGCAATATCCCCATACCGATCCGCTGCGGTGCATCAGGGGCGACCGCGTTCGCGTCGTGCTGCGCAACAACAGCATGGAGGCACACCCAATGCATCTGCATGGCCAGTCCTTTCGCTTGCTTTCCGCGAATGGCGCGCCGTACGCCAGCCCGCTCGTCAAGGACGTGGTTGACGTTGAGGCCCACATGGGCTCGGCCGTCCTCGAGTTCACCGCACACAACCCCGGCGACTGGTTCTTCCACTGCCACAAGCCGATGCACATGATGGGCGGCATGATCGCCGTCGTGAAGATCGCGTAGGGCGCCTCCGAAGTGCGAGTGTTCTTCATTGTGATGGTCCTCGTGTTGGCAACGCGGGGGTTGGCCTCGGCAGACCCATTCCGCGAGCTTGATCTCGTCCGGCCGAGCCGCCAGCAACAGGCGCCCGACTTTTCCGTCGCTAGTCTTCACGGCGAGCCGCTCGCGCTCCGCGCGTTTCGCGGCAAGGTCGTATTCCTCAACTTCTGGGCCACGTGGTGTCCCCCGTGCAAGGAAGAGATGCCGTCGATGGAGCGCCTCTACCTGCGCTACAAGGACCGCGGGCTGACGATGCTGGCGATCTCGATCGACAGCGACAGCGCGCGAGGGGTCGTTGACTTCGTGCAGAAGCATAGGCTCACATTCCTCATCGGACTCGACCCCAAGCTCGAAGTCGCCAACAGGTATGGAATCCGCGCGCTGCCCTCCACGTTCCTCATCGACCGCGACGGCAACACGTCCGCGATCGCCCTCGGGCCCCGGGATTGGGATGGCACGGGAGCGCACGCGGTGATCGAGGCCCTGCTGAGGTAAGGGACGTGAGCCTGTACTCCAGCTACGTACTGCCGCGCCTCATCGACCTGGTCATGCAAGGGAAGGCCGAGAGCGAGGAGCGAGCGAAGCTCGTCCCGCTTGCCTCCGGCGTCGTGCTCGAGATCGGGAGCGG
>WNEY01000901.1_pt1 | contig 19797 bp, 12 predicted proteins | sample 5400531 | NCBI WGS metagenome assembly WNEY01 (sample SAMN13153338, study PRJNA577476) | soil metagenome | isolation source: 200 cm saprolite under Douglas fir tree site 1 | place: USA:California | collected 2015-04-18
CCCCGGCTGCTCACTGCAGACCAAGCCGCGTGCCTTAGTTGCGAATGACAGGAGGATTCAATGAAACGTCTTATTAATACCGTTATCGTTTTGACACTCTTTCTCGCTGGTGTAGCCAAGGCGCAACAGGCAAGCAGCACTCCCTCCCAGCCGGCCCCGGTCGCGGCCGATAACGCGGCTCTGGAGCAAAAAGTTCGCGATTTGGAAGATCGTGTGGTCACCCTGGAAGGATTGGTGCGGCAGCTTCAGTCCCAGCCTGCGCCTGGCGCCACGGCTGCTGCCCCTGCACCGTCCGCTCCTGCATCCCAGCCAGCGGTTCCGACCGAGCAGGGCGCAGCCGGAGCTCTCACCGCGGGCAACGAAACTGTGCGGCTGGGTGGCGCGGGCGCCGCTGCGGCTAAAGCGCTGAATCCCGACATCAGCGTAATCGGAGACTTCATCGCCAGTGGTGGACACAATCCTATCAATCCCACCCCATCGTTCCAGATGCACGAATCCGAGGTCGGCCTGCAGGCAATTGTCGATCCTTACGCGCGCGCTGACTTCTTCATCTCATTCGGAGAAACAGGCGTGAATCTGGAAGAGGGCTTTATTACCTTTACCTCGCTGCCTCAGGGCTTTGTCGCCAAGGTGGGTAAGATGCGCGCCGCCTTTGGCAAGGTGAATACCCTGCATAATCATGTTCTTCCCTGGGCCGACCGTCCCCTGGTCACGCAGAACCTGGTCGGCGGCGAAGATGGAATCAATGATGCTGGAATTTCGGTACAGCACATCATTCCAGCTCCAAAAAACTGGTTTCTGGAGTTTACCGGACAGGGCTTTCGCGGTGACTCAGCCGACGTGTTCACAGCCTCAAATAAGAATGATCTCAGCGCGGTCGGCCATCTGCGCGCTTATAAAGACCTGACCGACAACAGCAATCTCGATTTGGGAGTTTCGTACTCGCGCGGTCACAACCTGTTTGGGGCCAACTTTGTTACAAACCTCTATGGCGTTGATGCCGCTTATCGCTGGAAGCCACTGTCCCGCTCAATCTATCGTTCATTCGTGGCCCGCAGCGAGTTCATCTGGCGACAGCAGCAGCAGCCCGGGCTCTTCGCGTGCTCGTTGATCACCTGCCCGCTGAATACCGCGGCCGGCTTTCAGCGCGCATTCGGCTTTTATGCTTCGGGCGATTACCAGTTTGCCCGCCGCTGGTTCGTCGGAGCACGCGTGGATGATTCTGACCGGCCTTTCAATGCACATTTGAATGACAAAGGAGGATCGCTGGTGTTGACCTACTGGCCCAGCGAATTCTCTCAAATCCGCGGCCAGTACAGATTGACCCGTTATGGGGAAAACTTCGATGCCCACGAGCTGTTTATGCAAGTACAGTTCGCCTTGGGGGCCCATGGGGCGCATCCGTTTTGAATTTGGAGATATTGATGAAACTGCACTGTAAACTATATGTTCTTGCGATCTTATTGCTTTGCCTGGCGCTCTTCAGCCCTTCCCTGGCGGAAGGCAAAAAGCTGCGGGTCGTCACCACGCTAACCGACCTGGCTTCGCTCACGCAGGAAGTCGGCGGTGACAAAATCGATGTGGAAGCGCTGGCAAAAGGTTATCAGGACCCGCACTTCGTCGAGCCCAAGCCCAGCTTCCTGCTCAAGCTGCGCAATGCCGACTTGCTGATCAGCGTGGGTCTCGACCTGGAAATCGGCTGGCTACCTCCGCTGATTACGCAGAGCGGCAACGGAAGAATCCAGCCGGGGGCGCCGGGATACCTGGACGCCTCGCAATTCACCGAGATCCTGGAGATTCCCCAGGGCAAGCTCACGCGGGCTGAAGGCGACGTGCACCCATTGGGCAATCCGCACTATTGGCTCGATCCTGATAATGGGCGGCGGATCGCCAAGGGCATTGCTGCAAAACTCACTGAAATGGATCCGGGCGATCAAGCCTACTTCCAGCAGCGCGAACAGGATTTCGAAAAGCGGCTGGCCGAGGCTGATAAAAAATGGCTGGCACAAATGGCCCCGTATCGCGGAGCGAAGGTTGTCACCTACCACCGCTCCTGGCCGAACTTTGCCAAGCACTTCGGCTTGGATGTCGTGGGATATATTGAGCCGCGTCCGGGAATCCCGCCTACTCCTTCGCATACGATTGAGATCGTCAATCTAATGAAGCGGGAAAAAATCAAGATCGAATTGATCGAGCCGTATTTCGATCTCAAAACGCCCAACAGCATTGCCAGCATGACGGGGGGCAGGGTGGTGGTATTGATGCCATCCGTGGGAGGAAAACCGGAAATTACAGATTACTTCAAGCTCTTTGATTACGATATTGGAGTGCTGACCAAAGCTTTCGAGGAGACCAAATAAGAAAATGGAAATACTTCCGTTTCTGATTTTGCCGTTCATCGCCAGTCTGATCCTGACCGGCATCCATGCGTACCTCGGAGTTCACGTGGTGGAGCGCGGCGTCATCTTCGTTGATCTGGCGCTGGCCCAGATCGCCGCGCTGGGCGCCACCATTGCCATCCTGATGGGATTGGACCCCCATGGCGACAGCGCTTACTGGATGAGTTTGGGCTTTACCTTTATCGGTGCGCTCATCTTTTCTTTCGTACGTTCCCGGCACAAGCGTATTCCGCTGGAGGCGTTCATCGGTATCACCTATGCGGTGGCTTCGGCCGCGGCCATTATCGCCATGAGCAAGGCTACAGGAGAGACGGAGCACCTCAAAGACATGCTGGTGGGAAACATTCTGGCTGTTTCCCGGCACGACGTCATCAAAACGGCGGTTCTCTACGGTTGCATTGGCTTGTTCCACTTCATTTTTCGCGAGCGCTTCCTCGCCATCTCCATGCAGCACGATAACGGCGCCAAGCTTGGCTTTAACGTCAGACTGTGGGATTTCCTCTTTTATGCCTCTTTTGGGTTCGTGGTGACGTCGTCGGTAGCCATCGCCGGCGTGTTGCTGGTCTTCTGCTATCTAGTGGTGCCTTCGGTGGGGGCCATGCTTTTTGCCGACCGCATTGGCACGCGGCTGGCGATCGGTTGGACCATGGGCACTGTGGTTTCCGCGCTGGGCTGCTACTTCTCAGTTTTGTTCGATACGCCCACCGGCGCAACCATCGTTTGCACCTTCGGCGCGGTGCTGGTCTGCATGGCAGTGGCCAAGTCGCTCTTCTTCAAAGTTCGCAGGCACAAGGTCAAAGAGGCCGAAATGGCGACCGAGCAGCTCTCCCAGTGACGAAATGGATTACGGAGCCGATCACCTTTCCAAACCAAGGCTGGTTGACGCAAGCCGCACCGTTATCTCTCCATCGCGCGCGTCGATTATCACGCGATACTCCCCGCGCGGCAGATCAACAGGGAGCATGGCAGACCCGGCCAGCAAATTGAGCAAGCGCGCCGGATCGTGAGCAAATCGGATCTCGCGAATCAGCGAATCCGACTCAGGGGAGGCGAATCGCAGCTCCATGGCCGCCGCTTCGTACTCAACGATCTCTTCCACGAATTCATTCTGCAGCGCTCCTGTGCGTACGCGTTGTTTCAGAAAACGGACAAAGCGTTCTGTCTCGGGAAAATACTGCAAATCTGTTCCGCGGTGCGTAGACCAGAATGTTTCCAACTCGCGCCGTAACTCCCGCCCGAGGACCTGGCACGTCATGGGAAAGAAAACGTAGATCGGCGTCACACGATTGACCCGATACAGCACGCAGTTCGTTGCCATCAGACGGTCTCGCACCATGCTTGCCAGCCGCAGCCGCTCGCGGCTGCTTAACTCATAGGAGCGCAGAACCGGCACGGGATCCGCAATCGCTGCCCGGCAGAGATCCGGCGACGCTGCAAAATCGGCGAGTGCGCGTTGAAATGTCAGCAGGGACATAAATGTTAATCCTCTAAACAACACGAATTCTCAAACCGAAGAGACGTGCAAAGCATGGTGTCGTTCCCAAATCTGGCGCGCCTGGGCCAACTGTGTTTCTATGCCTTCATCATTGAGAAGCGGATAGTATGATTCGTGAAATTCGAAGGTGATGCCCAGCAGGTTGCGTGCCTTCGCGGTCACATGGTCGAGCAACTCCCATACCCGTTCCGGGCATGGGCCCGCATGCGAATCCGTATAGACGCCCGCAATCTCATTGCCTCCTGCAATGTGAATCTCAAGAACACTCGCCAGATCCAGGTCGTCGACAAACTTATGCGGATCGAAGCCATGGTTGATCGCATTTGTGTGCACGTTGTGAATGTCGAGCAGCAGCCCGCAACCATGGGAGCCGCTCAGCCGGTTCAGGAACTCGGGCTCAGTCATCTCCTGATCGGGAATTGCAGCATAGTACACGTTGTTCTCGAGCAGAAATGGCACCGGGATTGTTTCCCGCACGCGTTCCACGCGCTCGCCGATCATGGCCAGCACATCGGCATCATAGGGGACCGGCAGCGCCAGGCCTGCGTTATGCTCACCGCCATCTTCGGCGGCAATTCTGGCGAAAGAAAGATGTTCGCTATGCCAGCGAAACTGGTACCGCTTATGCCAGCGGCGCAGTTGCTCCAGGTGTTCGAGGTCGAACAGCTCCGCGCTGCCGATCGACATACCCAGCCCGTGCACGACCAGCGGCACTTGCGGCGCCAGCCAGTCCAGAAACTCCACGTATCCCCCGATCTCGCGAAAACGATCGGGCGCTCCTACTCCCTGGTCGTACCAGAACGTATCGGGAATTACGCTGACGTAATCTATGGCCTGAAGATGACTGCGTAGAAAATCTGGGAGGGCGGGATTGTAAAGAATCCCGACCCCCAACTGCTTCGCTTCTGCCGCGCGTACCGTCACAGTCTTACTTTCCGGCGACCCTGGGCAGTTCCACCTGAATTACCTCTTCCAGCTTTTCGCGAATGGTCAGGTGTGCACCCGAGGTGCATTGCTGGCACCCACGAGGACTAATCTTCGCGATTGCCTGCCTGGAAATGACATCGTGTAATGCCGTAACCTGGGCAAGCGTGGTTCCATAGGGCACAACGACTTCGACCGTCGGTGTAGGACCCTGTTTGCTGTAATAGATTTCCGCCTTGGGCAGCGCCTTGGCTGTTGCACTTTCAGACATGACTTTTCTCCTTATTAGCCAGGCGCTTCAGCCGCACTGGCTCTATGGATGGTGCTGGCGAAAAGGAGAACGTTACAGCGCCACGTCTGCTATCTCTTGAATCATTTTCGATCGGCATTCGGAGCGGTGACCATCGCGGAGCGTGTTTCACAAATATCAAGACGATTTATTCATGGAGCGACCTCCAGGGGTTAAAGAGACTGCGTGCGAGCATGCAATCGGCGAAGTAGAGTAGTAGCCCAACTACTTGCATGGATGGCCTCGAAGTCGTGGGCAAATCATCGTCATCACCGCCACCAACCTTCCCTAACTAAAAAGTCAAAGACGTCATCGTCCGAATTAACCCATCATTCATCTTGTGAGAGTCCTGTTACTCATATTGAGAATTCGGGCACGAATGAGTCTCTAGCTCCCTATGCTGGTAAGCCCATGAAACTAAACACCCAAAATGGGGCCATGCCAGAATGGAACTCTATCTGCGGGTGAAAACGCTAAAGAAAAATGTCCTTGGACTTCTGGCTGAAGGGATGAAGCGGGTTCTCTTGCATAAGAGACGCGGCTCTTGCGAACTAAACCTGCTTCCAACAACACCTGCGAGAGAGTTGCCTATTTCGTGGGAGTAAATCTTTACTTTCCTTCGTGTTACATCCTGGAGCCAAGATCTAAGTTTCATTTGAGAAGTACGTCCGTCCAATCAGACTGATGAATAATTACGTGCAGGATCGATGGAAGAGTAAAGCAAGTGGATCAAGAAAACTAAACTAAAGGAAGCCATGCACCTGGGCAACGCAGAAAAGCACCATCGGGCGAACGCGAAAGTTGCTTGTGAATAGCCGGCAATCAAGAAGCAGCAACTGCGCGTGTTTAATTGATGTCCTCGACCGGATTTTGGACAAGGGTATCATGGTAGAACCTTGGCAACGGGTGCGACTCAGAGGGATTAATCTGCTCAAACGAAAGCGCCGGCTGATAGTAGCTTTGATTCAAACGCATCTCCGGAATGAAGAAATGGTCATCAGTAGAGCAAGACAGGTGCGATCACGTCCGTATACCGGGCCACGGCTGCCCGTATCGCGGCCTGCTACTTATCTCGATATGCTTGAACGCGTTTTGGACAAAGGCATTATGGTGGATTCCTGGCAACACATCCATGGGTTAGGAATTGATATGTTGAAGGTAGAAGCCCGCTTTGTCGTGGCTTCGATTCAAACACATCTCTTGTATGAAGGTGGTTCAAAGATACTTGATCTCAGCCCGAAAGCACTTAAAGCGAAAGCAGCATCTTCCATAATGTGACCTCGTGCGCATTGGCCTCCAACAGTTCTGGGATGGAATTTTTACCGGATATCCGACAGACGAATTCATGACCTGTTCGTGACGGCATCCGAAAACCTCTTTTCATCATCTTGAATAACAAGGCAAGCCCGTAGCAAGGTTACTCTGGTGTCCCGAAAAAGGCTTAAGGTAAGTGCATTACGCGATAGCACGGGCCTGAAAATTCCGCAGAGCGGTATTTATCGGGTTTACCATAAGGAACATCGGCTGCCTCACGAAGTGGCGCTACTCGCCGGTGAGATCTTTCCATGCTGTGCGAAATGTGGCAACGCTGTACGTTTCGAGTTAGTTCAAGGAGTTGAAGTTGAACCGCAAAGCTTTAGAGTGAAACTTCACCAAATCCCTCCAGTTGCACCCAAAAAACCTGCGTGAAGTATCGATGGCCTTGGAAGTCAATCCCCTGCTTGGCCTGAGCGATTGGCACGACGACTGAAAAGGACCGGTGAGGTTGTTGAAACTGGTTTCCTCGTCCTTGGCAGCAGTTGATGGCCCGGGGCGTCAATTACCGCAAGTCGTTCTTCATCAGCCCGTGTCTGTCTACGAAATGATACGGCCGTTAATCATGCCGAGGAACTGGTCGGAGCACGCGATCGGGGTAGTCAAGACGAACGCCGAGGCCGCGGGCTCGGATCGGATCCGTGCTGCTAAATCTAATGACGCTGCGGTCCGGTGTGCGTGGTGCTACGCTCGCCGGACCAGCCTGCATTCGTACAGGGCGCGCAACTGAGCGAACGCTGGAAATGGGCCCCGCATATCGCAGGTACGTATCAATCGAAGCGACAACCACTCGGGCATCGATATCAACAATATGATCAATACCCAACAAGCTGACGCAAACCGCGGCGTCAAGCACGATGCCCTTATCCAGCACCCGATCGATAACATCGATGAGTGAGCTCGCTCTCGTTTCTCGTTTGACAGTCATCAAATGCTCTGACTCTGATTCAGTTAGATGCCCGAGACTCCGCCGGGATAGCCAATTATTTTAGACCATTGGGGCATTAGGCTGTCGAGGCCTTGTTGCCGGGCGCAAACTTTGGGAACTGATTTCACCGGAGCTCTCCTGTTGGAAAATCGGCCAGAGGTTTATCCAGAGTTCCTGGATGCACAGAGGATGTAAACAGAAAGAGAGCGGGTTGCCTCAGACACGCTCTCTAGCGGGACCGCACCTCCAACTGCACCGGACGCGCAATCGAGCTCACCTGGGGGTCATAGTATTCGTAGACCCGCGACCGGAACGTCCGTGCCCGGATGGGATACTTGGCGCGCAGGCGGAAGTGCAGCTTGACCGTGTCACCGGGAGCAAAAGAATCGAAGTAAAGGATGGCTTGGGTCGCCGTCTGGCTAAACTTCTCCAGGCGTCCGCTCTTCATCCCCGCGCTCTTTTCCTGGTATGCCTGCAAATCTTCGCTGAGCAGGTCGAACCCCGGCGGAATTCCCAGGTCAACCATCACCATATTCGCCGTTTTGGTCAGGTTGTTTTTTATGGTGGCAGTGGCGGTGGCGATATCGTCCTGCGCCAGGCGGGTGCGGTCGTAAGCCACGTCAATAGAAAGAGGTTCGCTCACCGGCTTCTCGTCCCAGGGCAGGAAATAGCTTCCCACCACCTGGTAGGCGAGCCCGCCCTTGCCATTGAACCGGATTTCAACATCGTTCGCGCCTTTGGCTGCAAGGTCCTTAAACACAAACTGGTGGAGCAGATCGTTGTTCTCTCGTGTCAGCACCAGTTTCTCAACCGGCTTGCCGTTCAGCAGGACCTCGAGCGTGCCGTGAACGTCTGCCGCGCCTTTGTCGGTTGCCAGCAGCAATGCGCGCAGCGCCATGATGGTCGCCTGCGTCGTACCCCAGGTGCCGGAAGCATCCTTCTTGGAAGCAAGGTAGGTGAGCGCCTTGCGCGCCGTGCCCGATGCCTGGCCCCACTTGAGCAGCGCCTGCACGGCCAGTCCCGTCGTTTCCACCGTGGCGCTCTCGCCCGTCGCGTAGACGCTGGTCTCATCTGCGCTCCACCACGCCTGCTCGTCCTTTTCCGTGCGCGCATCCAGCAGGAGCTGCAGCGCCTGGGCAGCGAAATCGTGGTCTTTGCCATAATCAGCCGCGAAGTTGGCAACCACGGCCAGGGTGTAAGCGTCGACCTTGCCGGAATTCTTGGCGTTGGAACCTGCGGCACCTGAGTTGGAGTAGCCGCCGCTCATGTGCTTGGCCACATATTCCTTCGCCTTTTCCACCGCTGGACCGGTGTAGCCGGTGTTTTCCAGCGACCACGCAATGTAAGCGGTGATGCGCAACGCGTCAGTATTGTAGCGGGTGGTGGCGCCCTCGTTGATGAAGTAAGTATCCGGCTTCCAGCTTCCGTCCTCCTGCTGTTGGCCCGCCAGCCACTGCTGCGTCCGTTGGATCACCTTCGAATCCACCTCGTAGACCTTCGACATGTCGTAGAACTCCATCAATCCATAAGCCGTCAGGATCTTGTTGGCCGGAGCTTGCCCGAACCAGGAGAAACCGCCGCCCGGAACTTCAAAGGTCAGCAGCCGCTGATAGCCGCTGGCGATGTATCCCTCCGCCTTGGCATGCACCTCAGGCGTCAACTTGCCGGTGCGCTTCATGTAATCGAGCGCCAGCACGTTGGGATATGTGCTGGAAGATGTCTGCTCAAAACAGCCGCCGGGCATCTGCAAAATGCTGTCCATGCCCTCGACCACCTGGCTCAGCGGTCCGGGATAGAGCCTGACAAAAATCTTGCTGGCGTCTGGAATAGATGTCGCCGGGAAATTCACCTCATGCTCGACCGCGCTTTCCAGCCGCCCGTTGAACACCTGGGTCTGTTCGCGCCCATTAGGGATGACTTCGATCTCCCGCACCACGATGTCCGCCCGGTCGGCCGCGCCCTTCATGCGTGCCGAGAGCGTCAACTTGAATTTTCCAATGCGCTTGGCTTCGAGCGTAAACTGCGTACCGCCGACGCTGCCTGACTCCACCTGCGCGCTTTTTTCCGCCTTGTCATCCACCAGCGAATACCAGTCATCGTCTTTGAGTTCCAGGCTTACATCTCCCCGCCCGCCCGCGTAGTTGTAGATCGCTACGGGGATGGATACCCGGTCACCCTGGGTAAGCGTAACCGGCAGATCGAGGTCCACGAAGAAATCTTGAAATACCTTGAGGCTTGACGTGGCGCTGCCCAGAGCGCCGTGCGCCGTGGAAGCCAGCATGGCCATGCGCCACGTGGTGATGGAATCCGCCATGGGAATCACAATGCTGGCGCGTCCGTCTTTGTCGGTGATGATCTCCGGGTTAATATACAGCGCCTCGGGAAAATACGACCGCACGCGCGGAGCTGACGAACCCGACTCTTGCTTGGCCAGCGTCGCACTGCTGGTGTTGGCCGCTGCAGTGTCAGCCTTGACCTCGACCGTTTGCGGGGCGCTGCGGGGAGCAGCAACCCCAGGAACAAGGGTCATAAGGGCCATTGCGTCGCGGTCGCGGCCATTCATAGGCATGTCTTTAGCCTTGCGTTGGTCCAGGAACCTGCCACCTCCCTCGGCCTCGGCCTCGACTTCGACGAGCTCGTTTGCGCCACTGACGCTCACACCGTCACTGACTCTCGCCAGGGTTTCAGCAGGTTCGCTCCTGAGAAAAACCGAGAGTTGCGCACGATCGCGTGGATCGAGTCTGAGACTGTTGGTGATGCTCTCCGCTGCAGTGGAAACCTCCACCTGGTAATCGCCGGCAGGAAGAGCTACAAGCCGGAACTGTCCGTTGGCATTGACCCGCGTGGTGCGCGTCTTGTTCGTCGCCAGGTCACGCACTTTGACCGTGGCGCCTTCCAGCGCCCGGCCCCACTGGTCAATGGCGGTCCCGGAAATCTCTCCGCGATGGTTGAATGGGCCACGGTCGTGCTCAATGTTCACGTCGATCGCGTTAGCACCCGAGCTCGCATTGCCCACCATCTTTCGCCGCTGCACTTCCAAATATGCCCACATGTCATCGCCGGTGTTGAGTTGTTTATCCGGACCGGCGCTGCGTACCAGATAGTGCATCTTGTTCGGGTCCCACGCCACCGGCTCGATACGCAAGTTGTTGTTCCAGTCATCGCGCAGCAGGGGATCGCCGGCCCGCATCATCTTTGTGGCCACCTTCACCAGGTCGTCCTCGCCGGGATTGCGCGCGTATCTGAGACTGAGGGTTTCCGCCAGCCGCCGCATCCGCGTCATGAAGTGCGCCCGATAGCGTTGGGCGTACTCTGGATATTTACCCGCTGGCACGCTTCGCCCGAATTCCGTCTCAAACTTGTTGTTGTTCACCATTTCCGTGGCTGAGAACAGCGCGCGCGCCGCCCGGTCGCGTTGCTCGGCCTGCGACTTCTCCGCCGGTCCCTCCTCCTGCATTCCAACCACCTCCGGCATGCCAATCGAGTGGATCTCATACCGTGGCTTCATCACCTCCTGCTCCAGATAGAAGAAGACTTTGGCAAAGCCAGGCTGCTTTTCCGCCAGCGCGAACACCGCCTCATCTACGACTTGCAACCCCAGGGCCGCACTCACGCCCTCGCCGCGTCCGTTGGTTACGCGGAAGCTAATGCGCGCCTCATCACCCGGCTTGTAAACCTTGTTGTCTGCTATGGTCTCGATCTTGAGTTCATCGGCCGGCTGCACGAAGACTAGCCGGTGGTCACCGATAGGACGCGCATCGCTGCCGAAGAGATAAGCGTTGAAGTCCACAGTCCCGGCCATCGCCGCGCTGGCGGTAATTGAAAGTTCCGCCTGGCCGTTTTCAATCTCCAGGTCGCGGGTCAGTATCGTTTGCCCCTCCTTGACGATATCCACGTACGCGGTGCCGCGCTTCTTGGTTGAAAATACCTTGAGATGAATGCGGTCACCGGCGTGATAGACGGCGCGCTCGGTCCGCAATAGGATCTGGTCTTCCCCATCGCGCGCCTGCAACTCAACCTTGCTCGACGCGCGATTGCCCTCCTTGTCTGTTGCTTCGATCTCCAGGGTCTTGGCTCCCGCTCCGGCGCTGATCGCAATCACGGCGACGCCGCCCTCATCGGTAGTTGCGCTCTGCGCGCCATTCCCTGATGCGTGGATCTTCAGCTCAGCATTCGGCGCCGGCGTACCGTCCGGATAAGAAACCAGCACGAAGACCTGGTTTTCGAGGTTGGGAATCAGCGCGCCTCCCTCGGGCACTGCCGTAATCACCAAGGGGGACTCGCTGACGGTGATGGGCTCGCCACGGGTTTCCATATGGCTGGCGGAATCTTTCACCGTGGCTTCAATCAACACCCGTGCAGCACCCTGGCTCAGCGGATGCCCGGCCAAGTATCCCGGTAGCTTCAGGTCAAAGTGATAGGCGCCGTCTTTGTCGGTCTTGCCGTGCGCCGTGCCTGCTTCGAACATGGCAACATCCATACCGGAACCTTTGACCGTGACTTCGCCACCCTCGACCTGCTTCCCGAAAAAGTAATTGGCGTGCACCGTTCCCGTGACGTGGTCGCCCGGCTGATAGCCGCGCTTGCTCTTGCTGTCTTTCCCACTGAAATCAATGGCGACTTTGAATTTTAGCAGGACGTATTTTTCGACGTTCAATGCTATCTCGGCCGTGTTGGTAGGCGGCTGGTCTGGCTCGCCCATCAGGGCGCGCAGATGATAGGTGCCCAGGTTCACCTCATCGGCCAGCCCAAACTCGGCCGACGCGACCCCGAATTTATCCGTCTGCGTCTGCTTCTTGAAAACTTTGTTGCCGCGCGAATCCTCGACTTCAAAGACCAGATTGCAATCGGCCGCCGCGTCATGGTCAGCGCGGTCGAGCGCCAGCGCCCGCACATGGATGGTCTGCCCCGGCTGATAGATCGGCTTTTCCGTGGTCAGCAGGATTGAGACTTTGTCTTCGATGCGCACGCCTTGCGTGAACTCCGTGGCGCCGATGGGTGTATCCACAACGTAGTGCAACTGATAGCTGCCCACCACGCCGGCAGGAAAGTTAAACTGCGCCTCGGTCGTCCCGCGCTGGTTCAGCTTGCCTGTGTACAGCAGACGAGGCTTCACGTCCGCAGCCAGCAACTCGATGCGCACCGTTCCGGAGCCGCCAATGATCTCGTTCTTCGAGTCGGTGACAATCACGCGCACCGCTGCCTCGCCGCCCGAGAGGTAGGCCTGCTGCCCCAGAATGTGGACCACCGGCGTACGCAGGATCTGGGAGATTGACTCCGTGCCCTCCAGCGCCGTGTCTTTGCCGCCGTTGTAGTCGAAGCGATAGTGCACGCGGTGCCAGACGAGGTCGTCGAGCGCCGGCGGATTCTCCAGCCTGATCTCCTCCTGCCATCTTCCTTTGCCTTCGGCAACATCGGCGCGCCGCTCCAGGCTGCCTTCCACCTTGTCTTCCGGGTCGAGTACTTCGACTACGAGTCGCCCCGCGCCTGCATGCGCCGCCTGATAAGGGATCGTCACCTGCAGCACGCCGTGCGTGTAAACCGCCCCAGGCGTCTCGACCGCCGGAGCGGCCTCGGCCTGCTGGAATGTTTCAACCATGACCAGCGCGGCCGTAGCGAACATCGCCACCATAAGGAAGAAGACAAACCAGAAATTGGGCGGCTTGGCGGCTGGATTGCTCCTGCGCGACTCGCCGTTGCCTGAATTACCGCCGCGCGGCTTGCCGTTGCGGAAGTTGTTGTTTAGGTTGTTGTGCAGGTTACTGCTGGATGGATTCGTTTCCCTGGTTGGGCCTGTCATCGTGCCTCTCCGTTGGTGTGCTCTATCGGCGCGGTCATTCTTCGTCTTTTCCTCACGCTCAACAGAAGAACGCACGACGTGCGGGTTCTTGCATTCTTTTTAATGAGAAGGTTGACCTGGGCTTCCCTGCTCCGGCATTCTAGGACGAGTGAAACCTCTCTCCTTTCTCGTTTCCCTGCTGTTAACCGTGGGCGGGATTGTGGCTCTTGCCGACGCGGCCCGCGCCGCCGAGCCCAGCGCGCTCGCTTCGTCAACCCAGATGATTGTGGTCACAACGTCAGATTGGAGCGGGGTGGAAGGAAGGCTGCAGCGCTACGAGCGGGCCAATCCGCACAAGAAGTGGCAGGCTGTGGGCGAGCCTATCTCGGTTGTGGTCGGGAAGAATGGATTAGGTTGGGGCACAGGTATCATCCCAACCGATGATCCCAAAATAAAAATTCGCGCCGCAGCCGACCCGGTCAAGAAAGAAGGAGACGGCAAGGCGCCCGCCGGCGTCTTCACCCTGGGCACCGTCTTCGGATACGCGCCGCAGCCACTGCCAGGATCGAAGATGCCCTACCTGAACCTGACCCCATCGGTCGAATGCGTGGACGACACCAGCTCAAAGTACTACAACCGCGTCGTCGACCGCTCCGCCGTCGCCGACCGCGATACCGCCGCGCCCGACTGGAACAGCTCAGAGCACATGCTGCGCTCCGACGAACTCTACCGTTGGGGCATCGTCGTCGGCCACAACGGCATTGCCGCCGAGCACAACGCCAATGCGCCCGCGCCCGGTGGCGGCTCGTGCATCTTTCTGCACATCTGGCGCGGCCCCGGCCAGCCCACCGTCGGATGCACCGCCATGCCCCAAGGCCAACTGGAATCGCTGCTCACATGGCTCGACCCCGCGCGCAATCCGCTGCTGGTGCAACTGCCCGCGCCAGAATACGAGCGGCTAAGGAAACGCTGGAAGCTGCCGCATTTGGAAAGCAAATAGCATCTCCGCGTCTCAGCGCCTCCGCGGTTCCATCTCTTTCAATCTATCTCTTTCAATTCGCCGCCAAATCTTCAAACTTCACATTCAAGATCGGATACTTTTTCCAATCCTTGTAATCGAAGTGCCACCACTCGGTGGGATTGACCTTGAATCCCTGTTTCTCCATCGCCTGGCGCAGCAGGGCGCGGCGGGCGCGCTCGTCGTCGGCGCCGCCGGCGTAGTCGGAGTAGGCGCGGCTGCTCATCTCGTCGTATCCGCTGGGCATCTTCACTTCTTCGCCGCTCTTGAGGTCGTAGAGGCTGAGGTCAACGGCGCATCCGCGGTTGTGCTTGGAGCCCTCGGCGGGATTGGCGACGAATATCTTTTTGTCGTCGGGGGTCGCCTCCCAGAAAATTTTGGTGACATACCACGGACGGTACCCGTCATGGATAAGCAGGCCGTATCCGTGGGCCTTGAGGCCGCGATGGGCGCGGAGCAGCGCCTGCGCCGCCGGCTTCTGCAGAAATGCCCGCGCTTCGGTATACACCGGCGTGCTCAGAAAGTTGTTGGCGGTAGCGTAGCGGATATCGAGCTTGATGGTGGGATCAAGCTTGACCAGCTCCACCAGCTCAGGTTTGCGGAACTTTTCCTGCTCGCGTGGAGGCTGGGCCTTGAGCGCCTCCGCGCGTAACTCTTCCACAGGACGCAGCGGCGTGATGTGGAATGACGCCTCTTGCGCAAACGCAAGCGGCAGCAGGACGAGCAGACACAGCAGTCGGACGCGGCGCATCAGAATTGGCGGCGCTGGTTTCATGAATCCTATTCTAAAGAGCATTTAGCATTTGGAGCCTGGCATTTAGCACTTGGCATTTAGCATTTAGCCAAAGCCAAAACCCAGCCGCAGATGAACGCAGATAAACGTTGATCGTTGACAACTGAGTATTGTTTCTTAATTCTGTGTTGATCCGTGCCAATCCGTGGCAAATAATTTCCTCTGCGTACCTCCGTGTCCTTTGCGGTTTAGCTCCTTTGTGTCCTTTGTGGTTAAAGCTGTTAAGCTTTTCTGAGTACTGATTACTGAGTACCGGGTACTGAATCATGCGCTTTCTCGCCTTCGCCTCCGACTACGACGGCACCCTGGCCTACGACGGCAAGATTGACCGGCAGACCCTGCGGGCGCTGGAGCAACTCAAGCGCACCGGACGCAAGCTGATCCTCGTCACCGGACGCGAGCTCGACGAGCTGCTCAACCTCTTTCCCCAGGCCGCCATCTTCGACTGCATCGTCGCGGAAAACGGCGCGCTGCTCTACTGGCCGCTCCCCGGCAAGCAACCATCCATAACCAGGAACACGGCCAGGACGGAATCAGGCCCCGGCGGAAAAACAATCGGCTCCAAGCCGGGCGCCGCAGCCAAGCCAGGGGCCAAAAGCAATCCACAAGCAAAAGCCAGGCTGAGCGGAATCATAACTGCGACAGGAAAACCTGGCAGGCTGGAAACCCTGACCGATCCGCCGGCGCCGGAGTTCGTCGCGCATCTGCGGCAGAAGCGGGTGACGCCGCTCTCCGTCGGACACTCCATCGTCGCCACCTCGCTCAAGCACAAACGCACCGTGGTCAGCACCATCCTGGAGATGGAGCTCGACCTGCACGTCATCCTGAACAAAGACGCGATCATGGTGCTGCCCACCGGCGTGACCAAGGGCACCGGATTGCGCGTCGCGCTCGACGAGCTGGGCATCCCGCCGCACAACGTGGTGGCCGTGGGCGACGCCGAGAACGACGACTCGCTGCTCAGCATGTGCGGATTCTCCGTGGCCGTGGCCAACGCCATCCCCGCGCTCAAACGCCGCGCCCACAAGACCACCAAACAGGAACACGGCGCCGGCGTGGTGGAGATCATCGAGCAGATCATGCGCAGCGATCGGGGGTGAAGCAGTTCTCAGTTCTCAGCCGCAGAGGAGACATCTGGCGGCCTGAGCCGCTACTCGGTACTCAGTACTCAGTACTCGGTTCTCGGTTCTCAGCCGCAGAGGGGACGTCTGGCGACCTGAGCCGCTGACCTGCTTCTGGTTTCTCCGTCCTGTCCGTTTCTACCGTTTTAAGCAGTGGGGGGTACTTGCACGCTAGTCTCCGGAGGCTTTAAAAACCGCTGATCACCGCGTATTTACTGGGGAAAACCGCTCTCGGGGGACGCACTAGCTGCTAGTCCCCGGCGAGCCCCACTGCCCGCCGGGGCAGGCGGGACAAGGTCAGCTCCCAGCCCAAGGCCAGACTGCTGTGCTCACGCATACTGGCGTGGCCGTCACAAATTTTCAAAGACCATAGTTCAAGCCCGCATTCTTGAATGCCAGGCACAGCTCTGGGCCTAATGATGGCGTGAAGTTGCTACGGAAGCAATGATTTGATATCAGATTGTCAGCAATCGGCAGGCAGGAGTCAGCCCACCGGATTTCTGTTGCTATGGGTTGGTTTTGAGCCAGATTATCTTGCCGGATACTAAGAGCCCGCAACCAAACCCGGGCTTGCACGCACTCCCGGCTGCGCCCTTGCCTTCGGCAGAAACAGCACTAAGCAGTCTGTCCGCAGTCCTCAGCGCAGATTTCTACTTGAGTCCGAGGTCCGATTGGCTGACGCCTGCCTGCTGCATCGTCGAATTGTCGAGCGCTGCAATCTTTTGCGCCATCGTGTGCAGCTTTTCGTGAAGCTCATTACAGTTCGCCTGCTGCGAATCGAATTCATTCTTGACGCCGCCATCAGAGATGACAACCTTGCCACCGGAGACGCGAATCTGCTTTCTGTGTTGCAGCGAGAATTCATAGAGGGCCCGGGTCGCGCTGGCCCATTGCAACTCGGTCTCGAGCGAAGTCCTTTTGAGCTGGAATGCATCGGAGTCCAAATAAGCCCTGGTGTAGGCCAGCGAAAAGTCTTCTTTTTGGGAAGCACTGAGATCAGAAGCGTTGATCTTTGCCGCAGCATGGTCTGGCAATTGTTCAACGTACTTTATCTCCTGGCGATCCAAATCAAGCAGGCGATCGGTGGTTGCAATGCTGCGTTCCATTGCGTCTTTGCTGGCGAAAGATTCAGCCGTATGAAGGCGCGCCAGGCCGGGTTTCAACTGCGCCAGGGAGGCTTCATAGGCCTTCCGGGATTCGATCATGTCGTGAAGCAGGCCAACGACAATGTCATGTATCTTGTCGTCATCCGTTGTTCCGGGGTGCTCAATCGGCTTTGTGCCTGCAGCTTCCCTCAGAACGTCCCCGATCGCGGCCTCACGCGGCCCAGAGCCTTGCCCTAAATGGGTCAGGGTGATGAACAGGAGAAAAAGACCGCAACAGAAAAACCAGGTGGAAAACGTCTGCAATGGGTGAGGCTTGCGGCGCGCTGCCAGAAAGGCACACAAAAATGGAATCAGCAGATATCCAATACAATAGCCAACCTGCTCGGCACCGGGAGCGCCCCGCGCTGTTACAAATGTTGTCAGGCAGGCGAAAGCCAGCACCGCAACAATCTTTAACCAGGAAAGGACAGCCAGTTCCGGTTTTTTAGACGGGTTGGCAGCTATCGGGCCTTGAGCTTGAACAGTGGAGGGGGCAGCAACGCCAGGCTGCTCTAAGGGTGCGCCACATTGCATGCAGAACGCTGTCCCCTGAACCGCTGCCGCCTTGCACCTTTCGCATTGCGTCGGCATCTCCGGTACGATTTCTGGCGCGTCATCCATTGCGGGCCTGTGTGTGATTTTGAAGTTCTGACATTATATTTTGATAGACGACGGAAGGCGAGCCCACCCGATCAGCTTGAGATTTGCGCTGATCTCCGGCCCGGGCACCCTATGCTTTGCGCCAGCAAAGCATAGGGTATGATAATTTTCCCTTCGGAATTGCTTTTTTAGTTTGCGCTCCGCTTTGTTGCGCGCTGGCCCGGCTTTGCGGAGAGAGGAACGGCTCTATTTTCTTGCTTACCCAGGGCTAACGCGGATTTCCAAATCCTTCAGAAAATGCCTTGCGGCGGCATAGGAGATGGAAATATCCTCGGGGTCCTTCGCTGGCGCTCAGGATGACAGAACTATTAAGGCATGGTCAGGGCGTGGCGGCCGGCTTTTTTTGCGTGTCGAGGATGAAGCGCAGCAGCTCGCGCGCCTTTTTCTTGGTTTCTTTTTCGTCGGAGGCGAAGTCGGCTTGCGACAGGTCGTCGGTGGCCACGTGGCAGTAACTGCACCGCTTTTCGAAGGTGATGCAGAAAGTCTTCATGATGCGCACCAGCTCGGGCTTGGCGATGTCTTTGGGCAGCACCTGGAGATTGGTGAAGGTGTCGGGAATCGTATTGCGCATGGGCGGCTTCTGCGCCTGGGGAGCCTCGCCTTGCGCCGGCGGTTGCTGGCTTGGCGGGGCCTGGGTGGATGGCTGTTGGGTTGACGGCTGTTGGTGGGGCGACTGCTGGGCGCGGGCCACGAGGCCGGCGACGATCACGGCCATCGCTAAGACGGCGGCAACTAGAGTTCGTGTTGGATGTGGATTCATCGTGTCTCCGTTTGCACCTGGGAAAGATAGCACAAGAGCAGTTTCGAGTTTCAGGTTTCAAAAGCAAGATTAACCACAAAGGACACGAAGGGATGTTTCGCCCCGCATTAACACGGATTAAACCGCGGAGACACGGAGAAAAGCCAAGGAGATTGCAACCGACTGAGGACTAACGAGGGCTGTTCTCAAATTGTTCTCGAAAAACATTCTGCAACTGAGTACTGAGTACCACGTACTGAGTACTGTTTTCTTACGCTATTTCCTTCAGCCGCTCTTTGCTGGCGTTGCCTTGGGTCTCGGGGCGGACTTCGCATAGGTCGCCGATCAAATTGCCCGCCCAGCGGTAGATGTTCTGCTCTTTGACCACGCGGCGCAGGTGCTGCATGCGGGCGCGGCGCTGTTCGGGCTCCATCTCTAAGGCGTAGAGAATGGCGTCGGCCATCTCTTCGGTGTCGTAGGGATTCACGATCAGGGCGTCGCGCAGCTCGCGGCAGGCGCCGGTGAAGCGGCTGAGGATGAGCACGCCTTCTTCATCGTGGCGCGTGGCCAGGAATTCTTTGGCCACCAGGTTCATACCGTCGTGCAGCGAAGTCACGAGGCACAGGTTGGCGGCGCGGTAGAAGCGCTCGATCTCGCGGTGGCTGTGGTGGCGCTTGCGGAAGATAATAGGCTTCCACTCGGGGGTCTGGAAGCGCCAGTTGATGCGCTCGGCTTCGGCGTCAACCTCGGCCAGGAAATCGTGGTAGCGCTTGATGTGGGTGCGGCTGGGCGCGCCGATCTGCACGAAGGTGAAGCGGCCCTGGTAGCGCGGATACTTTTCCAGAAAACGCTCGACCGCCCAGAAGCGTTCGAGGATTCCCTTGGTGTAATCCACGCGGTCAACGCCCACGCCAAGCAACAATCCTTCGATGCCCAGCTCTTTGACCAGGGCGGCGCGCTCGTCTTCCGTCGAGCGGTCACGCAGGGCGAGAATGCCCGATGACGAGCCGGCAGACTGGCCGCGAGATGCGCCCGAGGATTGCGTATTAGCAGACGAGCCGGCGGATTGGCTGCGAGACGCGGCGGAAGATTGCGGGTTACTCGACCCAGCGGATAGCTGGGCACTCGCCTGAGACGCAGATACCGCGGCGGCATCGGCCGCGGCGGGCGCCATGGTTTGGCCACTGCGGGGC
>WNEY01000905.1_pt1 | contig 19773 bp, 14 predicted proteins | sample 5400531 | NCBI WGS metagenome assembly WNEY01 (sample SAMN13153338, study PRJNA577476) | soil metagenome | isolation source: 200 cm saprolite under Douglas fir tree site 1 | place: USA:California | collected 2015-04-18
CAGCAGCACGCCGGCTCCGAGTGAGAACAGCCGGCTCGGCCCCGACAGGCCGTGGCCGAGGACGCCGTAGCCGAGGAGCAGGACGCCGAGGACGAGCGTGACGAGCGCGAAGATCGGCGTGAAGCGGGCGAATCGGCCCGGCGGGAGGGTGGCGCCCTCGCGCACGGCCGCGATCGGCGGCACGCGCGTCGCACGCAGCGCGGGACGCAGGCTCGCCAGTAGCGTGATCACGATCCCGACGATGAGGCTGACGACGATGGTTCGCCCCGCGAACACGGTCGATGCCGACGGCAGGTCGAACCCGAGCACGGCGAAGAGCTTGTTGAGCCCCTTGGCCAGGCCGAGCCCGAGGAAGAGCCCGACGATCGACGCGGCCGTACCGATCACGAACGCTTCGAGAATCACCGAGCGCAGGATCTGGCGCCGCGTCGCCCCGATCGTCCGCAAGGTCGCGAACTCCCGGACGCGCTGCGCGATCGTGATCGAGAGTGTGTTCGCGATCACGAAGCTGCCGACGAAGAGGGCGATTCCCGCGAAGGCGAGCAGGAAGTACTGGATGAACCCGGTGAAGTTGACGGCCTTCTTGTCCTGCTTCTCCTGCGCCGACACGTCACGGACCTGCGCCGTCGGAGGAAGGATCGGCTTGATCTCTGCAACGAGCTTCGCTGTGGAGACGCCGCCAGCGGCCTGAACGCGGATCGCGTCGAGCTTCCCCTCGCGGTGAAAGAGCTTCTGAGCGGTCGGGATGTCGAAGACGGCCATCGTCGCACCCCCGATCGAGACGCCCGGCAGCTTGGTGATTCCGCTGATCAGGAACTGCTGGACCGGGCCTCGGCTCTCGACCCCGATGGTGTCGCCGACGGCGTAGTGCTTCTTGCTCGCCGTACCCGTGTCGATGGCGATCTCATTTCCTCCGTTCGGCCAGTGACCCGCGGTGAGCTTGAGCGGGTTGAACCGCTGGTCGGAGCTCGGGTCGACGCTGAACGCCAGGTTCGGCGCGCCGCCGGAGGTGATCGCCTTGCCGTCGCGGCCCACGAGCTTGGTCTTGTCGTCCGCCAGCGAGCCGGCAGCGACGTCCACGCCGGGAAGCCCCTTGATCTTCGGCAGCAGCGACTCGGGGAAGCTGGGAGCCTGAACAGGATTGCCGTTGCTGTCGGTCTGGAATGCCGTCTTGCCGCTGACAACGACGTCGGCGTTCTTGTACGACTGGCTGATGATCGAGTCGAATGCGCCGTTGATCGTGTCGGTGAGGACGAATGTGCCGCTCACCATCGCGACGCCGAGGACGATCGCGAACGCAGTCAGCGCGGCGCGGAGCTTTCGTCCGGCGAGCCCTTTGAGCGCGACCTTGATCATGACGCGGAAAGCTCTTCCATGACGGTGATGACATCGTGCGACTCGGAGCGGCCGAGCAGCTCCTTCACGACCAGCCCGTCGTCGAGGAACAGGATGCGATCGGCAATCGCCGCCGCCCGCGGGTCGTGCGTCACCATCACCGTGGTCTGACCGTAGGCGTCGACCGAGTCGCGCATCAGGTTGAGGATCTCCCCGCTCGTCGTCGAGTCGAGGTTGCCGGTCGGCTCGTCGGCGAAGACGATCGATGGCTTGCTGATGAGTGCGCGACCGATGGCGACGCGCTGCTGCTGTCCGCCGGAGAGCTCCGCTGGCCGGTGCGTGCGGCGGTCTGAGAGCCCGATCCGGCCAAGCAGCTGGTCGACCCACTTTCGGTCTGGCTTCTCGCCGGCGATCGAGAGCGGCAGGACGACGTTCTCCTCCGCGTTCAGCATCGGCAGCAGGTTGAAGAACTGGAAGATGAAGCCGATGTGCTCGCGGCGGAGCTTCGTCAGCTCCGTGTCGTTCAGCTTCGAGACGCTCGTGCCGGCGATCGTGACCTCGCCCGAGGTCGGCTGGTCCAGGCCCGCGAGGATGTGCATCAGGGTGGACTTGCCGGAGCCGGACGGGCCCATTACGGCGGTCAGCTGACCCTTCGGCACCTCGAGCGAGACGCCGCGCAGAGCGTCGACCGCGGTCTCGCCCTCGCCGTACCGGCGGGTCAGGTTTTCCGCGGAGACGACCGGCCCCGTGTGAGGAGGCTCGGCGGTCGCGACGGCGGGAACTGCGAGTGCTTCACTCATATTTCCTCCATGTCGGTACGGCCAGTGTCCCAGCATGCCTGTGCGGGGACAATGCGGGTGGCACTTCGCTTGGAGGTGCGGTTAACCGCCCCCTTAGCGATCGCCCGCGGACAGGAACCAGACCACGAGCCCCGCGTAGACGGCTATGAGCAACACGCCTTCCCAGCGGCGCGCGCGGCCGTCCCGGATCACGAACGCGACGAAGAGCGCCGCCCCGCCCATCGCGATCAGCTCGATGGGCCGGAAGGCCAACGTCAACGGATGTTTGAAGGCAAACGAGATCAGGGCGACCACCGAGACGACCAGCAGGCCGACCTGCGCGCTTGAGGAGATTGCAATCTCCGTGGCCAGTTTCATCTTGCCCCGGCGCGCGATCACGACCGCGCCGCCGTGCTCGGCCGCGTTGCCGACGATCGCGACGATCACGATCGCGATGAAGAACTCAGACAGGTTTGCGGCCTCGGCGAATGCTTTCAGGGAGTGGACGAGGATCTCGCTGATGACGGCGGTCATGGCAGTCGCGGCGCCCAGTGCGAGTAGAGCGACCGGCAGACTCCAGCCTGGCTCTCCGCTGGGCTCGTGTGCGGGTCGCCGCCGCAGTCCCACCACCGTGACCACCAGATAGAGAGCGAGGAGTGCCGCTGCCGGGCCGATGCTGAGCAGTGCGACCGCATGCCTGTTCGGATTCCCGTGCCAGCCGGCAATGGACGGAATGAGGAGCAGCAGCACGGCAGCAAAAACGAGTCCGAGCTGGCCGAGCAGCGAGTTGCGGTCGAGCCGAGCGTTATCGGGGCCCAGCAAGAGCGCGAAGCCAAGGACGAGGAGGATGTTCGAGACGACGCTCCCGGCCATTGAGCCGCGCACGACGTCCGGCAGGTTGTCGGCCAGCGCGATGATGGCGATGATCACCTCGGGGGCGTTGCCGAAGCTTGCGTTCAGGAGACCGCCGATGCGCGGCCCTGTGTGCTCGCCCGCATGCTCCGTCGCCTCCCCGATCAGCCAGGCGAGCGGAACGAGCGCGATCGCCGCGAGCACGAAGAGGACGTCCTTGCCCGGACGGGCAACGAGGTCGACGATCATCGTGGCTGGCGCGAGGGCAAGCGAGGCCCAGAGCAGTCGTCGCGCCACGGCGTTCTAGCCTAGCGTCCCTAGCGCAAGTACAGGCGCCATGTCAAGTCTTGCGGCGGAAGCTCGCGAGCAGGAAAATTCCGGCATGCCCCCAGAGACGCAGCGCGTAGCGGCCCTCACCGTGACGGAGCTCCCGCTCCGGCCGCAGGACGAGCTCGAGTGCCGTCGCTGCGAGGTGCACTGCGACAAGGTGGTCTATCCGTCCGCCTGCGTCGAACGCGCGTGTCCGTTTCTCTACGCGTTCGAGGAGTTCGGACACACGTACATCGGCTGCATGCAGCGCGTCTACGGGGCCGAGATCGACCTCGACATGCTGCGCGAGGCGGAGGCGAAACGGGAAGGGTTCGGCGCGATGCGGGCGACGCGCGCGCCGCTACCGATGTGCCGCGTCGAGGTGGAGGAGTGCTACGGCTCCGAGCGCTTCGGGGAGCTTGGCTGCGTGAACCCGGAGTTCCACGAGCTCCCCGTCGGGAAGCCGACCTTCAAGGTCTTCGCTCAGCTAGCGGACTGAGCAGCGCGTAGCCCACGAGTGGGCTGACCGCGGCGAGCGCGAAGGCGAGGCGCCACGAAGCGTGGTGGACGACCGCGGCGAAGGTGATGGGCGCGACGATTGAGCCGGCCGAGAGAAACGTCTGCTGGAGTCCGATCGCAGCGCCGCTCCGCGCCCGTCCAGCCGTCTCGGCTGCCGCCGTGAACGAGAGTCCGTTCCATGCGAGTGCGAAGGTGCCCGCGACGACGAGGGAGGGGACGAGGATCCAGACCGGCGCATCCACAAGTGCGGCCGACGCCCCGACGGTGACCGCGAGGCCGAGCGCGACCCAGCGAAGCGGAACGATCCGCATTCGGATCCGGTCTGACAACCGGCCTACCGCGATGCGCGCAACGCCGCCGAAGACCTGTGTCGCGGCGAACGCTCCGGCGGCGATTGCAGTCGAGACGTCACGGCGCTCGTGCAGGAAGAGGACGAAGAAGCCGAGCAGGCTGAGCTGCGTCGTGACGTAGAACGTGCTCGCGATGCAGATCCTCCAGACGCGTGGATCGCGCAGCGGGCGCGCCAGAACAGAGTGGTCCTCGGCAGGTTCGGCGCGAAGGAGAAGCGCCCACCATCGCGGCCACGAAGCAGCCCACCGCGAGGCCGTCGAACGCTGCGTGCAGGCTGATCTGCTCGTTCAGCGCCGGCAGTGCCCCCGCGGCCACGGCTCCCCCGAGCGGGACGGCCATCTGCCGGATGCCGAGCGCGAGCCCGCGTTCCTCCTCGCCGAACCACGCCATCACGGCTCGCCCGCTCGCAGCGTTCACGCCGGCTCCGAGCGCGCCTGCGCCCGAAAGCGCCAGAACGAGCGTCGCGAACGATGGCGCGTACGCCGCCCAGACGAGTGCCGCGGCCGTCCCTGCCTGCCCGATCGAGATCACCGCACGCTCCCCGATCCGGTCGGCGACGATCCCCCACAGGAGCAGCGTCGCGAGCGAGCCGAAGTTCAGCGCGGCGAGCACGACACCGACTTGTGTGAGCGTGAGTTCGTAGTGATGCTGGATCGCGGGTGCGATCGCCGGAAGTCCGAGCAGAATCGCCGAGAACGCCGCCTGTGCTAGGACACCCGCGGAAAGAATGGTCCAGCGATACCTACGAAGTGGCGCGGGCGTGGAGCTCACGGAGCTTTCGGATCTCGTCGGCGTTCGGACCCTTCCCGTCCTTCCCCGGCACCTCGAGCAGCACCGGGAGATGTTGCAGCTTCGAAGGCGCGAGAAAGACGCCGAGCCCTTCGCCAATCAGTCCCTCGCCGATGTTCTCGTGGCGGTCGCGATTCGATCCGAGCGGCGCTTTGGCGTCGTTTGCGTGCAGCGCCCGGAGGCGGTCGAGGCCGATGCCATTGTCGAGCTCGTCTAGAACCCGCTCCATCCCGATTGGATCGGTGATGTCGACGCCGGAGACGTACAGGTGACAGGAGTCGAGACAAACGCCGAGCCGCTCGTGTCGGTGCAGCGCCTCGAAGATGACGGCCAGCTCCTCGATCGAGCGGCCGATCGTCCCTCCGGCGCCCGCCGAGTTCTCCATCAGCAGCCACGTCCTCTCGTTGCAGCGGTCGAGCACCTGAGCGAGCGCGGGAACCACGCGTTCGAGCCCGGCCTCGAAGCCGGCGCCGAGGTGTGAACCGACGTGGAAGACGACACCGTCGGCCTCGATCGCACACGCCGCGTCCACCGTCGCGCGCATCGTCTCGACGCTCTTCGAGTAGATCGTTTCATCCGGGGCCGCGAGATTGACGAGGTAGAGCGCGTGGACGACCACAGGTAGCCCGGTCTCCGCGCGTCGCTCGCGGAAGCGCACAAGATCTTCCGGAGCATGGTTCGGAAACCGCCACGTCCGCGGGCTCTGCGCGAAGAGCTGAACGGCCTCTGCGCCCATCTCCACAGCGTTGTCAAGCGCCTTTTTGATCCCACCCGAACAGTGCGCGCCGAAGAGCATGGCCGCGCGAAAGCTAATGCTTCCACGCGCTGACAGACCGGTCCTTTCGCGGGGCGCCCAAAGGCGGGGTCAGACCCCAGGTTTTCGGGGCGCGGCTGGAACCGACATGTAGTTCGTGCCGGAAGAGTGACTTTTCCTCCACAGACGGCCTGGAAGGACGAGCCGCCTAGGATTCCTTGAATGGCTGTCCGCGTTCGCATGGCTCCGAGCCCGACCGGCTTCCTGCACATCGGGAACGTCCGCACCGCGCTCTTCAACTGGCTGTTCGCCCGCCATCACGGCGGCGAGTTTCGGTTGCGGATCGAGAACACCGACACGAGTCGCGAGGTCGCCGAGGCGACGGAACAGATTCAGGAGTCGTTGCGCTGGCTCGGGCTCGACTGGGACGGGCCGGTCACGTTCCAGCTCGATCGAATGGCCGACTGCGCCGACATCGCGCGGCGTCTGGTCGAAGAGGGCAAGGCCTACGAGGACGAAGGTGCGATTCGGTTCCGCATGCCCGACGAGGGCGTCACAGGATGGGAAGACGCGGTCCGCGGGCGCGTCGAATTCCCGAACGAGAAGCTCGAGGACCTCGTCCTCGTTCGCTCCGACGGGCGGCCGACGTACAACTTCGCGTCGCCGATGGAGGACGTCTGGGACGGGATCACGCACGTGATCCGCGGCGAGGACCACATCTCGAACACGCCGAAGCAGATCAACCTCATCCGTGCCGTCGGCGCGGAGCCGCCCGTGTACGCGCACGTGTCGCACGTGCACGGCGCCGACGGGAAGCCGCTCTCGAAGCGGCACGGCTCCGTGACCGTGGACGAGTTCCGACGCGATGGCTACTACGCGCCTGCGCTCATGAACTTCCTCGCGCTGCTCGGCTGGAGCTACGACGGCAAGACGACGATCATGTCCCGTGACGAGCTGATCGAGCGCTTCGACCTCGACCGCGTCGTCCCGAGCCCGGCGGCGTTCGACTACCAGAAGCTCGACTGGATGAACGGCGTCTACCTGCGCGCGCTCCCGCCGAGCGAGTACGCCGACGAGCTGATGCGCTTCCTGCGGGACGCAGGCTACGACTGGGACGAAGAGCTCGTCCGCCGCGCCGCGCCGATCGTGCAGGAGAAGATCGAGCGATTCGGCCAGTTCCCGGACTTCGCCGGCTTCCTGTTCCGCGACGTCGAGCCCGACCCGGCGCTGCTGGACGGCGGCGCGCCTGTCGTCACCGCCGCCCGCGACGAGCTCGAGCGCGTTGAGCCGTTTGCCGCGCAGGAGATCGAGGCGGCGCTCCGCGGACTCGCCGAACGACTCGAGCTCTCGCCGCGCAAGGCCTTCGAGCCGATCCGAATCGCGGTCACCGGTTCGAAGGTGTCGCCGGGGCTCTTCGAGAGCATCGAGCTGCTCGGCAAGGACGAGACGTTGCGGCGCCTCAGTGTTGCCGCCGACCTCGCAAAGGCCTAAGGCGTCGCTTGCCGACGCCGTCATGGAGGACGCGCGGGCTCTGCCCGCGCGTCCGATTTACGTCGGCTAAAGGATCGCTTGCACTATCTCTTTCGCGAACGTAACGGCCTAAGGCGTCGCTTGCCGACGCCGTCATGGAGGACGCGCGGGCTCTGCCCGCGCGTCCGATTTACGTCGGCTAAAGGATCGCTTGCACTATCCCTTTCGCGAACGTAACGGTTTAGGCGGCGCCAAAGGGTCAAGGGCGCGCTGGAACTGCAGCCAGGAGCGGCGCCTGAACTGGGGCGACGGCCGGGGGACACGCTCACGGGCGCGGTCGACCTCGCGCTCCGGACCCTCCTCGGAGTGGGCCCGATCGTTTCTCATTTTCAAGTAATGAACGGAGACTTCGCGGATTGGGTTACGCGTACACTGGCGCGCGGCGTGGACTCGCCCAGCCACACCGTTCTCGTCGTCGACGACGATTCGGCCATCCGTTTTCTCTGCCGTGTCAATCTGGAGCTGGACGGCTGGATCGTGCGGGAGGCCGCGACCGTCGCGCAGGCGCGCGAGGAGCTCGCCGGCGGGGGCACAGACCTCGTCCTGCTCGACATCCATGTCGGCTCCGACAGCGGCGTCGATTTCCTCGCGGAACTTCGGCGTCGCCATCCCGACGTTCCGGTGGCGATGCTGACGGGCTCCGCGGGCTCGCCGGAGCTCGAAGGCATCGAGGCGGATGCGGTCATCGCGAAGCCGTTCACGCTCGAACAGCTGACCGGAACCGTGCGCAGTCTCGCGTCGCGTGCGGCGCAGAAGGCCGGATAGAGTCCTCTCGATGTCAACGACTGCGGTCCGCAGCCCGGCGGAGTTCGAAGAGCACCTCCAGCGCTACCTCTACGAGCGGTCGGAGGAGGGGAGAGCCGTTCGCGTCGGCGAGAAGGAGGTCTCCGAGCAGGCGGCGATCGTCGCCCGGTACGCCGAGCTCTTTAGCCGCGAGCAGCTCCGCTCCTTGCGCGAGGAGGAAGAGCGTGCGGAGGGCGAACAGCGGGAGTGGCTGTACCGGCTCCGGAAGACCTGCGAGAGCGGACTCGTGGCCGCTGAGCTCGCCGAGAAGGAAGACGAGCTCGAGAACGCAATCCTTGCAGCGCGGGTGAGCTTCAAGGACGAGGAACTGCCGCTCCGTTCGGCGCTCGCCCGCCTCGCGGTTCTCCCGGACTACAAGGAGCGGGACGAGCTCGGCGAGTTGCACCGGCAGAAATCGGCGGAGTTCAACCAGCAGCGGCTCGACCTGCTGCGCGCCTACGAGGAGCTCGAGGCCGACCTCTCGGAAGAGCCGGACCCCATTGCCCGGAACGAAGAGGAGAAGCAGATTTCGCTGCGCGAGCTCGAGTCCGTCCTGCGCGCCGCGAGCAACGAGATCGAGGCCGCTTTCCTCGCGATGCGGGAACGCTGGTTCGAGCGCCTGCTCGGGCCCGACCGTGACGAGCAGCCTTCGTCTGCGCACATGGGGTACGTCAGGCGTCTGTCGCCGCTCGACTCGACCTACACGAAGGAGCGCGCGACGGAGGTCTGCCTCGCGACGCTCTCCGCGCTGGGCTTCGACCTGGCGTCGGACCGGAACATTCGCCTCGACCTCGACGACCGACCGCAGAAGTCGCCGCGCGCTTGTGTCATCGCTTCGGACCCGCCCCGGGTCGTCCACCTGATCACCCGCGCGCAGGGTGGACTGCACGACTACCAGGCCTTCATGCACGAGGCCGGTCACGCGCTCCACTACGCCGGTTGCGATCCGAAGCTCCCGTACACGTTCCGCCGGATCTCCCGCGACCACGCGCTGACGGAGATCTATTCGTACATCTGCGAGGCGATCACGCGCGAGCCCGGGTGGCACGCCGAGCACTTCGGCCTCAGCGCCGAGGAGGCGCGCACGAACGCCGAAGGCACCAGCTTCCTCGAGGCGCTCCTCTTCCGTCGCTACAGGGCAAAACTCCAGTTCGAGCTCGGCTTCTGGTCCGACTTCGACCAGGCCGGGCTTACGAGCGACGACTACGCCGAGAAGCTCACTGCGGCGACCGGCATCCGCTACCCGAGGGACGGTCACCTAGGCGACATGGATCCCGGCTTCTACTCAGCCGACTACCTGCGCGCCTGGATCCGTCACGCGCAGCTGCGCTCGCACCTGATCGACGAGGTCGGGGAGGACTGGTGGCGCGGCCCCGAGACGGGCGAGATCCTCCGCGAGCTCTTCGCCGAGGGGACGAAGCCTTCCAGCGAGGAGATCGCCTCACGGCTCGGTTTCGAGCCGTACGACACTGCACCGCTGATCGCCGAGCTGACCCAATAGCAGGCGCTATGCGATCGGGGTGTGAGCCATCCAAGAAGCTGGTTAAGACGGACGCGCGGGCGCAGCCCGCACGTCCTCTATGCGGCGCCGCCGAGTCGGCGCTGGTTAAGACGGACGCGCAGGCGAAGCCCGCACGTCCTCTTTGCGGCGCCGCCGAGTCGGCGCCTTAGCCTTAGCGTGCGCCCGGTCGCGTACGACCACTTCTACGCGTACGACGAGTTGGCGGACACGCTGCGCACGTGGGCAGAGGAAGCCCCGAAGCTCTGCGCGCTCGAGTCGATCGGGACCTCGTATGAAGGCCGCGACATCTGGCTCGTCACGTTGACGAACACGGAGACGGGTGCCCATCGCGACAAGCCCGGGTTCCTGATCGAGGCGAACATCCACTCGATGGAGTGGACCGGCTGCACCGCAGCGCTCCATCTCATCAACCGCCTGCTGACCGGGCACGGCAAGGACGACCTGGTCACGCGCGCTCTCGACACGCGCGTCTTCTACGTCATCCCGCGACTGAACCCGGACGGCGCGGAGCGCGGGCTCGAGGAGCGGCGCTTCATCCGCTCGAGCGTGCGGCCGTACCCGCGCGAGCAGCAGGACGACGGCCTACGCGTCGAGGACGTCGACGGCGACGGCCGCGTACTCGACATGCGCATCGAGGATCCGAACGGCGCCTGGCGATCTCACCCCGAGGAGAAGAGCCTGCTCGTGCGGCGCGAGCCCGTCGACGAGCCGGACGACGGACCGTTCTACCGCCTCCTTACGGAGGGCCGGATTGACAACTACGACGGCGTCACGATCAAGGTCCCGCCGCCGCTCGAAGGGCTTGACCTCAACCGCAACTTCCCGGCCGAGTGGGCGCCGGAGCACGAGCAGCGCGGGGCCGGCCCCTACCCGACCTCGGAGCCCGAGGTGCGCGCGATGGTGCAAGCCGTCACGGATCGGCCGAACATCACCGGGCACATCGCGTACCACACGTTCAGCGGTGTACACCTGCGACCTTACGCCGGTCGTCCCGACGAGGACTTTCCGACGCAGGACCTTCGCGCCTACACGATCATCGGCGAGCGCGGGACGGAACTGACCGGCTACCCGGCTGTGTCGGTTTTCCACAACTTCAAGTACGACCCGAAGCAGACGATCAAGGGTGGGGCGCACGACTGGATGTATGACCACCTCGGCGTGTTCTCGTGGACGACTGAGTTCTGGAGCCCGCAGCGGCAGGCGGGGCTGGCGGACTACCACTTCACGGATTGGATCCGCGAGCATCCGATCGAAGACGACCTCGCGCTGATCCGCTGGGCCAAGAAGAACTATCCCGAGGCGTACGTCGAGTGGTACGAGTTCGACCACCCGGAGCTCGGCAAGGTGGAGCTCGGCGGCTGGGACACCATCAACTACTGGTTCAACGTGCCGTTCGACCGGCTCGAGGACGAGGTCGCGCCGCATTCCGACTGGGCGCTCTTCCACCTCCTCATCTCGCCGCTGCTCGAGATCCGCTCGCTCGAGGTGGAGAAGCTGGGGGAGACGTCGTTCCTCGTGCGTCTCGTCGTGCAGAACTCCGGCTGGCTGCCGACGAGCGTCACCGAGAAGGCCGTCGAGCGGCAGGCGGTGCGGGACATCGAAGTCGAGCTGGATCTTCCGGTCGACGCTCGCCTCGTTGGCGGCGAGGTCAAGACCGATGCGGGGCAGCTCAAGGGCCGGGTCGACAAGCGCTCCACCACGTGGTGGGCGAACGACGAGTCGACGAACGACCTGGCGAAGCTGGAGTGGGTCGTGGAGGCGCCGGCCGGCACCGAGATCGGCATCGAAGCCCGCCATCCCCGCGCCGGAACCGTGCGCCGGGTCGTCACGCTCGGCGACTGAAGGCGGGGGCTCGCTACAACGAAGCGGCGCCGGATTCCGGCGCCGCTTCTGGACAAGCTTTCGACTGCGGAATGAAGCTACTCGGCCCAGGAGGCCAGCGGCATCATCATCGACGCCACGTTGGAGGCCCAGCTCGCCTGGCTCCAGCTCGCCGAAGCCCAGCTGGCCGTGCTCCAGCTCGCCGAGGCCCAGCTCGCCGAGGCCCAGCTCGCCTGCGACCACGAGGCGTTGGTGGCGACGAAGCTCGCCCAGCTCGCCTCGTTGAACGAGCGCGCGCCGGTGAGCAGGTCGGTGACGATGAACGGCTGGAAGCCTTCTTCTGGATTCGGAGGCAGGTCGATCGTGGAGGCGACGCCGGCATCGATCTCGCCGACGCCGACCGAGTTCTCGCCGGCCATGGGGAGGTAGTTGGCCGCCAGCATCAGCGCGCCCTTCACCTGGTCCGGCGTCAGGTTCGGATGTCGGGCGAGCAGCTGGGCCGCCGCCGCCGAGACGATCGGAGCCGCGAACGATGTGCCGGACATCCACATGTAGCCCGGCGCGACGATCCGGTCAGGAGCCGTCGTGGCGAGCGTGCTGCTCGCCGGAACGGGCCCGACCATGTAGCGGCCCGGTGCCGAAAGGTCCGGCTTCGAGAATCCGTCCATGGTCGTCCCGTATGCGGACCAGCTTGGAGCGGTGTCGTTCGTCGGGTCGGCCGTCCCGTTCTGGTCGAGCGCGCCGACCGTGATGACGAACGGGTCGTTCCCCGGCGCGTACGACATGTTGACCGGTCCAGTGCCGGTCCCTTGGTTACCGGCGGCCGCGACGACGACGACCCCGTCGAACCAAAGTGCTTCCACGGCCTTGTCGAGAGGGTCAAAGCGGAAGCTCGTTTCGGCCGAACCCCGGAGCGAGAAGTTCGCGACGCGGATGCCGTATTCCTTTGCGTGCGCCCTGATCCAGTCGGCGGCCGCGATGACGTCGCTCGTCGTGGACTGCCCGTTCGCGTCTGCCGTGCGGATCGAGACGATCGGCGCGTTCTGGGCACCGCCGGGATAGAGCGCGGACGCGCCGGCGGCGATGCCAGCGACCATCGTCCCATGACCCTCGTCGTCGCCTGTCGCACCGGGGGCGCAGAGCGAGCACAGATTGACGCTCGCCACGAGTCGCGCGCCGAAGTCCGCCCGCGGCTCGACGCCGCTGTCCACGATCGCGATCGCAGGCGCCTGCGGGGCAGGTCCCAGGATTGTGCCGGTCGCAGGGTCGACCGCCTTCTGGAGGATCGACAGGTCCGTCGAGTCCTGCCACATCGTCGAATCCTGATAGGAGGCGCTCTTGACCTTGGTGTTGGGCGTGATCGCTGTCACGTGGGGATGACGCGCGAGCTTGAGCAGGTCCTTGCCCGAAACGAGCGCCTCGGCACCCGCGACGGTGAGGAACCGCCGCTTGACGTGTCCGTTCTGGCTGGTCGCCGCGTCCGCTGCTTCTTCACCCGACTTGTCGCCCTGGACGATCACGTCGAAGAGGCGATCCGGATTCGCGGTCGCGCTGTCGATCAATGAGGTCGGAACGAAGGCGCCGTTAGCGCCACCCCGCTCAGGCTTACCGCCCGCCGAAGCACTCCCTGCAACGGGTACGACGAGCATCGCGGCCAGCGCAAGGGTGATCATGCCGCGCTTTCCGCTTCCCCAGAGAGCATTCGAGCGAGACTCGCCGCGCCGTCCCCAAAGCGCGTTTGCTCGGACACCCCTACGAATACTTCGGTCCTGCCGCATGTACAAAACTCCTTCCACCCCGCGAGTTCCCCCGCGGGCCGCAGTCGAAAGGCAAATAGCCAGACCGAAACCTAGGAGCGCGTGAGGGCAGGTTCCTCCCCCGTTTGCGGTAGGCAGACGTAGATCCCTCCATCGAGTGAGGGAGGAAACCCCAAACTGAGGTTCACGATCGCTCAAGCCTGCTTTTTGGCAGGCCGATGAATGCACCGGAGCGTTGCGCGTCTCTGTACGCGCGCGTGAAGGAAACGATGACACTGCGGACCTCCGGCGAACTTCTTAGCCCTGCGAGCCTTCGGCTCCGTCAACTCAGGCTGCCGATCGCGCTCGCCGGAGCGGTGGTCCTCCTGCTGACGACGCTTGCCGGAGGCTCGGGTGCGGGCGTCGCGAGCTACCAGGGAACGCTCTATCTCGACGGGCCCGCGTCGGCCGTCAGCGGCAGCAGCTGGCAGATCACCACGACGGCAGGGCCCGGAGCCCCTGTCACGCCGACGACCGTTGCCGGGCTGGCGGGCAGCGGCTCCCTGGCCGCCGCCAGCTACCAGTACGTCTACGTCACCGTGAGCGGGAGCGGGCATACGGCCAGCGCCGTTTCGAGTCCCGCCGTAGCGGTTCCGGCCAACGGTTCGGTGAGCGTTTCCGTTTCCCCGCTCCAACTCGGCGGCGACCTCTACCGGGCGAAAACCTCCAGCGGTGTCGTCCTGGGGAACTATGTGCTGGCGAGCCCGCCCGGCGGCGTCACGACCGTTCCCTACGTCGACACGGGTGCGATCAACGGCGCGGCGCTACCGCAAGCCGACACGCGCCATCCGACCGGAGCCGGCGGCGTCGGCTGGTCGGACTTCGTTCCAGGCACCGGGCTCGCAACGACGCTCGCCAACTCGACCGTGTCCGGGTCCGCACCGCCGATTCCGGGGACCTGCAAGGGCTGGATCGTCGACGGCTCGGGCGGGATGTCGTTCCCCAGCAGCAACTGGACGTTCCAGAGGCGTGTGAAGCCCGGCGCCATCAACAACGGCACCGCTGTGCTCACGGCCGGGATGTGGAAGGTCGACGGCTCCGGGAACACGATCGGCGGCTACCTCATCAGTCCAACCGACGGCGACGTGATCACGAATGCGACGGGCACGGCGTTGACCGCGACGGTCACGGCGAACCCGGGCGCATTCACTCTCGCTACCAGCGAGCACCTGTGCGTCCAGTTCGGCCGCCACCAGACCGTTGCGTACACGAACGGCGGTACGAACCACACGATCTCACTGCTCGCGTACGACTCCGCGAACCAGATCACCACCCATCCGGCTCCAAATGACTTCGCGACGGCCGCGCTCTCTGCGCCCGCCGACGGGCTCCACTCGACCTCGATCCCGACACTGAGCGCGACGTACTCGGACGGCGAGGCCGATGCCGGCACGCTGACGATCCGTCTCTGCACCGATTCCGGCTGCTCGTCGTCTCCGCAGAACTCGGGAGCGACGGCGGCGACGAACGGCGCGACCCTGAACTGGACTCCCACCGGTCCGCTCGCGGACGGCACCTACTACTGGGAGGCACAAGCGCAGGACTCCCTCGGCTTGCCATCCGCGTGGACGACCTCCCGCAGCTTCGTGATCGACAACGTCGCTCCGACGACGACCATTACAGTGAGCCCGCCTGCGCAGTCCAACTCCGCGAGCGGCAGCTTCTCGTTCAACGCGAACGAATCGGTAACCGGCTTCCAGTGCCGGATCGACGGAGCCGCGTTCGCGGGCTGTACGAGCCCGCACGCCTATGGTCCGCTGGCGGACGGTCCTCACACCTTCGACGTCAAGGCAACCGCAGACCTCGCCGGCAACCCGGGAACGACGACCAGCAACAGCTGGACGATCGACACACTCCCTCCCGACACGTCGATCACGTCGAATCCTTCGTCCTTGTCGAACTCGCCCAACCCGAGCTTTGGTCTCTCGGCCACGCAAATGGGGTCGACCTTCGAGTGCAGCCTCGACGGCGCTGCCTTCGCCTCGTGCCCGAATCCTCAGACGTACTCGAGCCTGGTCGACGGTGCGCACACGTTCCAGGCGCGCGCAATCGACCCGGCCGGGAACATCGATCCGAGCCCGGCGTCCTACTCCTGGACGATCGACGCCACCCCGCCCGACACGACGATCGGGCCGAGCTATCCGGCGCCGCTTACGATTGCCACGGGCGCCACCTTCGACTTCTCTTCGAACGAGCCCGGCTCGACATTCCAGTGCTCCCTCGACGGCGTGGCCTTCTCCTCGTGCTCCAGCCCGAAGACGTACTCGGCGCTCGCGGACGGAAGCCACACCTTCCAGGTGCGTGCCACCGATCCCGCCGGGAATACCGATCCGAGCCCGGCTTCCTACACGTGGACGATCGACACGACTCCGCCGGTCACGTCGATCGGGCCGACGATGCCCCCGGCGAACACGCCGTCGTCGAGCGCGATGTTCGACCTCGGCTCGAACGAGCCCGGCTCGACCTTCGAGTGCAGGCTCGACGGCGCGGCATTCGCTGCTTGCACGACGCCCATGAGCTACTCGGGCCTGGGTAACGGAACACACACGTTCGACGTGCGGGCGACGGATCCAGCAGGGAACGTCGACACGAGTCCGGCGTCTTACACGTGGCGGATCGACAACGTCGCACCGTCCACGCCCACTCTTGTCGCTCCAGCCGACGGTCTCCTGACGAACGCGCTGCCCCAGCTCCGGGCAACGTTCGACGACGCGTCGGCGGGCGGCGACACCGGAACCGTCGAGTTCCAGATCTGCTCGAGCTCGGCGCCGGCCGGCACCTCGTGCGCACCGCTCGTGCAGTCCGCCACGTCGGGCTCCGTCTCGAGCGGCGGTACTGCAAGCCTCACGCCGGCGGCCCTTCCGGACGGCACGTACTACTGGCAGGCGCGGGCGCAGGACGCCGCCGGCAATCAGTCTTCCTGGAGCCCGACGCGGAGCTTCCAGCTCGACACCGTTGCGCCGAGCGTCCCGGCGCTGGACGCGCCCACGGACGGGGCGTGGGTCCGCAGCCCCGCGCTGAGCGCGACCTTCAGCAAGCCGTCGTTTGCCGGCACGGGCAGCGTCGAGTTCCGGATCTGCTCCGACGCGCTCTGCCTCGGCATCGTCCGAAGCGGCAGTTCCGGGACGGTCCTGAACGGCGGGCTCGCAACCTGGTCGCCTTCTTCGCTCCCGACGGACGGTCTGTACTACTGGCAGGCACGCGCGCACGACTCGGCCGCGAACGTGTCGACCTGGTCGGGCTCGCGCATTCTCAACCTCGACACACTTCCGCCGGGCAAGCCGCTGAACTTCAACGGTCAGATTGGTGCGGACGGGCTGACGCTCCGCTGGGATGCGCCGCGCGACACCGTCGCGAACTACGTCGTCTTCGTCAACGGGACACCGTGGAAGAACTTCGGCGACACGGAGTTCGAGGTGAAGATCGGACCGTTCGACGCAGGCGACACCCGCACGTTCTCCGTGGTGGCTGTCGACCGCGCAGGGAACGTCGGCGCGATGTCGCCGGTGCTCGTGGGCGTGCCGAATCTCCTCGGGCTCACGTGGCCGCAGGCGCTCGGTGCGACCTCCGTGCGCGGGCTCGGCCTGCGTCGCGACGCCGTCCTCTCCCTTTCCGTCCCAATGGTCGTCAGCAGTCAGGATCCTGCAGCGCCCGGGCTTGCCGAGCGCGGCAGCGCCGTACTGGTCACGATGACGCCCGCCAAGGGAGCACCGCTCGCCGTCCGCGTCAAGCCCGGCCGCGTCGTCTGCGCCGGCGGCTCAGTCTTGCGCCTCCGCGTCCAGCTGTCGGCCTCCGCGGTCGTTGGCAACCGCCTTCTGAACTCCCGCGGGCGCGTTCTCAACCGAGGCCGTTTCGGGACGCTGCGTGCCGGCACGAGCCGGGTGCGGGTCAAGCTGCCGCGCGGTCTTCACCGTGGCGCCTACCGGCTCTTCCTCGACGCGACCGCGGACGGAGACGGCGGCAGCGCCCACGCTCTGGTGCGTGTCAAGGTCGGCTCGCGCATCTGCCGCGCCCGCGCCCACTGACGCGAAGGCGCGGCGTTCGAACAGCTGCGGGGCAAGGACTCGAACCTTGACTACCTGATCCAGAGTCAGGCGTCCTACCATTAGACGACCCCGCAACGGAAGCCGAATTGTAGCGGCGCTTCGCGGCCGATCCTTCCCGGCCGCCGCTAGACTAAATCCGCCCGGCGCATTCGTCTAGTGGCCTAGGACACCGCCCTCTCACGGCGGCGGCACGGGTTCGAATCCCGTATGCGCCTCTTCGTCACGTCTCGAGGCGATAGATCGGGACGAGCCGCTTCTCTGCCTCTGTGTCGATGTGAGCGACCACCTCGACGTACGGCTCGAGACCGGAGCCCTGGAGCTTGGCTTTCAGCAGGCTGTCCACCTGGTAGATCCCGGAGGAGTTGTTCATCGTGATCTCGATCAGGATCGGGCGCTCCTCGCCGTCCTTGATCGCAACGTCCTCGATCGCCGCGGCGCTGAGCGAATGGATCGAGATGGAGCCGCGCGCGAACGGAATGCGCGAGCGGCCCTGCTCCATGTCGAGCGCGTCCGCCACGCGGACGATTCCCGCCTCGAGCGTCAGCGGCTTTCCGTAGTCGCGGTGGCTCGTGATTGCCTGCAGCACCTCCGAGACGATCACGGTGAGATCCGGCTCGTCGTAGATGCCGTCCAGAAGCTGGCGCAGCTTCGGCTCGGCAAGGAAGAGGCTGAAGTCCTCGTGCCCCTCGCGGTGGACGGCCATGCCGACGCAGTGCGTCAGCGCGCCGAGGAGGACGACCACCTCCGAGTCCTCGTTCTCGTAGCCGTAGTCGCTCACGAGCGACGGCACGACGTGATGCTTCGTGAGCTGGCGGAGGAGCTTGAGGCCGATGTTGGCGACGATCTGGATGTGGACCCAGGAGTGGTCGTTGATCTTCATGCGCGCCACCGCGTTGACGTTCGCGGCATGCCACCAGCCCTTGAGTTGCATGTCGTCGTTGACGCGCTCGAGCAGGCGGCGCAGCTTGCGGTTCCCACGCACGGGGACGTTGATCTTCATCTGAGCGACGGCCTGCGCCGGAGTGAGCCGCGTCTCGCGCTCTGCCTCCTCCGAAACGGGCTGCTCGATCCGCTCCTCGGTCTCTTTGTCGAGCGCCACGGCTACGCGCTGACTGTCACGGGAACGAAGACCACTGCGGCAGTACCGATGAAGCGCCAGAAGAAGCGCCTGTAGAGCCCGAAGGCCTCCTGCATTACCTCGCCGATGCTCATGGTCTGGATCCTACGACTCATGGCGGTATTAGCTGGGGGCTACAACGCATGGCGGTGGTAGCTGGGGGAACCTCCCGGTTCCCCCAGACCCCCTCCACTGGTCCGCTTCGCGGACGAGCGCTGCGCGCTCCCCTCCACTGGTCCGCTTCGCGGACGAGCGCTGCGCGCTCCCCTCCACTGGTCCGCTTCCCGGACAGGCCGCTTCGCGGCCGCTTCGCGGACGAGCCGCTACGCGGCTGCTACGCGGCCACCCAGTCTCCGTAAAGCGACGTGTAGAGGCCCCGCCGCGCCAGCAGCTCCTCGTGCGATCCCTGCTCCACGATCCGGCCGTGCTCGAGTACGACGATGAGGTCGGCGCCCCTGATCGTGGACAGCCGGTGCGCGATGATGAACGCCGTCCGGCCGGCGAGCAGCAGCCGTAGTGCGCGCTCGATCTTCTGTTCGGTGCCGATGTCCACCGACGACGTCGCCTCGTCGAGGATGAGGATCCGCGGGTCGGCGAGCAGGGCACGGGCAAGCGCGACGAGCTGGCGCTGGCCGAGCGAGAGCCGCGAGCCGCGCTCCTGGAGCTGCGTCTCGTACCCGTCCTCGAGCCGCAGGATGAACTCGTGCGCGCCGACGGTCTGCGCGGCGCGCAGCACTTCCTCCGGCGCCGCGTCGGGTCGCCCGAACGCGATGTTCTCGGTCACGGTCCCCGCGAAGAGAAAGCCTTCCTGCGGGACGATGCCGAGCTGCCGGCGGAGCGAGCGCTGCGTGACCTCACGGAGGTCCAGATCGTCGATCGTGATGCGTCCCGCGGTCGGGTCGTAGAAGCGTGCCAGCAGCTTGGCGATGGTCGACTTACCCGCGCCGGTGTGGCCGACGAGCGCGACGGTCGTCCCGGCGGGGACGTCGAGATCGAGGCCATGTAGCACCTCCGGGCCCGTTCCGTAGCTGAAGCGGACGTTCTCGAACCGCACGCGTCCCTCGACCTCGGGCAGGGGCGTGGCGCCCGGCGCGTCCAGCACCTCCGGCTCCTCTTCGAGGACGTCCATGATCTTGTCGAGCGCGGCCGTCGCGGAGAGGAACGTGTTGTAGAGTTGCGACAGCTGCTGTACCGGGTCAAAGAAGTTCTGGACGTACAGCATGAAGGCGAACAGCGTTCCGATCGTGACGCTGCCCTGGAAATAGAGGTGGCCGCCGTAGCCGAGCACTACGGCGAGCGCGACGGACGACAGCAGATCGACGAACGGGAAGTACAGGCCGTTCAGCACAACCGTCTCCATGTTCGAGTTGCGGTAGCGCTCGCTGACCTCACGGAAATTCCGGATGTTCCGCGGCTCGCGTGTGAACGCCTGGACCATGCGCATGCCGGCGATGTCCTCGGCGAGCGTCG
>WNEY01000906.1_pt1 | contig 19772 bp, 17 predicted proteins | sample 5400531 | NCBI WGS metagenome assembly WNEY01 (sample SAMN13153338, study PRJNA577476) | soil metagenome | isolation source: 200 cm saprolite under Douglas fir tree site 1 | place: USA:California | collected 2015-04-18
CCCTGCGCCGCCTGCTCGATAGCTTGCCTGATGCTCTCCTCGGACCGCAGGTCGAGCGCGACCGCAACAGCCTTGCGGTCCTGCAAGTTCGGGTGCGCGGCGACCTCTGTCAGCCGGTCTTTGTCGAGGTCGGCCATGGCGAGATCGAAACCTGCCTGGCCGAGCGCGAGCGCGATCGCCCGGCCGATTCCGGTCGAGGCGCCGGTGACCAGCGCGGTGCGAGTGGGCGCGTCGCTCATGACAGCTCCTTCGACGACGGCGGCAGCGCGATCCAGCGCCGCTCTGCCATGCTGCGGTGGCAGGCCTCGGCGAAGGCGACGTCGCGGATGCCCGAAGCGAGGCTCGATTGCAGCGGCGCGCCGGCCGCGACATGGCGCAGGAACTGTTCCCAGCCCATCCGGTACGGATTGCGATAGCAGGGCAGCGGAGGCGCCTCGGTCCAGCCGGCGCGATAATCGGCGCCGATGTCTTTCATCACGCTGAAGTGGGCGACGGCCGGCGTCTGCGCGGTCGATTGCACGTGGCACCGGTGCAGGCCCGCCAGCGCCGAGCCCTTGGTGCCGTCGACCTGCAGCGTGAGCAGGTCGTCGCGGCGGACCCGCGTCGCCCACGAGCTGAGAATCGTGCCGAAGGCGCCGTTCGCGAGCTCGACCAGCGTGGTGGCGCTATCCTCGACGTCGACCGCGTAGCGCCGGCCGCCTTCGTCGCCGCGCTCGGGCGTCGCGGTCCACGTGGCCGACGCCACCCGCGCGATCGGGCCGACGATCGTCTCGATGACGTAGCGCCAGTGCGGATACATATCGAGGATGAGCCCGCCGCCGCCCGAGCGGTAGTTCCAGCTTGGCCGCTGCGACGGCTGCTCGATGCCGTCGAATACCCACCAGCCGAACTCGAGCCGGAACCCGACAATGCGGCCGAGCTCGCCGGTCCGAGTCAGCTTGGCGAGCTTCTGCAGGCCCGGTAGATGGATCTTGTCCTCGACTGCGCCGTGCTTGACGCCGCGTTGCTGCGCCTGCTGCAGCAAGGCGAGCCCCTCGGCCACGGTCGGCGCCACCGGCTTCTCGGAATAGATGTGCCTGCCGGCGGCGATCGCCTTGGCGAGCACGCCGGTGCGCTGGTGGGTCGCGGCGGCATCGAAGAAGATCGCATAAGCGGGGTCGGACAGCGCGGCGTCGAGATCGGTGGTCCAGTCCGCGATAGCGTGCGTTGCTGCGACCGCGGCGAGGCGCTCGGCGTTGCGGCCGGTGAGCAGCAGGCGCGGGAGGAGCATATCGTCGCCGACCGGCAGCCCGCCTTCGGCGCGGATCGGGATCAAAGCGTTGGCCAGGTGCTGGGTCGAGCAGATGCGGCCGGTGGCGCCGTTGAGGATGATCCCGATCGTCTTGGTCGCCATCGTCTTGATCGCTGTGGCTCGATCGTGGGCGTCTCGGCGGAGAGAGGCAGCGTCGGGAGGGTGCTGCTGGCGGCGGGAGCATCGCCGAGGACTATGCTATGCCGGTCAAGCCCATGTCCACGCCCCGGAGCCGATCCGTGCCGCGCCACATCGTCTGCCTCACCTTCGACTTCGACACCCAGTCGGGCTTCATCGCCCGCGGCATGACCACCCCGACGCCGCTGTCGCGCGGCGAGTTCGGCCTGATCGGGGCGGGTCGCATCCTCGCCTTGCTCAAGGCCAAAGGCATCCGCGCAACCTGGTTCATCCCGGGATTCACCATCGAGAGCCATCCGCGCGCCTGCGAGGCGGTGGTCGCCGACGGCCACGAGGTGGCGCACCACAGCTGGGCGCACGTGCCGCCCGCGCAGCAGAGCCGCGCCGAGGAGGAGGCCGATCTCGTGCGCGCCAACGCGGCCATTGCCCGGCTCACCGGCCGCCAGGCGCGCGGCTACCGCTCGCCGTCATGGGACCTGAGCGAGCACACCATCGACCTTCTGCTGGCGCACGGCTTCATCTACGACTCGAGCCTGATGGGTGGCGATTATTGGCCCTACCGCGCCCGGCGCGGCGATAAGGTCGAGCTCGGCAAGCCGTTCGGGTTCGGCGAGGAAACCTCCCTCATCGAGATGCCGATCAGCTGGTCGCTCGACGACTATCCGCATTTCGAGTTCGTGCGCACCGCGACCACCGTGCTGCCGGGCCTGCAGTCGGCGCGCACGGTCATGGACAATTGGCTCGACGAGTTCCGCTACATGCAGAAGACCGTCGAGTGGGGCGTGTTGACCTACACCATGCACCCGTATGTGATCGGGCGCGGCTATCGGATGCTGGCGCTGGAGGATTTGGTCGGCAAGCTTGCCGCCGCCGGCGCCGTGTTCATGACCATGGAGGACGCCGCGGCGGAAGCGCAGGCGAAGATGTTTGCGACGTAGGGCGGGCACATGAGCAAGGGCGTCGGTGCTTCGCTGTCGAGATGCGCGTTGGTGGCCGCTCTGATCTTGGGCGCGTGCCTCGCATGCGAGCGCGCCCAGGCCGACCAGCGCGAGGACTTCCTCGCCGGCCGTACGCGCGAATGCCGGCGCTGCGATCTTGCGGGCTTGAATTTCAAGCGCCGTGACCTGTCCGGCGCCGATTTGGCCGGCGCCAATCTGAGGGAAGCCAATCTTCACGACGCCAAGCTGACCGGCGCGCAGCTTGCCGGCGCCGACCTGACCGGAGCCAATCTCAACAAGGCCAATCTGAGCCGTGCCGAGCTTGGCGGCGCGGTGCTGCGCGACGCCATGCTTTATGCCGCCAATCTCGATGGGGCGAAGCTCGCGAGCGCCGATCTGACCGATGCGCGTATCGGCGTGGCGCGGCTCGCGCGCAGCGATCTGAGCAAGGCCAAGCTGCGCAACGCCGACTTGCGCAGGGCCCGCTTGCCGGAAGCGATCCTCACCGGCGCGGATTTGGCCGCCGCCGCGCTCGACCTCGCGTTTCTGCGCGGCGCGCAACTCGACGGCGCCTCGCTCAGGGAGGCCCGGCTGATGGGAGCGGAGGCGATCGACGCGAGCTTCGTCGGCGCCGATCTCTCCGATGCGAACGCGCTCGGGGCCAATCTTCGCGGGGCCGATTTGTCGCGTGCGCTGCTGGCGGGAACAAATTTCCGCCGCGCCAACATGTACGGGACGAAACTCGACGACGCCGTCTTCCGCGATACCGTGATGCCCGATGGCACCATCCGTCCGTGACTGCCGTTTCCCCGCTCGTTGGCGGGGAGGAAGTGGCGATGTGGCGCTCAAGGCGTGAGCTGATGCATTTCGAAGCGCGTCGAGCTTTCGAATTGGCCCTGGGTCAATTGGGTCGGTAGCTGCAGGTTCACGCCGCTTTGCCCGGGCTTGCGGAAATAATTGACACGCAGGGTGATCTTGACTCCCCGCGTCGCGTCGACCAGCTCGCAGGACTGCTTGACCCACAGCGAGCCGACGGCGCTTTCGCCTGCGGCCGCCGGCAACGACGTGCAATCGCGCGCGGCATCGATGCCGTGGCGCGCCGCCATCAGGCCGCCCAAGAGGTAGGCGTCGGCGCGCTTCCTCAGATTGGCCTCGGTGATGTCGGCGCGGTGCTCGGGGCGCGAATCCGTCACGATGCGGATACCCTTGAGCACGCCGTTGTCGTTGAACAGCCCCGATACCACGACCGGGAAGCCCGCCTCGGTGGTGCCGGCCCAGCGCGAGATTTCGCGCGGGAGGTCGCGGGCGCGGGCGATGTATTCGTATTCGTCGTCGTACTCGAAATAAACTTCGCGCAGCCCATTGGCTTCGGCACGACAGCGCCCGAAATCGCTCCAACCGCTCAGTTGCTGGCGCCGCGGCCCGCCGTTCGAGCCGCAGGCGAAGCCGCGAAATTCATCCGCCGAAGGCTGCGCGGAGACCGGCTGGCCGAGCTTGAGGTCCCACACGGTGGCGCGCCGCAGCTCCTGGGCGCCCGCCATCGGCGAACACCAGATGAGCCCCAGGAGAAGTGCGATCGCGCGCCTCATGAGCCGCATCGTACCCGCCGGCTCTCCCGCCGCCAACGTTTCCCGTCGGCAAAGCGACCTGTTAGGATGAGACCAAGAGCATCATGGAGAGGTGCCAATTTGACCGACAAATGCAGACAAGGATCGCTGCTACGCGCGGTGTTGGTCGTGGCTGCGACCTTGGCGGCCGTGCCGACCACCCGGGCGCAGACGCCAGATCCTTCTGACATCGCCGCCGGGATGCGGCTGTTCCGGCAGAAGGGAAATTGCCAGGCCTGCCACGGCTGGGCGGGCGACGGCCGCAAGATGGACAGCCAGATGCCGGACGGCACCAACCTGCGCGAATCCGCGCTTGATCGCGAGGCGCTGATCGTACTGATCAAGTGCGGGCGGCCCGGGAGCGGCATGCCGGCTTTCGACAAGTTCGCCTACAGCGACGGGCGCTGCTACGGCCTCAAGCAGGCCGATCTCAAGTCACCGAAGCTGCAAATGCCGGATCCGCCGGCGACGTTGCTGGCACGCGAGATCGAAGCGATCGCCGATTTCATGTTCGCGAAGATCATCGGGAAGGGCGCGATGGACCGCGCCAAATGCATTGACTATTGGGGCTCGGACGTCGAAGCGTGCAGCGAATTTGGGAAGTAAGGCGAATGGCGAATAGCGAATAGCGAATAGGAAGAGCACCCCTATTCGCTACTCCCTATTCGCCATTCGCCTTCTTCCTCAATTCAACGCGAACACGAACAGGTAGCTCGAGTTCTCGAGCTTGTCGAACTTGACCGGATGCAGGTGACGGCCGCTGGTTTGCACGGCGAGAAACTGCTTCGGCCCGATCGCATAGGTCACCGGCGCGCCCTTGAGCGGCGTGCCGACATTGAAGCGCCAGAGCTCCTCGAGCGTCTCGTCGTGATAAGCGACCACCCAGCCGTCCTGCAGCGCGGTGAACACCACGCCGCCGGCGGTGACCAGCGCGCCGGAGCGGATCTCGATGTCGGTGATGGCCTTCGCCAGAACCTTGTGATTGACGGTGTCAAAGGCCGTGATCGAGCCGTAGTAGAGGTCGCTGGTATAGGTCCGCTTCTCGCTGGCCTTGGCATCGATGCCGCCCTCGGGCGACAGATAAGCGACGGTTGCGCCATTCTGCGTGAAGCAGCCTTCGGTGCCGACGCCATAGGCGATCTTCTTGATCGGGTTGTAGGCCACCGGCTGATGCGCGACGCCGCCGTGCCACGTCGGACAGGCGCGCTTCATCCCGTCGCCGCGTAGCGCCCGCGTCTCGGAGACGTATTGCTGCACGTCCAGCTTGGGGTCGTATTCGACCGGTTTGCCGGTCTTGGGATCGAGCCCCTTGGTCCAATTGAGATCGTTCACATATTGGCCACTCTTGATGAAGCTGCCGTTGCCGCGATCGAGCGTGTAGAAGAATCCATTGCGTCCGAAATGGGCGACGACCTTTCGGTTCTCGCCACTGATCGTGGTGTCGTACAGCAGGTGGATGCCGTTCTCGTCATAGTCCCATGAATCGTTCGGCGTGTACTGGAAATGCCAGGCGAGCTTGCCGGTCTCGACGTCGAGCGCAACCGCCGAATTGGTGTAGAGATTGTCGCCGGGCCGCGCCTGCGGGTCGTAGATCGGAACCGGATTGCCGGTGCCCCAGACCGTGAGCTTCGATGTCGGATCGTAGGAGCCGGTCTGCCAGAGCCCGCCGCCGCCGGTCTTCCAGGCATTGGTCTTGTCCTTCCAGCTTTCGCTGCCCGGATCGCCCGGCTTCGGCACAACGTACCAGCGCCAGAGCTCGTTGCCGGTCTTGGCGTCGAGCGCGGCGAGCCAGCCGCGCGTCTGCGCGTCGCCCGCGCCGTTGGCGACCAGAACCTTGCCCTCGGCGGTGATCGGCGCCGCCATGAACCGCTCTTTTCTGCCGAATTCGTTCGGCCTGGCGAGCTGCTTGTCCCAGACGATCTCGCCGGAATCGCGGTTGATCGCGATCACCCGGCCGTCGGGGAGGTTGGCGATCACGAGATCGTCCCACAGCGCGATGCCGCGGGTGCGCGGAATGTTGCCCTCGTGCCGAACGCCGGAATCGCTGATCCAGACGAACTCGCCCTTGTTCGGATTACGGACGTCGATCTTGTACACCGTACCCCAGCCGTCGGTGGTGTACATGAAGCCGTTGTCGATGAGCGGATTGACCTCGTTCTCGGGGCCGTTCTGCCCGACGTCCTGCATGCCGCCGAGCGCGAGCGCCCACGCCATGCGCAGAGTCCTGACGTTCTCGCGATTGATCTGGGTCAGCTTGGAATAGCGCATCGAGCCGTAGTCGCCGTTCATCATCAGCCAGTTCTGCGGCTCGTTCTGGGCATTGATCAGCCGGTCGCGGTTGACCGTCATCTTGTATTCGGCGGCGAACGCGGACACCGCGATGGCGGCGGCCGATGCACTGGCGAGCGCGATACCGGAAATGGTCGATAGCGTGCGGATGTGGCGCATGACGTGATCTCCCCAAAGCCGCTTCTTGGTCTTGCTGAGCGCTTCCTCGGGCCGAAAAAGCGCATGGCATCGAGCTTAGACTGGCGGCTTCACCCCGGCAATGGCGTCGCCGCATGGCACCGCTGCGAGGATCGGCGCGCGGCTCATGGCGAGGTCAGCGACTGGATGACTGGGCGGCGATAGCTGATGAAGGCCGGCACGGTCGCGATCAGGAGACCAAAGGCGATCATGGCGCCCACGAGCAGCAACTCGTCCCACCCGATCCGTGCCGCCAGCACGATGCCGGTGGCGCGCGTGATCAGATGCGAGACCATGAGCGCGGCGCCCGCGCCGAGCAGTAGTCCGAGGATCGCACCCGCGACCGCCACGAAGGCAATCTGCGTCCATACGCACAGGAATATGTAGAGACGCGGCGCGCCGAGCGCGCGCAGCACGGCGAACTGGCGGCGGTGCAGGGTGAGGATTGCCATGACGCCAGCCAGCATGGCGATGACCACGAGGCCCTGGGTCGCCCATGCGAGGGCGCTCATCAGCGTGCGGACGTCGCCGAGCACATCGTAGAGGCGGACAAGCGCCTCGGCGGGGAAGAACGCCATGCTTGACGCCGTGCGGTAGGCGTTGCGCAGACCATAGGCGGCGTTGATGGTGTCGGGCTTCATCACGATTGCCGGGACGCCGGGGAGGCGGGCGGGATCGAATGGCGCCCCGATGCGGCTCTCGGTCTCGGCGTGACCCGTCGGCAGGCCGTGCACGCGCCAGACAAACTCGATCGGCACGATCACGGAATTGTCCCACGGCGTGCCGGTCGGCTTCATCCGCCCCACGACCGTCAGCGTCGCCGGATGCTCGTGATGATCTGCGTCCTCGCCTTCCTCATGGTGCATGCCATGCTCGGCGCGGAAACTCTCCCCGACCGCAAGATCGCACGCGGCGCCGACGACCGCCTCGCTCTCGGCCGCGAACAGGCGGCCCTGCTGCAATCCCCCCGACAGGTGCTCGACGAAAGGCGCCACGGTGCCGACGATCGGGGCGCCGCGAATATTGTCGCCGAAACCGAGCGGCGCCGAGATTTTCGCATGCGGCTCGGCGAGGGCCTTGCCGACGATCGTCGGATCGAGCAGCGGCACGGTGCCGGGCCGAAGATAGATGGCCGCCAACACCACGTCGGTCTGGCTGCCGGGCGCCGCGACGACGAGATCGAACTTGTCGGCGGCACGGGCGGAGCCGGTTCGCAGCGCCGCTTCTTGGGCCGTGATTGCGACGCCGATCGCGGTGGCAACCGCGACCAGCAGGATGAACAAGGTATAGGTGCCGAGATGGCGGGCAATCGTCGCCTTGACGACGAGGAGGGGGTTCATGCCGGGACGGCCTCGCGTTGGGCGGTGTGCATGCGACCGTGGTCGAGTGCGACGCTGGTTGCGCAGCGTGTGATCAGCACCGGGTCGTGGGTGACGGCGATGAGGGTGCGCCCCTCGTCCGTGGAAAGCCGCACCAGCGTCTCGGCCACCGCAGCGCCGGCGGCGAAGTCGAGGCTCGCCGTCGGTTCGTCCGCGAGGATGACCGGCGGGTCGAAGAGCAGCGCGCGCGCGAGCGCGACTCGTTGCTGCTCGCCGCGCGACAGGGCGGACGTCGTCCGCCGCGCCTGCGGGACCGCGAAACGGTCGAGCAGCGCGGCGGCCCGCGCCCGAACGGCACGGTCGACCACCCAGCGTTCGAAGCTCGCGGGCAGGAGCACGTTCTGCAGCGGGGTGAGCTCGGGCAGCAGATGGAAGTCCTGGAAGACGAAGCCGATAGAGCGGCGCCGCCAGCGGTCGCGCGCGGGTTCGGCCTCGGCAAGGATGTCCTGCTCACCCCAACGAACTGTTCCGCGCTGGGGGCGAAGCAGCCCGGCGATGGCATAGAGCAGTGTCGACTTGCCCGAGCCCGAGGGGCCGGTGACGGCGAGCAGCGCGCCGGGCGGCACGCTCAAATGCTCGATATCGAGGGCCGTCACCGCGTCGCGACCGTCGGAATAACGGACCAACAAATCCGCGACTTTGAGGTCCGGCGGGCGCACGGTTCTATCTCGCGTTTTCAAACCTTCGCATATTTCGAATCACGCAGCCGCACACGGCTGACAAATCCGGTGGCCGCGTCGGTTTCGGTGCCGATGTGCAGAGTACCGCTCACGCTGATCAACCGGTCATAGGGAATCGCGCGCACCGGACGATTGAGAAACACCAGCACGATGTCCTCCGGCCAGGCCGCGGCACTGTCGCAGAACGGACAGACCGCCATGGGCAAATTGGTCAGCACGAAGAAATCCACTTCCGGCTTCAACGGCGGCGCCATATAGCCGCGCAGCTCGATCGCTTTGCCGGCGAGCTCTCTTGCCCTGTGGGAGAATTCAGCTCCGGCGGCCCAAAGCTCCGCGATATTGATGCGCTCGGCCGCGCGTACGGGAATGCTTGTGAATGGAGCGAGACAGGCCAGTCCGATGAGCGATCGCCTGGTCACGCGCAAGTGCGCGCTGCACACGGCTCGTGGAAGTTTGGTCGGCTCCGCCATGCATCACCTCGTCCTCGGACCGACCCGGAATGCAGCGGAGCCCGGCGCGGAACGATTTCGCCATGCGCGTTACATGAAGGAAAGCTTACACGCGCGGCGTTGCGCGAGCCGAGCGTGGCAACGGGTCCGATGGCTGTCAAGGCTTCACACGGCCTTCGCCTGGCGATGGGCCAGCCTACCGCTCGCGAATTCACGCCAGGTGTTCATGGAAAAGTTCTGCGGCCGCGCCTGATCGTTTCATTCTCGTGACGTGGTCTTCGCGAGCCGGGCGATGTCGGCGCGATGATTCTTGAAATAATGCCTGAACCAGAACGTGAAGGAATCCGGCTGCCGCTTGATCCGGCGGCTGATCTCCTCGACCGAGAGCAGCTCGACGTCCGAAACCTCCGCCGGGTCGGGCCGCGGCGAGGACTCGAGCGGCCCGAAATAGACGTAAACGAATTCGTTCTCGTGCATGCCGTTGTCGAGCTCGGTCCGGTAGCGCGAGAAGAAGCCAAACGTCAGATCGCTGGTGACGCCGAGTTCCTCGTTGAGCCGCCGGCGCGCCGCCGTGACGGTTCGCTCGCCCGGGCGCGGATGCCCGCAGCAGGAATTCGCCCACAGTCCGCCCGAGTGATATTTTTTCGGATTGCGCTGCTGCAAGAGAATCCGACCGCGGTCGTCGACGACGAAGATCGAGAAAGCGCGATGCAGCAGGCCCGCGCGGTGAACGGCGGCCTTGCCGCCGGAGCCGGTGGCGCGGTTGCTCTCGTCGACCAGGATCAGCTGCTCGTCGATCATGGCTTGGTCGCCTGCCGCAGATCTTTCACGCGCACCGCCTTGCCTTGCGAGCGCGGGACCTCGCCCGGCGCCTTGAGCACGACCTCGCAGGTCACGCCCACCATCGCCTTGAGATGATCGCGCACGTCGTTGGCGATCTTGGCGAAGGACGGCGGCGAGGCAGCGGTGGCGAGCTCCACCTCGATCGTCATCGCGTCCATCGGCCCGTCGCGGGTGAGCACGATCTGATAGTGCGGCGCGATCCCCGGGAATCCGACCAAATGTGCCTCGACCTGCGATGGATAGACGTTGACGCCGCGGATGATCAGCATGTCGTCGCTGCGGCCGGTCACCCGCAGCATGCGGCGATGGGTGCGCCCGCACGCGCACGGCTCGTCAGTGAGCCGCGTGATGTCGCGCGTGCGGTAGCGGATCATCGGCAGCGCCTCCTTGGTGAGTGTCGTGAGCACGAGCTCGCCGGCTTCGCCGGGCGGCAGGACTTGCGAGGTGTCCGGGTCGATCACCTCGCAGAAGAAATGGTCCTCCCAGATGTGCAGGCCGTTTTGCGCCTGGTGGCATTCACTGGCGACGCCGGGCCCGATGATCTCCGACAGGCCATAGGTGTCCATGGCCTTGATGCCGAATTTCACCTCGACCTCGCGGCGAATAGCTTCGCTCCAAGGCTCGGCGCCGAAGCAGCCGTAGCGTAGCGAGAGCTTGCTCAAATCGATGCCCATGCCGTCTGCGACCTCGGCGATGTTGAGCGCGTAGGAAGGTGTGGCGCCGAGGATGCGGGCGCCGAAGTCTCGGATCAGCACGACCTGCCGCTCGGTGGCGCCGCCCGACACCGGCACAGTGGTGCAGCCGAGCCGCTCGGCACCGTAATGGAAGCCGAGCCCGCCGGTGAACAGCCCGTAGCCGTAAGCATTGTGGAAAATATCGCCGGGCTTGGCTCCCATGCAGGCGAGCGAGCGCGCCATCAGGTCCGACCACAGGTCGAGATCGCCTTTGGTGTAGCCGACCACGGTCGGCCGGCCGGTGGTCCCCGAGGAGGCGTGCAGCCGCAACACCTGCTCACGCGGCACCGCGAACAGGCCGAACGGATAATTGTCGCGCAGGTCGGCCTTCACCGAGAACGGAAAGCGCGCGATGTCGGCGAGTGTCTCGAGATGGCCGGGCGCAACGCCGGCGGCGTCGAGCTTGGCGCGCACGTGCGGGACCTTGGCATAGGCGCGTTCGATGGTCTCGCGCAGGCGCTTCAGCTGCAGCGCCGCCAGGTCGGCGCGCGGCATCGTCTCGGCGGCGCGATCGAACATGAAGGTTTCAGCCGCGCTCGTCATCGCGATTGTCCTGTGGTCATCAGCCGGCTCCCGGCCGTGCCGCCCAGCGCGCGGCCTTTGCCTTGATGCGCTCGAAGGTTTTCGCCTTGTCGACGACGAAGCGCGTATGGGTGCCGGCGCTGATCGCGTCGAGCTCGTCCTTGGCGGCGACCTCGAACGTCACCTTGCGCCCCTCGACCGCTACGGCGCTCACCGTGATCTCGACCGTCATGCCCATCAAGGTGGGTGCGAGATGCTTGATCGCGACCTCCATGCCGACCGAGTCCTCGCCCGCATCGGCGTGTTCGAGGATGAGCTCGCGACATGTATGTTCGATGTCCAGGATCATCGATGGCGTCGCATAGGTTCGCGCCTCGTCGCCCATGAAGCTGATCGTCCGCTCGCGGTTGACGACGAATCGGTTGACCCGCGACACCCCAGGGCGGAAACTTGCTTTCATGGTCGTGTCTCCCTGCTGCCCGACCTGCCGGAACGCTGCCGACGCGTCGTTATCGTTGATCGGCCTGGGCAATGGCGCACCAGGGTGACCAATTCAAGTCGCTTGCCCGCGATCGCGCAAGTCATGTCGACCGGCCACGTTGATGACCCATGTCGTCAATGACCCATGTCCTTGATGAGCCATGTCGAGGAGCCTTCAACGCCCGCCGATGTCTCCTTATAAGAGCAGGGTCAGAGGAGCGCCAAGATGACCGTAGCCGAGACCGTTTCAAGCACCGCCGACTGCCTGACGGCGGCCGGTTTGGCCGGCGACGACGTGCGGGATTGGCTGCGCGCGGAGCCGGATCGGACCACCGATTTTTCCGCCGACCGCACCCGCTATTCCAGCTACTGGCTCAACTCGGCGCGCCTCCTGGGGCAGCTGCCGCCGAAGGCGCGCCGCAAGGAGCGCGAGCAGGCGGCCGCCCAGTTGATCCAGGACGCGGCGCGGGACGCCCGCGTGCGTTTCCTGCGCCGGCATGCGGACGCTGTCTACGACGCGCTCACGGTCAGGCGGTCGTGCTTCGTGCGGGTCGAGAAGTTGGTGACGCGGGCCGCCGGCGTGGTGCCGGGGCTGGTGCCGACCGCGCAGGAGATCGCCGCCGAGGAGGGGTGCCTGCAACGCGACAAGAACGGTCTCGAGATCGATCAGGGCCTCTTTCTCTCCGCCGTGCTCGGCAGCGAGCGCGCCGGACGGCATCTCTGCCACGCCATGCTGCTGCCGCGGCCGGAGGCGCAAGCGCTGCTGCCCAAGCTCGAGCGCGACGGCCTAGTCGAGCTCGACGGCGCCTCGGTGCAACGGCTCGGCAAGGCCGCGGTGGTGACGCAGAACAATCCGCGCTTCCTCAACGCGGAGGACCAGGCCTCGCTCGACGGCGCTGAAATCTGCGTCGATCTGGCGCTGCTCGATCGCGCCAGCGAGGTTGCGGTGATGCGCGGCGCGGTGGTCGAGCATCCGAAATACAAGGGCCGCCGCGTGTTCGGCGCCGGCATCAACCTCACGCACCTCTATCACGGCCGGATTCCGTTCGTGTGGTATCTGCAGCGCGACCTCGGCTATGTGAACAAGATCTATCGCGGGCTTGCCTTCGCGGACGACGCGCCGCCCGATGAGTTCGGCGGCGGCACCATCGAGAAGCCGTGGATCGCCGCGGTCGAGGCCTTTGCCATCGGCGGCCACTGCCAGATCCTGCTGGTGATGGATTACGTGCTCGCCGAGCGGAGCGCGTTCCTGACCTTGCCGGCGCGCAAGGAGGGGATCATTCCGGGCGCCGCCAACATGCGCCTGCCGCGCTTCACCGGCGATCGCATCGCCCGCCAGGCCATCCAATACGAGCGCCGGCTCGAATGCGACAGCCCGGAGGGCCGGCTGATCTGCGACGAGATCGTCGAGACCGGCGCGATGGAGGCGGCGGTGGAACGGGTGGTGCGGGGGCTCACCAGCTCCGGGGTCGTCAGCGCCGCCGGCAACCGGCGGGCGTTTCGCATCACCCAGGAACCCTTGGACATGTTCCGCGCCTATTTCGCCGTCTATGCGCGCGAGCAGGCGTTCTGTCATTTCAGCCCGGCATTGATTTCCAACCTCGAGCGCTACTGGAACGCGCAGAACCGCAAGCCTTGATGCCGCAGGTGCCCGGCGGTGCTTGGCGGTGCGCCGGGGATGCGCTAGCAATGCTTAGATTTCTAAGGGCAGATAAGCCCGCTGGAGGATGAGGCATGAGCAGGAATGCCAGGCTTGCGTTCGCCCTGGCCGCGGCGCTCATAACTGCGAGCTCCACCGCGCTTGGTCAGGACACGCTGCGGCTTGCGGTCGGCCAGCGTGGATTGTGGGATACTGCGATATCCGAGGTCGGCCAGCGCGCGGGCATTTTCAAGAAGCACGGCCTCAACCTCGAGCTCCTCTATACGCAAGGCGCCGGCGAGACCCAGCAGGCGGTGATCTCCGGCAGCGTCGAGGTCGGCGTGGGCGTCGGTATCATGGGCGTGCTGAGCGCCTATTCGAAGGGCGCGCCGGTGCGCGTCATCGGCGCCGAGATCACCGGCGCCGGCGACCTGTTCTGGTATGTGAAGGCCGACTCGGCGGTCAAGACCATCGGCGACTTCAACGGCAAGACCATCGCCTATTCGACCAACGGTTCCTCCACCCATGGCGTCGTCACCGCCTTCATCAAGCAGTACGGGCTGACCGCGGCCAAGGCGACCCCGACCGGCGGGCCGCCCGCGACCCTGACCGCGGTGATGTCCGGACAGGTCGACGTCGGCTGGTCGGCGCCGCCGATCGGTCTCGATCAGCTCGACCGCCAGGAGATCCGCCAGATCGCCACCGGCAACGACACCTTGTTCAAGGGGCAAACCGTCCGGCTGCTGATCACCAACACCCAGACCCTGCAGGGCCGCAAGGACGCGATCGACCGCTACATGAAGGCGTATCGGGACACCGTGGACTGGATGTATTCGGATCCGGCGGCGCTCAAGACCTACGCCGAGTTCGCCGGCATCACCGAGGCCAAGGCAAAACGCATCCGCGATGGGTTCTTTCCCAAATCGTCGGTGTCGCCCGACGAGATCACCGGCCTCGATCTCATCGTTCCCGATGCGGTTAATTTGAAGTTCACCGCGGCGCCGCTGACCAAGGAACAGCTCGCCGACCTGATCCACATCCCGCCGCGGAAGTGAGGGTGTAGCCCGCATGGAGCGAAGCGCAATGCGGGGCGGTCTTTCCGGGCGGTGGGACTCCCGGATTTCGCCATAGCCCGCGAAGACGGGCGTGAACGCCCTTAGGTCTCCATCCGGGCTACTTCGTGATCCGGTCCAGGTTCGCCGTCATGCGCGAGATCACGCGGCGGAATTGCGCGAGCTCGTCGCGGTTCAGCCCTTGCTCCGCCTCGGCGGTGATAGCGCGCGCGACCGACAGCAGCTCGTTGCGCAGCCGGTTCGCCTTCAGGGTCAGCCACACCTGCGCCTTGCGCTTGTCGTCGGCGCTGCGCACCCGGCGGATGAGGCCGGATTTTTCCATGCTGCGCAGCGCGATCACCGTGGTCGGCTCCATCATGCCGACGCGCGCGGAGAGCTCGCGCTGCGAGAGGCCGTCCTCGGTCCACAACACGCGCAAAAAATACCACTGGCCGCGCTTGAGGCCGTAGGCGGCAATGCGCTTCTCCAGCAAACGTTGAAACGCCCGGTGGGCGTCGCGTACCAGATAGCCCGAGCTTTCGGCCGGCGGGAACACGTCCCTCCGGCTGCCGTCGGCCGGCTTCCGGCTCTTGGTGCTTGCGCGCGATGCCACGCGGCATTTCTCCCTGAAGCTGCACGGCCCGTGCGAGTTGCCCTGCCGCACGCGTCGCCCTGACTTGCGCAATGTCGACAGCAGGCAGCGTTGACAAGGTGCCGATTCCGCGCCACATAATACTTAGAAATCTATGCAATGGAACCTTTTGGTTTCGGCGCCGCGAAGGAAAACAGCCCGCCGCGCCGGTCCAGACCAGATTTCGGACCTCTCGAGAACCCGGTGGATCGCCGCGTCCGCCCCCATGATGGAGCTTCACGACCATGCAAAAAGCACTGCGCAGGGAAAAGCCGGCCGCGGTCAGCAAAGAGCATCATGCGCAAGACCTTCGCAGCACGCTCGAATGGCTGCGCGCGCAGGGCGACCTGATCGAGACCGACAAGGAGGTCGATCCGGATTTGCAGGTGACCGGCCTGCAGAAGCACCTCGACGGCGGCTGCCCGGTGATCTTCAACAAGGTCAAGGGCAAGCCCAATCACCGCGTGCTCACCAATCTGTTCGGTGACATGAAGGTGATCAACAAGATGTTCGGCTGGAAGGACGACCCCGAGCGCGTCAAGAAGCTCGCCTATGCGCTGAGCCATCCGCTCAAGCCGGTGGAGATCCCGCAGAGCGCGGCGCCGTGCCAGGAGCACGTGATCGAGAAGCCCGACGACGTGAACAAATGGGTGGTGCCGATCCGGCACACGACCTACGAGCCCGAGCTCACCGTCGGCTCCGGCATCCGCTGCGTCACCGGGCCGGAGTTCGATGGCGGCTCGGACCTCGGCTACAACCGCATGAACTTCCGCTGGGGCAATGTCGGCACGTTCCAGATCTCGCCCGGCTCGCACATGTGGCAGGTCGTCAACAAGTATTACAAATCGGACCAGCCGGTGCCGATCACCATGTGCTTCGGCGTGCCGCCGGCCTGCACGCTGCTCGCCGGCGCGGGCTTCGACTATGCGGTGCTGCCGATGGGCTGCGATGAGATCGGCATCGCCGGCGCGGTGCAAGGCTCGCCGATCCGGCTGGTGAAGGCACGCACCGTCAACGCCATGGCGATCGCCGATTCCGAATTGGTGCTCGAAGGCTACGTCAATCCGCGCGACCGCCGGTTCGAGACCAAGGAGTCGGAGGACGCCGGCGTGCAGGGCCGCTTCCACTTCCACCCCGAGTGGGCGGGCTACATGGGCAAGGCCTACAAGGCGCCGACCTTCCACGTCACCGGCATCACCATGCGCAAGCCGCAGTCGAAGCCGATCATCTTCGCGCTCGGTGTGCACACGCTCGACGACCACAACATCGACACCACGGTGCGCGAGGCCGCCATCTACGAGCTGTGCAACCGGCTGCAGCCCGGCATCGTGCAGAACGTCGTGATCCCGTACTGCATGACCGACTGGGGCGGCTGCATCATCCAGGTCAAGAAGCGTCACCAGCTCGACGAGGGCTGGCAGCGCAACTTCCTGGCGGCGGCGCTCACCTGCTCGCAGGGCATGCGGCTGGCGATCGCGGTGAGCGAGGACGTCGATCCGTACTCGATGGACGACGTCATGTGGTGCTTCACCACGCGCGTCAATCCGCGCACCGACATCCTCAATCCGATCCCGGGCGGCCGCGGCCAGACCTTCATGCCGGCCGAGCGCATGACCGCGGGCGACAAGCAGTGGACCGCGTCGAATACGCAATTCGAGGGCGGCATGGGCATCGATGCCACGGTGCCGTTCGGCTACGAGAGCGACTTCCTGCGGCCGGTCTATCCGGTCGACAAGGTGAGACCTGAGGACTTCTTCACCAAGAAGGACATCGAGAACGCCAAGTCGCGCATGGTCGGCTGGGTCAACTCGCTCGCCCGCTCGGGGCGGTGACCAGTTAATGGAAAGTAGCGAATGGCGAATGGCGAGTAGCGAGTAGCGAATAGGAAGGTAGTGGGCGGCACTATTCGCCATTCGCTACTCGCTATTCGCTTTCTTCGCGGCTCCACCGTTTCGCCAGGGCACGCCGGTCGAGCTTGCCGCGCTCGGTCTTCGGCAGCGAGGCGCTCAGGAAAATCTGCTTCGGCGCCTTGAAGGCCGGAAGCCCGTCGCTGCAATAGCGCAGCAATTCACCGGCATCGACCGTCGCGCCCGGCCGCGCCACCACGTAGCTCACCACCTCTTCGCCGTAGATCGCATCCGGTACGCCGACGGTGGCGACCTCGATCAGCTCGTGGCGCTGCATCAGGAAGTTGTCGATCTCGACCGGCGAGATGTTCACGCCGCCGCGGATGATGAGGTCCTTCTCGCGGCCGGTGACGTTGAGAAAGCCGTCCGAGTCGAGAAGCCCGAGATCGCCGGTGCGGATGCGGCCGCGGCTGTTGATCTTCACGCTGCCGTCGTCGGCGAGATAGCGGTAGTCGTGGGAGGCAAAGCCTCCGATCTCGATCTGGCCGATTTCGCCGGGCGGCAATCGCCGGCCGTCGGCATCGACGATCGCGAGACGGTGATAGGCCAGCGGCCGCCCGACCGTGCCCAGGCGCCGCTGCTCACCGGGAATTGCCGCAATCCAGCCGGTCTCGCTGGAGCCATAGCCCTGCGCAATCGGAATGCCGAACCGCTCCTCGAACCGTCGCCATTCCTCGATCGTGAGCGGCGCCGAGCTGGAGGTGAGGAAGCGCAGCGTCGGCAGATTGTCGCGATGCGCCGTCGCCTCGGTGTTGAGCAGGATGTTGATGGTGGTCGGGTTGCCGGCCGCCACCGTCACGCGGTGATCGCGGACATGCTGGAAGAAGCGGCTGGCCGAGAATTTCGCCGCCGTGACCAGGGTGGCGCCGCGGTTGACCGGCACCAGGGCGCCCAGCAGTTGCGCCGACGCCCAGTTGAAGGAGCGGAAATCATACACGCGGTCGGCCGCCGTGATGCCGAAGCCGTCGGCGGCGGGCTCGATGTTCGCCAAGTGCTCGCGATAGGTCAGCACCACGCCCTTGGGCCGCGCGCTGGTGCCGGAGGTGAACAGGATCACCGCGTCGTCGTCCGGCCCGGCTGTGGTCCGCGCGTCGCTCGGCTCGCGGCGCGCGACCTCGGCATAGAATGTCCCGTGCTCGGGCTTGTCCCAGTTTCCAAGCCGCATGCGCGGCGCCGAAACGGAGGCCAGGAGGTCGTCGAGCTCCAGTCCGTCCTGATGCAGCACGAGCGCCGGCTTGAGCCGCGCGAAGATGTTGTCGAGCTGGTTGCGGTTCATCTCGACATGAACTGTGCAGATGGTGGCGCCGTAGGCCATGACGCCGAAATAGCAGAGCAGGTGCTCGACGGAGTTGTTGGCGAGCAGCGCCACCCGGTCGTTGGTGCCGATGCCGCGGTCGCGCAGGAACGCGGCGATACGGCCCGTGGCCTCCTGCAGCGCACGATAGGAGATGGTTCGCCCGTTGTCGGCGCAGACAATCCACGGCTTCTCCGGATCGCGAAGCGCCGCCCGGGCGATCCACTCTCGCAACAGTGTCGGACCTGCGGCGAACGGCATGGCGCAAACCTTGGCGGGAATTCCTTAGCAATATAAGTATTTCGACCATGCTGCAAGCTGGGCGTGATCTGGTCCACCCAAGTGTTCCGTGATGCGGAACGACGGACCGCGGAGCGAAAATTATGGATGCCGGGGCAGGGCCACCCATGTAAGCTCGCCCACGAGAGATCCTAGGGGGAATTCGTGTCGAGCCAATCCGATGCCATGAGCAGCCCGAATGGAACGCCCGCGAACACCGGCGCGGCGCGCTCGAACGTCGCGCCGCGGCTCGCCTATGACGATCTGCGCCAATGGCTCGAGGAGGCGCGCAAGCTCGGCGAAGTGAAAGAGGTGAGCGGGCTCAGCTGGCAGCAGGACATCGGCCTCGTCTCGGGCGTGGCGATGCACGAGGACAGCGCCCCCTGCTTCGTGTTCGATGAGGTGCCCGACACCATCAAGGGCAGCCGCGTGCTGGTCAACTTCTTCGGCGGCAAACGCAAGAATATGACGCTCGGCTTCCCGGTCGAGCTGAGCAAGATCGAGCTGAGCGAAGGCTTCCGCAGCAATTTCATGGGGCCGATGACGCGCATTGCGCCCACATACGTCACCGACGGTCCGATCTTCGAGAACGTCATGCGCGGCGACGAGGTCGACATCACCCGTTTCCCGGCGCCGATCTGGCACGCCGGCGACGGCGGCCGCTACATCGGCACCGGCAGCTTCAACATCACCCGCGACCCGGACGAGGGTTGGATCAATTGCGGCACCTACCGGGTGATGATCCACGACGCCAAGACCGCCGGGTTTTACATCTCGCCCGGAAAGCATGGGCGGCAGATGCGCGACAAGTACCAGGCGCGCGGCGAGCCGATGCCGGTGGCGGTGGTCTGCGGCGGCGATCCGATGACGTTCCTGATGGCCTGCAGCGAGGTCCCGTACGGCGTCAGCGAGTACGAGATCGTCGGCGGCGTGCGCGGCAAGCCGGTCGAGGTGATCGAGGGGCCGGTCACCGGCCTGCCGATCCCGGCCAATGCCGAGATCGTGGTCGAGGGGTTCGTCGCGCCCGGCAACGAGCGCATCGAAGGGCCGTTCGGCGAGTGGACCGGCTATTACGCCAGCGACCTGCGGCCCGAGCCGGTGCTCGATATCAAGGCGGTCTACCATCGCAACGATCCGATCCTGCTCGGCTGCGTGCCGCAGCGTCCGCCGGACGAGATTTGCCGCTTCCGTTCGGTGGTGCGCTCCGGCTTGCTGCGCGAGAACATCCTCAAGGCCGGCGTGCCGGGCGTGACGGCGGCCTGGGCGCACGAGGTCGGCAATGCGCGGCTCCTGCTCGCGGTCGCGATCAGCCAGCGTTATCCCGGCCATGCCAAGCAGGCCGGGCATATCGCCGCCATGTGCCACGTCGGCGCCTATTGCGGGCGCTACGTGATCGTGGTCGACGACGACGTCGATGTGTCCAATCTCGAAGAGCTGGTCTGG
>WNEY01000907.1_pt1 | contig 19769 bp, 17 predicted proteins | sample 5400531 | NCBI WGS metagenome assembly WNEY01 (sample SAMN13153338, study PRJNA577476) | soil metagenome | isolation source: 200 cm saprolite under Douglas fir tree site 1 | place: USA:California | collected 2015-04-18
GGACTGACATCCTCCTGGGGGGCAATCCTGAATTCCTCGCCCGTAAGGCTTGCTCCCTGGGAAGCGCTGACCCGGACTACCCACTGCAATTACAGAAAACGCAAACCCAGTGCGCCGCTGAGCATGATGAGGTCGTGGCACTCGGAGGGCTGCATATCCTTGCCACCGAACGCCACGAGGCCCGTCGCATTGATAACCAACTCCGTGGCCGTGCCGGACGTCAGGGAGACCCTGGCTCTTCACGTTTTTACCTCTCGCTGGAAGATGACCTCTTACGCATCTTTGGTTCAGACCGTATCTCTGGCATCATGGCCAAGCTGGGCATGGACGAAGGCCAGCCTATCGAACACTCGATGATTACGAAAGCCATTGAGAATGCCCAGCGGAAAGTAGAAGCTCACAACTTTGAGATTCGCAAACATCTCCTCGAGTACGATGATGTCATGAATAAACAGCGTGAGGTGATCTACACCCAACGACGCGACGTCTTGGAGTCTGACGATATCCACGCGTTGGTGGAGGAGATGTATACAGAGCTCCTCGAAGGGCTCTTCACGACGCACGTCGCTTCTGACGCCTACGTGGATGATTGGGACCTCACAGGCTTGACAGAAGCCATTCTACGCCAATATGACGTCCACCTTCCTCTCACCCCAGAGAGCGTTGCCGACTTCAGCCGTGATGCGTTACTTGAACACGTGCGTACGTGCCTTAATGCGCATTATGTGGCAAAAATGCAAGAAAGTATTGGCGAAGAGCAATATCGCGCCCTCGAACGTTGGGTGGTGCTACAGGTTATCGACAAACAGTGGAAAGATCACCTGCTCGCAATGGACTACCTGAAGGAGGGCATTGGCCTACGGGGTTATGGGCAGAAAAATCCTCTCAATGAGTACAAGCGCGAGGCTTTTGAGATGTTCGTCGCTATGACCGAGCGTATCAAAGCAGAGGCGGTCGAATACCTGTTTAAGATTGAATTAACAACAGGGAACGGACAGCTTATGGTGCGCCAACGTCGCCGCGACCAGCCCATGATGGAACACCGCGGGGCACTTTCCGAGGGCCAAGAAGACAATGGGGCTACCACAGTGAAAACTGTCCGTCGTCAGGGGGCAAAAGTGGGCCGGAATGCCCCCTGTCCATGTGGGAGTGGGAAGAAATATAAGAAGTGCTGCGGTGTATAAGTGCCTGTACTTTCCTCACTTATTATTTGTGGCGTAGACGACCTTCCACAAGTCAAGCTTGTTGAGTGAGTACTTGCGATCGATCCGGAGATCTGCATGCTGGACTAAATAGTCTAACGCCAAATCAGAACGCCAACCAATCTTGGTACACAAGGGAGACACCCATTTTTCCAACTGTGCCATCATTTTATTTTGACTCTGAAAATGATTGATAATGACGATTTGTCCTTCCGGCTTGCTGACCCGCTTGATTTCCGCCAGGACCTGCAGGGGATCAGGTACCACGCTGATCACAAAAGCCACGATCACACAGTCAAACGTGCTATCTGGAAAGGCCAGATGTGCCGCGTCCATTTCCATTAAATCCACGTGCGAGAGCCTCTCTCGGAGGACTTTTTTCCGCGCTTCGTGCAGCATTTTACTCGACAGGTCGACGCCAATGACTTGCGCATGTTGGGGGTAGAGCGGCAAGGAGAAGCCCGTGCCCACTCCCAGATCGAGCACCCGCTGGCCTGGGCTAATATCTAGTGCTTGAATGGCGTATTGCTGACGCGGGAAGAACCAACGCTTAAAAATGAAATCATAGACCCGCGAATAGTACGCATAGATCCTCTTGATCTCGGTCTCCTCCATACTCAACTGGCTCCTTCTATCTCAGGCTATGCATCAGACCAATGCACCCTTCTCATTCTTAGAGATCATACCGTTGGCAGGCAATATCGAGGATGGTCCGAATAAGCGTCGGATAATCCATCCCCGCCGCCCGCGCTGAGCGCGGAAACCAACAGGTGGGATCAAGCCCAGCGATAGGGTTCAGTTCCAGGACTTGTGGGATACCATCTGCACCTACGCGCATATCGACGCGACACCAATCACGACATTCGAGAGCGCGAAAGGCTCGTAAGGCAGTGTCTTGCAGCGTGGCTACAAGCGAAGTTGGGATATCGGCAGGACACACTGATGCGATTAAAGCTACCGGGATCTCTAAAATTCCTCCATCTTCGGTATGCACGAGGGCGCGCTCCTGGTCAGCGCTCAGCCGCAACTCAAGTGGGGTAACGAGACGCTGTCCACGTATGCGTGCCAACATACGGATGACATCGTCATCAGGCTGAAAGAGCGTAATGTTGCGCGGTCCTTTAAACTGCACCTCGATCACGGGCAGCGTCCGCGGAGGCGCATTGCCCAATATCGGGAGAGTAAACTCGCGCCCATCAATGAACTGTTCAACTAGTACAGGTTGCGCATAGGTGTGCATGAGATGCGTCACGCGCTCCACCAACGCGGGGAGGGTTTCGACAACCGAGTGGTACGATAATCCCATACTGGACCCTTCGTGGAGGAGTTTGACGATCAGCGGGAAGGTGAGTGCTTCAGATAATGGTTCGTAGGGGTGTGTCAGCACCTGAAAGGCCGGCGTCGGGATACCATACCAAGACAAGACTTCTTTGGTTTTGCCTTTGTGCAGACAGAGGGCAAGAGACAAGGGGCCTGAACCAGTGTAGGGCAGGCCTAGCATTTCCAGCATGGCAGAGATGTGGGCTTCGCGGTCCGCTCCGCGTATCCCTTCGGCGACATTAAACACCAGATCAATCCCGCTCGTGCGCAGACGTCCGTAAGCCTCCTCATTCGCCTCAACCAACATCACCTCATGCCCATACACCGCGATGGCCTCACACAGTGTCGCAATCGTGTAGGGGCTATCAAACTCTGCCGTCCGATCCAACGGCCCCTGGAGTAGTATGTCGTGTGTAATGCCGTTGTATACCAAGGCAATCTTCACAGCACCCTCATCTGGCAGCACGCTGATGATAGCGTGTCGCACATGCTACCAGCGCGTCAAACCACTCTTGGCCGAACACATGCACCAATTCTTTACGGAAACTCTGATAGATATAGGATGCCCCTGGAATCGGCTCCGTGAGGCGCCGCTTCTTCGTATAATTTTCTGACTCCTCGGTAAAATGCCGCGTTTCTTCCGTATCCACCGTGAGCAGAAATTGGCCTGTATAGAGAGGCACCAACGCGAGTGGCCAGAACCAACAGTCTACAGGCTTAATGTCCAGGTAGGAGAGGCCCGCATGCACCGCATACGCGTGAATAGCACACCGCACCTGACCGCGCAGGCCGTCATGATGCAAGGTGCGAAAGATGCATTGATTGCCCCAGATGGTATGCATCTTGGCAAAATCGAGTTCCTGCCCCCTTGTGCTCCTCTACCGTCCCGCGTGCGCTTTCAGCAAACGCCTCCTACGTCTGCTCCGGCCCCTTCTGACGCAGATATTCCTTGACAATAAACTGTCCTTCCTGGCTCATATGCGGGAGAATACCCGCAAGATGCTCCGCAATACGCTGGCGTTCTGCTTGTGAAATAAACACAATGGGCCCACGGCAACAGTCGCCATACGCCGCCACCTCGTTGTAGAACGTAAAGCCATACTCCTCTAAATGATTGGGCAAAGACTGCACGGATAAGCAGTGGGAGCCATCGCAGGCGTACGACCGTCTCATGCTGCTTGATGTAATGGATGACCGGAGTTTTTTCAAAAAAACTCTTCAGCTTCTGGCGAAACATACCCGCTTCAGGAAATGGCAACGCACGCCTCCTTCTCGACTGCGCTTAGGCCAGCCGCAAGAGGTCCTCCATACTATACAGTCCAATAGGCTGCTGCATTACCCACTTCGCAGCCCGTACAGCCCCGCGGGCGAAGGTATCACGGCTTTGGGAGCGATGCACAAGCTCCAAACGTTCGCCTGGGCCTGCAAAGAGCACCGTGTGTTCACCCACGATCTCACCAGCACGGATCACCTGAATACCGATCTCGGCATCGGAACGCTGACCAATCATGCCGCGTCGCCCATAGACTGCCACGTCCTCCAGCTTTGTGTCCCGTGCCTCTGCGACAATCGCCGCCAGGCGCAAGGCTGTCCCGCTCGGAGCATCGATCTTGGTACGATGGTGGGCTTCCAGTATTTCAATGTCGTAGTCAGGCCCCAGCAACGTCACCAGCTGTCGTAATACCTGGAACATCACATGCACACCCACACTCATATTCGGAGCCATAAAACACCGCATACGCTGACTCAGACGGCCTATTTCCTCCCGCTGTGAGGCCGTGAAACCCGTCGTGCCAATGACCATGGCCTTCTGATGGGCAGCTGCTAGACGCACATAGGTAAGCGCGGCATCAGCCACCGAAAAATCAATGATGACCTCTGCCTGCGGCAGTGCTCTGGTGCATTCGGGCTCTAACACCACACCAAGAGGGCCAACTCCAGCAACTTCGCCGGCGTCCCGACCCAGGGCAGGATGGGTAGCATGCGTCACCGCCCCCACGAGTTCCAGTTCTGGATCGGCATGCACCAGGGCGATGACACGGCCTCCCATTCTCCCTGTCGCGCCCGTGACCATCACTCGTATCAATGCCTCCTCCTCTCGGAACTAGAACCCCTGTGAGTCTCCACCATCTCAGGGCGTACGTTCACTGGGGGCGTGCTGGTGTAATGGTTTGGGCGGGCCTTTCCGCCCACAGCCACTGACACTATTCTGCAGCAGGAGCCCTAGCAACACCATGCTCCCTACCCGCACCCCACGCCTTATCCACTGACGTGTCGTGTGGCTCTGTTGCCCTGGCTTCTGGTGCGCCTCACACATCATCAACGGTATTCCGTACTAGCACTTCGCGTGGCTTAATCCCATCTGCTGGCCCGACAATGCCCTCTTTTTCCATCATTTCGATCATCCGCGCGGCCCGATTATAGCCGACCCGCAAGCGGCGCTGCAGCATGGAGATCGACGCCTGACGCGTCTTCGTGACGAGGGCGACGGCCTCATCGTATTTCTCGTCATACTCGTCTTCTTCATCGGGCACACGATCCTCCACGGGCGCCAAAAAACGATCATCGTAGCGGGGCTGCTGCCGTTCTTTCCAGTCTTCCACCAGGCGGCTAATTTCCGCTTCTGACACGTACGCCCCATGCACGCGTTGGGGTTTCGATGTGCCTGGCGCCAGAAAGAGCATATCGCCCCGCCCCAGCAGCGTTTCTGCCCCATTAGTATCGAGAATCGTGCGCGAGTCGACTTTCGAGGTGACCTGAAATGACAGCCGCGCTGGGAAATTGGCCTTGATGACCCCTGTCAACACGTCTACAGATGGTCGCTGGGTCGCGACAATCAAATGAATCCCCGCAGCACGGGCCATCTGCGCTAGGCGCATAAGGGAATCTTCCACCTCCCGAGCTGACACCATCATCAAGTCCGAAAGTTCATCGATCACGACGACCAGATAGGGCAGTTTTTCGGCTGGCGCCGGGGCCTCTTCAATCCGCTGATTATATTGGGCGATACTGCGTACTCCGTGCGCGGCTAACAACTGGTAACGTCGCCCCATTTCCTCGACGACCCTGTGTAACGCCACTTTGGCCTCCTTCGGGTTCGTCACGACGGAACGGAGCAGATGTGGAATCCCATCGTAGACTGAGAACTCCAGCATCTTCGGATCAATCATGAGCATCTTGACCTCATCCGGCGTGGCACGGAACAGAAGGCTACAAATCAAGCTGTTGAGGCCAACACTTTTCCCTGAGCCGGTAGCCCCAGCGATAAGCAAGTGTGGAATGAGCGCCAAGTCGGTAATCACTGGCCGGCCCAAAATGTCTTTTCCCAACGCGAGGCTCAGCTTCGACGTCGACGCGCCCCATTCTTCACTATCGAGCAAATCGCGTAATCGTACCGTCTCACGCCGTTTGTGAGGGATTTCGATCCCCACCACGGCTTTCCCAGGAATCGGCGCGACCACCCGTACACTCACTGCCCGCATCACTAACGCCAGGTCATCCTGAAGATTGACAATTTTACTGACTTTCACCCCAGCAGCAGGGGCAAACTCATACATCGTGATGACCGGACCTGGTAACACCTGCACGACCTCCCCCTCAACCCCAAACTCGCGCAACTTTTGTTCGAGAAAGCGAGCCTGTGCCTCCAACTCTTCCGTACTGTCCTCTCTGTGAGGCGCGGATGGGGTATCAAGGAGATCAAGCGACGGTAACACATCCGTAGCACATGGCGGGCGTGGACGTTTGACAGAGGCCGGTGTTGCCGCCACAGGCTGACGTTTCCTGCGTGCAGTCTCAGACGATTGGACTGGTGGGAGATGTCCCTGACGAGCAGACCGCACGCTGCTTGTGGTTTCGATAATACGAGCAAGTAACTGTTCTAGCGGGGCATGTCCCTGGCGAGCAGACCGCACACTGCTGTCTACAGCGGTTTCCTCCTCTCTCGAGACGGGAGGTGGCGCAGCTGGAAAGGTAGAACCAGGGGCTGTGTGCTCGTATGCCTCAGGCTGAAGGACCTCAGAGGGTTGCGCGGCGTCTGCCTGTCTCAGCCTCGTGACCACCCGGCTGAGACGCCTGGCACCTATCCATCCCTGGCGTACCACACGACCTATCCCCACGAGCCCTTGCCACACAGCTCTGACCAGAACCCAACCCCCATGCCCCATGGCCTTGAGCCCATGCCACAGGGCCGTGCGTATTGGGTGCTTGCCCCCAACGCATAAGGCTCCAAGCGCTACCAGGCCCAATACTACATAGGCCCCAGGACGACTGAGATAAGCCACGGAGATATCTGCTAGCCACTTGCCACCAATCCCTCCAGCAAACCTCGCAATACTCCAGCTGAGACAATCCACTACACTATCCGCCAGCCACTTTCCCCCAAACCCTCCAGCAGGAAACTGCGTACCTCGAATGCGGACACTCGTGAAAGTCAGATCGGCACAAGCACTCACTGCGACAAGGCAGAGCAAACCACGCCATACCACCGCCACAGCGGTGAGCAAGCGTCCCCGTAAGAGATACCACACACCTATGACAGCGATACTAGCCAGCAAGGCAACCGCACTACCAAACGCCTGCAGCGCCCAATCGGCAAGCCTGGCCTTCACGGCAAGCACCGCCCTAACGACAATACTATGATTCCGGAATATGGTGCTCCCGTCGCTCACATAATGATTCGAGTTAGGATCATCGGGAGAATACGAAACCACACTGAGCACCAAAAACAGCACACCCAGCAGCAGCAGAAAGCCGATTACCTGACACACCTTCTTGACAGCCATGGGCATCAGCCCCTCTCTCCTCAGTCGTAGTCATACGCCAGTTAAGACCCGCTGAACATAACATATCTCTTGTGATGCTACAGTATCTTTTTGACTTGCTCCACTGCGAAGTGGTAGCATTCACGTTGATGCGGCATGCTTTATTGACATAACGATCCCCACCTGGGCTGTTGCAGCATTCTGCCATCCTATATAAGGACTGTCACGTACCTCACCCTGGCAAAGGCGTGCAGAGGTTGGCCAACCGATATGGAGAAACGCCGATGAAACGATGCATGTTATGTTGCCTTGCCCTGTTATGTGTGTGGATCTCTCCCCCCAGCAGCGTGGGCCAAAGCCTCAACGAAGACGTACTGGAAATGAAAGTCAAAGGGGTCACTATGGACCCGCAGGGCAACACGCCAGTCGTCATCCTTGCAGAGCCGCAAGGACACCGAGCCTTTCCTATTTGGATTGGCCTCAGAGAGGCCCGGGCTATTGTCCTTGCTATGGAAGGCGTGTCGACCCCGCGCCCAGAGACGCATGTCCTCTTGCGCAATATCTTGACTGACCTCAAGGTCGAGATCGTACGTGTCGTGATCACTGACATCCAGGACAACACGTTTTATGCCACTATCCTCTTGCGCCAAGAGCAGAGAACTCTCACCATTGATGCGCGCCCTAGTGATGCTATTGCCTTAGCGCTGCAAGCCAATGTCCCCGTGTTTGTGACGAGGAAACTGCTGGATGCCGTCCGCACAGTCGCTTTACAGGAACCCTCATCCCCTCCTCTGTCTACCAAAACGCTTGGCATGCATGTGCAAAGTCTTGATGCGACACTGGCGAGTGTTTTTCACTTGGCCAGTACGGATGGCGTACTGGTATCGTCTGTTGAAGCAGGCGGTCAAGCGGAGCGCCATGGCATGCGCCGCGGCGACGTGATTACCGGCGTTGATGGGAAGCCTATCAGAGACCTCCAGGACTTCTTGGTAATGCGTAAGGACAAAAAGGTTGGCCAGGAGATCGTCTTCCAAGTCACCCGCGACCGGAGTCCACTGGTGATCCGTCTGCTGCTCTCATCACTCGACTAGAGGAGGTTGAGTGACCTTAGGAGTTGAGAGCTTTCAGGAAGGTCTCCCAATACTGGAGATGCCCTGTGAGACGTGTGAGCTGTTCGGGCATTTCCAGGTGAGTCTGATAGAGACGACAGCGCTCCATGAAATCTTGAATGATGGGTACCAAAATGGCTTCATCGTCATACAGGGCACGGTCCATGAGCTGCAGGTGCTCCTGCATGAATTGCTGAAAGGTTGCAGAGGACGGCACATGACTGGGTCGCTCTCCTCCATCGATAGCGTCCGAGGCTAGCGTCGAAACCACTGGAGCCCCAGAGGTGTCATGCGGCTGAGAACGCCGTTCAGCTTCATCAATACACCGTAAACACCATATGGTCATGCAGCGCAGGCTGTCGCTCTCGTAAATCTCCACTGCGGTGGTATAAGTTCGTACATACCATTGTTGACAGTTGGTACACTGCGTAAACTGTTTCACGCTCCTCCCTCCCGTTGAGGACGCCCCATAGAGTAGTACCCATGCACCGATGGCCTCTACGATATTGGAGCCTCAAGCTCGTTAGTCTCGGCGGGATATCTTTAGCGGTGTTTGCTCTCCCGCATTTGATGCCCGGGAGACCCGTGACGCTCTATGAGAGTTGGCCAGTCAACGCCCAGCAACGTGCCCACCTCGTCAGCGAATACGGTTTTGATCACCCTCTGTCTACCCAATATGCCATCTGGTTGCGACGACTTCTCACAGGACAGTGGGGCTTTTCACGGTACTCTAATCGGCCGGTCCTGCAGGAGAGCTGGCGAGCCACCCGTCTCACACTCCTCCTTTTACTGTGGACGCTACTGGCGTGTGGCCTGGGCACAGTGGTACTCTGGGGTCTGCGGCGTCTAGCTCCCTGGTTGGGTCCGCTCCTGCCACGCAGTAAGCTTCTCCACATTCTGGAAGCTCTGCCAACTTTTCTCGTGGCTGTCTCCCTGCGTGAGCTGGTTCTCTGGCAACTGGGATGGATCAGTATGGCCAGTATCCCTCTCTTCGAGCCATACTATTTCCTCAGCCCTGTCTACATGCTGTTACCAGCCTCGATTTTAGCGCTTACCCCGCTACGCATCTGGTACACCAGGCCCCCTGAACTCCACGCCCAACGGCCTCTGCTGCGTCAGCGTTGGCAATACTTCAGGACGCTCTTGCGCCCACACCTGGAAAGTTTCCTTTTGGACGTGAGCCTCACCGAGTATGTCTTCGCCTTCCCTGGCCTTGGGAGCCTCGGTATAGAAGCGCTGCAACGACGCGACTTGCCCCTCTTGCAAGGTTTTATCTTGTGCACGGGAACTCTCTACTTCGTCTTGCGTTGTCTGTGCGAGCCAGCACAGCCGCACCCTGCCTGCTCTCCAACCTCTACTCCTCCTGGCCTTCACTCTACCGGGAGAGCAGTCTATAACGGTCTCTGGTGCCTCCTTATTCTCGGAGTTATCGCCGTGTGGGCCCCATCACTCCTGCGCTATGATCCTATGGAAATTCACAGTCGCGATCAGTTCCTGGCTCCTGGGTATCGTTACACACTGGGCACAGATTTTCTTGGACGTGACATATTGAGCCGCACTGTAGAGGGTTTTCGGAGTTCTATCCCCCGTGTGCTCTGCCTTACCGCACTCGTAGGGGGTATGAGTTGGCTTGGGCTCGGCTATCAACGCGGGCTGCGAAGATTACTCAGTCTGGTGTGGTGCGGCGGGCTCACGCTCCTCCACGCCATTCCATCTTTTGTGCTCGCTTTTATGGTCTTCGTCGTCTTTGAACACCAACCTTGGGCTCTCGATATTGCCCTCATCATCGCCTGCCTACCGGTCGCTGCCCAACTCCTCACGGGAGAAACGACGCTTATACAGCGCGTAGCCCAGCTGGCTCAGCTTGGTGGCCTGGTGCTCCTCCTCGAAGTGACGTTCTATTTTTTGAATCTCAGCTCAGAATCCTTCACCCCCACCTGGGGCAGCGACATCCGCCACGGCATGCACTATGGTCACATCAATATATGGATGGTGTTAGCCCCCTCCTGTGCCGTCCTCTGGAGCCGCTATAGCTTGTACCAGCTGAGCTATGGACTCCCACGCCAACCGCAGACCGCCGCCCGCAACCGCCATGCTACGACGCGACAGCGCGATGGCGAGGACGCAACACGATGAGCAAGCCGGTGAGAAACATCACCGCGCTGATCACATGGGGCATACGTAGCGGCCCCAGATAGAGATCGTCAGCCCGGAAGAGCGACGTAAACGACCGTACCACCGCATAGTACATCAGATACAACCCAAACAGAGAGCCAGCCGGCCAGGGTTTTTTCCGCAAGCTCCACAGCAACACAAAGCCAATGAGGTTGAGCACTAATTCATAGAGCATCACCGGATGCAGCGGCACTGGCCCGAACTCTTGACCGGCAATACTGGTCGGGGGAAAGGTCACGCCCAGCCAGTCCGGGAAATGGCGCAACCATGCCGGTAGTTGGGGTGAGTGAAGCGGATAGCCATGGGCATCACCATTCATGAAATTGCCAAAACGACCAAAAGCGTGTCCTAAACTGATCGCCGGAGCCGCCATATCGCAGAGGGTCGCCAAGGGCATGCCATGCATGCGGGCAAATAACCACCCGCCAATGAGCCCGCCAATAAGCCCCCCGTGGATTGCCATCCCCCCTTCCCACACCGCGATAATCTTCAGCGGATGGGCACCATAATAGCCCCATTTGAAAAGGACGTAATACAGCCGCCCCCCGAGCAAGCCGCCCACAAACACATAAAACGCCAGATCGACCATGCGGTCAGGCGGCAGCCCACGGCGTTTCGCTTCAAGGCGGAGCAACCATATGCCTACCAGTAGTGCAGTGACATACATCAGGCCATAAAAACGCACGGCAAATGGACCAACACGGAACACAATAGGGTGCACAGTGCCCTCCAGCCTCTCTGGCGAGGCGTGCTCATCCTGCCAGCGCCTCCCCCGTGGGTACGCCACACTCCAAGGATGCTCTGCCCTCCAATACAGACTGGAGGTGCCTGACAATGGTGCTCACCGCCGTCTGCTCATCGCACGCCGACAGGTTGAACCAGTGCAAGCGTGGCATTTTACGAAACCACGTGAGCTGTCGCTTGGCGAGCTGGCATGTGGCCCTGTTGATGGCGGTCACCGTCTCGGGCCATCCCATCTCCCCCGCCACATAGGCCAGGAGTTCGCGGTAGCCGAGGCTATGCATCGCCGTACATGCGCGCGTGTACCCTGAGGCGACGAGCCCCTCGACCTCCGCCAACCAGCCAGCGGCGAGCATGGCATCGGTGCGCTCCGCAATGCGGGCGTAGAGGTCTGCACGCTCCCGCGTCAGTGCGACCCCCACGTAGGGGAGAATCGGTTCTTGGTCTTGGTGCCGTTGGCAATGGCGTGAGAATGGCTCACCCGTCAGGTACGTGACTTCCAGTGCCCGGATGAGGCGCACACGATCGTGCGGGTGATAGTAGGATGCCGCGATGGGATCAACTTGCTGGAGGCGCCGATGCAACGCCGCTGTGCCATGCTGGTCGGCATACCTGTGCAGCACGCGTCGTAAAGGCTCATAAGCTGCGGGAGCCGGCATAAGCCCGTAGAGCAAGGCCTGCAGGTAGAGACCGCTGCCAGCGACCAGCAGTGCCCGCTTCCCACGCTGCCGTAGCTCATCAAGCACCTGTCGCGCTGCAGTGGCAAACTGCGCCGCACTACTTTTTTGATGGGGGAGGAGGAGATCCAGCAAGTGGTGCGGCACCTGGGCCTGCTGGGCCAGGGAAGGCTTGGCAGTCCCGATATTCATATGCTTGTAGAGCTGCCGAGAATCAACATTCACGATCTCAGCGCCAAGCGCCTGAGCAATCGGCAGAGAAAGCGCCGTTTTGCCCACCGCAGTGGGTCCAACCAACACCACTAACGACTCTAGCATGGGAGGAACTGCCTTCGTGCATAGTGCGGAGAGGGACAACAACTCTCCCCTCCTCTACTGCTCATGCTACGCACTCCTGGATAAGCTACATTGCATAGTCATAAAAGGACTATAGGGCGTGATAGACGTGGGTTACTGACTGTCAACCATCTCGCGCAGCTCTTTCCCAGCCTTAAAGAATGGCACTCGTTTAGCCGGAATCTGCACCGTATCACCGGTCTTGGGATTACGCCCCTCGCGTGGATTTCGGTTGCGTATGCGAAAACTCCCAAAGCCACGCAACTCAACTTTATCCCCCTCGCTCAGGGCCTCGGTTATACAATTGAGCAAGATATTAACCACCGCCTCAGTCTGCTTCTTCGTGAGTTGAATCTTGTCAGCGACCTGCTCGACGAGCTCTGCCTTTGTCATGCATTTAGATCTCCTGCAGGAGGCATCCATTGCACAGCGCCCGAACATTGTGTAGAGACGGTAGCGTACTCCTACCCATGCGGGTTGTCAAGCATATCTCTGGATTGCTCGTGCCCCAGAGCCTCCCGGCTTCTCCCTACCTCAGGAGCAACCCGGTGGGCTCTGGACTCACCTCAGTCGACCGGTGAGATGAGTCCAACCACCATGCCTCAACACTATAGCCTTACAACACTACAGAGCCTGTCTCACCTCTGTGCATTGGGCCTACGGACACAGCCTCTCTGTGGTAGACCAGTGCCTTCCCCATGCACGACCCAGCATCTAAGGGGCCCTTAGGCGTCTTCGTCCTTCTCGGCAGCATCGGCTAAAGCTGAACGTAAAGTCGCCATACCCTCTGGTGCCGTATCCCCAATCGTCACCGTATCAGCCGCTTGACGGTTGACATCGCGCAGCTCCTGGCGTTCATTTTCCTCCATAAATGCCCGGACGCTGAGGCCAATCTTGCGCGTCTCGATATCAATCTTGATAATTTTTGCTTCCAGCTCCTGTCCAACACTGACGACATCTTCAGGATCAGCCACCTTCTCCCGGCTCAGTTCAGAGAGGTGAATGAGCCCTTCAACGCCATCCTCGAGTTCGGCAAAAGCCCCGAAGTTGGTCACTTTAACGACCTTCACACGCACGTCCTGCCCGACGTTGTATTTCGTCTGGACCTGCGTCCACGGATCGAGCTCCATTTGCTTCAATCCAAGGGATAACCGCTCATTGTCCTTATCGACATTCAGTACGACAGCGCGCACCCGCTGCCCTTTCTTGAGGATTTCCGAGGGGTGCTTGACGCGCTGAGTCCAGGACATATCCGAAATGTGGATGAGGCCATCAATGCCTTCTTCCAAAGCGATAAACGCCCCAAAGTCGGTCAGATTACGGACTTTGCCTTCGACTTCACCCCCGACGGGATAGCGTTCGTCCACCGTGGTCCACGGGTTCGGCTCGATCTGCTTCATCCCCAAGGAGATGCGCTTCTTATCTCGATCAACGCTCAGCACTACTGCCTCAATAATATCGCCAATATTGACAATCTTCGAAGGGTGACGCGTGCGTCGCGCCCAGGACATTTGCGACACGTGGACCAACCCTTCAATGCCCTCTTCCAGTTCCACAAAGGCACCGTAATCGGTGATGCTGACGACCTTGCCAGACACCCGTGACGTCTCGGGATACTTCTCGGCCACGTTCGTCCAGGGATCAGGGGTCATCTGTTTCAAACCGAGCGACACCCGCTCATGCTCCTGGTCGAACTTGAGGACCATCACTTTGACTTTGTCACCAATGGCGAACAGCTCAGAGGGATGGCTGACCCGCCCCCAGGACATGTCGGTAATGTGCAACAGGCCATCAATACCGCCCAGGTCAATAAACGCGCCATACTCGGTGATGTTCTTCACCACCCCCTCAATGATTTGCCCTTCGGCCAGCGAGGCAAGCGTCTTCTCCTTCGCACGCTGCCGCTCTTCTTCCAGGAGCACCCGGCGTGACAGGACAATATTGCCCCGGCGCTTGTTGAGTTTAATGATCCGCATGTGCAGCCGCTCGCCGATGAGCTTATCCAGGTTGCGTACCGGCCGGAGGTCAATTTGCGACCCAGGCAAGAAGGCCTTCAGCCCGATATCCACCGTCAAGCCACCTTTAATGCGCGCGACCACTACCCCTTCAACGACATCATTCCCGTCGTATTTCTTACTGATGTCGTCCCAGATTTTAATGCGATTCGCCTTCTCCTTAGAAAGGATAACCTGTCCTTCGCTATCCTCTTTCTCTTCCAGGAGCACGTCTATCTCTTCCCCAACCTGCAGATGTCGCCCCTGGTCGGGGAATTCCTCGAGATCAATCATCCCTTCCGATTTATAGCCGACGTCCACGAGCACCGAATCCCGGCTAATGTGTACGACGCGCCCGCGGACGATCTCCCCCTCTTGGATATGCTTCAGACTCTCTTCGTAGAGCTGCTCCAACTCTTCCCTACTGGTTACGTCCTCAATCACGATAGCCTCAGAAACCCCAGCGCCCTGCGCCGGCATCTGCCCTTCATATCCCGCGGCTCCTGATACCTCAGGTCCCAACGCCTCTTCCTGCACTATATTATCAGTCATGGAAACTCTCACCTCCTGTTTACGCCTCTAGAGAACGCATGCACGCACACGCCTCCCCTGCCTATCCCATATACATGCCTCCCACTTCATCCCCCCTCTCCTGGGAGCGCGTGTCGAATCTCTGATAGCATAATTTGGACAACATCGTCAACTGTCAAATCTGTTGTATCAATAGTACATGCTTCGGGGGCCTTCACCAAAGGGGCTACAGCGCGTGACCGATCCTGGATATCGCGCCGCGCTATCGCCTCCACAACCTGCCCGAGCGTTGCCGTATGCCCCGCCTGTTGCATCTCCTGAAAACGCCGCTGACCGCGCATCCGCAGTGAGGCCTCAAGAAAAAATTTTACAGTCGCATCTGGAAAGACGACCGTCCCGATATCACGCCCTTCGACGACCAAGTCTGCCTGACAACCTAGCTGCCGCAACTTTGCCGTGATCACCTGGCGTACCGCTGGCATGGTCGCCACCGCCGATGCTGCTTGCGCGACAGCCTCGCCCCGCAACTGGGAGGTCACACACTGGTCGGCGACCCACACCTCTGCTGTCCCGTCACAGAACGTCAAGGCAATCGGGGTCCGTTCCAGGCATGCCACAATGGCGCTCATATCGTCCAGCGGCACGGCCTGCTCACGCACGAGCCACCCTACGGCACGGTACATCGCACCGGAATCGACGTAACGGTACCCCAGGAAACGCGCCAGACATCGGGCAGCCGTGCTTTTCCCGGCCCCAGAAGGCCCATCAATAGTAATAATAACATGAGGACATCGCTTACCAGTCATGGTGTGCTATCGCTTTTCCCTCTGTCTCTGTCCGCACTGCATGCCCCCAACAGTCCCCCTTCCCACCACATCCTCTACAACCAGCGGTGCACAGACGATACTTACGCTGTCGTCGCAAGTTGCGCGTGCACATCGCGTGCGTACCGCGCATCACACGCAATCTGCGCCACTAACTCCTCTACGGAAGCAAACTTGCGCTCATCACGGATACGGCACAAGAACTCCACGCGCACCGTCGCGCCATACAGATTCGCCTCGACATCAAACAAGTGTGCCTCGACGCTGAGAGCCTGGTTGCCGAAGGTCGGATTATAACCAATGTTCGCTACCCCTGGGTAGAGGCGATTGTCCCACTCCACACGCACGGCATAGACTCCCTTATGAGGCACAATCGCATTGATCGGGCGCACGTTTGCCGTGGGGAACCCCAACTGCACGCCACGCCGAAACCCCTCCACAACTGGGCCTTCGATGGCATAATAGCGCCCCAGCAGACGCGCCGCCTGTTCGACCTGCCCCTGTTGCAGGAGACGACGAATATTCGAGCTGCTGACTACCGTATCATCCTGCATGATCGCCGGAATGACGGTGACCTGATAGCCAAAGTTGGCCGCCTGCTCTTGGAGAAAAGCCACAGTGCCGGCCCGATTATGCCCAAAACGAAAATCGTGCCCCACCACCACCTCGTGAATACCCAGACGCTGACACAGGACATCCCGCACAAAGTCAATGGGCTCCTGGCGTGCAAACTGTTCCGTAAACGGCACCCGTAAACCGACCGTAATCCCCAGCGCCGCAATCAAGCGCATTTTCTGCTCGTATGTCGTGAGCAGCAGCGGCGCCTTCTCAGGCGCCAGGACTTGTAACGGGTGGGGCTCGAAGGTAAATACCATGCTCGTCCCACCAATAGCCTGCGCCCGGGCCACGACGTGATGAAAGATCGCCTGATGACCGCGGTGCACACCGTCAAAGTTCCCGAGAGCGAGCACAGGCTTGAGATAGGCCAGTGTATCGAACGCTGCAAGACTCTCCACAATCTGCATAGATCATCCCGTGGTGTAGCGGCCTGGGGTATGGGGCTCGATCTTGGTCGGTGGGGTACTATACCAATGCCAGCTGCAAGCCGCAATAGAAAAGCAAGCTCTGGAGCGCTGCGTCGCCCCAGTATGACGGCATGACTCGTCTCACCCTCTTCTACACTGTGCCAGGCAAGGAGCCTCCTCTCGCTTACTCAGACGTCCCGGCCCCTGCTGCCCACTATTAAAAATACGCTTGACATTGTCCTGAACTCCAAGTACAAAACGCATCCTCAAGTGTATATGCAAACGTCCTGGCGTTCATCCCACCGTACGGCCATGCGGGAGTGATGGCGCCGTTCGACCCAAGGCGAGAGCTGGGGACCATGAAAGGGGGCTATGAGCACACGTAGCGGTCTAGGCACCTATGGGCTGTCCACTCGGTCAGCCACGCTCAAGTTTCTGCTCGTACTCATGGGGAGCTGTGTGCTCAGCCACGCTCTAGTGCCCACTGCGACAGTCCAGGCGCAACGGCGCGAAATGTCCCTCACTTTGCGTGAAGCCACGGCTTTTGCCCTCCAGGGCAATTTATCAATTCAAATTGCTGGCTTGAACCCTCCCATTCGCGACGCGCAGGTCACGGAGAGTCAAGGCATTTTTGATCTGATTACCCGGGGGTCGCTACGGGCTTCAGATAGCCGCGTCATGGACACGACTACAACATTCCTCGATCGCGTGGACAAGAGCCCCATCCCTGGTCAGGCTCCCCAAGGGCGCATCGGTCAGGATGACTCCCAGGAACATCGCCTGGCGCTGGGGCTTTCCCAGCTGGTCCCCGCTGGCGGCACGTACGATCTCGAACTATCGGAGACGCATCTCTCGACCACCCGTAGAACGACTGGGAGCGAACTCAAAGCGGCTCAGCAAGGCCGTACTCTCGCCTTCCCTTACCCGTTCCGGCCACGCAATGACTATTATACGAGTGAAGCCATCATTCGCGGCACGCAACCCCTGCTCAGAAATTTTGGCTCTGAGGTCACCAAGACGCAGATCCTCATTGCGCAGAACAACCTCACGATTTCCAAGGAAGATTTCCGCCGCCAGGTTATCGCTATCACCTCACAGGTCCAGCAAGCCTACTGGGATCTGGTCTTCCGTCGGCAGGATCTGGAGGTACAGAAACAGGAACTGGTGCTGGGCCAACAGCTCCTTGATCAGATTCGTAAGCAAGTCACGGTTGGGACTCTCGCGCCTCTCGATGTCCTCCAGGCTGAAACCACCAATTCCCGCACGCAGGAGCGTATCCTCGTGGCGGAAAATGCTGTGCGGGCTGCTGAGGACCGCCTCAAGCGCGTGATGAATTTTAGTCTTATCGGGGAGCTGGCCGATGTGGTGATCCTGCCCGTGGACACGCCAACCTATACGGATGTCACGCTTGACCAGGAGGAGCAGCTCCGGCAAGCTTTGAGCCAGCGTCCTGATCTCATCCAGGCGAAGCTCACCCTCGAGAATCAGCATATCACCCTCGTCTTTAACCAGAACCAGGCCTTGCCGACGTTGGACCTGGACGCGACTCTGCGGATCAATGGAATCGACAATCGCTTTGGTGGCAGCTTCGACGAGATTGACCCCACCAAACGCTATCGTTGGGATGTCGGTGTGACCTTCCGCTATCCGCTCCAGAACCGCCAGGCGAAGAGCCGTGTGCAGCAAGCACAACTGGCCATACGCCAGCAGATGATCCGCATCAAAGATGTCGAGGAAAGCATCATGGCCGAAGTGCGCAACGCGGTCCGTGATGTGCTGACGAACTCCCAACGTGTGCAGTCCTCACGGGTTTCGAGTCGGTTGGCACAAAAACAGCTCGAGGCCGAAGAGAAAAAACTGCAGGTTGGGTTGGCGACCGTCTTCACGACCTTGCAGTTCCAAGACGTCCTGGCCGTGCAACGCTCCAATGAAATCAACGCCATTACCGAGTTTCTGAAAGCCCTGGTGCGTCTCGAGGAGTCCAAGAGCACGCTGCTCCAATCTTACAGTATCATCCTTGAGCCAGATGGCGCCCGCTTGCAGCAGTGAGGGGGCGACGAGGAGAGGGGGCGAGGGAAAAATCTACTCTCCCACTCTCCCACTCTTTTTCAAACGCCAGCGTTGCCAGAGGCGTCGGGGACCATCCCAGAGCCAAGCCACCTCGAGTTGGGGAGCACCCCGAGCCGTCCGGCGCAAGAGCAGTACGGTGATGCTGCCCATACAGACGTTGGGGAACCAAGCGGCCAGGAAGGCAGGAAAGAAGCGGATGGCGTCTGCCAGCGCATCGCTGGCTGTCAAAAAGAAGTAGTACACGAAGATCGCCCCGAGACCCAGGACGTACCCGGCGGAGCGCCCAGCCTTCGGCTGCACGACGCCCAGAGCAGGACCAAGGCCAGCAAAGATGATGCAGGCAAACGGGAGGGCAAATAACTTATGCCAGAACAGTACGAGATCACGAGGGTTTCTCCCGAGCTCCCGCCGATGCTCAATCTCAGCGCGGAACTGGGAGGGAAACAGTTCGCGTGGGCGTACTTCATCACGGGCCTGACGCGCCAGCTGTGAGTCGAGATCGAGCATGACATCATAGTGGCCAAACTGTAAGATATGATAGTGCTTGTACGGTGGCGCATAGCGATGGATGGTCCCCTGTTCGAGACGGAGGATCACACGCATAGCTTCAGGTTGTGTCAACAGATCACCAGCCTGCGCCGTAATGACTTGAGATACCCCTGAGCGTGTATCAGCGATAAAGATGCCCTCGAGCCGTTGCAATTCTGGCACCGTCCGCTCCACATACAGCACCAGCCCTTTAAACGTATCGTTGAACTCGTGCGCGCGGAGATGATAGTAGGCGCGACTGCGGGCTACTTCAAAGAAGAGACGTTGCAACCCCTGAAACCCCCAGGGCGACACGTACATCAAGACAAAACTGGCCAAACCATACACCACCACAGCCGCCGCGAACAGCGGCACGAGCATGCGATACATACTGCCCCCAGCGGCTTTGAGCACCACATACTCACTGTCCATCGAGAGCCGGTTAAACGTCAGCGTACAGCCGATAAGGAAGGC
>WNEY01000908.1_pt1 | contig 19747 bp, 19 predicted proteins | sample 5400531 | NCBI WGS metagenome assembly WNEY01 (sample SAMN13153338, study PRJNA577476) | soil metagenome | isolation source: 200 cm saprolite under Douglas fir tree site 1 | place: USA:California | collected 2015-04-18
GTGGTCGGTCCTGCCGAGCGGCTGCTGGCCCCGCCGGCCAGGGATGACCTCGCCCGCGCTGTCGCAGAGTCCGCCCGCTCGGTGTCCAGGGACCTTGGCGCCGGGCGCAGCGGCACGGTACTGTCCGCGCTCAGCTGAGCTCATCGGGCCTGCACCAGCTTCCACACCTCTTCGACAGTCGGGGCGCGCAGCGCCTCGGCGGCCAGCACCGCGCACGCCCGGTAGTCGAGTCCGGCCAGCAGCGTCCTGACTTGCGGCACGTGCGCGGCCGGGACGCTGAGCGTGTCCAGGCCGAGGCCGACGAGCAGCGGCAGCACCAGCGGATCGGCGGCCGAGTCGCCGCAGACCGAGACTCCGATGCCAGCTTGCCGCCCGGCATCAGCGACATGCGCGATCAGGGCCAGCACCCGCGGATGCGCGGCGAGGGCCGGCGTCGCCGCCGGATCCCGCCGGTCCAGGCCGAGCACCTGACCGGTCAGGTCATTGGTGCCGATCGAGAAGAAGTCGACTTCGGGCGCGAAGGCCTCGGCGGTCGCGGCGGTGCACTGCAACTCCACCATGATCCCCAGCCGCGGCAGATCGGCTCCGCGGCCGGCCGCGGTCCGCGCGAGGACATCCCGGACCTGCGTCACCTCACCGAGCGAGCTGACCATGGGAATGAGGATCGAGAGCGCGACGTCGCGGCCGGCCTCAAGCACGGCGCCGAGCTGATCGGGCAGCGCGGTGCGGTGCGCGAGCAGCGCGGCCAGGCCGGGCGCCGCGCCGAGGGCGCCGGGCCCGAAGGCAGTGACGTCGGCAGGTCGCGCAGCGCCGGACGTGGCCGCCGCGGCGCCGGTCAGCCGGGCGGCGAGGAACGGCGGGATCTTGTCCCCGGAGAAATCGAGCAGCCGGACCGTGGCGGGCTTTCCTGCGAGCAGGCTAAGTATCGGTGCCAGCTGCGCCAGGTGCTCAGACTTCGTCGGCCAGGCCAGCGCCCCGGTGTAGGGGATCTCGGTGCGGAGCAGGCCCACCCCAGCTGCTCCGGTGGCAATCCCGCGCCGGGTCTCGGCGGCGGAGGCGACGTTGCACAGCACGGCTATCTTCCGTCCGTCCGCCGTGCTGGCCGGGCCGCCTGCCCGAGTCGGCCGCTGGCCTGCGCCGTTCCCGCGTCCCGCGGCGGCAAGCTCCGCCGCATCCGGGCCGACGATCAGCTCCCCGGCGTCGGCATCGACGATGGCCTGCTCGCCGCGGGGCGCGGCGAGTACCGCCGCGTCCACGGCAGTCATCATCGGCACGCCAAGGCCGCGCGCGATGATCGCCGCGTGCGAGCTGGCGCCGCCCGCCAGCGAGACCGCGCCGGCTAGTCCCGCGTCGGCGAGCTCGATCAGGTCGGCCGGGCTTATCTCGCGGCGGACCAGGATGAAGTCGCCCGCTGGCCGGGCGGCTGCGGCGGCGCTGCCGAGCTGGTCGAGGACCGCGTGCCCGACCTGGCGGACGTCGCCGGATCGTTCGGCAAGCTCGGGCGTGGCCAGTGCCTCGAGAATCGCAGCCTGAGCCTCCGATGCCTGGTGCACCGCCGTGGCCGCCGCCGCGCCTTCGCGCACTGCCGCCACGGCGGGCTCGACGAGGGCAGGGTCCGCGGCGATCAGCGCCGCAACATCGATGATGGCCGCCTCCTCGCCGCGCCCGGCACGGCGCAGCCGCTCAGCGAGCGCGGAGCGCTGCGCGGCGACGGCGGCGAACGCATCCCTTACCTCGTCAGCGGTAGCGGTAGCCGGGCCGGCCACGTCGGCGATGTGCAGCCTGCCCGTCGCGATGCCCGCGGAGACGGGCAGCCCTCTGAAGCGGGCGATTGGGCTCATCTGGCCTGCCGCAGCGCGACATCGCGGAGCGCTCGCAGGATCAAGGCGGTCGACGCTGCGCCCGGGTCCTCATGACCGACGCTGCGCGGCCCGAGGTAGCTCGCCCGGCCCTTGAGCGCCTGCATCGAGATCGTCGCCTGGGCCCCCGCCTCGGCTGCGGCCGCGAGCGCGGAGAGGGCATCGGCCGGTGACGCCCCCTCCGCCAGTGCCACGGCGAGCGCGCTGGTGGCCGGCGCGAGCGCGTCCACCATGGTCTTCTCGCCCTCCCGTGCCGCGCCGAGCTTCTGCACGCCGGCCAGGGCCGCGTCGAGCGCGCCGGCCAGCGCGCCTGCGTCCACGTCAAGCGCATCGCCCAGCGCCTTGCCTGCCTGCCGCAGCGCCATGCCGTACAACGGGCCCGATGCCCCGCCCACCTTGGAGATCAGCGTTGATCCGGCCAGCCTCAGCACTGAGCCGGGGGTAGGGGTGGCAGCCTGGTCCAGCGCCGCGGTGACGGCGTCGAATCCGCGAGCCAGGTTGATGCCGTGGTCGGCATCCCCGATCGCGGCGTCGAGCTGGGTCAGGTGATCGCGCTGCGATTCGACGACGGCTGCGGACTCCGCGATCCAGGCGCGGAAGAATGCGGCGTCCATGAGCGCTCCTTTGCGATGCGAGACAGTTAGCAACGGAACTACCGTTCTACCGTCCCCAGCGCAGCGCTGGCGTCTGCACCGGCGCGTCCCACAGGTCGGTCAGCGAATCGGTGAGACTGCACACCGTCACGGAGAATCCCTGCATTTCCAGGCTCGTGATGTAGTTCCCCACCAGGTTCCTGGTGATCCGGGCGCCCCGGCCTGCCAGGTATTTGTGCACCTCGTTGTAGACGAGGTACAGCTCGATCAGCGGAGTCCCGCCCATGCCGTTGACCATGACAAGCAGGTCACCGGTTAGCGGCATGTCGGCGTCAATCGCGTCCAGCGCCGCGGCCGTGATGTCCGCGGCGGTCGCGAGCGGGGCGCGGGTGCGGCCGGGCTCGCCGTGTATCCCGATGCCGAGCTCGATCTCGCGTTCGCCAAGCTCGAAGGTGGGCTTCCCGGCGGCGGGGACGGTACACGAGGTCAGCGCGATGCCGAAGGACCGGCTGCGGTCGTTGACTTCGCGCGCCGTGGCCGCCACCTCGCCCAGCGGGGCGGCACGTTCCGCCAGCGCCCCGGCGATCTTCTCCACGAAGACGGTGGCCCCGGTGCCGCGGCGGCCCGCGGTGTAGAGCGAGTCCTGGACCGCGACATCGTCGTTCACCACGACGGGCACCACCTCGATGCCCTCGTCTTCCGCGAGTTCGGCTGCCATCTGGAAGTTGAGCACGTCACCGGTGTAGTTCTTCACGACATGCAGCACGCCCGCGCCGCCGTTGACCGCCTTGGTGGCAGCGAGCATCTGATCGGGGACTGGTGAGGTGAACACCTCGCCCGGGCAGGCGGCATCGAGCATCCCGTAGCCGACGAAGCCGCCGTGCAGCGGCTCATGCCCAGCTCCGCCGCCCGACACCAGGCCGACCTTGCCGGCAGTCGCCCCGCCCGACCTCGTTATCACCTTGTTCTCGATATCCACGGCAAGCGAGGGATGTGCGGCGGCGACGCCGGCCAGCGCGTCGGCCACCACGGTGTCAGGGCTGTTGATGAGCTTCTTCATGACGTGCCTTCCCTGATCTTCTCGGTGCTGGGGCTCGGGTCCGTCGGCGCGAGGCTCGTCATGGCGGCCGCCGAGCGGGTGCGCGACAGGCCGACGTAAGCGAGTCCGCCGAGCACTCCGCCCGCGAGCTCGCCGATGAGGTAGGCGGGTGCCTGCGACCATGACACAGCGCCGCCGAATCCGCCCTGCCAGATCATCGCGCCCAGGTAACGGGCCGGATTGATGGCCGCACCGGTGGTCGGCCCAAGGATGATGATGATCGCGAAGACCGCCGACCCGATGGCCATCGGCGCCCAGCCGGGGACCGCGCGGTGATCGATGACGCCGAAGATGACGAAGACCAGGATGGCCGTGCCGATCCCCTCGCACAGCGCCGCGCGGCCGAAGCCCATCGTCGCCGAGTTGTACGCGGTGACGCCTCCGCCCGCCGCGACGGCCGCGGTCTTGCCCAGCGTGACGAAGTAGCCCAGCGCGCCGATCACCGCGCCGGCCACCTGGGCGATCATGTAGCCGGGGACATCCCGCCAGGGGAACTTTCCTGAGACCGCCAGCGAGAGCGTGACTGCCGGGTTGATGTGGCCACCGGAGACGTGGCCGATCGCGTAGACGACGCCGACGATGACGAACATGAAGGCGAACGAGATCATGCCGAGCTGGGCCATCGAGAACGGCACCTTGGTGCCAGCCGCGATAACGCCGGTCGCGGCTGCCGAGCCGGCGCCGACGTAGACCAGGCAGGCGGTTCCGATCGCCTCCGCAAGGAGCTTCTGCGGGGTCGTTGGTGCTGCTGCCATGCGGTTCGCCCGTCGGCTGTCTCGCTGAGGCAGGCGGCGGGCTCCTCACCTCCTCTGCGAAACGTGCTAGGTCGTAAATACTGTTCGACATCGTGGAACAGTATTTGAGATGAACATAGGTCGGCGATGTGCGGGACATCAAGAGGGCAATTTCGGCGGCCGTGCCTGGAGAGTCCCGCGGACATTGCCAGCAGGCCGCTGGTCTCCGGCCGGCCGCAGCCCGGCCGGCCGCAGCCCGCCCGGCCAGGTTGGCCGGCCGCCACGATCGGCGGCCGCCGGCTCAGCGGCGGGTGAACTCCGTAAATGCCGTGGCTATCAGGCTGGCGCAGGCATCCAGCGGCAGGGCCGTGCTGTCGATCTGCAGCCGGTACAGGCCAGGGTCGTCGATGTCGAGGGCGTAGAGCCGGCGGACGTACTGAGCGCGGGCGCGGTCCACCTCGCCCGCGCGCTGCGTGGCCGTTGACTGATCGACGTCCTCGATCCGGGCGGCCTGCGCGATCCGGGCATCCGGCGGCCCGAACAGGCGCACGCACAGCACGTCGGGCCGCTGGTGAAACGCGGCGGCGCCGGCCCGGCCGAGTATCACGGCGCCGTCCCGCAGCGCTGCCGTCATGATCGCCTCGGCCTGCTCGCGGAACAGCGCCGCGTCATCCGGCGGCGGCAGCGCTTCCGGCGGAGCCGCATCGGTGCCCGCGCAGAGCACGCCGCCGGCCAGTGGCGCGAGCACGGCAAGGAACCGGTCGACCAGCGGCCGGCGCACCGCAGCGCCCTCGGCTTCCTGGACGGACACATGCAGCTGTGCGGCGACGCGCGAGCTGATCGCCCGGTCGAGCAGCGGCAGGCCGAGCCGCCTGGCGACTTCGGGGGCGATGATGCTGCCGCCGGCTCCGTAGCCTGCCGAGATGGTCACGCCGGGCATCAGTGCGTCCCCCCGGGAGCAACCTGGGCGGCATCTGGGCCGGCCCCGGCCGCTTCGGGGCCGGCCCCGGCCCCAGCCGCTTCGGGGCCGGCCGCCGGGGCAGTGATGTTGCTGCCCCGGAGCCGGACCTGCCGGATGAACAGGGCGGCGATCACGCTGAGCACCGACACCGGGATGGCGACCAGGAACAGCCGGTCGATGGCGTGCGAATAGGCCTGGATGATGCCCTCGTGGATGGCGGGATGAGTGACCTTGAGCGCGCGCAGCGCGTCCGGGCTCTGCACCAGCTCGGCTACCTTGTTGCCGCCGCCGGCCAGCGCGGCAGGCGGCAGGAAGCGCGGCAGCTCATGCGCGATCTGCGCGGTCAGCACGGCGCCGAGCGCTGATGCCCCGATCGCGCCGCCCATCGAGCGGAAGAACGTCACCGATGAGGTCGCGACGCCCATCTGCCGCATCGGCACCGCGTTCTGCACGACCAGGGTCAGTACCTGGATGAACAGGCCGAGACCGGCACCGAAGACCAGGATGTCCAGGCTCACGATGATCAGCGAGGTGTGCGCGCCGAGCCGGGATAGCAACGCCAGGCCGACGGTCACCAGCACCGTGCCGGCCAGCGGGAACCAGCGGTACCGGCCGGTGCGGGAGATGTACCGTCCCGAGCCGATGCTCATTACCAGCAGGCCGACCAGCAGGGGCAGCAGCAACAGGCCCGACTCGGTGGCCGAGACGCCGTGCACGAGCTGCAGGTACTGCGGCAGGAAGGCGAGCGCGCCGAACATGGCGACGCCGCTGACGAAGGAGACGATGTTGGCGACGGTGAAGATCTGCATCCGGAACAGCTCAAGCGGCAGGATCGGCTCGGGCGCCAGCTTCTCCCTGACCGCGAACCCGGCCAGGATCAGCGCGCCCAGCGTGAACAGGCCGATGATCTGCCAGGATGCCCACGGGAAATCCCGGCCGCCGGACTGGGTGCCGAGCAGGATGCAGGACACCCCGGCGACCAGCAGCAGCGCGCCCCACCAGTCGATCAGCACCTGGCGCCTGCGCACCGGCAGCTTCAGCACCCGGTTGGTGACGATCAAGGCGGCGAGCCCTATCGGCAGGTTGATGTAGAAGATGTAACGCCAGCTGAGGCTGTCCACGGCGAACCCGCCGGCCAGCGGCCCGACGACGCTGGCCACGCCGAAGACGCCGCCGAAGTAGCCCTGGTAGCGGCCGCGCTGGCGGGGCGGGATCACGTCGCCGATGATCGCGAACACGAGCGAGATCAGGCCGCCGCCGCCGATTCCCTGCAGCCCGCGGAAGGCGATCAGCTCGTACATGTTCCTCGAGGCGCCGCACAGCGCGCTGGCCACCAGGAACACCACGATCGCGAGCTGGAACACGCGCTTGCGGCCGTACAGGTCGCCCGCCTTGCCCCACAGCGGCGTCGAGGCGGTGCTGGCCAGCAGGTACGCGGTGATCACCCAGGACAGCAGGTCGCTGCGGTGGAAGTCGCCGACGATGGTCGGCAGGGCCGTCGACACGATCGTCTGGTCGAGCGCGGCCAGGAACATTCCCAGCATCAGCCCGGACATGATCACCAGGATCTGCCGGTGGGTGAAACCGGCTTCCCCTGGCGGGCTGGCGGCGGTCGTGGCCGGAGCGCTCATTCGTCGAGCATTGCCGCCCGGCGGGCCGCATGCAAGCTGCGCTACCACTCCCAGTAGTAGCCGACGACGGTGTGCTCGATGGCTTCCAGGTACCGGTGCGCCGAGAGTTCCTCATCCAGGGTGACTTCCTCGCGCTCGACGATTGCCTCGTCGGGCGCCCGGTAGTCTGCCCACTCGGCCCACCACAGCCGCCGGGGCAGCCGGTCTGGGTGGAATTCCAGCCGCATCTCGAGGTGCTCGACCCGCCGGTGCGCGCCGCGCCGGAACTCGGCGGCGGGCGGCTGCGAGTAATGGAAGATGGTCCAGCATTCGACATAGGCCTGCTCGCCGTACCGCAGCGGGTGGTGGAACGTGATGTCCACAGCCCACAGTTGCTCGCTGAACTGGTACAGCCTGCCGACCTTGCCGCCGCGGATGACCCTGACGTCGGCGTCTGGGGTGTCGATCCGGTACTGGTAGCTGGTCATGCCGTCCGCCAGCGCCCGGACGGTCTGCTGGGTGTGATGCCGGGCGGGCATCCCGTCCCGGCCGAGGAAGTGATGCTCGAACAGCAGGGTGGTCTCATGTCCCGAGGCCGGCGGCCTGGCCGGCGGCGGCAGCGTGCCGACGATGACGGTCGGGCGAAGATCGCCCCGGTAGAGCTCATGGATGCGCTGAGCGTCATGCGGAGACAGCCGGAACGCCGCCTCGAACCAGCGCAGCGTTTCCAGGCTCAGCCCGCGGCCGCTTAACGCCCGGCTCACCCGGTCCTTGAGCGCCCTGGCGAGCCCGGTGTCGGTGTCGTCATGCGCGCCGGTCTCGTACAGGTGCTCCGCGATGACCTTGGCGACGGCGTCCTGCCGGATCTCGTCCGGCCGGACGCCCCGGGCATGTTGTTCCCATTCCGCCCGGTACGGCCCGGGGCGGAGCATGAGCTGCCGGAGATGCAAGCCAGCAGCGCGCTGGCCACGTGCGTGTCGTTCGCTCTGGGGCATTGAATGTCTTCTGCGTTATGCGACAGCCATGCGACAGGTGATCTGTAACCTGACGCCGGAGGCAAGGGACAATCCTCGCGACTGCGTCCGCTGGGGAGAAAGCTCTCACAGTAGCGCGTGTCCGCAGGAATGCCGAGGGCGGCCTGAAGAAGGCTGCCGAAGGCACCAGCCAACCAGAACGCCGGCAAGCATGGCCCAGGTCGTAACAGGCCCGGGGGGAACGAATGACGAAGGGGCGCAGCCACCAGGCTCCGCCCCTTCGTCAGTTTCATCGGCAGGTTCCTAGCCGATGAAACACGCGCTCGGCAACGGCGACTCGATCCGCCGGGGATCGCGGCCGGACGCGCCCGCCTCGATGGCCGAGATCGGCTGGCCGGCTGCCGGGCAGGCTGGCCGGCCGCCTGGCCTGGCTGCGCAGGACCGGGCGGATGTTATCGTCGCAGACATCGCAAGTTCCGATCGATGGTCGATGACGCGCCGTTCCCTGGGGCGGTGGGTGAGTGGCGAAGGGCCAGCTTGTTATCTGGTCAGCCCGGCAGCGCGACTGGCTGAGCTGTCCTCCCGATGAGATCACCTGGCTAGACCGGAAGCTGCTGAGCGCCGGCCAGGATCCGACCCTGCACCGGTCGCCGCGCTGTGCCGGTCTCCGGTACGTGCATTACCGGTGGGAGCTGTTCAGCAGGGATACCACGCACAAGGTGTACCTGGCGCCGTTCGCCGCCGAGTCTGCCGCCGATTACCGGGCCGTGCAGGCGACGGCCCGGCATGTGCTGCCGATGGCCCCGGCCGCGTACGAGACCCTGCCAGTACGTCTTGAGGACGGATCGTGGCTGGTCAGCGTGGGGAAATGGGTCCTGCCGCTGAACATCGATGTGCCGGCGGACCGCAGCGACAACCCCACCGTCCCGCACAGCACCGACCAGCCGCGCACCCAGCAGGAGCGCCACCTGGATTACCGCCCGGCAGCGCCAGGAGACGGGACGCCGCCCTTGCCGGACGCGGCCGGCAAGGTGCGGGCCTATTTTGACCGGAATGACACTGCCTGCATGGCGATGGCCTTCTACTACCAGCAGTTCATTCTCGGTGCGGTGGCCCCGCAGGAAGCGCCGATGGTCGAGGTGGCCATCGCCCTGGACCTGAATGGCGAGGGCACGGTTTCCGACTACAAGAAGGAACTCCAGCGGCGGATCTGGAATGAGCAGCGCCACCAGCGCGACCTTGCCGAGTTCCTGCTTGCCAACGGGCTGATCAGGCACGCGGACCTGGCGCGGGCCAACCGGGCCGCGGTCGCCAACGAGCTCAGCGGGAAAAGCGAGATGGCGCGTGAACGGCTCCGCTACCGGCCGAAGAAGAAATAGGCATTCGCCGTCCGCAGGAGTATCCCTGCGCGGATGTCATCGGTCATTGGGCGCTGCCGCCGCGCCGCGTTGGTGAATGCGGTGATGGCGTGCCTGGCTCCGCCGCGGCCATCGGCTTGCCCTGCCGGTACATCTGCGGCGGCTTGTTCCCGGCTGACTGCCCGCCGTCGATCGGGAGCACGGTCCCGGTGACGAACGACGACTGCGCCGAGCACAGCCACAGCACCGCGCTGGCCACCTCGGCCGCGGTGCCGGTCCGCCGCATCGGCGTGGAAAGCCCGGCCAGCCGCTGTGCCTCCGGGCCCGCGGCCGCCAGGTGATGCGTCAGGATCGGGCCTGGCGCCACGACGTTGACCCGGATGCCCTGGTCGGCATAGTCCAGCGCGGCGACCTTGGTCAGGCCGATGATCCCGGCCTTGCCCGCGACATACGCCGCGAGGTTCGCGGTGGCGTTCAGGCCGGCCATAGAGGCCATGTTCACGATCGCGCCGCCGCCGCTCGCCAGCATCGCCGGGATCTGGAACTTCATCCCGAGGAACGTGCCGCGGATGTTGGTAGCGATGCCCCGGTCGAACTCGCCGACGTCGATGTCGGCGAGCGGCGCGGGCAGCGGCCCGTCGGTGGCGTTGTTGAACGCCGCGTCCAGCCGCCCGTACGTCGAGACGGCGGCATCTACCAGTCCCCGCATCGACTCGGCGTCCGCGACATCGGTGCGCACGGCGGTCGCCCGCCCTCCGGCGGCCTCGATGCGCCTCGCGACGGATTCGAGCGCGGCGATGTCGCGGGCGCCCAGCACGACGGCCGCGCCGGCCGCGGCGAACGCCTCGGCCGTGGCCGCGCCGATCCCCTTGCTGGCACCGGCCACCATGGCCACCCGGCCCCGCATCGGCAGGTAGTTCATGGCATCTCCTCTCGTTCCGACCTCGACGACGTTAGGCGGCAAAGCATAAGATGTCAAACGATTAGATGTCTATCGAATCTATGCTAGCCTGCACGTCATGTCCCGCCCCGTCCGCCCGCCCATCGGCCTGCACCTGGCCCAGGTCGCGAAGGTCGCCAGCCGGGCGTTCGACGATGCCCTGGCGCAGGCTGGCGGGTCGCTGCCGACCTGGCTCGTGCTGATCTCGATCAAGAGCCGGCAAGCGGCCAGCCAGCGCGAGATCGCCGGCGCGGCCGGCATCCAGGGCGCCACGCTCACCCACCACCTGAACGCGCTGGAGTCGGCCGGTCTCGTCACCCGCCGGCGGGATCCGGCGAATCGCCGCGTGCACGTCGTCGAGCTCACCCCGGCGGGCGACGCGCTCTTCCTCCGGCTGCGGGCCGCCGCGACGGCGTTCGACGAGAAGCTGCGGGCCGGCCTGTCCGACTGCGAGATCAGCCAGGTCGAAGAGACGCTGAGCCGGCTGCGCGACAACGTCACCTGACCGGCAGCGCGCCGAAGCAAATCGCACGACCTGTGCATGTATCTAACTGCCCGGTCTGGCCTCTGCATAGGTATCCAACCCGGATCCACAGGGCCGGCGGGCAATGCGCCCGGCCGCCCGCCGGCCGTAATCCGGGGAGCGGGGGAGCGGCGGCGCGGGGGAGCGGCGGCCTCGGGAGGGCGGCGGCCCGGGAGGGAGAGGCCCGGGCCACCGCGGTCGCCGCTGCCGTCGGGCACCGGCACGCCGCAGGCGGCAGCGCGGGAGAAATTCAGCTTTTACGCAGCCTGCGCCGGCCGGCCCCGCCCCTCAGGCGCGTCGGCCGGGGCGGCGGGTAACAAGCGGATCGCCCCTTCTTCATGCGACGGCACGGGACTCCCGCGCGGGGCGGCAGGCGGGCCCGGCCGCATTGCCGGCCGGCTGCGCTGTGACGTCGCGGCCAGGCTGGCGCCCAGCACGCCGCAGCAGACCAGCAGCGCCCCGGCAAGCTGCAGGACGCTGGGCCGTTCACCGAGCACGGCGGCGGCCAGCACCAGCGCGGCGGCCGGCTGCAGCAGCAGCAGCAGCGAGGACACCGCGGCCGGCAGCCTCGGCAGCGACGACGTGATCAGCAGCCAGCCGATCGTCTGGCTGGTCAGTGACAGCAGCAGCAGCCACCAGAAGGACGGCCAGCCGATCGCCAGCTGCAGTCCGCCGAAGACCAGGCCGAGTAGCAGCGAGCCGGCCGCGGCGCCGACCGTGGCCTCCGCCAGCGGGCCGGCCACATGGGCGGTGCCGCCCGACGTCCGGCGCAAGATGAGCAGGAATCCCGCGTAGGCGACCGAGGTGCCTATCCCGTAGCCGATCCCCGCGAGCGGGTGCCCGCCGCCCGCGGCGCCGTCGGCCAGGCCGGAGACTCCCGCGACGCCCGCCATCACGACGGGCAGCGCGATCAGGAAGCCGCGGTGCGGGCGCTCGCGGAACAGCAGCCAGGCGGCCAGCGCGACGAACAGCACCTGCAGGTTCCCGAGCACGGTGGCGATCCCCGCGCCGACCTCGGCGATCGTGTGATTCCACAGCACCAGGTCGACGGCAAGGAAGGCGCCGGCCAGCAGTGCCCCGAGGCGTGCCGCAAGCCGCCTGCGGCCGTGCCGCCGCTGCTCCGCCGCGGCCAGCGTCACCAGCACGGGCAGCGCGAGGAAGCACCGGTAGAACGCCGTGGTGGCGGTACCGGCATCGGCCAGCTTGATCAGGACCGCGGAGGCGGAGATGCAGGCCGCGCCCAGGCCAGCCAGCAGCACCGGCCGGCGTCCGTCGGCTGCCTGGCCCGTGCCCGGGTCGTTACCGGTAATGACCGTCCTGGAGTACGGTACTGACATGCCGTCAACCCTACGAGAGCGGCCTGACAGGAGTCAAAGCGCTTTTGATGCTGACCAGCTGGAGGCGCTGACCGCCTGCGTCGAGCTGATCAACACCGGCCGGTCGGGCGCTGGCGAGGAACTGGGCCTGCCGGGCGTGCAGTCGTTCGGCCGCCGGTACGCGTTCCACGGGCGTGCCGCCGCCGCACCGGACGTGCCGCGGCTGCGCGCGCATCGCGGCAGGCTGGACGCCATCGCCGCCGCCTGCGAGGCGGGCAGCCAGGCGGCCGCCATCGAGATGGTGAACGCCCTGCTCGCGGAGACCGGGGCGATCCCGCAGATCGTTGCGCACGATGGCCGCGGCCCGCACATTCACGTGTCCCGGCCCGCCGCCCCGATGGCCGACCGGATAGCCGCGCACCTGGCCATGGGCCTCGCCGTGCTCATGGTGGCCGGCCAGGGCGACCGGCTGCGCAGCTGCGCGTCGCCGACCTGCCGGGACGTCTTCATCGACCTGTCCCGCAACCGGTCCCGCCGCTACTGCGACAGCCGCACCTGCGGTAACCGGCTGCACGTCGCCGCCTACCGCGCCCGCCGGGCAGCAGCCGGCTGAGCAGGGCGTCAGCCTGTGGTGGTATGCCGGTCCGACAGCCACCGACCCGAGTCAGCCGGGACGTAGGTACTGGAAATGAACGCGAAGACGAGCTTGGAAGGGTGCGACTGGGCGCCGATCAGCCCGCTCCTTCAGCTGCCGGAATGCGACGGCCGCGGCGCGCGTGCGCCTGCGCGCTTCGCTCAGCGCCCGGCCGAGGTCTCCGACAGGTCGGCGACGTAGCGCTTGCCGTGGCGCCAGGCGGCCTTCTGCTCAGGCCGCCCGTAGTCGGCCAGGTAGGCCTCGACCCTGCGCCGGACGTGATCCCAGACGAGGACCGGCTCGTAGTCTCCGTCGCTGCCCGGCGCGAACGGGGCGAGCGGCTCGACGACTGTCTGCAGGCTCGGGTAGCAGAACACGGCGGTCGACCGCCGGGTCATGGTGCCGCCGGCCACCACGCGGTGCCGCCCAGCCCGCAGCCGCCCGCCGGTCCAGCGGGTCAGCAGCTCGCCGGAGAACACCTGCAGGGCGCCGGGCACGACCGGCACCGGGAGCCAGCTGCCATCGGCGGGCTGTACCTGGAGTCCCTGGTAATCGCCTTCCTGGCTGAGGATGGTCACCGCGGAGTCGTCCGCGTGCTCAAGCAGGAGCAGCTTGTCCTCGTCGCTGCCGGTGTCAGGGTAGCTCCAGGCGGGGTAGTCGTTGGTGGTCAGCCGCACGTGCGGGAGCGCGCCGAGCGCGAACGTGCCGCCAGCGATGCCCAGCGCCCTCGCGTACAGCCCGAGCACGCGCCCGGCGAGTTGCCGTGCGGCGTCCAGGTAGCGGAACGTGACGCCGCGCAGCTCCTGGTCGTCCGGCAGCCACACGTTCGGGTGCTGGTAGAGGCTGGCGTACTCGGCGGGCACTCCGGCTGCCCGCGCGTCGGCCGGCGTGTCGAACTGAGCCACGTTGTACCGCTCGAGCTCAAGCCGGCCGAAGTCGTCCGGCCACTGCCGCCAGCCGCGGTACGGGTGGCCGCCGGGGCTCGCCAGCCTGGCCTTGTCCGCCCTGGGCAGGCTGAGCACGCGGCCGATCCGGCTGCTGTAGTCCGCCAGCAGGTCGTCCGGCACCCCGTGGTTGATCACCTGGATGACGCCGATCCGCTCGGCCGCGCCGCGGACAGCGCCGAGCAGCCCGTCCGGGGCGTTATCGCCGAGCGCAGCCTCCAGGTCCACGACCGGAATCTGATCTGCCATCTGCCTGAACCGCCTTTCGCACCGGGTTTCGAGCACCTCCACCATGCTAACCAGCCCCGCCTCCCCGAGCACTTCATGATCACGGATGATTCGCGGGGCCCGCGCACCCGAATCCTCCGTGATCATGGACCAGGAGAGCAAGCTGAGCTGGCGGGGGAATGATCTGCGAAGGCCCGGGTGTTGCGGCTGGCATGCCAGCTGTGGTGATCGCTACCGCCTTCGGCGGCCCCGAGGTGCTGTCGGTTACCGACCAGCCGACGGCGTCGCCCGGGCCGGGCGAGGCGCGCGTCGAGGTACGGGCCGCGGGCGTGAACCCGATCGACTGGAGGGTCTACAGCGGGATGATGGGCGCCGATCCGGCGCGGCTGCCGATGCGCCTCGGCCAAGAGGCGGCGGGCGTGGTGACGGCGGTCGGGCCCGGTGCCGTGGGCCCGGCCGGGCCGGTTGCGCCCGGCGATGCGGTGATCGCGTTCCGGGTGTCCGGCGCGTACGCGGCTGAGCTGGTGGTTCCGGCTCAGTCGCTGGTTCCCAAGCCGCCCGCACTGGACTGGCCGCAGGCCGCCGGGCTGATGGTGACCGGCGCGGCGGCATGGCACACGCTGGTCGCGACGGGCGTCGGCGAGGGCGACACGGTGCTGATCCACGGCGCGGCAGGGGGCGTCGGCGTCATGGCGGTACAGCTTGCCACCGCCCGCGGAGCGGCGGTCGTGGCCACCGCCAGCCCGGCGCGGCACGACTTCCTGCGCGGGCTCGGTGCCGTTCCTGTCGCCTACGGCGACGGCCTGGCCGGCCGGGTCCGCGCCGCGGCACCAGGCGGCATCGACGCCGCGCTAGACCTGGTCGGCACCGACGAGGCAATCGACGTCTCGCTCGCGCTCGTCGCCGACCGCGGGCACATTGCGACCATCGCCGCGTTCGGGCGCGGGGCGCAGGCGGGCATAAAGGTTCTCGGCGGGGGGCCGGGCGCGGACCCGGGTACCGAGATCCGCGCCGCCGCCCGGCTGGAACTAGCGCGGCTTGCCCAGGACGGGAAGCTGCGGGTCTTCGTCACGCAGACCTTCCCGCTGGCCGACGTAGCGGCGGCGCATCGTGCCAGCATGACCGGCCACGGCGCCGGCAAAATCGCGCTCATTCCCCAGCCGGGTACCGGCCGGCCACCTGCATCCGGTATCGGCTCATAGCCAGACTTACGGTTGTGCCCCATGCGCTCTCGGCAGGCGGCGCCAAGGCCGGCGACCGTGCGGCCGGAGTGGAGGCACACAGGCGTGTTTTACGGGTTGATCGCGGCGACCGGGTGGGGCATATCGGCGGTCGCGGCTACGAATGCGGCCAGGCGGGCGGGCACGTATGTCGCCGTCCTGAGTGGCCAGGGCGTCGGAGTTGTCGTGCTGCTGCTCCTGACGGCCCTGCTGCGTCCGTCGCTCGCCGCCATCGACGGCCACGCCGTCCTCGGCCTGGCGAGCGCGGGGCTGCTGGGACTGCTCGGCTACCTGGCCTTTTACCGGGCGCTTGAGTACGGCGGCGCGGTTGGCCTGGTAAGCGCCATCAGCGCGACATACGGCGGCGTCACCACGCTGCTGGCGGTGCTCGTGCTCGGCGAGCACCTGAGCGGATACGGCACCGCGGGCGTTGTGCTCGCAGTGACGGGCGTGGCCATGGCCACCGCGCGCGCGGGGGGCACGGCTGAGGCGCCGCCCATCGCCGTCGGGGAGCCGATGGTCGGCGTCGCGCCGGGGCCCTCCCGCATAGGCGGCTTGTCCAGAGCCGGCATCCCGCTGGCTTTCGCGTCGGCGCTGACCTACGGAGTCGGCGGCTTCCTGCTCGGCGACTATTCGGCGCGCGCAGGCTGGCTCGGGTCGGCGCTGGTAGCGCACGGCTTCTCGGTGACGGCGTTGCTGCTGGCGCTGCCATTCCTCGGCCGGCCGAAGGCATGGCGCGGGACTGCGGCCGGCGTCATCTGGGCCGCGGCCGCGGGCCTCAGCGATGTCGTGGGCCTGCTGGCGTTCGCCCGCGGCGGCCAGGTTGGCCAGGTGGCCGTGACCGCAGCCGTTTCGAGCGTCTTTCCGGCCATTCCGCTGGTCGCCGGGCTGTTGATGTTCGGCGAACACCTGAGCCGCCGGCAGCTTTTCGGGGTGAGCATCATCGTCGCGGGGCTGGTGATGATCGGACTGGCCTGATCGCTGAACGGCTAGCCGGAGGCGGCAGCCGCTGGATCTGTGCGACGCTGCCAGGCATGGGCAGCAACGGCAGCTGGCCGTTCGCGGGTAACGAGCCGGGCCTGGCGGCCGGCCTGGCGCGGTCCGCCGCCGGTACCTGCCGGGGCTCTCGGTGAGTGGCCCCGGCGTTCTCGGCCCGCGCGCGCTCAACCGTGCCACGCTCGCACGCCAGCTACTGCTCGGACGGGCCCGGCTGCCGGTGCCCGGCGCGCTGGAACACCTCGTCGGCCTGCAGGCCCAGGCACCGGACGCGCCTTATGTCGGGCTTTGGAGCCGGCTGGAGGACTTCGGCACCGGCCAGCTGGCCCGGCTGATCGAAGAACGGGACGCGGTCCGGGTTCCGCTGATGCGGGCCACCGTGCACCTCGTCACCGCCGCCGACTGCGCGGCGCTGCGCCCGTTGGTGCAGCCCGTGCTTGCGCAGTCATTCGCGAGCCAGCAGTTCGCCAGGCGGCTCCGCGGCGTCGATCTGGACGCCGTCATCGACGCCGCCAGAGTCCTGCTCAGCGAGGGTCAGCTGACTCGCGCCGAGCTCGGCGCGGCACTCGCGAGCGCGTGGCCGGACCGCGATCCGATCTCGCTCGCGTACGCCGTCACCTACCTGTTCCCGGTCATCCAGGTCCCGCCGCGCGGCATCTGGGGGAAGCGGGGCCCGGCCAGGTGGCATGCCGCCGAGTCCTGGACCGGCCGCCCCGCTGGCGGACCCCCGGCGCCGGACCAGCTGGTGCTGCGCTACCTCGCCGCCTTCGGGCCGGCCACGATCAAGGATGCCCAGACGTGGTCAGGGCTTACCCGGCTGCAGGAAATCGCCGACCGTCTCGGGCCGGCCCTGCGGCGTTTCCGCGACGACGCCGGCCGGGTGCTGCTCGACCTGCCTGACGGCCCCCGGCCCGATCCCGGCACCCCTGCTCCGCCCCGGTTCCTGCCCGAGTACGACAACGTGCTGCTGTCACACGCCGACCGCAGCCGGATCGTCAGCGGCAACCGCCCCATCCCGCTGCCGCCCGGGAACGGCGGCGCCAGAGGTACCCTGCTCGTCGACGGCTTCTTCCTGGGGACGTGGCACGCCACCCGCTCAGCCGGGAAGGTGACGCTGCGGATCGAGACCTTCGGCCGGCTGTCCGGCCCCGATGCCGACGCCGTGGCCGGCGAGGGCATGCGGCTGCTCAGCTTCATCGCACCGCGGCTCAAGCCCGACGTCATCCTCGTGCCCGCCACCATGCGGAGCTGACCTGGCTCACGAGACAAGGACGTTATGCCGGCGGCGGTTACCTGACCTGGCGGTGGCTTCGGCGAGCTCGGCGAATGGCAGCGGGCATTGTGGCTGTCCGGCACAATCCATGAGGTCAGCACAGCCGGCGTCCAGCGCGGCCCGCAGCGTGTCCGCGATCGCGCTCAGGTCGGCGATCTTTGCCTCGACCTCGGTGAGCTTCGCGGCGGCGCGTTGCCGCAGCCCTGCGTCGGAATGGCTGCGGTGCTGATGCCTGCCGGCCTCCAGCAGTTCGGCGACCTCCTGCAGCGAGAATCCCAGCCGCTGCGCTGCCTTGATCACTCGCAGCACCGTCACCGTTTCGGCCGGATAGATCCGGTGGCCTCCCGGCGTGCGGTCTGGTTCGGCGAGCAGTCCGCGGCGTTCGTAATACCGCAGCGTCTGCTGGTTCAGCCCGGCCGCGTGCGCGATCTGCCCGCTGCGCAATCCGAAGCTCATGCCGGTTGGCCGGCCGCGGCAGCCGCGTGGTCAGCCAGTGTGTCCAGCAGTCCGGCATGCCGTGCGGGCACGGTGATGTCCAGGACCAGGCGGTCAGCGGCGACGGTGATGGTGCAGGTGAAGAACGAGCAGCAGCGCGTCTCTGCTGTCACCAGCTCCGCCGCCCGCCCTGCGACCTGCGGGCCGGGTTGGAGGTCTAGCCGCAGCCGGGTTGGCTCGACACGCTCGATGCCGCGCACCGCCTCGGCGAACAGTCCGTCGAATTCGGCCGCCTGCTGTGGCCGCTCGGCGGCCGGCAGCGTGCACGCCTCCGGAACCCAGGTCCCGGCGGGGTCGATATCGGTTGGTTCCATACCTCGACGGTAAGCCTGTACCTGGGTATCGGATGCAAGCCCTGGACATGACAATGTCAGGGCTCGGTCAGGGACACGCCGGTGGCGGTGAAGCGGGCTTCGATGGTGGCGGTCAGCTCCTGCGGGACCGGATCCAGTGACGGCGCGTCCGGCTCTGCGCCGCCCATTGCGCTCATCGCCCTCGCGCCACTGGTAGTTCGGTACTGCGCGCTGTCGTCGCCGAGCAGCCCGGCGTCGGCAATGTGCTCCACGTGGTGCAGCGAGCCGCCGAGCGCGGCGGCGTAGTCGCGGCCCTTGCGGATGGCGGCCTGGATGGCGGCTGCCCGCACCTGTGGCCAGGCGGGGTTGTCCCAGTCGACGTGCCAGCCGACCTCGTGCACGCTGAGCGCTTCGTGCCCGGCGAGGACGGCGCCGAGCGCGTCCAGCGTGCCGAAGGCGCGGACGGTGATCAGGACTGTCACCGTCGCGATCACCTGCCCGGTCGGCTCGTAGCGCCCGGTCTTCTTATCGTGGTCACGCTCGACGCGCGTCGTCGCAGACCGCGCCGACCAGGTCAGCGGACGGCGTTCGGTTTCCACGGTGAGCGCCACTGCGCCCAGCGCGGTGAGGTCGGCGGTGAGGCGGTCCAGGCTCGCGGCGGCAGCCCGCACCGCCGCTGCCTTGGATCCCCTGGACAACTCGATCGCGCCGGCCAGGATGACGTAATCGGGCGGCACCGTCAGCCGGGCGTCGCCGCGGACCGACAGGAACGGACCGGTCGGATCGCTCATCGGCACTCCTTTCGCCCGGCCTCGTGCGGGCTGCGGGTCCCACTATCGTCTCGTGCGGGCCCGGATGCCACATCAGGCCGATCGGCAGGTCCGGGCCTTGTGGGAGCAGCGTTTCCCTGAGCTGCGCGGCCGCGCAGCATGATGGATGAACTGCAAGAGCATCGGGCGCGTATCGGGCTTCGGGTCATCGCCGGACGGGGTTTCGTTCTCGGCGGCGGGCACGACGAAATACCGTCTCGCGGGTGCCGTGGCCTCTCGCCTCGATCGCGTCTTGGCCGGGCTGCTTTCACGCCGCGGCGGGGCCGCAGAAGGCGCCGATCGTGTCCACCAGGGCGTCGGCGTAGGCGCGAACCTGCGGCAGGCCGACCCATTCGTCCTCGGCGTGCATGCCGCCGCCGGCCGGGCCGCAGACCACGGTGGGGACCCCGGCGGCCTGCCACAGGGCTGATTCCATCCAGTACGGCGCCCCGATCTGCCCGGGAACGTGCCCGAGGCGGGCACCCAGCGCCGCAGCCAGCATCCCGGACAGCGCGGCCCCGGCCGGCGCCGCCGGGTCGAACTCCCACGCCTCCCGCGACAGCATCAGCGACGCCTCGGCCTGCACCGAAGGGTCACCAGCCCGCAGCGCGGACAGGATGGACTCGACCTCGGCCAGCGCCCCGGCGGCCGCCTCGCCGGGCACGGTCCGCCGCTCGACGACCGCGAACGCGGCGTCCGCCAGCACGAAAGGCGACGTGCCGCCGCCCGCGACCGTGGTCATCATCGACCCCGGGCCGGCTACCGGATGGGCAGCCCCCGCGGCCAGCACGGCATCCCGCTCCTCTACGGCGGAAATCAGCCGCCCCAGGTGCAAGACGGCGTTCACCCCCAGCGATGCCTGCGATGAGTGCGCCGCCTGCCCGGTGA
>WNEY01006094.1_pt1 | contig 19732 bp, 14 predicted proteins | sample 5400531 | NCBI WGS metagenome assembly WNEY01 (sample SAMN13153338, study PRJNA577476) | soil metagenome | isolation source: 200 cm saprolite under Douglas fir tree site 1 | place: USA:California | collected 2015-04-18
CAGCCCTCCCCGACGCCGCCCCGCTACCCCGTGACCTGCGCAAGCATCAGCGGCCCCGCCCGGTAGGCACTGATTAACACAGAAACTCCCAATACGGCCGGAAATCCGGAATCTTGTACCCTTCAAGGAGCCGCACCCATGAGAGATGCGTTATCGCGTTCGAGGTCGACGTCGACGACTCGATCGCCAGGGCCCGCGCCTTGAGCTTCTGCGGACGCACCCATGCCGATCAGAACCAAGTGGCCGGCGCACGCGAATGCCTCTCCAAGGCAGTGGAATTGTTCGCGACGCGGCCTCTTGGTTACGACGATCCGGAAGCCAAGGTGGCAGGCGCCTGGCTAAGGCGGCTAGCACTTCCGGAGGATGGATGACTTCGTCAGCCGTTCGGGCTTGAGGCAGACTCGCTCGCGCAGACCCGTTCGGCTAGGGCCCAGTGTTCTCCGCCCGGCTGGAACTGCGGTTGGAAATGAATACGCGGCTCGTTCCCCTCGTGCATCGTCCGCAGCCCTATCAGTTCTCGGGTGAGTTCGGCTCGGACCTGCGCGTCATCGGGATCGGCGGCGCCGCTGGAGAACCCGGCGACCACATCCACCGGATACGAGCCCGAGCTGGCCTGATAGCGCAGCTCCTCATACAACCGGCGGCTGCGCGTCGCTGGAGCCAGGCCGACCACGCGCGCGCCCGTTGGCAAGACCCCTATCGCGGCGGCTAGTCGCAATGAAAAGACCGCGTTCTCCTTGCCGTTGCGCGCTTCCTGCTCAAGTACGATCCCATCGGCTGGCATCCCCTCGGCGATGGCGACCGAGGCGAGGAAGACAGCCTCCGTAATTCCGAGAATCGGAAGCTCAGCGGAGTCCTTGCCGACATTGCCGGAGAAAATCACACGCCTAACCAGTCGCTGGCGGTGCAACCTCGCCGCCTCGCGGCCAACCTCTGGGTCCGCACAAGAGAACACGATCAGCAGATCGGCGGCCGACTGAGGGGTAAGAATCGTCCCGTGGGGGCCGCTCATGATCTCAGCTAGCTTCTCATAGTCGGCCGGTCCCACTACGTCCAGCTTGGTCATCACGGGTCCCGAGTCAGGTAAATATGCTGGTCAACATCGGGCCTGCGGTCGAGGCAGCCGATCCATCCCGCGCCACCTTACCGTTATCAGACCGGTCTCCCGCCCGGAGGAGCCAGGCTCTGCCACTGGATCGAGATCGACACTGCCGGTCGATTAACCGGCGCAAATTTCTAAATATGAAAAGAATGTATTAACGGCGGCGTTTGGCGTGGTGGCGGTGGTCGCGGATGATCAGCTGTTCGAGCCGTATTCTGGTCGCGGGGTCGAACGGCTGCTTCACCTTTCCGACCAGCCCGATGATCTCGCTCGCCCGGGTAAAGATGCTGACGGTTGCCTTGCGGCAGGTGCCCACTTCGGCCTTCGAATGGACGAGCAGCACCACCCGCAGCACGCCGACGTCTTCGCCTCGCGACCGCAGGAACTCCTCAAGTTCATCGGCGGGCTCGTTAAGTTGCTCGCTCGGTGACCGCTGCCGGTCGCTCCTGTCGCCGATCGTGTACTGCTCGACCAGGTTCCCGTAGTTGTCGTACTTGTCGACCCGCCAGTCGTCGCCATCGCAGTGCACGGTGCCGTTGATGTTCTTCACCTCCATGGCGACCAGACCGCGCGGCCCCAGCAGCAGGTGGTCGATCTCGCCGCGCCGGTTCTTATAGCCGCGCAAAAGCACCCAGTCGTCCCCGAGATCGCGGCCTAGCTCGTCGGCGACGAACTGCTCGCCCCGCATACCTGCCGCGAGCTTGGCCTGCTCATCGGTCGGCGTGCTGGCGGCCGGTGCGGCCGGCGGCACCGGTGCCTGCCGCATGACCCTGCGGACCTGGAGCACGGTGCGCAGCCAGGCCAGCCAGCGACGCTGCGCACGGGCCTGATCCCGGGCCTGCTCGGCCTTCCTGACCTCGGTGTCATGCCGCTTGACCGCCGCTTCGTACTTGGCCGTCGCGCGCTGATACTGCTGGTCCTCGCGCCGCAACGCCTGCTTGAGCAAGTCACCCGGATGATCGGAGAGCGGGACCACGCGCATGTTGGCTAACTCCTGCACCGGCCGGGGTGGTGACTACGCACCGCCCGAGATCAGAACCTCGACCTGCCGCTTCTGCCCGCGATCGAGGAATTTAGGCAGCTTGTGCAGCCAGGTTCGGAAGTCCCACGTGGAGCTGAAGACGTGCACCGTCGGTCGATGCAATTCGTCGTCACCGGGCCTGGGGTGATTGATCAGGACCGCGCGCTCGACCTTTAGGCCTACCCCGGCTGCCCGCAAGAACCTTTCTAGGGTGTCGGCGGCCTGGTTCAGCTGGACGCTTGGCGAGCGGCCGTCGTGGTCGTTGAGGCTCAGCTCGATCGTCGGCTCGCGGTCGTGGTGATGCCCGCCCCGCTCGTCCCGGTTACCCGGATGCTGGCCGTGGTTGGCTGTCTTTTCCGGCTTTTCCGGCTTTTCAGCGTGCCATTTGTCGCCGTGACAGATCACGGTCGCGTTCAGGTACAGGCTGGTCAGAGCCACTACGCCGGACGGGCCCAGCAGCAGCTGGCCGATCGGCCCGGCGGTGGTCTGCAAATTGTGGATCAGTACCCAGTCATCGCCGAGGTGCTCGCCTAGGTCGGTCGCCGTGTGCCGGGCGCCCAGCTTCCTGGCTCCCTTGACCTCTCCCGCGCTGGCTGCCCCGGCCAGATCCTCGGCGTGCGCGCGCTGCCAGGCGTGCCGCGCCGCGAGCGGGTCGAGCAGCCGGGATCCGAAGTGATGCTGCTCGACCGCGTCGGTGGCGGTTGCCGGGCCGAACCCCTCCGACCGCTGCGGCATCCGGGACTGCGAACCCGGCCCAGCGGGCAGGGCGTCCCCGACCGGATGCCCAGTCCATTCGACAATCCGCATCCGGCCCTCCCGCTACGACTCGTTCTCTGTCTATGAATGATGCCGGATGTAGGTCGCGTAGGCCTCATTGGTGTGGGCCTGGGCGAGCGCGTCCGCGTCGTCATGCTGCCCGGCCGGGAACCTTCGCGAGATCAGGTCGGCCTGGACCTCCTGCAGGTGGGACGGTTCGCCGGCGGCCGGGTTCGGCGTGGCGACGACCGGGACTGTGACGCCGGCCAGCACGTCATCTGTCCTCGGAGCCGTCAGCGTCAGTACATCGCCGAACCCAGGCGCCGCCGCATCCCGCGCGGTCAGTGCGGGCAGCCCCCACCGCTGTTCGACCGTCTTCAGTGTCGAGGTGTGGTCGAACGGCGTGGACCCGTCCGGCACCCGGTACACCGTCCCCGGTGCGATCAGCGGGGAAATCAGAACGGTCGGCACCCGGACGCCGAACCGGGTGAAATCAAAGTTGAACTCGCCGATCGCAGCGTCCGGCGGCGCTGCCCCCCACGGCGGCGGGACGTGGTCATAGCACCCGCCGTGCTCGTCATAGGTGATGATCAGCAGCGTCTGCGGCCACGCGGGCCCGCCGCGCACGGTCTCGTACACGTCATGCATCAGCTGCTCGCCGAGCGCCACGTTATAGGCCGGATGCTGGCTGTTTCCGGTTGAGGACCAGGCAGGTTCCAAGAAGGAGAAAGCTGGCAGGGACCCGGCGGCTGACGCCGCCGCGAAGTCGGCAAACTTGCCGATCGTTCCACCCGGTGCCGAGGCGATGTCGGTGAAGGTCGATTTGGTCAGCGGCTCGGCGTGGTATCCGTAAATGCCCCAGGTGAGGTTGTGCTGGCCGAGCAGCCCGAAGATGCTCGGCGAGGTGAACGTCCTGGTCTTGTCATCCATGTGTCCCTGGCTGGTCGCCGCCAGGGCGAACGCCCGGTTCGGCAGCGTCTCGGTCGGAGCCGAGCTGTACCAGTGGTCGCAGATCGCATACCCCTTGGCCAGCGCCGACAGCACGGGAAGGGCGTCCGGGGTGAAGCAGCCCATGATGTCGTTCGCGGTCGTTCCCGGCAGGATCGTCCAGCCGTGCTCATGCGACTGCCAGCCGAGCGTGTAAGCGAAGTCTTTGACAAAACCCTGCATGGCCGGGACCGCCGGACTGACTGGGGCGGTAATGCTTCCGAACAACTGGCTGTTTGTCGCCATATAACCCTCTCCGGGGTCCGCTCCGGGCATGTAATACGCGTTCGGCGTGGTCGGGGTGATCGGGAACACCGTAACCGGATTGCCGTTGCCGTCCGGGTTCGACTCGTTGCCGGTCAGGCCCTCGAACGGCTGGCCAGAGGGTGTGACGTCGTCCGCGGAGCGATAAAGGTAGCCGAGCATATGGTCAAACGACCGATTCTCCAGCATCAGAACCACGATGTGCTGTACAGCGGAAAGTCCGTTTTCGTTCGCCATTGCGCCACCCCTTGGTTGCTGTCTCGCTAGGAAAAGCTAGCTGAATAACGCCTGCGAATACAGCGGAAGTTTCCCCGTGATTCACCAAGTCCCAATCCGGGCTGGATCGGGGAGCGGGGACGGCGTCGGTGCGAGCCGTGCGATGCTTGGTGGCGGAGACGGCCGGGTCTGGAAGGCGGCACTATGAAGGTGACGGGGGAGGCGACGGTGGGCGCGCCGGCCGAAACGGTCTGGGCGGCGTTGCATGACCAGGCCGTGCTGGCTCGCGCCGTCCCCGGCTGCGAGCGGCTGGAGATCACCGGGCCAGGCTCTGGCCGGTTCATCGTGACGACGACGATGACCGCGATCAGCGGGACCTACTCCGGGCTACTCACCGCCTCCAGCCAGCAAGAGCCGTCGTCCGTCGAGCTGACCGCCTCGGCTTCGGGGGACCAGGGCACAGTGACCGTCGACCTGACGATCCGGCTGACCCCGGCCGACGGTGGAGCGACGCTGGTCAGCTACGAGGCCAACGGCGTGTCCAGCGGTGCGATCGCCGGTGTCGGCTCCCGGCTGCTGGCCAGCGCGGCCAAGCGCCTAGCCGACGAGTTCCTGGCCGGTCTCGATGAGGAAGTGGGTCGCCAGGTCCAGGACGCGCACGCGCCAAAGTCGCCCGCACCGCCCGCACCGCCCGAGTCGAAGCCCGAGCCTGGTCGCGAGCCCGAGGAACTCCCCGGGCCGGCTGAGCGTCTAGCCAGACCAACCTCCGGCGGCCTGACCAGCCGCCTGGATCGCAGGACCGGCGTCCTGGTCGGCGCCGCGATCGTGCTCGGAGGGATAGTCGTAGGTGTTTTGTTCGGCCGCCGAGGCCCCGGATTGGCATCGACACCGGCGGCACATTCACCGACGTGGTCGCCTATGACGAGACGACCGGGCAACTGGCGGTTACCAAGACGCCAACCACGCCCGCCGACCCGTCGATCGGCTTCGTCGACGGCCTGGCCAAGGTGCTCGACCAAACCGGCGGGCGTGGCTCGGACGTCGTGGCGCTCAGCCACGGCACCACGATCGCCACCAATCAGCTGCTCGAAGGACAAATCGGTCGGCTCGGCTTCATCACCACCGAGGGTTTCGAGTTCATGCTGGAGATCGCCCGGCAGTCGGTCCCTGACGGCTACGGCAACTCCTATTTCTGGGTGAAGCCGCCCAGAATCGTCCCCGCCGACCTCGTGAAGACCGTCGGCGGCCGCCTGGACCACACCGGCACCGAGATCAGGCCGTTCGATCACGAAGGTGCGGTAGCGGTGGCTCGCTGGTTCCGTGACCACGACGTGAACACGCTCGGAGTCTGCTTCTTGCACTCCTACGCCAACCCCGAGCATGAGCGTCAGATGGCCGCCGTCCTGGCCAGCGAGCACCCGGACGCCGTGGTCTCGCTCTCCTGCGAGGTGCTGCGCGAGTACCGGGAGTACGAGCGCTCGATGACGACTCTGCTCGACGCGGCCGTGAAGCCGCGGGTCGCCCGTTACCTGAGGTCGATCACCGCCCGGCTTGAGAACAGCCGGGCTCCCTTCTATGTAATGAAGTCCAACGGCGGCGTGCTCTCGGCCCATGAAGTAATCCACCAGCCGATCACGACGGTGCTGAGCGGTCCGGCCGCCGGCGCCCTCGGCGCCGCCCAGATCGCCGCCAAGGCAGGCGTCGCCAAGGTCCTGACCTGCGACGGCGGCGGCACCTCAACCGACGTCGCGGTCGTCACCGACGGCGAACCCGCGCTGACAACAGAAGGCCGCGTCGGCGACTACCCGGCCCTGATCCCGATGGTCGACGTGGTCACGGTCGGGGCCGGCGGCGGCTCGATCGCGTGGATCTCGCCCGAGGGCGCGCTCAAGGTCGGCCCGCGCTCGGCCGGCGCCGATCCCGGGCCGCTGTGCTACGGCCGCCGCGGCACCGACGTCACCGTGACCGACGCACACCTGGCCCTCGGCCGGATCCCGCCGCACTTGCTCGGCGGGGAGGTACCGCTTGACCTGGCCGCCGCCCAGGCCGGACTGTCCGACCTGGCCGGGCGGCTGGGCCTGGCCGACCAGGACTGCGCCACCGGCATCCTCGACGTCTCGGCCTGGAACCAGGCCAACGCGGTCCGCCAGATCACGGTCAAGCGCGGCCTGGACGTCCGGGACTTCACGCTGGTGACCTTCGGCGGGTCTGGCTCCCTGCTGCTCTGCCAGCTGATCGACATCCTCGGTGTGCCCGAGGTGCTCGTGCCCGTCAACCCCGGCAACGTGTCGGCATTCGGTCTGCTCACTGTTGATGTCCGGATCGACTACGTGCGCACCGCCGTCCGCCGGCACGATTCGCTCGACCGAGCCGCCGTGCGGCGGATCTACGCCGACCTGGCCGATCAGGCCTCGCACGGCCTCGCCCGGCAGGGCTTCACGCCGGACCAGCGGCGCCTGGTCAGGACCGCCGACCTCCGCTACTACGGCCAGGCCTTCGAAGTCCGCGTCCCCGGGCCAGACCTGGCTGATTCGTCGTTCGACGCGGCGGTCGCCGACGCCTTCCACGACGCGCACCGCGCGCTCTACGGCTACGACTTCCGTGGCGACTCCCGCCAGCAGGTCGAATGGGTCAACCTCCGGGTCACCGCCATAGGCCCGATCCGTCGTCCGGACCTTCCGGAACTGCCGCCTGGCAACGGCGATCCCGCCCGCGCTAACACCGGCACCCGACCCGTCTGCTTCGCCCGGTCAGCCGGCTTTGTTCCAGCCAGTATCTTCTGGCGCCCTGGCCTGGCCGCCGGCGATGTCCTGACCGGCCCAGCCGTAATCGAGGAGTACGGCGCGACGATCCCGCTCCACCCAGGCTTCACCGCCAAAGTCGACCCCCACGGCAACCTCCGCATAACCCCCACCCATCCCCCAGGCCAACTTCTGGACTAGTGGGCTCTCGGCGTGCCGCGCTGCCGCCTGAACCGCCTCGGTGCCCCACCGGTGCTGTTCTTTCCCGGGAAGCTACCGCCTCTGTGCCCTCCTGATGTCGCTGGAGCGACCTCGGTGCCCATCTGAGGTTGTTGCGTCCTGGGAAGCTACAGCATCAGGGAGGCACCGATGCTGCTGGTCGGGCGGCCCTTCGTCGCGAATCAAGAGGATGAATAGGGGAGGGTCTGGGTTTCGGTCGTCTCGGCTGGAGGTTGCTGCGGCCACGCTGGGCCCTTGGTTGGCGGGTTGGCCAGAGGAGTCCACCGCTGGGCCGGAGTCCACGGAGCCCCGGCGCCCTCAGCCTCTGCTTTCGCTCGGGCCGCCTGGGCGATGATCCGAGGCGCTAGCTTCTCGGCGAGTGATTGCATCAGACCGGGATGGCCGACTACGCCCTTGCCGCTGATCGTGATCTTGGCGACCTGATCGCCTACCTGCATCATCACCGACTTGCCCTCGCTGACTAGCCAGGCGCCGTCGCCGATTCCCGGCAGCGGTGTCCCGGACCGCTGCCCGACCTTAACGCCGAAGTTCGCGACCCCGCTGCTGGCGACGATCAGGCTGAGGTTGCCGTTCTGCCCGCGATACAAGGTGCCGTACCCGCCAATGGTTGGAATCGGGGTGGTCCGAATCAGCGGGCCGACGACCTGAGTGACCTCGTCGTCGCTCATCAGCGGGTCGGGCGGCCTGGCCGGCCTGAGCACCGCTCGCTCGGCCTCGGTCGGGGTGTTCGGCCGTTGCTGCTCCAGTACGCCTAGGTCGATCAGCTCGCCCGTGCGCGGATTCACCGTCACGCGGACCAGGTCTTCAAGCCCGAGTCGCTCGACCGTCGTACCGCCGAACGTCCAGGACTTCGTGCCATCGTCGACCGCCAGGTACGAGATCGTCGAGGAGCTGTTCTCCGAGTCGACATCTTCCAGCCAGCGGGCGATGACCTGCGCGTTGAACGTTTCCCGGGTCGGAATCCCGGCAATCCTGATCACCTGGGCGATGCCATAACCGCCGAACGCCAGCGCGATGACGAAGACGATGACCGGGAACGGCCCGTTTCCGCTGGGGAGGTAAAGCCCGTAGGCGACGAGGCTTAGGACCAGTCCGAGGAGGATCTTGAACACTCCGGCGCCCATGCCGGGACCGGTTGACTTCCTGATCGGCACCAGGCGCCAGTTGCCGTTGAACGAGGACCAGGCCTCGGTCGGCTTCTGCTTCTCCGACGGCTTCTTGCTCACCACCCGGCCGGTCAGCCGCTGCCTTGGCGTCACCGGATCTGGCCCCGCCCCTGGAATCGTGCCCGCCACCGCGAACGCCCGCCGGGCCAGCGTGTTCGCCGAAACCTCCGGCCATGCGAGCGGCCCGGCCGTAGTCATTCCCCACGACGACGGGTCGGCGGTCAGCTTGGCCCGCTCCTGCTTGAATCGCGCTGCTAGCCCGGCCCCGATCGGCGTCAGCCGGTCCTGATAGCCGATCCCGAGCAGGATCAGCGGGAGAAAGATCGCCGTAAGCACGGCCCCGGCGACAATCCCGCCGTTCGTGTGATGCCGGGCGAGGCTTATCGCCGCCACCGCGAGAGCGACGGCCGTTACCTCGGTGCACGCCGCCACCACCACGGGTGCGAAGCTCAGCGGCAACCGCCGCCGGCAGATTCCGCCATTCCGGGCCGCCAGCCGCAGTTCCTGATCGAACGGCTTCCAGGCACCCTCGACATCGACGCGCGCGACATGCGCGACCGCCGCGAACGGCGCTCCGCCGGTGTTCTTCAGCCGCCCGTGCAGCGCATCGAGCACCTTCTGCTCGTAACCGGCCAGCCTGACGCCAGCGGTGGCAGTACCAGGCTCGGTGTAGGTCAGCCAGATACCGTTCGCGTCGCTGCGCGCCCCGATAAACCCGCGCGCGGCCAGGTCAAGAATCGTCGCGTCATAGGCGGCCGTACCTGGATGACAGCTCGACATGATGAAGTGCGCGAGCGCGGGCCGCACGATCGAGGCGTCGGGCAGCGCCGCCCGCCCAACCCGCACGGTCCACCGGGAACTCCCGACCGCGATCATCCCGGCCAGCGTGAGAACGGCGAGAATCACCACCGCGACCACGTTCACGACCATGGCGGACACCTCCAGCGAACAGGCCGGCGGATAGACCTACTCCCCATGCTCATATCAGCGCTCAGCAGATTACAGCCAGATAGCGTCCACAAATCCGCCAAACCAGCGCCAGAGTAACTCCACATGAACGTCCGCCATCGCCTCCGTGCGCGGCCTCGCCGACCGGGGATCGCAGAACCTCAACCCTGAACCGCCCCGCAGCCGATCCAGGCCCGATCGCAACCTCGATGATCACCCCGGCGTCTCCCGACGACCCGGGTCCAACCCCGTCATTCACCACAGCAAGTAATCATCTCACCGCTAGCCCGGCTCACTGCCCCACTTCACGCCGCCCTTCAACGAGGCGTTGCCACGATCTGCAGTAACTCCTGAGGCCCATTCGGATGAATGCGCGAATTCATCAGGTGCCCTCGAAGATGAATGCGCGATTTCAGTAGGGCTTCAAGTGATGAATGCGCGCATTCATCTTTGGCCGATCCGATGAATGTGCGTATTCATCTGGAACGTCGAGCTGATTCAAGGAGATCGCGGTCCTGGACTCACGGCGCTTAGCGCCTGACTGGTGGTCTCCGCGCCAGCCCGGCTAACTGAGGTCGCTCGACAGGAGGCTGTACAGGTAGAGATCGCGCCTCTCGCCGCCGATCTGGCGCCAGCTGCGCATCAGGCCTTCGCGCACGTAACCGACCCGCTCGGCCGCCCGCCACGAACCCTCGTTCCACGGTTCGACCTGCAGCTCCACGCGGAACACCCCGTCCAGCGACAGCCCCCAGCGCGAAACAGCATCCAGCGCCGCGACCGCATACCCCCGCCGCCGGTAACCCGAAGCGATCCAGTACCCGACGCTCACCCGCCCGGCCTCAAGATCCCGCAGCCACAACCCGATCTGCCCGACCGGCTCGCCGCCGGCTTCATCCGCTACAGCGAACGAGTACCCGGCCCCAGAAACCAAGCGGTCATGCTGACGGCCGATGAAAGCGAGCGCGTCCGGCAACGTCCCGCTGGTCGGAACTGTCGTCGCCAGCGGGATCACCGGATCGTCAGCCACCGACCGCACCAGCGCGGCGTCAGAATCCGCAAACGCGCGCAGCAAAACCGGCGGTCGCCTCAGAACGGGCATCTCAGTCGGGACCATCTCCTCATCCTGCCGTCGCGCGCTGTTAAGTTGCACTCAGCGGTCGCCGCATGGGCCCCTTGCCGTCGCTATAGCGCTCGCGTGGGACCCTCGCGGTTGCTGAGGTGAGCGAAGTTAGGCAGGGTAACGGGGTGGGCGGGCAAACATTGACCGGCGGGGCCACAGGCACCAAAGCCGTCGACCCGGTACTGCTCGAGATCATCGCGGGCAGCCTGGCCTCAATCGAGAAGGAAGTCGAGACCGCGATCGGCCGCACGGCCCGGTCGCCGATGGTGCGCGACGCGCACGACTTCCGGGCCGGCATCCACGACCGGCTGCTCCGCAAGCTGACCGGCCGCTCCTACAGTTCGCTGGTCCATCCGATCGTGCGGGACTTCCCGATCGAGACGATGAAGCCGGGCGATGTGTACTTCCACAACGACGTGTACTCATCAGAAGGCGGCATCGGCCACCTGCCCGACCTCTGCGTGACCGTGCCGGTCTTCCACGCCGGCAAAGCCGGCGGGAAGGGCTGGGAGGGCGGGCAAAAGACAGTCGTGGCCTTCGTCCAGGCGTTCGGCCACCACGACGACATCGGCGGGGCCGTGCCCGGCTCAATGCCGAGCCGGGCCACCAGCGTGTTCGAAGAGGGCCTGATGGTCCCGCCGATCAAGCTCCGCGACGCTAGCGGCCCCAACCAGGCCGTGCTCACGATCATGACCCGCAACTCCCGCATGCCAGAGTCCCTCGCCGCCGACCTGGACTCCGAGTGCGCGGCCTGCCTGATGGGCGCTCGCCGGCTGGGCGAGTTGTTCGATCGCTACGGCCAGCCCCAAGTCGAAGCCTGCTTCGACGCGATCGTTGCCAACACGGCGGCCACGTTCCGGCGCGAGATCCTGGCCAAGGTCCCCGAAGGCACCTGGACCTGGGAGGACTACGCCGAGCACGACGGCGTCGACCCGCCCAGGCTGCACACCCAGCGGATCACGCTGACCAGGACCCCGGAAACAGACCACGCAGGCCCGAAGCTGATTCTTGACTTCACCGGCACCGGCCCCCAGGCCAAGGGCCCGATCAACCATTGCGGCAACTACGCCGACGGCAACTTCCTGGCCAAATGGCTGGCCCCGATCCTGCGCAACCTCGCCGACACCCCAGAACGCATGGCCCAGCTAGACGTCAACGAAGGCGTCGTCGACCTGCTGGAACTCAGGTTCCCGCCGCCGGGCACTCTCCTGACGCCGATCTTCCCGGCCCCGACCAACGCCCGCACATTCGTGATCCTGCGGCTGCTCGGCGTGCTCGCCGGGGTGCTGGCCAAGGCGGTCGGCGGGCGGATGCCGGCCGACCAGGAAACGATCCGCTACACCGGTGTCTACGGCCTCGACGCAGCCGGTGAGCCCTACCTGATGCGCGAGGTGCTCGGCGGCGGCTCCGGCGGCCGGTACTACGCCGACGGCGAGGACACGATCCACGTGGTGCCGGACTCGCGCAACCTGCCGGCCGAGTTCTCCGAGGCCCGCTTCCCCTTCGTGGTCGAACGCCTCGGCCTCGCCATCGACTCCGGCGGCCCCGGCGAGTTCCGCGGCGGTCTTGGGTACGAGAAAGTGATCCGGATGCTGACCGACGGGTATTTCATGTCGATCGCTGACCGCTCGATCCTGGCCTGCTGGGGAGTCAATGGCGGTAAGGCCGGTCGTCCCTTTGAGGTCACAATCAAAGACCATTTGGGAGAAAGATTTGCGGACGCGCTCGCCGATGCAGAGCCGGTCCCGGCTGGGACATTGATCAGGATCAGGACCACGGGCGGCGGCGGCTGGGGAGACCCGCTCAACCGCGAGGTCGAACGCGTCGTCCAAGACGTCGCCTGGGGCAAGGTATCCCGGGCCGGGGCCGCTGCCGACTACGGCGTCGTGATTACCGGACCGGACGATGAGCCTGTCGCCGTGGACATAGAAGGGACGCAAAATTTGCGCAGAAAAATCAGGGCAGAACGCAATCTGCCCGTCCCCTTCTTCGACCGAGGGCCTGGTTATCAACGTCTCGCCGGAGTCAGCGCGGCTGACGTGGACTGGCTATGAGCGGGGGTTCCGGGGGGTCGTCCTCCCGGGCTGGCACTGGCGGACCGCTGGAGGGGACGCTGGTCGTCGATCTGTCACGGGCGCTGGCGGGGCCGCACGCCGGGATGATGCTCGGGGATCTGGGCGCGCGGGTGATCAAGGTTGAGTCGCCTGAGGGGGACGATAGCCGGGGGTGGGGACCGCCGTACGCGGCGGACAGCGCCGGCACCGAGCACGCCACGTACTTCCTGTCCTGCAACCGCAACAAGGAGTCGATCGTCTGTGACCTGAAATCCGATGACGGGCGGGACGTGCTGACGAAGCTCGTCGAGCGGGCCGACGTGCTGATCGAGAATTTCAGGCCTGGGGTGCTCGACCGGCTCGGGTTCGCCGTGGAGCGGCTGACCGAACTGAACCCGCGGCTCGTGATCTTGTCGATCACCGGGTTCGGGCACGACGGGCCTGAAGGCAGCCGGGCTGGCTATGACCAGATCGCCCAGGGCGAGGGCGGGCTCATGTCGTTGACCGGCCCGTCGCCGGACCAGCCGACCCGCGTCGGAGCGCCGGTCGCCGACATCATGGCGGGGATGTACGGCGTGTCCGGGGTTCTGGCCGCGCTCATCGAGCGGGGCCGGACCGGGCGCGGCCAGGTCGTGCGGACCAGCCTGCTCGCCGCCATGGTCGGCTCGCACGCCTACTTGGGGACCAGGTACACGGTGGCGGGGGAGGTCCCCGGGCCGCTCGGCAACCATCATCCGTCGATCTGCCCGTACGGGCTGTACCACGCGGCCGACGGCTTCCTGCAGATCGCGGTAGGCACGGACGCGCTGTGGCAGCGGTTCGCCCCGGCGTTCGGGCTCGATGCGCCCAAGTGGGAGGTAAATAGAGATCGAGTTGCAGATCATGTCGCGCTTAACGCGGCCGTGGACGCCGCCTTCAGCGAATACCAGGCCGACGATGTGCTCCGCCGGCTCGCGGAACTCGGCGTACCGGCTGGTAAAGTTCGCGACCTGGCTGAGGTCTACAGCTGGGATCAGACCAGGTCGCAGGGCTTGGTCATTGACGTCAACCATCTCGCGCTCGGCCCGATCGAGCTGCCGGGGCCGCCGTTGCGGTTCGACGACGGCGGCAGGCGCTCGCACCTGCCGCCGCCTGTGCTCAACCAGCACGGCGCGGCGATCCGATTTTGGCTAGATGAGTTGGATGAGAAGGAGTGAAGCCCGTGCCCGAGCCGATCGAGGTACGCAAGGTACCGCTGCACAACGTGTCGGACGCGAGTGAATTGGCCAAGCTGATCGACGACGGCGTCCTCGAGGCCGACCGGGTGATCGCCGTGATCGGCAAGACCGAGGGCAACGGCGGGGTCAACGACTACACCAGGCTCCTGGCCGACCGGGCGTTCCGCGACGTGCTCACGGCGAAGGGGACCAGGACCTCCCAGCAGGTCAAGCAGATCCCGATCGTCTGGTCGGGCGGTACCGACGGCGTGATCAGCCCGCACGCGACGATCTTCGCGACGCTGCCAGCCGACCAGGCCGTCATCACCGATGAGCCCCGGCTGACCGTCGGGTTCGCGATGAGCGAGCGGTTGGCGCCAGAAGACATCGGCCGGACCGCGATGGTCAGCAAGGTCGCCGACGCGGTGCGCGAGGCCATGGAGCGAGCCGGGATCACCGACCCGGCGGACGTGCATTACGTGCAGACCAAGACGCCGCTGCTGACGATCCACACGATCACCGACGCCAAGAGCCGGGGCCAGAGCGTCTGGACCGAGAACACGCACGAGTCGATGGACCTGTCCAACGGCTGCACCGCGCTCGGCATAGCAGTCGCCCTCGGGGAAATCGAGATGCCCTCCGACGCCGACGTGCTGCACAACCGGGCCCTGTACTCGGCCGTCGCTTCCTGCTCCTCCGGCGTCGAGCTGGATCAGGCCCAGGTCATCGTGGCGGGCAACGCGCGCGGCATCGGCGGCCGGTACCGGATCGGGCACTCGGTGGACGGCCGGCTGGTCAACGTGTTCCTCAAGTGCGAGGCCAGCCAGGACGGCCAGGTTCGCGGCCGTCGCAACGCCATGCTCGACGACTCCGATGTGCACTGGCACCGTCAGATCAAGGCCTGTGTCGGAGGCGTGGCCTCGGCCGTGACCGGCGATCCGGCTGTCTTCGTCTCGGTGTCGGCGGCTCACCAGGGCCCCGACGGCGGCGGCCCGGTAGCCGCCATAGTCGACCTGGCCTGAGAATTGGTGCGCTGTCGGTCGCCGCGACATCACCCGGGCGATGACGGCGCCGAACACCTCGCGCGTCTTCGCCATCGACCTGCGGCTGGCCGCCGGAGGCCTGAACGAGGCCGCGACCGCACACCGACGTGATGCGGCGGGGCGGGGTAAGTGCTGCCGGAGGGGGTGCTGGCGGATCTGGCACCTTCGCCAGAAAATCGAGGACAATGGCGAACCTTCGGTCGGGCGGCAAAGTAGTAAATAATGCCAGTCCACCTTCTGCAGCTGAGATGAATCCGGCAGCTGCTCTAGATCCGACTGGCGCTTCTGGCCGTTCCCTCAGGGAAAACTGCAAAGGACAGGAATGACTATCTCAAAAAAGCTCAAGCGGGTAGCTGCGGCAATTGGCGCGACCAGTGTTTTGTCCGGTGCCGTCATCGCGGGCAGCATGGGCGTAGCGTCTGCCTCCACCATCTCTAGCGGTCACATTCAGATTTGCGCCCAGGGCAACTATCCAGCGTTCATACACGTTCTGTCGGAACCTGTCCCGAATGCCGGCGGTGAGACGACACGGAGCTTCCAGAGCGCCACCGTGAATCCCGGCCAATGCTGGTGGAACGACCAATCGTTCAGCACGTTGGGCCAATGGGTGCAGGTCGACGTCGTCGGCATCCACTCCAATGGCCAGCAGTTCTACATCCGCAGCTACTGGTGGAATAGTTCAGGCGGGCTCGGCATCGGCGCGGAAGGCGACCAGCGGTCCCCATGGACCGAAACCTGGTAGCCAGGCCACCCGCGATCTGACATTCAGTTCGCTTCATGCAAGTCGCGGGCACTGTGGGTCGTCCTCGATCATGAGTTGCATCGTCGGCCATCCGGGGCGGGCCGCCTGCCGGGCCGTGCGGGCAAGGTTGTAGCGCCTTGGTGACATCGAAGAACGACCGCCCGCGCCGTCAGAGGCGGGTGGTGGTCACGGTGGAGCCGTTGCCCGCCAGGCCGTAGATCACGGCGACCAACCCGGGTCGAGCCCCCGCTGCCGCCCTCTATCCAGGCCTTTCCATGCGGCTCGGTGTCGGCGGGTGTAATTAACATTGCGGTGCCTACACACCGAAAGGCCGGTCCGTGATGAGAGCTAACCTCGGGCTTTCGCCTGGCGGGTGATCCGGGCTGCGTGGCTAACTGAAAAAGTGCCTTTGGCCTGGGAGGATAGGGCTTGTCTAGGGTCATGTCCGTACCTGAGCCGAAGGCACTTTTCACATGCAGAATACAGCCCGGCACCCGAAAATCACCGTGTCCGCTGACGGACCGGGATCGTGTCTCGGGCCGGCGGGCTGCTGCTCCCCAGACCGGAAACCGGCACCGAGCCGACCACCTCAAGCCACCAGACCAGCCTCAGGAAAGATCGAGGCTAATGCTTGTGCGTTTACTGCCGGTGCAGTGATTTTCGTGCGCCTGCTGACCGGATGCGGCAAATCGCTGCCGAAGACGAAGGCCAATCTTGACCTCTGCGCCGTGCTGGCCAAAGTGCGCGACAATCAGGCGCCGATTGTCGCCCTGGCCGGTGCGACGTTCGAGACCAATGCCCAGATCACGCCGCAGCTTCGCCAGGAGGTCGGACAGTACGTAGTCGACGTTCATGAGAACGCCCAGAATGCTCCGCAGGACGCTATGAAAGCCGAAACCGACTGCGCGTCGATCGGCGCTCCGGTCGCCAAGGGCTACTAGATCTCCTGACTGATCTCGGTCGTCAGGCCGGTGCTCGTCGCCGGGCCGGAAGCGAGATCTGTCTTGGTTTCGACCTCAGCAATTGGTCCGGCGGTGTCGTCGGCCTGTTCCGTGCGGTCGGCCTTGTTCAGCGGCGCGATCGTGGCGAGGCCGGCCAGCAGGAGCAGCAGGCCGCCGGCGGCGAACACGGTGTCGAACGGACCGAAAGCCAGTCCGACGAATCTCGCGCTGAAGTCGTGCAGGACCGTGCTGGCCAGCAACCCCGCGAGCACCATCGACACGATCGAGGCGAGTTGCTGCAGCGGGCTGAGCACGGCGCTTACCCGGCCGAGCATTCTCGACGGGGTGACTTCGAGGATGATCGGCGAGAACACAGCGTTGAGCACGCCCGAGGCGACGCCAAGCAAGGCGGCAACGACGATGGCCGGAATCAGCGAGGTCGTGCGGGAAAACCCGATCAGCGTGATGCCGCAGCCGAGCAGCGACATCCAGAAGAGCCTGGCCGGCCGGAGCCGCTTGGCGACCCCGCCGGCTAGAAGGGCGCCCACGATCGAGCCGCCGCCGACGGCCCCCATGATCGTGCCGAGCCAACTGGCCTGGACGTGCAGATTGTGCGGGACGAAGAACGCCGCGAGCGAGTTCACCGCCCCGAGCCCGAGCATCGTGAGCACCAAGCCGACCCCGAGTGCCATCAGTACCCGGTTCCCGGCGAAGAATTTGATCCCGGTGCGGAACTCGGCCACGAAACCCTCACGCGGCGGCGCGTCCGCGGTCGGCGTCAGCGGCACATTGATCGCGCGCACGCAGATGAACGAGATCCCGAAGCTGGCGGCGTTGAAGATCAGCGCCCACTGCGCGCCGAGCGTGAACAGCAGCGGAGCCGCGACCGGCGGGCCGATGATCTGCGCCAGGCTGAACGCCGCCGACAGCAGCGCACTGGCCTGAGGCTGCTGCGGCGGCGGGACGATCGCGCCGACCACCGCCAGCCGAGACGGATCGAAGAACTCCGCGAAGCAACTGCACGCGGCGAGCACCGTGTACAGGATCGCCAGCTGGGCGCCGACCGGCAGCTCGTGCCGCAGCGCCGGAATCGCCAGCAAGCTCGCGACCAGACCGAATCGGGCGGCATCGGCGACCAGCATCGTCCGCCGGCGATCCCACCGGTCGACGAAGACCCCGGCCAATGGCCCAACTATCAATACGGGGGCGGCCGTCGCGATAAGCGCGCCCGACGCCGCCGCCGGAGCCCAGGGCTGCCCCTTGGCGATGATCGTCGCGATCCAGAGCAAGACCGTGACGTAGAAGACCATGTCGCCGGTGGCCGAGACCGTCTGCCCGACCCAGAGCAACCGCCAGTTCCGGTTATGCCGGAGGCCCGGTGGATTTGACGCTCCTGCTCCTAAGCCTGCACCCATCGCCGCTGACCCCCTCCTCGGTGCCCCGTTGCACCAGTCAAGATACATCGCGTTTTGTCTGCGCGCCTAGGTGAAAGGTACTGGTTGTAACCAAACGAATGCGATTGCCGGAGCGAGTTCACGAGGCCGATGGCGGCTGGGAGGTCGGCGTGGGTGCCAGGGTGGCCGGCGGACCAGGATGGCGGAGTGGGCGAGACAAGACGATGTGCCTACTCAGCGGGCGTGAAATCGAACCGGTCGGCGGGTCCCCGTTTCAGCGGCATTGTCGCGATCACGGCGTCGGCATTGATCGGACCGTAGATATGTGGAAACGGCTCGTCCGAGCCAGGCACGTTCTCGTAACGCACCGGCGACCGCAGCCGATCGGTGTCAATGGCCAAGACGATCAGCTCGTCGTCGGCCGCATAGATGAAGTTCGCCACCCCGGCGACCTGGTGCGCGTCACTGGCGTGAATGAACCCCTGCTCCTCAAGCGTCCGCCCCCGAGTCGAGACCGCATATTCGCCAGCCCGTGCCGCCTCAGCCCAGTCCTCCGCAAACGCAATGTGATAAATAGTCACGCCCACCCACTCTGCCGGATTTTAGCCCCCGCACCCGCCATTCCCGTATCGCTAATAAGCCCGGCAGGCCCACTTCTCATCCGTAGGACGCCACCTACCATCCATTGGACGCCACTTACCATCCGTTGCGAGCACTTACTGTCGACTGGCGTGCCCAGAAAGCCCATAAATCGGACAAAATTTGCATCTAATGGATGGTAGGTCATCGCAACGGATGGTAAGTGGCCGCAACGGATGGTAAGTGGCCGCAATGAATGGCAAGTGGCGGGCGGAAGGACCGAGCCGGCGGCCTCGGCGGGTTGCTCGCGACCAGGAGTGACGGTCTGGCTGCGGTTCGTGGCTAAACGAGAAGCCGGGCTGACCACGATCGGTCAGCTGGGCGATCAGGGTGCGCGGTCAGAGTTCGCCGGCTAGTTCTGAGGTCCAGACGACGACTCTGGTGCGGTCGCCGCGAAATAGGTCGCGGGCGTATTCGAGCGCTACCCCGGACTGCGTGTAGGCGGTCCGCTCGACCAGCATGAGCGGCGCGCCCTCGGGGACCTGCAGGGCCTCGGCCTCGCGCACCCCGGCCGTCACTGGCTCAAGGCTCTCCTTGGCCCGGTGCGGTCGCTGCCCGTACTTCTGCTCGAGCAGTTCGTACAAGGACCCGTCCAGCCGGGATTCGAGCAGGCCAGGGCAGTGCCGCGCGGGGAACAACGAATGCTCGATCAGGATCGGCTTCCCATCGGCCAGCCTGAGCCGGCGAACCTCGTAGACGGGCTCGCCGACCTCGATCTCCAGCGCTATCGCGGCGGCCCGGCTCGCCGGGATCTCGTTGGCGGCCAGCACCCGCGCCCCGGCCACCAGGCCGTGCTTGCGCAGCTGCTCGGAGAAGCCGGCCAGCACCGTCAGGTCTTGCACCAGCTTCGGCTCGGCCACGAACGTGCCGCCGCTGCGGCCGACCGTCCTGGTGACCAGACCACGCTGCGCCAACTCCGCCAGGGCGTGGCGCAGCGTCATCCGGCTGACGCCGAGCCAGGCGGCTAGTTCCTGCTCGGTCGGCAGTCGGTCGCCGGGCTTCAGTTGCCCAGACGCGATCGCATCGGCCAGCCAGTCCTCGATCTGGCCGTGCACGGTAGTGCCAGGCCCGCGGACGATCTTGGGTGGCCGCCGTCCAGGAAGCCTCGGATGCCAGATCGAGCTGGCCCGCAGGCCGGTCGGCGCGGAGCCGGTCGGTGCGG
>WNEY01000909.1_pt1 | contig 19727 bp, 20 predicted proteins | sample 5400531 | NCBI WGS metagenome assembly WNEY01 (sample SAMN13153338, study PRJNA577476) | soil metagenome | isolation source: 200 cm saprolite under Douglas fir tree site 1 | place: USA:California | collected 2015-04-18
CAGCGCGGCGGCGAACGAAGCGCGCTGCCTCGGCTCGAGCGTGTATTCCACGGTGACCAGCACCGGCCCCGCCTCGGCCGCGAGCTCTTCCGCCACCACGGGGTCGTCCCAGATATGGGCCGGGTCCAATTTCAGGCCTTCCGCGGCGGCCAGGGGAAAGAAGGGGATCAGGCCGAGCCCGAGCAGCAGGCCGCCGCCGGCCGCCATCAGGGCCGATGGAATCCCGGCTTCGTCCGCCACGATCCCCCACAGCAGCGCGCCGACCGCGAACGACCCGAACAGGGTGAGCGTCGACACCGCGAGCGCCCGACCCCGTACCCACTCGGCCGCTCCCCGCTGCGCCGCGAGAATCAGGCTCGACACCACGATGAGCCAGCCGGTGCCGGCCACGAGCATCGCGCCCATCAGAACGCCGAACTCCCGTACCCACGCCAGCGCGAGACACCCGACTGCAAACACAACGGTTGCCACTGCCGTGATCGCGTCCGTCGACTGGCGCCGCCGCCACACCGGCAAGATCGCAGCGCCGAGCAGTCCCCCCACGCCGAGGCTTCCCACCAGGGCACCGTACGCGATAGGTCCGCGCCCCAACGATGTCTTGGCGACCAGCGGCAGCAGTGACCAGAGCGCGCTCGCGAACAGCACGAACGCCGCCGTGCGCACGATGACCGCCCGCAACGCCGGCGTGTACCGGACATACCTGATGCCGGCGCGCACGGCGGACGCCATGCGCTCCGCCGGTAGCGTGGCGCGGTGCGGTTCGCGCCGCCACCGCCACAGCACCAAGAACACCCCCAGCACCGTGGCGGCGTTGACGAAAAATACCGGTCCCGGTCCGCCCGCGACGATGACGATCCCGGCGATGGCCGGTCCCACGGCGCGGGCGACGTTGATCGCGACGCTTCCCAGCCCCACGCTCGCCGGCAGCTCCTCTTTGGGCACGACCTCGGGAATCATCGCTTGCCACGCGGGGATGTCGACCGCGCTTCCCGCGCCGATGGCGAGCGTGACCACGAGGAGCATCCAGGGCTGGACCACGCCGGTCACCGTGAGTACGCCGAGTAAGGTGGCCATCAGCGCCAGCCACACCTGAGTCGCGAGCAAAACGCGCCGCCGGTCCAGGATGTCGGACAGGGCGCCCGCGGGCAGGGCGAGCAGGAACAGCGGCAGGGTGGTGGCAACCTGGACCAGCGAGACCATCAGCGGCGAGGGGGTGAGCAACGTCATCAACCAGGCGGCCGCGGAATCGTGCATCCAGGTGCCGATGCTCGAGACCACGTCCGAGATCCACAGCGCGCGGAACAAGGGCCGCCGCAGGGGACTCCAGGCAGAAGGTGGCATCACATGATCAAGGTGGTTGATGCTGCGCTCGAGCGCGAGGGCCCGTCCGAGAACAGAGTAGCTTTACCAGCCTACACCTGACGGGAGTTCAGAGATGCGAGAGTTCGCCTCGGTTGCCTTGAGTGCCGTGCTCCTGGCGACGACGGCCCGGGCCCAGGTCCCCTCGTTCCCGGCCAACTTCAAGACCCGAACGATTTCCACCCCCGGTGCGCAGATCTTCGTGCGCGTCGGCGGGCAGGGGCCGGCGGTCGTGTTGCTCCACGGCTACGGAGAGACGGGCGACATGTGGGCGCCGCTCGCCGCCAGGCTGGCGCGCGGCCACACCGTCATCGTGCCAGATCTGCGCGGCATCGGCCTCTCCTCCCACCCGGCCGGTGGCTACGACAAGAAGACCCAGGCCGGCGACGTCGCCGCCGTCCTCGACACGCTCAAGATCGACAAGGTCGATCTCGTCACCCACGACATCGGAAACATGGTGGGCTACGCCTTCGCAGCGGGCCAGCCGGGACGCGTCACGAAATTCGCCCTCCTGGATGCACCGCTGCCGGGCGTCGGCCCATGGGACGAGATCCTGAAGAATCCGCTGCTCTGGCACTTCCGTTTCGGCGGCCCAGATATGGAACGGCTGGTCAAGGGGCGCGAGCGGATCTATCTCGACCGCTTCTGGAACGAATTCTCGGCGGATCCGAGGCGCTTCGACGAAGCCTCACGCCGGCACTACGCCAGGCTGTACGCCCTTCCTGGAGCCATGCACTCCGGCTTTGAGCAGTTCAAGGCCTTCGATCAGGATGCCATCGACAACAAGGCGTTCCTGGCCAAGGGCATGCTGGCCATGCCTGTGCTGGCGGTGGGCGGCGAGGCATCGTTCGGCCCGATGATGGCGGTGGTCATGCGCGCTGCCGCCAGCAACGTCCAGGAGGTCGTCATTCCCCACTCCGGGCACTGGTTGATGGAGGAGAATCCGACCGCCACGGTTTCCACCATCGTGGACTTCCTCCACTGAGCAGGCTCAACGCTCGACCCGGCGGTCGAGCACCGGCTTGACGTCGACGATCGGCGTCCGGTCGAGCGCCTCGAGATCGCTTACGCGCATCCTCGTGCCCTGAATGGCGAGTACCCGCACGCGGTGCAGTCCGATGGGGTTGGGCCGATCCGGGGAGCGCGTATTGAACACGCCGTGCAGCGGGTTGGCGGGATCGCCCCTGGGATGAACGACCAACACGTCGCGACGGGCGCGATCCAGCCAGGTAAGCACGATGACCTCATCGCCGACTCGCAGATCGCGCAGCCCTTCACTGAAGCGGGCGTCGAACGCCAGCCACGCCTCCGGCGCCCCTTCTATGCCCTGCCGGGGCGCGGCCGCCCGATCGACCAACGGAGACTCGACCCACCCGATCGGCTGGAGCTCGTACCGCTGATCGCTCAACTCATCCTCCCTCGGCTCTTGCGATATTGTTCGCTCATGAAGTATGGCTCCTGTTTAGGGAATGTGCCGTACGGGTTTTGCATCGTTCCGGGCGACGTCAGTTACCTTCTCTCTCATGACACCCTTGTCAATTCGTCCCGGGGAGCGGGGAGACCAAGCGGCGATTCTGGCGCTCGCGGAGCGGCTCGGGGCCTTCGGCCCCACCACCCGCTCCGCCCAGGAGATCGCAGCGCGCGAGCGGCGGGCGCTGGCGGACGCGCTCGAGCGTCCGTCCCCGGGATCCGCGCTCCTGGTCGCGCACCAGCGGGATCGCGGCCTCGTCGGCGTGCTGCTCCTGGAGACGCGGCGGGACTATTTCACGGACCAGGCCCATGGACACGTGGCGATTCTCGCCGTTGCGCGCGAGGCCGAGGGCCACGGTGTGGGCCAGGCATTGCTCGACGAAGCAGATGAGTGGGGGCGACGCCGCGGCTTCCGGCGGCTGACCCTCGCCGTCTTCGCCGACAACGCCCGAGCCAAGGGATTCTACGCCCGGCTGGGGTGGCGCACCGAGCTCGAGACCCTGTTCAAGACGCTCTGAGGCGTGCTCAACGTCGGACTGGTCGGTTTCGGCTTTGCCGGCAAGACATTTCACGCGCCCGTCATTCGCGTGGTGGAAGGTCTCCGCCTCACCACCATCGTGCAGCGCCACGGGGGCGACGCGCCGGATCCGCGTTACGCAGATGTCGAGACCGTCCGCAGCGTCGATGAGCTGCTGAGCCGGGCCGTCGACTTAGTCGTCATCGCCACACCCAATGCATCGCATCACCCGATCGCGAAGCAATGTCTCCTGGCCGGACGTCACGTCGTCATCGATAAGCCGTTTACGACCACCGTTGCGGAAGCCGAAGAGCTGGTCCGACTGGGCAAGGCAACGCGGCGCGTGCTATCGGCCTACCAGAACCGCCGCTACGTGGGAGACTTCGTGACCCTGCGAACACTGCTGTCGGAGAACGCGTTTGGCAGCGTCACCACGTTCGAGTCCCACTTCGACCGTTTCCGCCCGGAGCTCCGGCCGGGTGCGTGGCGCGAGCAGCCCCTGCCCGGCTCTGGTCTGTGGTTCGACCTGGGCTCGCACCTGCTCGACCAGGCGCTGGTGTTGTTCGGAATTCCGCAAGCGATCTCCGCCGACATCCGCAGCGAGCGCCCCGGTGCGGCCGCGGACGACGCGTTCGATGTCGCGCTTCATTACCCGCACATGCGGGCGCTCGTGCGGGCGTCGATGTTGGCGGCCGCACCAGGGCCGACCTTTGCGGTCCATGGCAACAAAGGCTCGTTCATCAAGTACGGGCTCGATCCCCAGGAAGCGGCCCTGAAATCCGGCCGCCTGCCCAACGAAGCGGGCTGGGACGCAGAACCGCCGGAGATGTACGGCCGGTTGACGACGCCCGAGGGAACGCGCACGATTGCGACCACACCCTCGGGCTTCACGCACTATTATGAGAACGTCCGTGACGCGATCCTCGGGAAGGAGCAGCTGGCGGTCACGCCCGAACAGGCACTCGACGTCATGCGCGGACTGGAGCTGGCCGTCGCAAGCAGTCACAAGCGCTGCGTTCTACCGTGGCATGCTCAGTACTGATAGGGAAAGCTGGGGTTCCGGGGAACGTCGTAGCCGCGTGTCTTGTTCTGAACCACAGCCGAGGGACTATGACCGGTACGCCGCCCGTCGTGATGGTGAGCTTGCTGACCCGGATGCTCGTCGAAGCGTTCGAGGGGCCGCCCGGCCCCTGGACCTATTTCACCGACGCATCCCCGGGGACCGGCATCTTCGCGACGATCGCTGGGTTGAGCGCCGTCCAGGCCTCGCAGCCGGGTGGGCCCGGCCGCACCACCGTCGCCGCCCACGTCCACCACTTGAGCTCGAGTATGGCGCTCTCGACGCTGGGCTTGCGCGGACAGGCGACGTCGCGCGATCGCGGGGGCAGCTGGACGGTATCCACGGTGGACAACGCCGAGTGGTCCGACTTGCAGGCTCAACTGCGGCGCGAGTACCACAGTCTGCGGGTAGCCGTGGAGACGCACGCCGTGTGGGACGAGGACGCGTTGGGCGTGGCGATCGGCGCAATCGCGCACGCGGCGTACCATCTCGGTGCCATCCGGCAGCGATTGGCACCTCGCGACTAATCGCCCGAAGGGCATCGGGGCTATCGGCGTCTCGTGGACGCATCTCCGGCACTCGGGCGCCGCCGTGAAGCTCGGCATTCCGCACCAGACGCTCGGGTCGAAAATCAACGCCCTCCTCGTTTCTTACTGTAGCTCCCCCTATTTCGAATGAAACTAAATACGCCATTCCGGGCGTTACGGTGAAGAACGAGCCCGGGATGAAGCCGACCAAACCGGAGCATCACCATGAACCCTACGCAACAAGCCATGGCATCGCCGGTCGATGACGCCCCCAGGGCGCCCTCAATAGGGGAGATCGTCGTCTTCGTCGATGGACAGACTGACCCTACAGGCATCATGGAGTTCGCTGGACTACTCGCCCAAGAGTATGACGCTCACCTGACCGGGGTATTCATGCGGCCCGCCCCCGCGGTGACCCCGCCGGAGATGTTCGCACGCGGCACAGGCATTCCGGCCGTGATCGAGGCGCGCCAAGCAGAGGTCGAGGGGATCGAGGCGGACCATCGAGCCCTGTTCGACGATATCGTCCGTCGTAACGCGGTCGGGTCGGAGTGGAGATCGGTGCCGTACTTCAATAGCGACGCCGGTGTACACGCGCGCTACGCGGACTTGGCAGTGGTTGCCCGCCCGGACCCCGCGGGCCAGACCGCCGGCCCTCCCGGCCTCGTGGAGTCGCTCGTCCTGACCTCCGGACGGCCGGTCATCGTACTCCCGCCACGCAGCACGGCATCCCGGCTCAGCCGCATCCTGATCGGGTGGAATGCGGGGCGCGAGGCCGCCCGGGCGGTCGCGGACGCCCTGCCGTTGCTGATTCGGGCCGCGGCAGTCGAGGTGTTGGTCATCGATTCTGAGCGCCGCCGGGGGGATCACGGCCAGGAGCCGGGAGCAGACATCGCGCGCTACCTGGCGCGTCACGGCGCGCAAGTGGAGGTACGACGGCTATCGTCGGACGGCGAAGACGTGGGACGCCTGCTCCTGTCGCAGGCCGCCGCGTTCGGCGCCGATCTCCTCGTCATGGGCGCCTACGGCCACGCCCGCCTGAACGAGCTGATCTTCGGCGGCGTGACACGCACCGCCCTGCACGACGCGGATCTCCCGGTCCTGATGTCCCGATAAAGCTGCGCATTCAGCAATACACGGGTCGAGGGAACACTCGAGCCCCTGTGCCCGGTTAATGGGCGAGCGAGGAGATCTGTTGAGCCGCAAAACCGGGAAGGAGGACCGGGACATGACTGATAAGGCGAAGGGCACCAACGACTGTGGCCACTACGAGCCCGGTGTGATCATCGTAGAGGGCGATCTGGTTGTGGCACACGGTCGCTATTCAAGCGGCGGCAAGACCCTCGTTGCCACCGACTTTTTCCGGTTCGAGGGCGACTTTGTCGTAGAGCATTGGGACGTTTTGCAGGAAGTGGCCGCGGGCGGCGAAGCTGCCGACCGTTCAGCAATTGCCGATCCGTCGAGCGCGGCCGTGCCGTGAGATGCCGGGGGGGCCCGTATCCCAGCCGACTAATACAAAGGTCTCATAGACCGCAGCGCAGCGTGCGCGTACATATTCCCCAGCGTGGCTGTACGCGATTCGACCTCTCAGTGTGAAGGAACCCTCCGTGGCCGTGGGTTCTCTGCCTAAGCGCTTCGGCTTCCTGCACTTGAACAGGACATCGTCACGTTCCAGAAAATCGGACTGGGATGCGACCACCGCGCTACGCGAAACGGTGGAGGCCATCTGGAAGGTCGTCGAACAGACACCGTCCGACGACACGGGCGGGCTCCTCGCCCGACGCGAGCTGCTGCAGCGCGGCACCTGCGAGCTGTCTGCGGTGATCCGACAGGGCGTCGCCTTAGGGGCGTTTCGCCCAGAGTGCCCGTCGTGGGCTATTCGCCGCTTGCCCTTCGCCATCGTGTCCGGCGCGTGTCTGCATTGGGTGCTCGGTCTCGCAACGGGGCCGTGCCTAGGAGCCGGTACGGCCGTCGCAGCAGCCCTCGAGGTCCTGCGCCCGCGGCGAGTCCGCTTCAGAAGCACTTAGCCGTGGCCTTGCTCGAAAACAGCAAGTCCTGCATCGTCCATCGTCTCTTCTTGGGGAGTCAGCTATGCCCACCCTGAACATCAACGGACGCGACGTGACGGTCGACGTGCCGGCCGACATGCCGGTCCTGTGGGTGCTGCGTGACGTCGTCGGCCTGACCGGCACGAAGTTCGGTTGCGGCATGGCCCTCTGCGGGGCCTGCACGGTGCAGCTCGACGGACAGCCGATCCGCTCGTGCGTCACCCCGGTGGCCGCGGCGGCCGGGAAGAAGATCACCACCATCGAGGCAATTGGGGAAACGCCGGCCGGCAAGAAGGTGCAGCAGGCGTGGCTGGACCTCGAGGTCGTGCAGTGCGGCTACTGCCAGTCGGGCCAGATCATGTCGGCCTCGGCGCTGCTGGCGAAGAACGCCCATCCCAGCGACGCCGACATCGACGGGGCCATGTCGGGCAATATCTGCCGCTGCGGGACTTATCCTCGCATCCGCGCCGCGATCAAGCAGGCCGCGAAAGGAGCCTGACCATGACCACGCACGCCGTATCGCGCCGCGACTTTGTGGTGGTGCTCACCAGCGCCGGGGGCGCGCTGCTGCTCGGCTGCCGGGTCGGAGAACGGTCTGGCGCGACGACGGCCGCCGCCGCGGAAACGCCGCCGGCCTTCGCGCCGAACGCGTTCATTCGCATCGGCTCGGACGGCCGAGTCACGCTCGTCATGAATCAGGTCGAAATGGGACAGGGCACCTACACCTCGATGCCCATGTTGATGGCGGAAGAGCTCGAGGTGGGACTGGACCAGGTCCAGCTCGAGCACGCGCCGCCCGACGACAAGCTCTACGCCAATCCATTCTTTGGCGACCAGGAAACGGGTGGCTCGTCGTCGGTGCGCGCGTTCTACGAGCCGCTGCGCCGTGCCGGTGCGACCGCCCGCACCATGCTCGTGGCGGCGGCCGCTCAAACGTGGGACGTCGAGCCGGCATCATGTCGGGCCAAGCGGGGCGTCGTGACCCACACGCCGAGCGGCCGTACACTCAGCTACGGCGCGCTGGCCGAAAAGGCGGCCAAGCTACCGGTGCCGGAAAAGGTCGCGCTCAAGGATCCAAAGGACTTCACCCTGATCGGCACACCGGCCAAGCGTCTGGACAAAGCGGAAAAGGTGAACGGCACGGCGCAGTACGGCATCGACGTGCGGCTGCCCGGGATGAAGATCGCTACCGTCGCCGCGAGTCCCGTGCTGGGAGGCAAGGTCGCGGGCCTGGACGAAGCCAAGGCGATGGCCATCCCGGGCGTGCACCAGATCGTCAACCTGGGCGATGTGGTCGCCGTGGTCGCCGACCACATGTGGGCGGCCAAGCAGGGCCTCGCGGCCCTCGCCATCCGGTGGGACGACGGGCCCAATGGCAACGTGAGCACTGCCGACGTGGTTCAGGGGCTCGACGCCGCCTCGCAGCAGCCGGGCGTGGTCGCCCGGACGCAGGGCCATGTCGCCGAGGCCCTCGCCGGCGCGGCGCAGAAAATCGACGCGGTGTACCAGGTCCCCTTCCTGGCGCACGCCACCATGGAGCCGATGAACTGCACCGTCCACGTGCGGAACGACGGCTGCGAGGTGTGGACCGGTTCGCAGACGCTGAGCCGGGCGCAGGCGACCGCCGCCCGCGTGACGGGCCTGCCACTGGAGAAGGTGGTGGTGCACAACCATCTCTTGGGCGGCGGATTCGGCCGGCGACTCGAGTATGACTGGGTGACGCAGGCGGTGCGCATCGGGCAGAAGGTCGAGGGACCGGTGAAGGTCGTATGGACGCGCGAGGAGGACATGCAGCACGAGTTCTATCGCCCCTACTATTACGACCGGATGGCCGCCGGGCTGGATGCTCGCGGCAAGCCGGTGGCGTGGAGCCACCGGGTCGTCGGCCCGGCCATCCTCGCGCGCTATTTGCCGCCCGCGTTCAAGAACGGCATCGACATCGACGGGGTGGACGGCGCGGTGTTTCTCACCTACGACATCCCGGCGATCCAGGTCGAGTTCGTGCGGCACGAGGAGCCGGTCTTAAACACCACCTTCTGGCGTGGCGTGGGACCCACCCACAACATCTTCGTGATGGAGAGCTTCATGGATGAGCTCGCCGCGGCGGCCAAGGCCGATCCCGTGGAGTATCGGCGGGCGCTCCTGAGCAAGGTGCCGCGAGCCCGCGCGGTGCTCGACCTCGCCGCGAAGGCTGCCGGGTGGGGGCGCCCCTTGCCCGCCGGGCACGGGCGCGGCGTGGCCCTGCTCTATAGCTCGTGGGGCAGCTACCTGGCGGAGGTCGCTGAGGTCGAGGTGTCGAAAGCGGGGGAGGTGCGGGTGCATCGGATCGTCTGTGCCGTTGACTGCGGCACCGTGATCAACCCGGATATCGTGACGGCACAGATCGAGAGCGGCGTCAATTTCGGCATCAGCGGCGCGCTGTGGGGCGAGGTCACGCTCAAGAATGGCCGGGTCGAGCAGTCCAATTTCCACGACTACCGCGTGTTGCGGATGAACGAAGCGCCCACGATCGAAGTGCACTTGGTGCGCAGCCTCGAGGCGCCGGGCGGGATCGGCGAGCCGGGCACTTCGATCACGGCGCCCGCGCTGGCCAACGCGATATTCGCGGCAACCGGGAAACGCCTCCGCCGGCTCCCGGTGAAGGAGCAGCTGCGCTCGGCCTAGTCAGGGTCTCCGCGGCACCGGCGGTGCCCGGTTCATGAGCAGCCAGTACAGGCCGAGCTGCTTGGCGGCCTGGGTGAATTCCACGAAGTCCACCGGCTTGCGCACGTAGCTGTTGGCGCCGAGGCTGTAGCCTTCGATGACGTCGCGCTCCTCATCGGACGAGGTGAGGATGACGACCGGCAGGAGCCGCGTGCCTTCGTCGGCCCGGATGCGCTGCAGCACCTCCATCCCGTTGACCTTGGGCAGCTTGAGGTCGAGCAGCACCACGGCCGGCAGTTCCTGGGCCGCGGGGCCCTTGCCGTTCGCGCCGAACAGGATGTCGAGCGCTTGTGCCCCATCCTGCGCCACGACGACGTCATTGGTGATGTTGTGACTCTTGAGCGCGCGCAGCGTCAGGGCGACGTCGTCGGGGTTGTCTTCCACCAGCAGGATCTTTCCCGGGTTCACGAGAGCCTCCAGGCCCGCGGCGAGCGGGCCATCACAGGGTGAAGTAGAACGTTGCCCCCTGGTCCACGGCGCCTTCCGCCCAGATCCGGCCGCCGTGCCGGTTGATGATGCGCCGGACGGTGGCGAGGCCGATGCCCGTACCCTCGAAGTCGGCGGCGGAATGCAGCCGCTGGAACACGCCGAACAGCTTGTCCGCGTATTTCATGTCGAAGCCGGCGCCGTTGTCCCGGACCATGAAAGTCCTGCCCCCGTTCGCGTCGGCCGATCGGAACTCGACTCGTGGAGCCGGCTGCTTCGCGGTGTACTTCCAGCTGTTGCGGAGCAGATTGTCGAGGGCCACGCGCAGCAGCCGCGTGTCGCCTCGCGCCTTGAGCCCGGGGGCAATCTCGAATTCCACCTGTCGCTCCGGGGTGGTCCGTTGCAGGTCGGCCACGATCTCCCGCGCCATACCGCTCAGGTCCACGTCCTCGGTGCGAATCTCCGCACGGGTGACCCGCGCGAGTTTCAGCAAGTCGTCGATCAGCGTGCCCATGCGCTGGCTGGCGGCGCGCACCCGCTGCAGCGACTCCCGTCCCGCCTCGTCCAGCTTCTCGGAATAGTCTTCCAGCAGAATCTGGCTGAACCCGTCGATGCTACGCAGCGGCGCCCGCAAGTCGTGCGACACCGAGTAGGCGAAGGCGTCCAGCTCGGTGTTGGCGGCGAGCAGCTCGGCCGCGTTGCGCCGCAGCGACTCGTTGCGCTCCTGCAGCTCGTGGGTCCGCTCCTCGACGCGCCGTTCGAGATCGGCGGCGTAGCGCTGCAGCTCGCCCTTCTGCTCCGCGATGCGGCCCAGCATCTGGTTGAAGGCATCGGTCAGGGCGCCCAGCTCGTCGGCGCCGAGCTTGGGCGCCCGCACGGAGTAGTCCTGGCGGGTGGACACGGCCTTGGCGGTCTCGGCCAGCGCCAGAATGGGCTGCGAGATCGTCCCCTGGAGGATCCGGGACAGGAGGTACGCCGCCAGCAAGGCCACGGCCATCACCGCCAGGCCGATGACGCCGGAGAGGCGAAACGTGTCGGAGATGGCTCCGAGATCGGACGCCAGATAGAGCGTCCCGAGGCGCTGGCTGCCCGCTTCCTCCACCGGCTGGAAGCCGATCAGCAGCCCGCGCTCGAAGCGATACCCGTCCGGCCCCGGCTCCGCCGGGACGACATCGCCGGCCACCCCCGCCGGATAGCCCGCGAACACCCGGCCGCCCTTGTCGTACAGTACCGCGGCCACGACGTGCCGGTCGACCCGGAGCGCGGAGAGGATCTCCCTGGCGTCGGCAACGTTGGCAAACGCCAGCGAGGCCGTGCTATTGGCGGCGATGATCCGACCGCGCACGGCCAGGGCGTCGCGCGTTGCCGACCGGAGAGACCAGTACTGATAGCCCGCGAACGCCGCGGACGTGAGCAGCAGCACCAGCCCGCTGATCAGCACGAGCATCGCCGTCAGCTTTTGCTTGATCGGCCAGTCGCGCAGCGCCATCTCAACGCCCCGGCGGGGTGATCACCTCGGCCACCCGCAGCAGCTTCGAGCTGATCGTCAGGTGGGCCGCTTCGGCAGACACCGGATTGATCTGGAGCCGGATGCGGCCCCGGTCGGTCACGAAGCGGATCATGCCACCCCGCTCGGCGAATCGGTCGGCGTCGCTCACCGTGAGGATCGGCCGGTTCTTGAGACGCGCGAGGATCTCCTCCGGCGCGTCTGCCGCGGACCGATTGATGAACAGGATGTCGCACCGCGTGATGTCGTCCACCCGCTGATAGCGACGGACGGCGAAGGGCCGCGACCCTCGACGCTCCCCGCGCACGGTGGCATCGAGGAAGTCGCCGAACGGATCCTCGCCCAGGATCCCGATCACCAACGGCGCCTGCGAGTCCGGAACGGCCTCGGGCGGCCAATCGACGAATTGCGCGAAGTTGAACAGGAAAACGGCCTTTACCTGCGCCTCGGAGGCCTTCGTTTGCGCTCCCAGCCGGGCGGCGCACACCAGCAATACAGCGGCCGTGATCTTCAAAAGCGCCATGCGACCGCTCCGTATACGCCTCGTTGGATGTCCCGACGAGTGGGACTGGTCGCCGCGCCAAACTCCCGGTGCTGATCGTGCAGGAGATTCTGCCCGACGAGCGAAAGATCGAGGTGCGCCGTCGGCTGCCAGGTGAGCGTCGCGTTCAGCTCGGCGTACGCCGGGACCAACTGATTGTTGATGTCATCGATCGCGCGGAACCCGGCGGCGAGTCCCAGGTGTCCCGGCAGATCCACCCACGATTGCAGCAGAAATTGGCGATCGGGGACCTGGGACTCCGTGGCGCCCCGGGACATGTCGGTGCTGCCGGGGTTCGGCCAGACATGGACCCGCAGCTCCGTATAGCCGGCGCGCACCCGCCACCGGTTTGTCAGCCAGTACTCGGCCGTCACTTCCCCGCCGTAGGACTCGCCATCCTGCCCGTTGCCGATGACGAGGGGGACCGGATTGGGCGGGTTCACCTGCTCGATGCTGCGGAGCCCATGGTAGCGACTGTAAAAGGTCGCCACAGAGAGGGCAACCGACCCCCGCTGGTAGCGGTATCCCAGCTCGTAGGCCAGCTCTTCTTCTGAATGGAAATCCGGGCCGCCGGCGAGGAAGTAGGGCGCCTTGGCGGGAGCAAACAGCTCCCGGTCGATGCGCGACGGCGTACGAAGCGCCCGCGAGACGGCCGCCCACAGCAGCCCGGAAGAGGCCAGCCTCCAGCTCACACGGCCGCTGGGCTGGATCTCGAAGCCGGTATAGTCGTTGTGCTCGATCTTGGTGCCGAGGGTCACGTGTACCCGGTTGGGAACGAGCGCGATCTCGTCCTGCACGAACCCGGTGAACCACTCCCGCGCCACCTGCGTCGGCAGAAATGCCAGCGTGGAGTCCGCGCCGACCACGGTGCGATCGTTGATGTTCCGGTACCCGAGCCCCCAGACCAGGTCATGGCGCGCGCCCAATCGCGTGCTGTGTTGCAGCTCCACGTCGTATGTGTCGAGATCCTCCCCAAACAGGCGCGGGATGTCGCGGTGGGTCCGGTCGTAGTACAGCTGAGCCGTGAGACTCGATTGCTCGGACAACGTACGTGACCACTTGGCGATCACGTCGCGTCCGGTGACGGCGATGTCGCCGCCCGAGTCCTGAGCGATGCGACCATCGTACAGTTCGCCCTGCAATGTGGCGTGGCTCGCGCTCGACGCCTCCCAATCCATGCGGAACCCACCCTGCTCCAGGTGCCAGTCGTCGGCGGCGTCTTGTCCGCTCGGGAACGCCGTCGCATCGCGATCGAATCCCCTGCCGTAGATTCGCGCGCGGACACTGGAGCCCAGGGCCGTTCCGTAGCGCACGGTTCCGAAGCCGTGCTGCTCGGTGCCGCCACCACCCGTCAACAGGAAGCCCTGCGTGTCCTTGGCGTCCTTGGTGATGACATTGATCACGCCGTTGACGGCGTTTGCCCCCCACAGGGTGGCCCCGGGGCCGCTGATGACCTCGATCCGGTCGATGTCCTCGAGCGGCACCTCCTGCACATCCCAGAACACGCCCGAGAAGAGCGGGGTGTAAATGGTGCGTCCATCGATGAGCACCAGGAGCTTGTTGGCGGTGGTGCCGTTGAAGCCGCGCGCGCTGATGGCCCATTGGCGGGAATCCACTTGCGCGACCTGCAGGTTGGAGGCGAGGCGGAGGGCCTCGGCAAGGCTCGACGCGCCGGAGCGCCGAATGTCCTGCTGCGTGATCACCTGGATCGCGGAGGCGGTTTGCGACAATCGCTCGGGACGCTTCGAGACCGAGGTGACCTGCAGGTCCATCAACTGCTCGATACTCAGCTTCTTCAACGCCGCGGCCGACACGTTGGAATCCGGCCGCTGGCGGGCGGAATCGGCCTGCTGGGCGACCCCGGGCCGAACGAAGCAGATAAGACCCAACGTGAAGACCAGCGATGTCGCGGCCGCAGCGGTCTTCATGTCGGCCATCGGTCGATTCCCCCCCGGTCTATCGCGGTCGTGGCAGGCGTGAATGATTCCCGAACAACTTGCCCTTCGGGCATGGAGCCGTTGTGACCCATGTCACGTGCCCGGCACAGGATCACACAACATGCCGCGCCGCGCGGGACGAGCTAGGGCGTTTTTGCGGCACCGAGGGGCGGTTTCGCGACACTCGGCACCCGTTCAGGACTGTGCCCGCTCGCCCAACAACTCCCGAATCGCCTTGAGCAGCTCCCGCGGCTCGAACGGTTTGACCAGCGTGCGCGCCGCGCCGAACGCCGCCGCGACGCTCAGCACCTCGATTTGCCCCGTCCTCCCGCCACCGGACACGGCGATGATCTTCACCTGAGGACTCTCTACCCGGAGCGCCTTGATCACCTCGAGGCCGTCCCGCTCGGGCATGAAGATGTCCACTAAGACGAGATCGGCAGGGTGCTCGCGCTGCAGCCGCAGGCCGACCTCCCCGTCGGACGCTTCGATCACTTCGTAGCCGGCCCCTTCCAACACGATCCGGAGCGCTTGTCGAAGCAACTTGTCATCATCCATCACGAGGATTCTCGCCACGCCGCCTCTACGCGGCCCGCGACGAATCCAGTACCTGCCGCACGCGTCGCGCCAAAGTCTCTGGGGTGAAGGGTTTTTGGAGGTACGCGATGCCGGAGTCGAGGATGCCGTGATGGACGATGGCATGGTCCGCATAGCCCGACGCGTACAGCACCTTCATGTCGGGTCGCAGCTCGGCGAGCTGCTCGGCCAGCTGCCGGCCGCTGAGGCCCGGCATGATGACATCCGTGAGCAGCAGGTGGATCGGACCGTGATGCTTGGCGGCGAGTCGCAGCGCCGTGTCGCCGTTGGGCGCTTCCAGGACCACGTAGCCGAAGCGCTCGAGTACCTGCCGGGTCACCATGCGGACCGAGGGCGCATCCTCGACCACGAGCACGGTTTCCGTACCGCCGCGTGGCTCCGCGCCGGCCGTCGACGCGGCGGTGGGTTCGGCGGGCTCGTCCACCCTGGGGAGGTAGACTTTGAAGCTCGTCCCGTGACCGGGCTCAGAGTACACCCAAATGAGTCCGCCCGACTGCTTCACGATCCCGTAGACCGTTGCCAGCCCCAGCCCAGTGCCCTTGCCCGCTTCCTTGGTCGTAAAGAATGGCTCGAAGATGCGGGCCTTGGTCTGCTCGTCCATGCCGATTCCCGTATCGGAAATCGCGAGCATGACGTAGCGGCCCGGGCTGGCGGGCGCATGACCGCGCACGTACGCCTCGTCCATGTCCACGTTGGCCACCTCGATGGTCAGCCGGCCCCCGGTCGGCATCGCGTCGCGCGCGTTGACCGCGAGGTTGATGATGATCTGCTCGATCTGGCCGGGATCGGCTTTCACCACGCCCAGATCGGGAGCAAGCACGGTGGTCAGCTGGATGTCCTCGCCGATCAGCCGCTTGAGCAGCTTGTCGGTGCCGGCGACGGTCGCCTTCAGATCCAGGGCCTTGGGTTGGAGCACCTGCTGGCGGCTGAACGCCAGCAGCTGGCGCGTGAGCGCGGCGGCGCCTTCGGCGGCCTTACGGATCTGGTCGACATCGTCGCGCTTGGGATCGTCCGCGCCGAGATCTTCGAGCAACAGCGCACTGTAGCTGGTGATCACGGTCAGCAGGTTGTTGAAATCGTGGGCGACCCCGCCGGCGAGACGTCCGACCGCCTCCATTTTCTGGGCCTGGCGCAGCCGCTCCTCGGAGCGCCGTAGCGCCTCTTCCGCACGCTTGCGCTCGATGCCCACGGCCAGAGCGCTCGCGACCGAGGCCAGCGCTTTGGGCACGAACTCGGAGAGGGGGTGGCGCGCGAACATCGCCATGACGCCGAGGACGCGCTCCTGCACCACCAAGGGATAGCCGGCGAACGCCACCATTCCCTCGCGCTGTGCCCAGTCCTGGTCGTGCACTTGCGGATCGCCCACCAGCTGGTTGGTCAGGTGCGGGCGGCGCTGTTGGGCGATCAGGCCGATCGTACTGTGTGGCCCTTCGACTTCCGTGTACATGCCGGCGCTGGCCTGCAAGGCGGGGATGCCGGTGGCTTCCTCCTGGATCCAGATGCGGGCGAGCGCCACGTCGAGGTGGCGCACCAGCGCCTCCGCGCAGAGCTGCAGCGTCTCGCGCAGGCCCCCTCCTCGCGTCAGCGCGCCTCCCACCTCGGAGGTCAGCTCCGCCAGGCGGGCCCGCTCGAGCAGGGCAGTCTGCGCCCGGCGGCGCTCGCGTCGCGCCTCGGTATCCCGCAGCTCCCGCTGGATGGCCGGGATCAGCCGGCGGAGATTGCCTTTGGTGAGGAAATCCTGCGCCCCCGCCTTCATCGCCTCGACCGCGACGTCCTCGCCGATCGTGCCCGAGACGAAAATGAACGGGGTATCGAGGTCGCGCGCCCGCAGCAGGGCGAGCGCCGCCGGCCCGCTGAACGCCGGCATGCTGTAGTCCCCGATCACTAGATCCCACGCATGACGATCGAGGGCGGACGACATGGCGGCCGGGGTATCGACCCGCTCGTATGTCGGCTGGTAGCCCGCCTGCTGCAGCTCCCGCAGCAGCAATCGGGCGTCGTCCTCGGAGTCTTCCGCGATCAGCACCCGCAAAGGGACGCGCATCGATAGGCTTAGACACATGCGCCCCCGGGGGATTCCCGTCCAATACTTCCTTGTTAGGGGAGGCAGCGCTCCGAGCGATAGCTCCGGCCCGGGGCCGGGCCCTTGACGGGCGCCCGATTCTCATGTATATAACCGTTCGGTTATGCAAGCGACACGCCGGCTCGACACCATCTTCTCGGCCCTGGCCGATCCCACCCGGCGGGCGATCCTCGCCCGCCTGGCGTCGGGGGAGGCATCGGTTACGGAGTTGGCCGAGCCGTTCGCGATGAGCCAACCCGCGATCTCGAAGCACCTGAAGGTCCTGGAGCGGGCCGGCCTGGTTTCGCGCGGCCGCGACGCGCAGCGGCGGCCCCGCCGCCTCGAGGCCAAGCGCCTGGGGGAAGCCACCAAGTGGCTGGAGCGCTACCGCCGGCTGTGGGAGGGGAACTACCAGCGCCTCGACGCGCTGCTCGATGAGCTCAAGACCAAACCGCAAACACCCGGAGATGACCGATGAAAACCGCCGAATCATTGAAGCTCACGACACCGGGGGAGCGGGACCTCGTCATGACCCGCCGCTTCGACGCTCCCCGCAAGCTGGTGTTCGACGCTCACACCAAGCCGGAGCTGGTGCGGCGCTGGCTGTTGGGCCCGCCCGGCTGGTCGATGCCGGTGTGCGAGATCGACCTGCGCGTGGGGGGCAAGTACCGCTACGTGTGGCAGCACGATCGTGACGGAACCAAGATGGGGATGGGTGGCGTGTACCGCGAGATCGTGGCGCCCGAGCGGATCGTCAACACCGAGAAGTTCGATGAAGCGTGGTACCCGGGCGAGGCCCTGGGGACACTCGTCCTCGTCGAGCAGGGCGGAACGACCACGCTCACGTATACCATGCGTTACGAGTCGCGGGCAGCGCGCGACGCGGTGATCAAGTCCAACATGGAGAGTGGCGTGGCGGCGAGCTACGACCGGCTGGCTGAGCTGTTGGCGTCGACGCCGGCCAGGGGGCGCGCATGACCGGCGCGAGCATGTCCCCCCCTGCCCCTCCCCGCCGCGTTTGGCGCAGCGTGGGCGCCGTGGTAGCGGGGTTCGTTGCGGTGTTCGTCCTGTCGGTCGGCACCGACCAGGTGTTGCATGTCCTCAAGATCTACCCGCCGTGGGGTGAGCCGATGGCCGGCGCGCTATTCGTGCTCGCTACGGCCTACCGCATCGTCTACACGATTCTGGGCGGCTACATCACGGCGCGGCTCGCCCCACGTGCACCGGTGCGTCATGCTCTGATTCTCGGACTCGTCGGGCTCCTGGCGGGCATCCTTGGAGTGATCGTCAACATCGCCAAACCCGAGCTCGGTCCCCTGTGGTACTCGGTTGCGGTCGCCGTCACCGGCCCGCCCTGTGCCTGGCTGGGCGGCGTCCTGTACGGCAACAGACAGTCTTGAGGAGACTCACATGCAGAAGATCATCCCGTTCTTGTGGTTCGACGGCCAAGCCGAAGAGGCGATGAATTTCTACGTCTCGATCTTCAAGAACTCCAAGGTGCTGAGCGTCACACGGTATGGTGCAGCCGGGCCGGGACCCAAAGGAACGGTGATGTCCGCGACCTTTCAGCTCGAGGGACAACAGTTCTACGCGCTGAACGGCGGCCCGCAGTTCAAGTTCACTCCGGCCATCTCGCTGTTCGTGAATTGCGAGACGCAGCAGGAGGTGGACGACCTGTGGACCAAGCTGCTGGAAGGCGGGCGGGAAGACCAATGCGGCTGGCTGCAGGACAAGTTCGGCCTCTCGTGGCAAATCATTCCCACCGCGCTCGGGAGGATGCTGGGAGACAAGAATCCCGAAAGGGCAAACCGGGTCATGCAGGCCATGCTCAAGATGAAAAAGATCGATATCAAGGGCCTGCAGCAGGCGTACGACCGCGGGTGAGCCGCGGCGGGTCAGCTCACGAAATGGGCGATGGGACGACGGAACAGGTCCGGATGGCGCTGGATTAGGCGGGCCGTTTCCAGGCCGGTGTAGCTGCGCGCGTCGTATAGGCACGCCGTGGTCACCGGAAAGCGCCGCGACAGCCTCTCATACGCGGCCTCGTACTCGAGCACCTGGTCGAAGTCGCCCTCCCGGGCGAGCGTCCCGCCGGACACGTCGCCCACCACGCGGAGGGTGCGAGCGCCGTCCCGCGTCGCCGCTTCGAAGGTGGTCTCCCAAAACTTGACTTGGCTCGCCGTCGTCTCGGCGTATTCCGAGACCAGTAGATGCTTCGCGCCCAGGTCGCTTCGCAGCGCCGGCCGGCGGCGCGCCAGCCGGGCGAGGACCCGCTCACGAACGCGACGCTCCGCGGCGAGGATGCAGACGCTGCCGGCGTCGAGACCGTTCCCGATGAAGCTCGCGGCCTGGCGCGTGCGCGCCTGATCGCTCGCATAGAAGGCGCAGACGTGGTGCGCCCCCGTGTTGCTCGCATCCCTTTCCAGGAACGCCATCAGATCGGCCCGTCGAAACCGCCGCTCCCGACGCCCGCCGATACGTCTGCACGGGAGGCGCCCGCTGTTGGTCCAGCGGCGCAGGGACGCCTCGCTGACCCGCAGCAGCGCGGCCGCCTGGGCGATGTCGAGCAACTCGGAATCGAGATCGGCTGCCATGAGTTTCGTGCCGTTCCGTTGTGTAGCAATGCGTATTATAGTATAGCAAAGTCCAGAACAGGGGCAATGGAGCTACGGCATTTTCGCTACTTCGTGGCGGTCGCTGAGGAGCACAGTTTTGCGCATGCCGCACGCCGGCTGCGCGTCGCGCAACCAGCCCTGTCGAAACAGATCCGTGACCTCGAGGCTGAGCTGGGAGTGACGTTGTTCAAGCGTCTCCCGCGCGGGGTCCGGCTCACCTCGGCGGGTGAGGCGTTCCTCGCGGACGCCCGCGGCACGCTGGACGCGGCCGGACGCGCCATGACCAGCGCTCGCAGCGCCGGCAGGAACGGTGCCTCCGATCTCGAGTTCGCCCACGGCGAGCTCTCGGTCTACACCT
>WNEY01001419.1_pt1 | contig 19723 bp, 21 predicted proteins | sample 5400531 | NCBI WGS metagenome assembly WNEY01 (sample SAMN13153338, study PRJNA577476) | soil metagenome | isolation source: 200 cm saprolite under Douglas fir tree site 1 | place: USA:California | collected 2015-04-18
TGATCAGCGAGGGCGCGGTCGAGAAGCACATCAACAGCATCTTCGCCAAGCTCGGCCTGGCTCCGGCCGAGCGAGACCACCGCGAGTGCTGGCCGTGCTCCGCTACCTCGGAGCTGACGGATCGTGAACCGGCGCCTGGAACTGACCCGAGCCCGCATCGTGGCCCTGATCATCGGGCTCCCGCTCACGCTGGCGGCCATCGGGGCGTTTGCGATGCATACGCTCGGTGACCTGGCTGCGGGCACCTACCCGGTGCGCATCGACCTGCCTGCGCACGGCCGGGCCGTGACGGTCTCGATCGACGCGGGCGACCTGCGCCTGACTTCCGCGGCTGACGGCCAGATCAGGCTCCACGGGGTCGCGCAGTACTCGCTGTTCCGGCCCTCGGTGACATCGCAGGCGGCCGGCCCCGGCATCGTGCTCACCTCGCGCTGCCGGTCGATCACGCAGTGCGCGTTCAACTACCACTTGGACCTGCCGGCCGGCGTCGCCGCGAACCTGACCGATGGGTCCGGCGACATCACCGCCTCCGGCCTGCTCAACCGAGATCTGACCGCTGTCAGCCATTCGGGAAACATCACGCTGAGGTTCATGGTGGTGCCAGACCATGTTGACCTGACGACTAGCTTCGGCGACGTCACCCTGGTGCTGCCACGCGGCGGCGCGGTCTACCGCGTCGATGCCCCGGCGCCGTTTGGCACCTCCACGATCCGGGTGCCGACCAGCCCGAAGTCCACCCACGTGCTCACCGTGACCGACACGTCGGGCAGCATCACGATCACGAACTAGCCATCGCTGGCTGGCTACTCAGAGGAGAACGCCGTGACGGAATCGACGGTTAACCAGCGTTGGGACACTGACGACCGGTTCACCGGCGTAGCCGATGCTCGCGCATTCGCGTCCGCCGCCGATGACCTCGCCGAGCTGGCCCGCCGGGACGGCTGGGTCGCCGAGGAGCCCGAGCTGCACCTTGTGCCGCATCTTCGCGCGGCGTCGCGGACCGGCTTGCGGCTGATTGAGACCAGCGTCGGCAGCGACGGCGTGCTCAACGTCTTGGCCGAACCCGCGGGTGAGGCGGGTCGCCGCGCGATCCGGCAACAGGCGTGGGTGCTTATCGGCACCATTGCCGAGACGCTGAGCAGCGTGCGCGAGCACCGGGACGGCGACGAGGTGATCTTCGATGTGGTCACCGGCGAACCTGACGGCGGGCGATTCGCCAGTCATGGCCATGCCATGCGGCTGACCGTCCGGCTTCCAGCGACCTAGACACCGCCGTTCAGCTAGTAGTCGCTATGGAGTAGTGACGACCACTCGCTTGGTTGACGGCACGCAGAGCCACTTGGTGGTGCGGACGGCCAGCTTGGCGGTACCGAACTGGTTCTGGTCCCAGATCCGCGGCACGATCGGCGTCTTGGTGACCGGGAAACACAGCAGGTGAGTGATCGCGTTGACGATCTTGGAGTCGGTGTGACCGATGATCTTCTCCGTCGGCAGGCACAGCTCCTGCGGGACGGGGGAGACCTGGACTTGCACCGGCTTCGGCGCGAACTCGTCCCTCAGCGTGATCGGGTTCGGCGGCTGGTAACCGCCGGTTCCCGCCGGCAGTGTCACTGGATAGCAGGTGAAGTGGCTGAGCCCGGGCGGCTGCGGTGCGCTTTGCTTGGGCGGGCCCTTCAGGCTCTTCCAGGACGGCAGGCACAGCAGGTTCGGCTGGCCCGGGATAAGGGTGGCGGAACCGAACTGGTTGTTCACCACCACCGTGGGGGTCGGTTGCTTAGCGGCGGCCATCTTGTAGCACAGCAGATGCGCCCTCGGGTTGGTGACGCCGAAGACCTGGCCGGTCGGCAGGGTCTTGATAACTGGGTTGCAGTGGATGACGGCGGCGGGACTGACCCTGGCCTTGAAGCCCTTCGGGCTGAACTGGTTTTTCAGCTCGATGTTCGGCGGAACCTTGTACTTGCCGGCGACGGTGTAGCAGAGCTGGTGATCGACTGGCACGATCACCCGCTTGATCGACGGCAGGCACAGGGTGGTCGTCTTGCCGATCCTGAGTACCTGGGTGCCGAACTGGTTCTGGTCCCAGACCTTCTTGGCGTTCGGTGTCGGCGAGACCGGGAAGCAGAGCAGGTGCAGGCGCGGATTCACGATGGCTGTTACTGACTTGCCGATGACCTTCTTCGTCGGCAGGCACAGCTCATTCGGGATGTCGGAGACCTTGGCCCGTACCGGCTTCTTGACGAACTCGTCCTTCAGATGGACGAACGCCGGCACGTTCGGGTAACCCTTGGCTCCCGGAGCTAGCCGCACCGGGTAACAGGTGAAGTGGCTGAGCCCCGGCGGCTGGGGCTTCTTCTGGTTCGGCGGTCCGGTCAGGCTCTTCCATGACGGAAGGCAGAGCAGGTTCGGCTGGCCCGTGATCAGGCCGTCTGAGCCAAACTGGTTGGTGACGATCACCTGGTGCGACGCTTGCTTGGGAGCGGCGAGCGTGATGCACAGCAGGTGCGCGCGTGGGTTGGTGACGGGGAAGGCTGTGCCGCTTGGCAGGATCTTCACCACTGGGTTGCAGTGCGCGGTCACCTTGCCGAGCTTCGGCTTGAAGCCCTTCGGTGCGAACTGATTGAACAGCACGACGTTGTTCGGGACCTTGATCCTGCCGGTCGCGGAGTAGCACAGCTGGTGATCGACCCTGGCGGCGGCCGGTGCCTTGGGTGTCGAAGCTCGGCCCGCTGCTGACGGACCGGTTGGCGCTGCCGACGCCGCGACCCCCGAGACCAGGGCGGCTAGGCCGGCGATGGTCACCCCGGCTGCGGTGACCAGTTTTGAGGCTGGTGACCTCAACCGGAGTGGCGATGATGAGGCGCGAAACATGGGCCCCCTCCTGTTTCTTGACGGGGCGGCCCCCCTGGTCGCCCGCATCGGATAGAGGAGAGCGTGCGGGACGGACGCTGAGAAAACGCCCGCCAAAATCTGGGATGTTGCTGGAAAATTGCCAAGCTAATAAGTAGACCTTTTTCGACGGCCCCGCCAGGTCAAACCTGATTGATCATTTCTGCCAATCTGATCAGGTCGTCGGTGGCGAAGTCCACGTCCGGCGGCGGCGGCAGCGCGGTACCCGCGTGCCGCCAGCCGCTCGCACCCGGCCCGTCAGCCGGTCCCCATTCCAGCGGCCGCGGCACGTAAGCCGTCCGCAGGCCGGCCCGTTTCGCGCCGGCCAGATCGCCGGGATGACAGGCAACCATGAGCACCTGGTCGGGTCGCAGGTCAAAATAACCCGATACGAGGTGATAGACGCGCGGATCAGGCTTATAGGTCTCCGCCAGTTCGGCCGACAAAATGCAGTCGAACGGCAGGCCAGCCGATTTAGCCAATCTGGTCAGCAGGCCGACGCCGCCATTTGACAGCGGAGTAAGGATGTAACGCGGCCGCATCGCGGACAGTCCGGGCACGGAATCTGGCCAAGGGCGCGGCCGGTGCCAGGACAGCACCAGTTCGGCTCGGTCTTCTGGTCCGAACGACTGCAAGCCGTGCTCGGCAATGACGTCTTCCAGCATCGCCGCGTGCAGCACGTCAAGTGACTGGAATGGCTGGTCGCCGACCAGCACACGTTCGAGCGTCGGTTGGTACCGGGACCGCCAGGCGTCGGCCACGACCGGCCAGTCGGCCTGCAGGCCGGCCCGCGTGCCGACCCGGCTGAGCTCGGCCGCGACGCTCGACCGCCAGTCGACCAGCGTGCCGAACACGTCGAACGCGACGACCTCGAACTCCATGGTGCTCACCTCGCAGTCTCATGCCTGGAACGCGATTCTGTCACCGCCAGCCGGCTTACGTGAACATGCCGATTAGATGACATCGCCTTAATCGCTGTTGCCTACCAGTATGGGTCGGCCTATTCTCTGAAGTCCAAGGGGTTGGGAGAATTTGGGAATTGGGGGGCGGTGTTTTAGGTGAGTAATGTCAATTGTCACGTCTGCGGGCAATTAAACCATGAGTCGGCGACTTCCTGTGGTTCGTGCCATTGGCCACTAAGCAGGCCAAGGCCCGCGCCGAAGCGGTCGGCGACGACCGTGCTGGCGGCGGCGGTCAGCTTCGCGATCGTACTGGTTGGCCTGGCCGTCGCCGGCTGGCAGCTCGGCTGGCCGTCAGCGGTGTTCGGCGTCAAGACGCAGTCGGTCGGGCTCATCGCCCCGCAGGTAAGCAGTTCCGCGCCGTCGACGCCACCCGTCACCTCGAGTCCGGCTCTGGTGACGCCGACTCCGGTGCCGACACCGGTGCCGTCGAGGTCGAGGACGGGGAGCGTGGTGACTCCGCCGCCCGTCGATTCCCCGCCGCCGGTCAGTACCGCGCCTGGAGATTCCGGTAGTGCGGGCGATCCCGCCTCCGTGGTGATGGACTACTTCGCGGCGATCAATGCGGGCGACTACGAGCAGGCCTGGGCGCTCGGCGGTGACGACACCGGCGCCGGCGGCCTGTCCAACTTCGAGGCAGGCTTTTCGACACCACGGCCAGCGACACGGTGCAGATTGTCTCGGTCGACGGCGATGTCGTGACTGCCGACCTGGTCGCGCAACAGACCGACGGGACGGTCAAGACCTACGAGGGCACCTACACCGTGGAAGACGGGACCATCGTGGGGTTCGATGTGCAGCAGACCGACGGTCCTCCCACCGACGGAGAATAGCTTCCGGTTCGCTGGCCAGCTTGGCGGCGGGGTCTGGGGAGCTGCCACTGCGGTGACTCCTGGTAGCGGTGAGGTTCCAACCCCACCAATCTTTCTTCCAAAATAAACCGATAATTCGGCCATTACCGTGACATTTCTAGTGGTTGCTTTGCGTAATGGCCCGGCCGAACATATTCTCTAAGCTCAGGGGCTAAGAAGATGGTGGTCGGGGACAACTTTGGTAACACACGCTCAATGTCCGGTGTGCGAGCAGTTAAACAATATCGTTTCGCGGTACTGCCGCGCCTGCGGCTGGCCGATCGAGGAATCGGCGGCCGGGGAAGCCGATCGGCAGACCATACCGCCCGGCTGGGAGCCGGAGCCGGACCCGCCGCGACGGCTGGGTGCGACGCGACCGGACTTCCGGCTTGATCCGCTGCCAGAAATCGATGCGCCTCGGCGATCATCGGCCGGGCGGAGGGTGCTGACTGCCGCGGTTAGTGCGGCGATCGTTCTGGCCGGCGGGGCAGTGGCCGGATGGCAGCTTGGCTGGCCGTCGGTCGTCTTTGGCGGCAGTGCTGACCCCGCCGCGCTGGTGCCGCCGCGGTCGACGCTGACCATCGCGCCTTCGCCGTCTGCGCCGCGAACAGCGCCGTCGCGGACCCGGTCCTCGACTCAGAAGGGATCGAAGCCGGCGGGCAAGCGGACCTCGGCGGCCAGCCCCACGGCTGCTAGTCCGTCGCCTGGGACGTCGGCGCCGGCCAGTCCGGTGACGAGCCCGGTTGTCAGCCCGAGCCCGGTTGTTAGCCCTAGTCCGGTTGTTAGCCCTAGTCCGGTCACCAGCCCCAGCCCGACGGCTCCGCCGGTTGATCCGACGTTCGTCGTCGACGCCTACTTCTCGGCGATCAACGCGCATGACTATCAGCGCGCCTGGCAGCTTGGCGGTGACAACGCAGGCCCGGCCAGCCTGGCCGACTTCGCGGCCGGCTACCGCACCACGGCCAACGACGTGCTGCACATCCTTTCGGTCAGCGGCGCTGTGGTGACGGCCAGGCTCGAAGCCGAGCAGACGGACGGGTCCGTCCTTACCTACCAGGGCACTTACACGGTGCAGGGCGGCGCCATCGTGGCGTTCAACGTCCAGCAGGTCAGCTGACCTGGCTGCCTAGGCGGCTGCGCATAGTTTGCGCGCCCTCGCCGGCTAGGTCATCGGAGCCGGCCGCGCGCCCGGTCATGGCGAGCAGCAGCGAGATCGCCGGGCCGCAGACCTCGGGGCCGGTGCCGTAGGACCAGCCGGTGTCGGACGTGACCAGCCGCAATCCCTCGATTCGCTTCTTGCCGCCGACCGGGAACGTGGCCTTGACGTACATGTCCAGGCAGGCGTCGAGAGCGTCGTCCTTGGCGGCCCAGCTGGGCAGGCCGAGCGGGCACCGCAGGTCTTCGCCGTGCACGACGATCTCGCCGAGCATGGCCAGGACCGGTGCCGGCGGGTGGTTAGTCGTCGTGGTGCGCTGGCGTAGCCGGTCGGCGATCTGGGCGGGCGAGAGCTCGGCCCGGTCGTGGAGGTCGCGTTCCATCAGCGCGTTGAACCGGAAGCCGGTTGTCAGCATGCCCCACGCGAAGTGACCGCCGGTTTGTTCCGCTCCGGCCAGGATGTGGGCGGCGAGGTGACCGACGGTCCAGCCGTCGCACAGCGAGTCGGTGCTCCACTGGGCTGGGGTCAGGTCTTCGATCGTGTCGGCCATGGCCGTCCGGCCGGCGTGGATCATCCTCCAGGTGCTCGGTACGTCTGGCATGTCTGGTATCCGCCTTTCGATTGGTCCTTGATCCGTGCTTGTTAACTGAGTCGACGAACGAGGTCGGGGCGGATCGACAGTCGGCTGGGCGGTTCGGTCCGAAATTTGGACTATGTTTCTCGCCGGTCGGGCGGGGCGCTGGCGGCGGTGGAGATGCCGGCCCTTGCGCGCGAGTACGGCTTCGAGGTCACGTCCTACGTCGTGGCGTAATCGCCGCCGGAGCCCGGCGCCGTTACTTGGACTGGATGCCGGTGATCAGGTCGTGCAGCGGCTTGGTGCCGGCGCCGATGACCAGGCCGGTCACGATGAGGTCCAGGCACTGGTTCACGTGCTGGCTTGAGATGGACTGCAGCAGCAGGAAGCCGAAGTTGCCGGAGATGGCGAGCCCGCTGATGCTGGCGAGCGCCCAGAAGAATATGGTCCGGTCCGCCCGCAACTGGGCCACCTTGTCGGCGGCGGTCTGCACCATCGGGGCAACGGTCGTCTCCGACAGTTGCGGGTCGACCGCGGCCGCGTGCGCGATGTCCATGGCTTGAGACGCGGTGAGCCCTTTAGCGTGCAGGTGAGCGGTCGTCACGGCCGCGGCGGCCTGGCTATTTAGCATCTTCTTAGTGGCATCGTCGGTCTGCGGGTTCCTGGCGGCCGCTTCTGATTGGTCCATGGCCCTGGTGGCGGCGTCCTTGGCCCGCGTCGCCGCGTCGCGATCGCGCTTCGAGCCGGACTGGGACAGCGGTGGCAGCAACGAGCCAATCGGCTCGAGCAACCGTTCAAGGGCCGACGAAACGGCGACGAGACCGGCCAGCGGAATGTACCCGGCCACGGTATGGAAGATCTCCGGTTTGAGCCACTTATCCAAAGTGAGGCACATCAGAACGGCCGCCGCGGCAACCGCGCCGAAGGAGAGCGCGACGACCGGCCAATGCGGTGCCTGAGTGGAGGACGCCGAAACCGGATTCACCTGAGGCGTGCCGTCGGCAGGCTTGTGCACATTGGTGATGGTTACGGTGGAGGTTCTCATCGGCTCGGCCCCCTGACCAGCGCAAGATAACGGAACCTTACCCGCGGTTACCGGCACAAGGTAGCTATCCGCATATCTCCTGCCGCTGGCGACGCCACCGATTGACTTCCCAGACCAGCTTTGGCGCATCCGGTTTGGTCAGCAGGCTCAGGGCTCTGGTGCGCGACATGCCGCCGCCATCCAATTGCTTGATGTGCCTGTGCCACCGACGCCGGTCTGCAGACCAGGCACGCAAGTAGTCTTCGCAAAGGGTAGGCGTAATCAAGGTGAGTCGGCCAGCAGCGCCCTTGAGGGCTGCGATCATCCTTTCTTTCTCGGCGATGTCCTTAGCTGATTCCGCCGCCATCGTCCGCACCATGTCGAGCACGTCAGTGATGAACTGGCGCCGGACCTTCAGATAGCTGCTCCAGTGTTTTTCATCGGCGTCGGTGATCGAGCCGCCTTGGTCAAGCAGCCAGTAGATACCTTCGGCGAGTACGTCGCCGAACTCCTCGGCCCGGGCGCGTTCTGGGTTCCTGAACGGGTCATAGGGATACTGCCTGACATCGCCCGTAGCGGCGGTCAGCTGCAATGATCCTTTGCCGTCGAGCAGGAAGAACCAGTCCTCGTTGTAGATGTCAGGAAAGAACGAGTCACACCGATCGACTGCGATGGCCAGTGCGCCACCGCCAATGAAGGTTTGCTGCTGCCCGCCGGCCTCTCGGTAGGCATGACAGACGACCGAGTTATCAGGCATGCCGCCGACCCGCAGGCCAACGGCGTTGTAACTGCTCAGCAGGCCGCTTGCGTCGAGGACATCCTCCCGGTCCAGTTCGATGATGTCGTCATCGACGAACAGGATCCGTGACCAGTCGAGCAAGTGGCTGAGCAGGAGCGCGAGATTGCGCTTCGCGCTCACGTCCGTTCGCCTGGCGAGGGCAGTCCCGGCCAGCGCCTGGGTCGTCTGCCAGTGGGGCAGGCGCAGTTCAGTTGACGCAGGCACGTCGATTGCGATCAGGTCGAGGTCTTTCAGTGCCCATTCACTACGGAGGCGGGTCGCAGTCCTTGTGGCGGACGTCCACTTTCCGCTGTGCATGGTGATTAGCGGGCACTCGAGGGCTACGGCGAGCTTTGCTACCGCGATCAGGTACGCGGGCGGACGCGCCGTCGGTACGAAGATGCCGTGAATTCCGGGCCGCGCGAGCACCGGGTCGGCCGGTGACCAGAGCAGATTCTGATGCGATCCGTGGTGGTGGAGCGCGGGTCCTGGTCCGTCGGACACGGTGCTACCTGGACCATTCAAACAGCGTGTTGTCACCGAGACTCCAGTCCGGCGTCAAGGTAGCTCCATGGATGATTGGTATACGGGTCAGGATGCAGTACGAGTCGCTCTCGCCGAATCGGGACCGCAGATAGGCCGAATTGCGATCGCGGAAGTAGGCGTCGGTCAGCGCCCGAACGCATCCGTAGGTGCCCCGGCCATACATGCCATTGCAGATAGTAACAGTCCGTCTCTGATTGAACGGGCTAACTCCGCGCGCGAAGAGCGCGACATCCTCGACTAGAACATTTCTATCGCCGTGCTTTTCCAACGTTGGCCGGAACTGCTTCTTCTTACCGCTTTCTTCGGTCTCGAAGTATTGAGCGCCCTCTGTGCTCCAGTCAGCAACCTGCCGGACCGGGAGCCCGAGCCTGCCGAGGATCTCCGTCGTCGCGACATTCCAGTCGACGCCACCAAGAATGGCCAGATGGGTCGAGAAGTCGTCGGGTGTCATCTTGCCGGCGGAGCGCAAGAAGACGTTGCTGGCTGGGTTGGCTGCGCGGAGGTGGCCATGCAACTCGAACATCGAATCCAGATCTGAGTACGAAAGCAACTCGATGTAGTCGGGGTCATCGGCGTCGGTGTACGGGATCTGGGCGGCCATGTGCTGCGGCAATTGCGCGCAGACGACCGTGACGGTGTGGCCGTGCCCGAAACACCACGGCCCCGACTTCAAGGAATCCTCGACCCCGACGGCTTCCTCCGCGGGTGCCTCCTGTACCGCCGCCTTGCGCAGTTGCCGCAGTTCTCGTTTCAGTTCGGCCGCAGTGCGTTGCTCGTCTTCGGTTAGCTCGGCGGCGTCTAGCTGATGAGGTCCATCCGGGCCCAAGAACCTAGGCGTGGAGAACAGCAATGCGTAGTCATCGAGCCGGGCTACTGGCGGTATACGGGAATTTGTGGCGGACTCCCATGATGAGATCAGCGGAACGCTTACCCCGCCGAGTGCCTGCGCGAGTTGCGGCTGCGTAATCCGCACGTCAGGCCAGCACTCGGTTCTCAGGCTGCGCAACCGCTGAGCGAGCCGCTGCCGCGGGTCTAGATCATTCACATTCCGCCTCCAGGCCGTTTACTGAAGTTCAGTAACCCTGTGAAGATCATTGCCAGGATCGGACAGGATGAAACACCGGGCTGGGGCAACTTTGGCCAGCTTGGCAGGTATCTGGCGATCAAGACGCACAATCGTCACTAGGTTAGCTGAAACAAGCCTCTGAGCAAGGGTTATTGCACTATCTGATAGGGGAAGCTTAAGGTTAAGTAAGGGTGGAGGTACAGATGCAAAGTTTACATGAAGTTCAACGGGGTTGGTAGCCGTGCTCCGCTCGGGGGCGAGCACGGTCACCTCCAAGCGCGGTCGATCCGGGCTTGCCGGGCTCCCCGGGCTGCCCGGCCTTCCCGGTCGTCGGCGGTCCTGTTCGCAACCAGCCAAGCGCGGTCGATGTGCCTGCAACAGGCCGCGCAAAACGCAGGCACCCCTGCGCCAACAGGGATGCCCGCCACTCGAATCCCAGCGCGGTCTCAAGCACGAAGGAATTCTATGAACACAATAGCCCCAGACCACGTCGCGGCCATCGCTCTACTCGCCGCTCACCGGGCAAGTCTGAACCGCCCAGTCGCCCTCGCCCGGGTGGCTACCCAGGCCGCCGTCGGCACGGTGGTCGTGGCCGTGGTCCTTGGCGTCGTCGTACTGTCCGCGATAGCCCGAGCGATCAGCAAGATCAAGGACTTGATCGCTGACTTCCTCGGGTTGGCGGCAACCATGGCGTCGGTGCTGCTGACGATCGTCATAGTGGTCATCGGCGCCGGCGTCCTCTTGATCCACCACTGACTCCAGGGGGCCGTCGACTCACAGAAGAATGGAATACACGCTGGGATTAGGCCGCTACCTGCTTGCCTTGCCAGTCAAGCGATGTCGTGTCAAAATCGAGGTTTGTGCCTGATATCAAGCGTCTTGACCGCAACGAGTGGAAGACGCTACGGAAGCTCAGGCTAACTGCGCTGGCTGACTCGCCCGACGCATTTATCGCCACCTATAAGACCGAAAAGAAGTACCGGAAGGCCAGCTGGCTGGCGGAGTTCGCCCGCGGTTTCTGGTATGTTTTCGAAGATGATGGCCGACCGATTGGCCTTATCGGCGTAGTGCATTATTCGCATATGCCACGAGACGAATGCAGTTTAGAATTTATCTGGGTCTCGCGTAACTACCGGCAATCAGGTATCGCCTCTGACCTGATCGCTAGCGTGCTGAAGTTGTTGCGCGAGGCGCAGTACCGTACCGCCTACCTATGGGTTCTCGACGATAACGAGGTGGCCATAGGCCTGTACAAGAAACTCGGATTCGTCAGCACTAACGAGCGTCAGCCACTGAAGCGTCGCCCAGGGCGGAGCGAGGAACGCATGATGCTTGACCTGCGCTGACCTTGCGCTGATTATCGCCAAATCAACGGGCTACAGAGCTCAACGGGCTACCCGGCGGCGGAACCGGGCAACCCGACTGGACGGATCGCGACCTTTTCTGCGGTTAGTCGAGCACCATCCAGCCGACCTTGACGCCGGTCTCGCCGCTGGCTGACAGCGTGACCGTGAACCCGCCTGTGCCCGCCGCCGCGCCTTCGAGGGAGATGCCGTCCTGCGGGTTCTGGATCGTCGCCAGCACGATGTTCGACGAGGTCATCCCGGGGACGCTGACATGGGCGGTCTTGTGGCCGCTCGGCACCGTGACCACGCCGCTGTGCGCGAACTTGGCCTTGCCTTCCACATGCAGCGCCAGGCCGTGTGCGCTCTGGCCGCGCAAGGCCGTTCCATTCGAGCTGGTCGCGAACACGGCATCGCCGTGCTGCGACTGGCCGAACAGGCCGTGCCCGCCCGTCTTCGGAGTCACGTCGATGCCGGCGACACCGCTATGGCCGACGGTCGATCCCTGGCCGACCACGCCGGTCTTGTGCGCGGAGATGCCGAGCACGCCGTCGCCGTGGACGGAGTTCCCGAAGACGCCGTGCCCGCCGGTGCCCGAGCTGGTGTCGAAGCCGACGATGCCGCTGTGGTTAGTGGCCGAGGTCTGGCCTTTCAGGCCGTCGCCCGCCTTGGTGAGTACCTGAGTGGTGGCCTTGGCTGAGTTTGACTTGCCAAGCTGTACGGCACCGCCGGCGTCCGGTGCGGCCTCGGCGAGCCCTCCGCCGGTGAGGCTGGCGGCAACTCCGGCTCCGGCGGCGGCCGCTCCGAGCATGAGCGCGCGGCGCCCGCGATGCAGCGCTGACGGCGCCGGAGAGTCGTCGTTTCCTGGCTTCATTTCGTCGGCCGGTCGGGCCTGGTCGCTCATGACGATCTGCCTTCCATTCGCTGCGGAATCGATTGTCATTTGCCTGCGCCGACCGCGGCCGGCAACATGCTGACCAGGTAGATTCCATCACACAATCAGCCTAGGTCCACCTATCCGGGCGGTTTGGCGCGCCCGCCGCGTCAGCCTGTGCCGGCCGCCGCCGCTGCCGCCGTGGACGCCTGTACCGCCGCATTGCAGTGCCGCCCGCGGGGGCAAGCAAGGGCAAGAATGCGGCCAACCGCGCCAAGACAAGATAGGACCCGGCTACGAATAAGGAATAGAAGTCGCAGTGGCCAGAGGCAGGCCCAGGGCGGAGGCAGGCCCAGGGCGGAGGCAGGCCCAGGGCGGAGGCAGGCCCAGGGCGGAGGCAGGCCCAGGGCGGAGGCAAGCAGGCCCAGTGCGGAGGCAGAACGAGAGAGGCGGCACCATGATCGGGCTCGTGGCGGTGGGGGTGATCGCGGGGTTCCTCGCGGGCATTTCCCCCTGCATATTGCCGGTGCTACCGGTGGTCCTCGTGGCCGGTTTCACCAGATCAGGCGCCGCTCCCGCTACCTCGGCAGCCGACCAAGACCCGCCGCCCCGCCCCGGCCTAGCCCGACCGCTCGCCGTCATCGGCGGCCTGGTCCTCAGCTTCAGCCTCCTGATCCTCGCCGGCTCGGAGATCATCTCCCTGCTGCAGCTGCCCGCCGACTCCCTCCGTGACGCCGGCATAGCACTGCTGGTGCTGGTCGGTCTCGGCTACCTGATCCCTCCTCTCGGCGCCCTGCTAGAACGCCCGTTCGCCCGCATCGCCACCCGCAAGCCCAGCGGCCACGCCGGTGGCTTCGCCCTCGGCCTAGCCCTCGGCGTGCTCTACGTGCCCTGCGCCGGCCCGGTGCTCGCCGCGATCACCGTGGTCGGGGCCACCCAGCGGGTCGGGCTCACCGCGATCTTCGTGACCGCCGCGTTCGCCGTGGGAACCGCGATCCCGCTGCTCGCGGTCGCGATCGCCGGCAGCCAGCTGGCCGACCGGGTCGGCGCGCTCCGGCGGCGGGCGCCTCTCCTGCGCCAGGTCGGCGGCGTCGTGCTGATCGTCATGGCCGTGGCGATCGCCTTCAACGCCTTCGACGCCTTGCAGAGGAACATCCCCGGCTACTCCACGGCGCTGCAGGGTTCGCCGAAGATCCGCAAGGAACTCAATACGCTCACCGGCGCCAAGCACACCAGCCTGGCTAAGTGCAGCTCGACCGCCACCACGCTCGTCAACTGCGGCCAGGCACCGAACTTCGCCGGCATCACCAACTGGCTCAACACGCCAGGCGACAAGCCGCTGTCGATCAATTCCCTGCGCGGCAAGGTCGTGCTCGTCGACTTCTGGACCTACTCCTGCATCAACTGCCAGCGCGCGCTGCCGCACGTGGAGGCCTGGTACAAGCAGTACGCCAAGGATGGGTTCGTCGTGGTCGGCGTCCATACCCCGGAGTTTGCTTTCGAACACGTAGTCTCGAACATAAAGGCGCAGACAGCATCCCTAGGCGTGCATTACCCGGTCGCGGTCGATAACGGCTATGAGACCTGGAACGCCTATGACAACGAGTACTGGCCGGCCGACTACCTGGTCGATTCTCGCGGCGATATCCGCCACATCCACTTCGGCGAAGGCGACTACTCAGGGACCGAGCAGTTCATCCGCCAGCTCCTCGTGGCCGCCCATCCAGGACTGAAGCTGCCGCCCGCGACCGAGATCGCCGACAAGACTCCGACCGGCCAGATGAGCCCGGAGACCTACATCGGCTACGAGCGGCTCCAGTACCTGGTCCCGGTCGGCAGCGAGACCCGCGACAAGCCGGCCGGCTACCAGTTCCCGTCCCAGCTGCCGCTCGGCGGTTTCGGCCTGAGTGGTACCTGGACCGACCACCAACAGGAGGCGACCGCGGGCAAGGACGCCCAGCTGGAGCTGAGCTTCCTCGCCAAGCAGATCTACCTCGTGCTCGGCGGCAACGGCACGCTCGACGTCAGCGTCAACGGCCGCCACATCTCCACGATCAAGATCAGCGGACCGCCCCGCCTGTACACGCTCTACCAGGCCAATTCCTCGGTCGAAGGCAAGCTGCTGCTGCGCGCGAGCCCGGGAGTGCAGGCCTTTGACTTCACGTTCGGCTGATCGCGCTAGGCCGTAGCCGGGGCCGGTGCTGCCTCCGCCGGCTCCGGCTCCTGGCCGTCCTGGTCGGCCTTGCCCGCCTCGAACCGGTACCGGACGAACGCGGGCAGCGCCAGCCCGATCACCAGCGCGCCGACCACCGTCACCAGGCCGCCGGTCAATGCGCTGATGACCGGAGACGTGAGCGATCCAAGCGCGCCCGCCTCCACGTTGCCGAGTTGGCCGCCGCCCGCCCCGACCACATAGTCGGCCGCCGTCACCCGGCCCCGGAACGCATCCGGGGTCGTGGTCTGCACAATGGCACCCCGAAACACCACCGTGAACGTATCGGCGGCCCCGGCGACTGCCAGCAAGCCGAGGGTGAGCCACAGGCCAGGCGCGACCGCGAAGCCCGCGAACGCCGCCCCCCAGATGGCGACCGCGACCAGCATCGCCCGGCCCTGCCGCGTTACGTGCTTGATCGGCCCGCTGAACGCCACGCTGACCAGCCCGCCTACCCCGATCGCGGTCAGGAACAGGCCGAGCGTGCGCGGATCGCCGCCGAATCGCTCGGCATTGATCGCCGGGAACAGCGCGACCGGCAAGCCGAACACCGTCGCGTTGAGGTCGGTCAGGAAGGCGCCGGCCAGCACCGGGCTCCGGCCGATGTAGCGAACCCCCTCGGCCACGGCGCGCGGGCCCGGCTTGGTCTGGCCCGCCTGGAGCGGCATGGCCGGCAGCCGGGCGACTCCGTACAGCGAGGCCGCGAAGCTCAGCGTGTCGATGAGGTAGCACCCGCCTAGGCCCAGGTGCGGGGTGGCGGCGATGAGGCCGGCCAGCGCCGGTCCGGCGGTCAGCATGATCTGGAAGGTCAGCCGGTTCAGTGCCAGGCCGGCCGCCAGTTTCCCGGGGGAGAGCAGCTTGGGGATGAAGGTCTGCCTGGCCGGGGCGCTGATCGCGATGAGCCCGGAGCTGATGGCCACCAGCAGGTAGAGCAGCCACACCTGGCCCAGCCCGGCGAACGCCTGGGCCGTCAGCCCGGCGGCCACCACGGCCAGGCAGGAGCTGACCACCAGCACGAGCTTGCGCCGGTCGACCGCGTCCGCGATGGACCCGCCGAGCAGCCCGATCGTCAGCGTCGGCACCATCTGGGCCAGCCCGACCAGCCCGACCGCCAGCGGCGACCGCGTGATCTCGTACACCTGCAGCGGCACCGCGAACCAGGTCAGCGCGCCGCCGACCGACGACAAGGTCGACCCGATCCACAGCCGCCGGAACGGAGCCGACTCGCGCAACGGGCTGATGTCGACAATCAAAGACTTCAAGCCTTGCATTTGAAAATTTTCCCGTGTCGACTCTGGCAGCCAGGCTCACTCGCCCGGCCAGGGACTCAGCCAGCCGGAACTCAGCCGGCCTCCAGCGACATTCTAACAGTACTTATATAAGTGCTGTTACGCCGGCTGCTACAATCAGCCATGGCCGACGACGGCTTCACCGACCCGACCGAGCACAGCCTCTGGCGGCCGCTGACCCTGCTACTGCGTTCGATGGACGCCGAGATCGGCCAGATCTACGCCGAGGCGCGAATCGAGGGGCTCAAGCCGAGCTGGGTGATGGAACTGATCAGGCTGCACGCACGCGGTCCGATGACGATTACTGAACTGGCCCAGTCGGTCCAGCTCACGCACTCGGCGATCAGCCAGAAGGTAGCGGCGATGCGCTCGGCCGGTTTGGTCAGGACCGTTGCGGGCGCCGATGGCCGCAGCAAGCAGGTAGTGCTCACCGCCAAGGCCAGCCGGATCATCGGCCTGCTCGCGGCCGAATGGCGGGCCACCCAGGCGGCGGTCGAGGAGATCGAGGCCGAGCTTCCCTATCCGCTCAGCCGCGTCGTCACCGACCTGGAAGCCGTGCTGGCCCGCACCAGCTTCCACGACCGGATCTTGCGGCACCTGGCCCAGGACCCGGACTGGCAGCCGGCCCCCTGACCACAGGCCAGTCACCCACCCCAGACCCAACCCACCCCATGCCAAACCGCAACGTCGGCCCTTAGCTACCGTCGGGCAACACCGGACAGCCGGCGTTGCGCCCAAACCCGGGGTTAGGTGAGCTGGTTGATGCGCACCAGGTTGCCCGCAGGGTCGCGGAACGCGCAGTCGCGGATGCCGTAGGGCTGGTCGGCAGGCTCTTGGACGACCTCGGCGCCGCTTGCCTCTACCCGCTCGAAGGTGTTGGCCAGGTCCGAGGCGCCGAGCACGATGGTCGCGTAGCTTCCCTTGGCCATCAACTCCGAAATCGTGCGACGCTCCTCGTCGGTCAGGCCCGGCTCGATCGCCGGGGGGTGCAAGACGATCGAGGTCTCCGGCTGCTCCGGTGAACCGACGGTGATCCAGCGCATGCCGCCGACGCCCACGTCATTGCGTACCTCGAACCCGAGCGCGTCGCGGTAGAAGGCGAGCGACTTATCGGGGTCGTCGGTCGGCAGGAACGTTACGTTGATAATGATGCTCATGCCGACGATGCTAGGTCGGGTCGGCGGGGACCGCTTCTCGATTCCTGATCGGTCGCGTGACCTGCTTGGCGACGCAGCCGGGGATGCCCTCGGCGTCCCAGGCGGCCAGGCCGCGATAGGCGCTCGGCGACATGCCGACCAGCTCGGAGAACCGGGTGCTGAACGTGCCCAGCGACGAGCAGCCGACCGCGAAGCAGACGTCGGTGACGCACAGGTCGCTGCGTCGCAGCAGGTTCATGGCCCGCTCGATCCGCCGCGTCATCAGGTAGCTGTACGGCGACTCGCCGAAGGTGGCGCGGAACTTCCGGCTCAGGTGCCCGGCCGACATGTGGACTCCGGCCGCCAGCGCCTCCACGTCGAGCGGCTGGGTGTAGTCCCGGTCGATCCGGTCGCGGACGCGGCGCATCAGCACGAGTTCGCGCAGGCGCGGGTCGGATGGGCCGGTCATGGTGCCAGCCTAACCAAACCTGCGTCTTAACCGGGCAGCCGTGTCTTAACCGGGCAGGCGTCCGACCCCGCCGCGTAGCGTTTCCTGCTGGTTAATAGGCGACTCGGATTCAGCTGGCCAGTTGTGGATCCAGACGAATCCTGGCTCGATCAGCTCGAAGCCGTCGAACAAGGCGCGCACCGCATCGGGTCTGCGCAGGCTCAGGGTGGCCGACGCCTGCTGGTAGACCCGAGCGGACAGTTCGGCGCGCTCGTCGATGTCCTCGCCTTCCATGGTGCCGTGTGAGATCACCAGGAAACTGCCCGGCGCCATAGCTTCCCTGAAGCGGGCGACAATCGCGCCCGGATAGGCCTCGTCGGGAACGAAGTGTAAAATGGAGGCGAGCAAGAGCGCGAACGGCTCGGAAAAGTTAATCAGCGACCTGGTCAGCGGATGGTCGATGATCGAATCCGGTTTCCGGAGATCGGCCTGAACCATGCCCGATGCCTGACCCCGCAGCAGCGCCCGGCCGTGGCAGCACACCACCGGGTCGTTGTCGACGTACACGACCCTGGTGTCGGGCGCGATCTCCTGCGCGATGCCGTGCACGCTCTGCTGTGCGGGCAGACCTGCGCCAACGTCAATGAACTGCCGTATCCCGTAGTCACGGACGAGCGCCGCGACCACGCGGCCGATGAAAGCCCGGTTGGTCCGCGCGATCGCGGGCAAGAATGGCATCGTCGCGGTGATCAGATCCGCAGCCTCTCGATCAACCGCAAAGTTGTCTTTCCCGCCCAGAAAGTAATCGTAGATCCGCGCGACACTCGGCGTATTCGGTTCGATCTTGGGCCCCCTGTGATCGGATAAGTCGAGAAGATCAGCTATTGGCATAATATCAATGTTGCTTTCTTGTGGCATACGCCCTTAATCAGCCGTTTCCCCACCTCAGCTACCCTGTCCTGGTGTCACCAAGATCACCTGCCGTGAAGTCCGCCCGCCGGTCTAGCCCAGCCGTCACCCTGGCCGTTCTCTCGCTGGCCGCGGGCGCCTACTCGGTCCTCAGCTCGGCGGTCATCCCGGCGCTGCCGACGATCAGGACCGAGTTGCACGCCAGCGAGACGGGTGTCACCTGGCTGCTCACCGGGTTCCTGCTGTCCGCCTCGGTCGGTACCGCGATCATCGGCAAGCTCGGCGACATGTACGGCAAGCAGCGGCTGCTGGTCTGGACGCTGCTGATCCTGACCGCCGGGACCCTGCTCGCGGCGCTGTCCGACTCGCTGGCCGTCCTGATCATCGCCCGCGTCATCCAGGGAGTCGCGGGCGGCATCTTCCCGCTGTCCTACTCCATCGCCCGCGATGAGTTCCCGCCCGACCGGGTAGCCGGCAGCATCGGGCTGATGTCCGCGATCCTCGGCGTCGGCGGCGGCTTCGGGCTGGTGCTCGGCGGCCTGATCGATGAGCACCTGAGCTGGCACTGGCTGTTCTGGATCCCGCTCGTCGCCATGGCACTGGCGGCGATCTGCACCTGGCGGTTCATCCCCGAGTCCAAGGTCCGCGCACCGGGCCAGATCAACTGGCTGGCCGCGAGCTTGCTGACGGTCGGCATGTCGTGCCTGCTGATCGCCATCGCCCAGACCACGGCTTGGGGCTGGACCGGGTTGCCGACGCTCGCGCTGCTCGGCGGCGGCCTGCTGACCTGCGCGGCCTGGATCGCCGTCGAGCTGCGCAGTGCCAACCCGCTGATCGACATGGCGATGATGCGAGTCCGCGGGGTCTGGACCGTGAACCTGGCCGCGTTCCTGGTCGGCGGCGGACTGTACGCGTGGTTCCTGCTGCTGCCGCAGTTCGCCCAGCTACCCAAGAGCACCGGCTTCGGCTACGGCGCCTCGGTGGTGGTGGCCGGCCTATACCTGCTACCGTGCGCGGTCGGAATGGGCGTGCTCGGCTCGGTGGCCGGACGCGTCGAGCGGCGATTCAGCTCACGAAGCGCACTCATCGCCGGGGCGGCCATCAGCGCCGCCGCCTGCGGCTGGCTCACGATCGCGAGTCGGCACCCGTACGACATGCTGCTCAGCTCGACGCTGCTCGGCATCGGCATCGGGCTCGCCTTCGCGGCGCTCGGCAACCTCATAGTGCAAGCGGTCCCGGCCAACCAGACCGGCGCCGCCAGCGGCATGAACACAGTGCTGCGAACTCTCGGCGGCGCGGTCGGCGGTCAGATCGCGGCAACATTCGTGGTCGGCGGCACGGTGCACGGCCTGCCCGCGCTGACCGGCTTCACCAAGACCTTCGCCATGGCCGCCCTAGTCCTAATCTGCTGCGCGATCGCCGCTCTCCTAATCCCCAGCCGCAACTCCGCCCTAACCCCAATCCCCCCAGTAGTGCCGTCGGAGACGGCCTAATCTCTCCCGCTCCGCAGTACCGCTGGCGCCCGGCATCACTCCAGCTCTTTCGGCAACGAGGAGGCCGGGCGCTAGCCGCTCCACACCGAGCGTTTGGCAGGTTACCGCCCCGCACCACCACCGCCCCGCACCACCACCGCCCCGCACCACCGCCATCCCGCGTCACCACCGTCCGCACC
>WNEY01000910.1_pt1 | contig 19722 bp, 17 predicted proteins | sample 5400531 | NCBI WGS metagenome assembly WNEY01 (sample SAMN13153338, study PRJNA577476) | soil metagenome | isolation source: 200 cm saprolite under Douglas fir tree site 1 | place: USA:California | collected 2015-04-18
GCCACGCCGAGAACGGGCCGTTCCAGCACGTGACGGCCTACGTGCCGGAGGCCGTGGGCCGGGCTCTGAGCCACGAGGATTTCTCGAGGACATCGATTTACGGCGCCATCGAACGGCACCTGGGGACGCCCATCAAGTTCATGGAGCAGGCGATGGAGGCGGCGCTGGCGCCGCGCCACGTGGCCGAGCAGCTTCAGGTGCGCCCGCGCGCACCGCTCCTGTTCTTCGAGCGCACCTACTTCGCGGTGAGCGGCGAGCGGGTCGAGCACGCCCTGATCTATCAGACCAGCCAGCGCTATCCCTACCACATGGTGCTATCCCGGGCCGACCGCCGGAGCTGAGGCCGGATGCCGTATAGGGTGGGATTCGACGTCGGCGGTACGTTCACCGATTTCGTGCTCCAGTCACCGACCGGCGAGCTCACCACGGCCAAGCTTCTGACGACGTATCCCGATCCCTCGGCGGCCTGCCTGGCCGGCCTCGACGAGTTGACGGCGGCCGTCGGCTGGGACGAGATCGCCCAGGTCGTTCACGGCACCACGCTCGGCTCCAACATCGTCATCGAGCGCAAGGCGCGCGGCGTGGGATTGCTCACCACGCGCGGCTTCCGCGACGTGTTGATCATCGGGCGTGAGAAGCGCTACCAGGTGTACGACCTCCAGATCGAGAAGCCGAAGCCGTTGATTCCGCGCCGGCTGATCGGGGAGGCGACCGAGCGCGTCCTCGCCGACGGGTCCGTGCGGACGCCGCTCGACGAGGACGACGCGCGCCGCGCCATCCGTGAGCTGGCGGCGCGCGGGGTGACCACGCTGGCCGTGTGCTTTCTGCACGCCTACCTGAATCCCGTCCACGAAAAGCGCGTGGTCGAGCTGGCCGCCGAGGAGGCGCCCGCGATGGCGGTGACGCTCTCCCACGAGGTCTCGCCCACGTTCCGCGAGTACGAGCGCACGTCCACGGCCGTGGTCAACGCGTACGTGATGACGGCGCTCCGCGAATATCTGCGCGGGCTCGGCGCGAAGCTGAAGGAGCGTGGCTACCGCGGCCGGCTCTTCGTCATGCAGTCGTCGGGCGGCATCGCCACCGCCGACGCCATGGAGCGCTATCCCGTGCGCATGATCGAGTCGGGACCGGCCGCCGGGGCCCTGATGGCCGCCGCCTACGGCGAGCTGACCGGCCACCGCGACCTCATCGCGTTCGACATGGGCGGGACGACGGCCAAGCTCAGCCTCATCGAGGGTGGGCGACCGGGAACGACGACCGCCTTCGAGCTCCATCGCGTGAACAACGCGCCGGGCAGCGGGCTGCCCATGAACATCCAGGCCATCGATCTGGTCGAGATCGGAGCCGGCGGCGGATCGATCGCTCGCGCCACGCTGGGCGTGATCGCCGTCGGCCCCGAGAGCGCGTCCTCCACGCCGGGGCCGGTGTGCTACCGGCAGGGCGGCACCGAGCCGACGGTGACCGACGCGAACCTCGTCCTCGGCTATCTCAATCCCGACTACTTCGCGGGCGGGACGATGACGCTCGACGGAGCGGGCGCCGCCCACGCCATCGAGACCCGCGTGGCGCGGCCGCTGGGGCTGACGGTCGAGCAGGCGGCCTGGGGGATTCACCAGATCGTGACGACGAACATGGAGCTGGCCACGCGGGTGGTGTCGATCGAGCGCGGGCGCGATCCCCGCGCGCTCACGCTCGTGGCCTTCGGCGGCTCCGGGCCCGTGCACGGCTGCCGCCTGGCCCAGGCGCTCGGCATCCCGCGTGTGATCCTGCCCGCGGCCGCCGGCGTCACGGCGGCCATCGGCCTCCTCGCCGCCGAGGTGCGCTTCGACGTCGCCCGAACCTACGTGCGCCGCGTGGAGGCGGTCGACCTCGCTTTCGTGAGCGCCATGTACGAGGAGATGGCGCGGCAGGCGACCGAGGTCGTGCACGAGTCATCGGCGGACGGCAGCGTCGTGCTGGCGCGCGCGGCCGACGCCCGGTACGTGGGGCAGGGGTACGAGCTGGCGGTGCCCGTGCCGGCCGGCGCGCTCGACGCGGCTGCGCTGGGCCGCGTGCGACGATCGTTCGACGAGATCTATGCGGCGCGCTACGGCTACGCGAGTCCGTCCGAGCCGGTCGAGATCGTCACCTGGAAGTTGTCGGCCACCGCGCAAGCCGCCCGCATCGAACTTGCCCGCGCGCGGTTCGGCGGGGAGGAAACGGAGGGGTCGAGAGCGCGCAAGGGCATTCGCCGAGCCTGGTTTCCCGAGACGGGCGGCTGGACCGAGACCCCCGTGTACGATCGTCATCGCCTGGCGGCCCGCGCGTCGCTGAGCGGGCCGGCCATCGTCGAGGAGCGCGAGTCGACGACGGTGCTCCCGCCCGGCGTGACGGCGACGGTCGATGACTACGCGAGCCTCATCGTGAGCGTGAGATCGTGACGGCATCCGATCCGATCACTCTCGGCGTCATCTGGGGCGCGCTGCAATCGATCGCCGTCGAGATCGGCACGACCGTCCACAAGACCGCGTACTCCGAGCAGGCCCGCGAGGGCCAGGACTTCTCGGTGGCCGTCTTCGATCCCGCCGGGCGCATGGTGGCCCAGGGCCCGTACTCGCCGGGGCACATGGGCGCCATGTCCTTCGCCGTGAAGAACGCGCTCGCGGCTCACCCCGTCGAGACGCTGAGACCCGGCGACGCAATCCTGCTCAACGACCCGCTGCTCGGCTCCGGCCACTTTCCCGACTTCTTCATCACGCAACCGGCGTTTCACGACGGCGTGCTGATCGGCTTCGCGGTCAACATCCTCCATCACACGGACGTCGGCGGGCAGCGACCGGGCAGCCAGGGCGTCGTCGGGATCTTCGATTACTTCCAGGAAGGGCTGCGCATCCCACCGACCAGGGTGTGGCGCGACTACGAAGAAGACGGCGCCGTCGTCGGGATCATCGCCGCCAACACGCGCACGCCGGACAAGGTCCTGGGCGACTTGCGGGCTCAGCGCAGCGCGCTGCGCGTCGGCGAGCTGAGACTGGTCGAGCTGGTCGAGCGCTATGGCCGCGACGTCGTGAGCGCGGCCATGGACGAGATCATCGCGCGCACCGAAGCGAACATGCGGGCCGCCATCCGCGCCGTGCCGCCCGGGGTGTACCGCTTCGAGGATTTCCTCGATGATTACGGCCCGTCCACCGATCCGCTGCGCGTGGCGGTGACGGTGACCGTGGACGGCGACCTGATGACCATCGACTATGCCGGCTCGAGCCCCCAGACGGCGTCGGGGATGAACTCCTACATCAACTACACGCGCTCGTACTCGTACGCCGCCGTCAAGTGCCTCGCCGATCCGTTCGGTCCGATGAACGAAGGCGCGCTCAGGCCAATCACGGTGAGCGCGCCCGAGGGCTCGTTCCTCAATCCGCGGCCACCGGCGGGCGGCGGGCCGCGCGCCATCATCTGCTACCGCACGTTCGAGGCGGTGCTGGGGGCCCTCGCGCCGGCGCTTCCCGAGCGCGTGGCCGCGGCCTCGTCGCACTTCGCCAACCCGACCTTCGGCGGCCGCGACCGCGCGCGCAACCGCAGCTTCGTCGCCTACGAGCTGGTGCTGTCGGGGACCGGCGCGCGCGCCACCAGGGACGGCTGCGAGGCGATGGCCTCGGCGTTCAACGCCTCGAACATTCCCGTCGAGGCCCAGGAGGCCAACCAGCCGATCGTCGTGGAACGCTTCGAGCTGATCCGCGACTCCGCCGGACCGGGCACATTCCGCGGTGGCTGCGGGATCCGGCGGGACATGCGCTTCCTGGCCGACGACGGGAAGCTCACCAACCTCTCCGAGCGCCAGCAGTTCCCGCCGTACGGGCTCTTCGGGGGTAAACCGGGGATCCTGGCGCGCACGCTCATCAACCCGGGCCCGGGCGAGCAGATCGTCCACGGCAAGGAGTCGCGCGAGTTCGCGTACGGCGACGTCATCTCGTTCCAGCAGTCGGGCGCCGGGGGCTATGGCGACCCGCTCGCGCGCGATCCCGCGCGCGTGCTGGAGGACGTTCTCGACGACTACGTGAGCATCGACGCGGCCCGCCGCGACTACGGCGTCGTCGTGACCGGCGAGGGGATGGACCTCGAAGTCGACGCGGCGGGGACGCAGCGGTTACGCCAGGTCCGGAAGGCCGCCCAGTGAAAGAGACAGGCCCCGGGCAATTTTTCGAACCATTTCACCGCTCGCCTCGGGCCCCGGGCGGCCCTCGGCTCGCACTGCCATGATCCGGTTCACCGCCGAGCAAGAAGAGTTCCGGAAAGCGGTGGCGCGCTTCGTCGACGCCGAGGTGGCGCCGGTGGCCGATGCCCTCGACGAGCGCGCGGAGTTTCCGGCGGCGCTCTTCAAGCGCATCGGCGAGCTCGGCTACTTCGGCCTCCGCTATCCCGAGAAGTACGGCGGCGCCGGCAGCGACATGGTGACCTACTGTCTCTTCGCCGAAGAGCTGGCCCGCGGCTCGATGTCGGTGGCGGCGGCCGCCGCCATGCAGTCGCTCATGGGGACGTACTTCATCTACAAGTACGGCAGCGAGCCTCTGCACGAGCGCTACCTGGCGCCCGCCCTGCGCGGCGATCTGGTGGCGACGTTCGCGCTGACCGAGCCGAACGCGGGCTCCGACGTCGCCAACATCACGACCCGCGCCGAGCGGCGTGACGATCGCTGGGTGCTGCGGGGCGCCAAGACCTGGGTGACCAACGCGCCGGTGGCCGATGTCCTCACCGTCGCCGCCAAGACGTCGCCGGAGCGCGGGATGAAGAACATCGCCCTCTTCCTGCTCGATCGCGCGACGATGCGCGGCATCACGCTCGGCAAGAAGATCGAGAAGATGGCGGTGCGCGCGTCGGAGACGGGCGAGATCCTCCTCGACGGCGTCGAGGTGCCGGCCGAGCACCTGCTGGGCGGCGAGACGGGCGGCGTCGAGAAGGTCGGCACGATCCTGTCCGAGATCCGCGTGATGACGGCCGCGCTGGCCGTCGGGCTCGCTCGCGCCGCCTACGGCGCGGCGCTCACGTACGGGCGGGAGCGGCAGGCGTTCGGCAAGCCGATCGTCGAGCACCAGGCCATCGGCTTCAAGCTGGCCGACATGCTGACGTCCCTTCACGCGGCGACTCTGATGACGTATCAGGCGGCGGCCGGCATCGACGCGGGCCGCGCCATCACGCGCGAGGCGGCGATGACCAAGCTCTTCGCGTCGGAGATGGCGGTCAAGGTGACCGACGAAGCCGCGCGCATCTTCGCGTCCTACGGTCTGGCCATGGAGTACCCGGTCCAGCGCTACTTCCGCGACGCGCGCTTCCTGCTGCCCGGCGGCGGTACCTCGGAGATCCTCCGTCTCGTCATCGGACGCGAGCTCGACTATCGCCGGGGCGAGGCGCTGCCGTGAAGCACGCGGCGATCGCCCTGCTGCTGGCGCAGCGCGTCCGATGACCGAATCGTCGGCGATCCTGGCCGCGATGTACGAGGGCAACACCGACGCGCTGGCTGCGCTCCTGGCCGCGCGCCCGGAGCTGGACATCTTCGAAGCGGCCGCCGTGGGCGACGCCGCGCGCATCCGCCAGCTCGTGAGGGCGCGCCCCACTCTCATCCAGGTGGTCAGCGGCGACGGCTGGACGGCGCTGCACCTGGCCGCCTACTTTGGTCAGGGCGAGGCCGTGGAGCGCCTGCTCACCGCCGGCGCGGATCCGCGGGTGCCGTCGCGCAACCGGCTCGCCAACACCGCGCTGCACGCGGCGCTGGCCGGGCGCGGGAACATCCGGATCATCACCGCGCTGCTCGCGCGGGGCGCCGACGTGGAGACGCCGGCGTCCGGCGGCTACCGGCCGTTGCATCTTGCCGCCGCTCGCGGCGATGTGAGCATCATCGAGATGCTGCTGGTCCGGGGAGCGCGGGTGGGCGCCCGCGCCGAGGATGGGCGCACGCCGCTGGCCATCGCCGAAGAGCGCGCGCACACGGCGGCGGCCCGCCGTCTCAGAGGAGACATGCCATGAGGAAGGTCGCGCTGGTCGGCGCGGGAGTCTCCAAGTTCGGTGTCCGCAAGGCGGGCTATCGCGACCTGATCTGGGAGGCCGGCAAGGCGTGCTTCGACTCCGTGCCCGGCGTCAAGCCGAAGGACGTCGAGGGCCTGGTGGTGGGCTCCGTCATGCCGGAGCGCACGGCCTTCCAGAGCCACATCTCGTCGCTCGCCGCCGAGGCGCTCGGCATCAAGCCGTCGAAGCTCTCCGCGCGCACCGAGCACATGTGCGCGTCGGGCACGGTCGGCATCCGCTACGCCTACGCGTTCATCGCCGCCGGGCTCGCCGACCTCGTGATGGTGCTCGGGGTCGAGAAGCTGAACCAGCCCGAAGGCGCCGAGGCCATCCTCAACATGGGCACCGGCGTGGACCGCGAGTGGGAGGCCGCCTTCGGGCTCACGGCGCCGCCGTGCTTTGCGCTCGCCGCCCAGCGCCACATGGCCGAGTACGGCACGAGCGAGGAGCAGCTCGGCCTCGTCGGCGTGAAGAACCACAACCACGCGGCCAAGAATCCCAACGCCCACTTCGGCAAGGGCGCGACGCTCGATCAGGTGCTCGGCTCGCGGATGATCTCGAGCCCGCTGCGTCTCTTCATGTGCTCGCCGATCACCGACGGCTCCGCCGCGGTGATGCTGGCCAGCGAGGAGCGGGCGCGCGCGCTCACCGACAAGCCGGTGTGGATCCGCGGCACCGGGCAGGCGCTCGACGGCTTCCAGCTCACGTCGCTTCACGAGGATTATGCTCACTGGCCGTCCCTCGTGCGCGCCGCCGAGTCGGCGTATCGGATGGCCGGCGTCGGCGCCGGCGACGTGGACGTCGCCGAGGTCCACGACTGCTTCGCGATCGCCGAGCTGATCGCCTACGAGGAGCTGGGCTTCTGCAAGAAGGGCGAGGCCGGAGCGTTCGTGGCGGCCGGCCGCAGCGATTACGGCGGCGACGTCGTCGTCAACCCGCGCGGCGGTCTCATCGGCTGCGGTCACCCGCTCGGCGCCACCGGCGTGGCCCAGGCCGCCGAGATCTTCGTTCAGCTCCGCGACGAGGCGGGCGCTCGCCAGGTTCCTCGCGCGGCCATCGGCCTCACGCACAACAACAGCGGGATGGGTGAGCATGTCGTGATGATCTACGGGCGCGACCCGCGATGATCGAAGCCGTCGCGGTGATCGGGGCGGGACGCATGGGCCGCCAGATCGCGCTGACCTGCGCGCTCGGCGGTTGCCGTGCCCTCCTCGTCGATCTCAAGCCACGCGCTGACGCGCGCGCCGCGCTGGCCGACGCGCGCCGCGAGATCGCGCGCGACCTGAGCCTCATGGCCGAGGAAGACATCATCAAGTCGGTCGAGGTCGCGCCCGTCCTCGATCGCATCGAGGACCGCACCGAGCTCGCCGGTCTCGAAGGGTGCGGCTTCGTTCAGGAGGCGCTGCCGGAGTCCGTTGATCTCAAGCGCGAGGTCTTCGCCCGGCTGGCCGGCCGCCTCGCGCCCGATGCGATCATCGCCTCCACCTCGTCCACGATCTCGCCGAAGCATCTCGCCGATGCCGTTGCCGGCCCGGAGCGGTTTCTCGTCGTCCACTGGTTGAACCCGGCTCACATCATCCCGCTCGTCGAGGTCGTGCCGGGCGCGGCCACGTCGGCCGCCGTCGTCGATCGCACCGTGGCGTTCCTGGAGCGTCTGGGCAAGACGCCGGTACGCTGCGCCGATTCGCCGGGCTTCATCGTTCCGCGGCTTCAGATCCTGCTCATGAACGAGGCCGTGCGCCTGGTCGAGGAAGGGGTGGCCGCGCCCGAGGAGGTCGATCGCGCGATCCGCGCCGGTCTCGGCTTCCGCTACGCCGGCGTCGGCGTCTTCGAGTTCATCGACTGGGGCGGCGTGGACATTCTCTACCGGGCGAGCGAGTTCATGACGCGGGCGACGGGGCAGGAGCGGTACCGAACCCCGGCGCTCGTCGCGGAGAAGATGCAGCGCAACGAGCTGGGTCCGAAGACCGGACGCGGGTTCTTCGACTACGCGGGCGAGACGCGTGAGCGTTTCGAGACCGCGAAGGTCCGGCAGCTCCTGCGTCGTCTCAAGCGCGAGCGCGAGGCGCCGTGAGCTATTTCCGGGCGATCGATCCGTTCCCGCTCGAGTCGGCCGAGCACAACCGCCTCCACGAATTCTATGCGCGGCTCGGCGAGGGCACGCTCTCGACGACCCGCTGCGGCGGCTGCGGCCGGACGGCGTGGCCGCCGCGCGTCTTCTGCCCCGAGTGCGGCAGCGATGCGTTCACCTGGACGGAGCTGCCCGGCGAGGGCGTCGTCCACGGCTTCACCGTCCAGGAGACGGGACTGCCGGCCGGCTTCGACGGGCCGCGCGTCTTCGCCATCGTCAAGGTGGACGGGCACCGCGTCTTCTCGATCCTCGTCGCGGCCGACCCGACGCGCCTTCGGATCGGCCAGCGCGTCCGACTGACGCCGCTTCGCGTGGCCGACGATGCCAAGGGCCAGCCGCGCTGGCTGCCGGCGTTCACGCCCGCCTGATGAAGCGCTGGGAGATCGGTGTCATCTCGGACACCCACGGCCTCGTGAGACCGGAGGCGCTCGCCGCGCTCCATGGCGTCGATCGTATCGTCCACGCCGGGGACATCGGCTCGGCCGACGTGCTCGGGCGCCTGGAGGCGATCGCGCCCGTGAGCGCCGTGCGCGGCAACAACGATCGCGGCCCGTGGGCGGAGAAGCTGCCGCTCACCGACGTCGTCGAGATCGGCGCGGTGAGCCTCTACGTGCTCCACGACCTCCACGAGCTGGATCTTGAGCCGCGGGCCGCGGGCTTTGCCGTGGTCATCAGCGGCCACAGCCATCAGCCTCGCCTGAACGAGAAGGACGGCGTGCTCTATCTGAATCCGGGCAGCGCCGGACCGCGGCGCTTCAAGCTGCCGGTCTCGCTGGCCCGCCTCGTCGTCGAGGGCGCAAACGTCCGCGCGCAGATCATCCCATTGTCAGGACTCGCGACGCCCGAACGATCCAGCGCCACGCGCGATCGCGGCGGGGCACGCCGGGGGAGTACGAGGGGGGCGTCGCCCCCTTCGGTCGAACAATCGCGAAGCCCGGGTGCCCGTGCCCTGTAAATGAAGATCCTCATCGCCAAGCCCGGGCTCGACGGCCACGACCGCGGCGCCAAGGTCGTGGCCCTGGCGCTGCGCGACGCCGGCGTCGAGGTGGTGTACACCGGGCTCAAGCGCACGCCTGAGGAGATCGTGGCGGAGGCGATCCAGGAGGACGTGGACGTGATCGGGCTCAGCATTCTCTCCGGCGCTCACCTGCCGCTGTCACGACGCATCCTGGATGGGCTGCGCGCGCAGGGCGCGGACGAGATCAAGGTCGTCGTCGGCGGGATCATTCCGCCCCGGGACGTCGAGCCGCTGCTGGCGCTCGGTGTGAGCCGCGTGTTCCCGATGGGGACGCCGCTTCCCGACGTGGTAAAGGCGTTCGCGCAGATATGAAGGAGCCGGGATGAGGCCAGCCTGGCTCGACCACGACGAGTATCCGTTCGCGCCGCACTGGCTCGACGTGGAGGGCGGCCGGCTCCACTACGTGGACGAGGGCCGCGGTGACGTGATCGTCATGGTCCACGGCACGCCGACGTGGTCGTTTCTCTACCGCCTTCTGATCAAGGCGCTGCGCGGACGCCACCGCTGCGTCGTGCCCGACCTGCTCGGCTTCGGGCTCAGCGACAAGCCGTACGACGCCGACTACCGGCCGGAGGTGCAGGCCCGGCGCCTCACCCTCCTGATCGAGCAGCTCGGGTTGCGCGACCTCACCCTGGTCGTCCACGACTTCGGCGGGCCGATCGGATTGTCCTACGCCCTGGATCACGTCGAGAACGTGCGCCGGCTCGTGCTCTTCAATACCTGGCTGTGGTCATTCGAAGGCGACTGGCACGTCGAGGTGGTGGGGAAGCTCTTCAGCACGGTGATCGGCCGCATCCTCGACGAGTGGTTCAATTTCGCGGTGCGCGGCTTCTGGCGTTCGGCGCTCGGCGACCGGTCGCGCTACACGCGAGCGGTCCACGCTCACTACCTGGGCCCCCTGGACACGCCGGCCACGCGGCGGGCCACGTGGATCTACGTCCGCGAGCTTCTCGGCTCGAGCGCGTGGTACGACCATCTGTGGGAGCGGCGCGACCGGCTCCAGTCGGTGCCGGCGCTGCTCGTGTGGGGCATGAAGGATCCGGCCTTCGGACGCTACCTGCCGCGCTGGCGAGCGGCGTGGCCGGCCGCCGAGGTCGTCACGCTGCCCGACGTCGGTCATGCTCCGATGGAGGAGCGACCGGAAGCGGTGCTGCCGGTCATCGAGAAGTTCCTGCTCGGGGGGATGAAGGAGACGACGCGATGAAGGACGTGCGACTGCACGCGGGCATTCCGGTCAAGCCCGTGTACGGCCCGGAGGATCTCGCCGCCGCCGAATTCGAGCGCGACATCGGCCGGCCCGGCGAATATCCGTACACGCGCGGCATCCACCGCCACATGTACCGCGAGCGGCTGTGGACGATGCGCCAGTACATCGGCTTCGGCACGCCGGGCGAGACGAACGCGCGCTTCAAGTACCTCATGGCCCACGGTCAGGACGCGCTCAACGTCGCCTTCGACCTGCCGACGCAATTGGGGTTCGATTCCGATCACCCCCGCGCCGACGGTGAAGTCGGCATGGTCGGCATGGCGGTGGACTCGCTGGCCGACATGGAAGAGGCATTCTCCGGCATCCCGCTCGACCGCGTGAGCGTGTCGCTCACCATCAACGGCATGGCGGCGCCGATCACCGCCATGTACTACGCCGTCGCCGGGAAGCAGGGCGCCCCGGCCGACCGCGTGGTGACGACGCCCCAGAACGACATCCTCAAGGAATTCGTCGCGCGGGGAACGTGGATCTATCCGGTGGAGCCGTCACTGCGGCTGGTGGCCGACCTCATCGAGTTCTCGGCCCGGCACTATCCGCGCTCGAATCCCGTGTCGGTGTGCGGCTATCACATCCGCGAGGCCGGCTGCACGACGGCCCAGGAGATGGCGTACGGCCTGGCCATGGCCGCCGCCTACGTCGAGCTGATGCAGGCGCGCGGCATGGCGGTGGACGATTTCGCGCCGCGCATCTCCTTCAACTTCACGGGCTGGGGGAAGATCTTCGAGGAGGTCGCCAAGTTCCGCGCCGGCCGCCGCCTCTATGCGCGGATGATGCGCGAGCGCTTCGGCGCGACCAATCCCAAATCGTGGATGTTCCGCAGCCTCATCGGTGGCGGCGGCTCCGCCTTCACCGTGCAGGAGCCCGAGAACAACATCGTGCGCGGGGCCTACATCGCCCTGGCCGCGGCGCTCTCGGGCGCCCAGACGATGGCGCTGCCCACCTACGACGAGGCCTACACCATTCCGTCGGCCAAGGCCCAGCTCATCGCGCTGCGCACGATGCAGATCTGCGCCGAAGAGTCGGGCGCCGCCGATACCGTGGATCCGCTGGCCGGCTCCTATTACGTCGAAGCCCTCACCGGCGAGATGGAGAAGAAGATCGTCGAGGAGATGGCCCACGTCGAGCGGATGGGCGGCATCGTGGAGGCCGTGAAGTCGGGCACCATCCAGGCCGAGGTCGCGCGCCAGGCCTACCTCTTCGAGCAGCGCCTGACGTCGGGCGAGATCGCCAAGGTGGGCGTCAACTGCCACGTCGGCGACAAGGCGGCCGACGCCGACCGCGACGTCGAGCTGTACCGCTTCGATCCCAAGGTGGCCGAGGCGCAGGTGACGAGGCTCCAGCGCGTTCGCCGCGAGCGCGACGGCGGCGCGGTGGCGGCGGCGCTACGCCGGCTGGGCGACGAAGCGCGCGGATCCACCAACCTCATGCCGGCCATCATGGAGGCGGTCAAGGCGTACGCCACGCTGGGCGAGATCGCCCAGGCCATGAAGAACGTCTTCGGAGAACACAAGGAGCCCGTGAAATGGTGAACGCCGAGCGGTTCGCGAAGGGAATGACGTTCGAGCAGTACGTGCGGCTCGTGGCCACGCCGGACAACCTCGCGCGCGAAGCCTCGCGGGGACCGCGCAAGGACTTCAGCGGTTACCTCCGCACGGCCTACGATGCGACACGGCTGTCGCCGGCCCACGAAGCGGCGTGGAAATGGCTCGTGGCCCAGCCCGAAGGTCCCGCCAGGGTGCTGGCCATCTCGGAGGAGTGGTCGTCGGACTGCCGGCGCGACATTCCAGTGCTGGCGAAGGTGGCCGACACCGTCGGCCTCGACCTCCGTATCTTCACGCGCGACGGAAAAACGTGCGCGCGCGGCCCGCGGCCGGAGCCGGACTCGCCCAACGCCGACCTGATGGCGCAGTTCCTGAACGAGCGGGGCGGCCAGACCTTCCAGTCGATCCCGGTGATCGTGTTCTACACGAAGGACTTCACGCCGCTCTATCGGTACACCGAGTTCCCGGCCGTCTACCGCAAGGACCGCATTCGAGCCGTCCTCGACGACGCCCGCTTCATGGAGATGCTGAGCTCGCCCTTCTTCGAGGTGTGGCGTGCGGCCGCGCTCGACGAGTGGACCAGCCTGCTGTACGAGCGGCTGCGGGTCGGCTCGCTCGCGTGAGGGATGACGGCGCGTGAGTGACCTCGCGGTCATCGGCCGGGCGACGCCGAAGAAGGATGGCGCCGACAAGGTCACCGGACGCACGCGCTTCCTGCACGACCTCGAGCTGCCGCGGATGCTCCACGGCAAGATCCTCCGCGCCCGCCACCCGCACGCCCGCGTCGTGAGCATCGACACGTCGCGGGCGCGTGCGCTTCCCGGCGTCGTCAGCGTGATCACCGGGACGGACGTCGAGCAGCACCCGTTCGGCTTCGTGAAGGATCAGCTCGCGCTGAAACGCGGCAAGGTCCGCTGCATCCGCGACGAGCTGGCGGCGGTCGCGGCGGAGTCCCCGGCCATCGCCGAGGAAGCGCTGACGCTGATCGACGTCGACTACGAAGAGCTGCCGGCCGTCTTTTCGCCGGCCGCCGCGCTGGCGCCGGGCGCTCCGCTCGTTCACGAGGACCTCGGGACCAACGTCACGTCCCTCCGCTACCAGTTCAGCCACGGGGACGTCGACCGCGCGTTCTCGGGCGCCGCGGCGGTCGTCGACGGGGAGTACACGCTGAACTTCGTCACGCCGGCGTGCCTGGGCACGATGGTCGCCCTCGCCGACTGGGACCCCGAGGGCCGGCTCACGATGTGGAGCACGACCCAGGTGCCGTTCCTCTACCAGCGCGACCTCGCCCACGCGCTCGGGGTGAGCGGCGATCGCGTGCGCGTCATCCAGCCGCCCGTGGGCGGCAACTTCGGGCGGGGCCTCGACCTCTACCCGATCGACATCATCGCGGCGCTGCTCGCGCGCCGCGCGCGGCGGCCGGTGAAGATCGAGTTCGATCGCGTGGAGGAGTTCGTCGCCTGCCCGACGCGCGAGCCGTGCACGATCCGGCTGCGCACGGCGGCGGCGGCCGACGGAAGACTGCTGGCCCGCGACGCTCACGTGACGATCGACAACGGGGCCTACGTTTCCTGGGGCTCGACGACGCCCTACGTGATGCTCGGCACCGTCGCCGGGCTCTATCGCTGCCCGAGCGTGCGCTTCGACACGACGATCATCTACACGAACAACCCGTATTCGGGGTCGATGCGCGGGTACGGGAATCTGGAGTCGACGTTCGCGGTGGAGTGCCAGATGGACGATCTCGCCGACCGGCTGGGCCTGGATCGGCTCGAGCTGCGCCGCCGCAACGCCGTCAAGCCGGGAGACACGCACCCTCAGGGATTCGTCATCACCTCGTGTGCGATGACCGAATGCCTCGATGCTGTCGGCGATGAAATTCGTGGTGCCGCGCCCCCCGTGGCGGCGGGCTGGAAGCGGGGCGTCGGCTACGCCGGCATGTTCCACGTGGCTGGCGGCGCGCGGATCTATCGCTCCGATGGCTGCGGCGCCATCGTGAAGCTCGACGACTTCGGCCGGGTCTCGCTGATCACGGGCGCGACCGAGATCGGCCAGGGATCGGAGACCGTGCTGGCCATGATCGTCGCCGAGACGCTCGGCGTTCCTCTCGAGCGCGTGGACGTGGTGAACTCCGACACCGCGGTGAAGCCGTGGGACGTCGGCGTCCACGCCAGCCGCACGACCTTCATCGCCGGCAATGCGGCCCGGCTCGCCGCCGAGAAGATCCGCGCGCGTCTCTTCGAGATCGCGGCCGCGCAGCTCGAGGCGCCGCCCGGCGAGCTCGCCGTGAGGGACGGCTGGGTCTTCGTCCGCGCGGAGCCCGGCCGGCGGCTCCCGCATGATCGCGTCGTCCGCGCCGGACACCTGCGCACGCACGGCGAGACGCTGGTGGCCGAGGCGTTCTACGATCCTCCCACCGAGATGCTCGACAAGGACCTGCGCGGCAACGTCTCCGCCACCTACGGCTTCGCCGCCCAGGCCGTGATGCTCGACGTGGAGGTCGCCACCGGGAGGGTCTGCGTGCGGCGCGTCGTCTCCGCTCACGACGTCGGGCGCGCGCTGAACCCACTGGCCGCCGAGGGCCAGGTCCACGGTGGCATCCACATGGGCCTGGGGTATGCGCTCTCCGAGCGTCTCATCGTCGACGACGGTCAGATCTTGACGTCCTCGTTCATGGATTATGCGATCCTGCGCGCCGACGACATGCCCGACATCACCGTCCGCTTCATCGAGAGCCTCGACGCCGAGGGCCCGTTCGGGGCCAAGGGGCTCGGTGAATCCGGCGTCATCCCGGTGTCGGCCGCCGTCGCCAATGCGCTGAGGGACGCGCTCGGCGTGGCGTTCACCGAATTGCCGATCACGCCCGCGCGCATCCACGCGATGGTGTCGCGGCGATGAAGCTGCTCGAGGGCCTCCGCGTGCTCGACCTCTCCCGGATGCTGGCCGGGCCCTACGGCTCGATGCTGCTCGCCGACATGGGCGCGGAGGTCATCAAGATCGAGGAGCCCGAGGGCGGCGATCCGATGCGGGTCATGGGCCCGCCGTTTCTGCCCGACGGCGAGAGCGCCTACTTTCTCTCGATCAATCGCAACAAGAAGTCGATCGCGCTCGATCTCACCACGCCGGCCGGCCGCGACGTCTTCCTCGATCTCGCCCGCGCGGCCGACGTGGTGTGGGAGAACTTTCGCCCGGGCGTCCTGACGCGACTCGGCTGCGACTACGCCGCGCTCACGCGCGTGAACCCGCGCCTGGTCCTGTGCTCCATCTCGGCGTATGGCCAGAACGGTCCCTACCGTGATTGGCCGGCCTTCGATCTGGCGCTCCAGGCGATGAGCGGCGCGATGAGCGTGACCGGCGAGCCCGGCGGCCGTCCGATCCGCATGGGGCTCCCGATGGGCGATCTCGCCGGCGGGATGTTCGGCGCCTTCGCCGTCGTGGCCGCGCTCGTTCGCCGCCAGACCACGGGACAGGGCACGCACGTCGATCTCTCGCTGCTCGACTGCCAGGTGTCGCTGCTCACCTACATGGCGCAGTACTACTGGGCCGACGGCCGCGTGCCGGGCCCGCAGGGATCGGGGCACGCGTCCGTCGTGCCCTATCAGGCGATCGCCACGCGCGACGGTCACCTGATCATCGCCGTCTTCGCCGAGAAGTTCTGGCGCGGCTTCTGCGTGGCCGTCGGTCATCCCGAGTGGGAGCGCGATCCGCGCTTCGCCGGCAACCGCGACCGCGTCGCCAACCGGCAGACGCTCATGGAGCTCGTGGAGGCCGCCCTGGCGACCCGGACGACGGACGACTGGCTGTCGCGCCTGCAGGCCGAGGGGGTGCCGGCGGCGCCGATTCTCGGCGTCGATCGCGTGCTCGTCGATCCGCAGATCAAGCACCGCCAGATGGTGGTGGAGATGCAGCACCCGCGTCACGGCGCTACGCCGACCCTCGGCACGCCGATCAAGGTCGACGGCGAGATGAGTCTCGACGTGACACCGCCGCCGCGCCTCGGCGAGCACACCGAGGCGTTGCTGCGTGGACTCGACTACGACACGGCGCGCATCGACGCGCTTCGCCAGGCGGGAGTGATCAGATGAAGATCGCGGTGCTCGGTGGCGGCAATGGCGCTCACGCGACGGCGGCCGAGCTGGCGCTCGGTGGCCACGCCGTGCGTTTGTGGCGGCGCGACGCGACGGGATTGGAGGCGGTCCGCAAGGCCGGCGGAATCACGCTCGTGGCCGAGGGCAAGCCGGCCAAAGCCACGCTGGCCGCGGTGACGGCGGATCTCGCCGAGGCCGTGGACGGCGCCGACGTGATCGTCGTCGTGACTCCGGCGACGGCGCACGAAGACGTGGCGCGACGCCTCGGCTCCCATCTCACCGAGGGCCAGGTGGTGCTCCTGACGCCGGGAACGTTCGGCGCCTACGTGATGGCGCGCGAGATCGGCCGCGACGGAGGCCGGATGCCGTTGGCCTTCGCCGAGACGGGAACGCTGCCCTATCTAGCCCGGCTCAGCGGACCATCGGAGGTCAAGGCGCCGGTACGCGCGGCGAATCTGCCGGCCGGGGTGTTTCCGGCCGCGCGGTCGAAGGACGTGCTGACGACTCTTCGCCAGCTCTATCCAACGATCCGCCCGTGCGTCGACGTGCTCGACACCGCGCTCACCAATGCGGGCCCCGTCATCCACCCGCCGCTGGTCCTCCTCAACGCCGGCGCCATCGACCGCGGGCGCTTCGACATTCACGCGGCGGGGACGATGGCGAGCGCGCAACGCCTCATCGAAGCGGTGGACGCCGAGCGGCTGGCCTCGCGCTCGGGTTGGGGCTACCCGAAGCCGCACTACGAGCTGGCGACGTATTACGACGAGCGCCGTGCCGCCGAAGGTCTCTACGGCGCCGGAGCGCGCGCCAAGCTCGAGGCCAGCGGTCTGTGGAACGAGACCCTGACGTTCGAGCACCGTTACGTCACCGAGGACGCGGCCCTCGGGCTCTCGCTGCTCGAGTCGGCCGCCCGCACGGTGAGCATCGATTCGCCCGCGGTCAGCGGCCTCCTGCTCGTCTTCGGGGCGCTGCTCGGTCGCCGCCTGAGCGGGCAGGGGCGCGATCTCGCCCACCTCGGTCTCGGCGATCTGCTGCTGCGCGAGATCCGCGAGCTGCTTCACGACGGCTGGAGCTCGCACCTGTGGCGCCGCGCGATCAAGTGACGCAGGGGTCGCTGCTCGGCAGGCTCGCCCACGACGGGCGAGGCGGGTTCAGGCGCGGCGCCGAGCGGTTTTTCCTCATCCGGCCCGAGACCCTCGTCGGTGTGCAGCAGGCCGTCGAGCGCGTGCTCGGCGCACGGGCCGCCGAGTGTTTCGTCGAGGGCGGCCGCGCCGGCGGCACCCGCGCGTTGGGCGCGATCACCGGGAGCGCGGAGGAGCGTGCCCGAGCGCTGACGGCGATGGCCGCGGAGCTCGGGTGGGGCACCCTCACCCTGGAAGCGTTGACGCCCACGTCGTTCGTCGTCACCGCGTCCAATTCGCCGTTCGCCGAGGCGCACGGCGCCACCGGCGACCCCGTCTGCCACCTCACGCGCGGCGTGCTGGCCGCGCTCGCCGAGAACCTCTTCGGTCGAGCGGCGCGCGTCGTCGAGACTCACTGCGAAGCGACGGGCGCTTTGCAGTGTCGCTTCGAAGCTCGCGCATGACAACTGCCGCGCTGATCCACGTCATCGTCTCCGGCCTCGCCACCGGCAGCATCTATGCGCTCATGGCCCTCGCGCTCGTCATCGTCTACAACGCGACGCGCACGCTCAACTTCGCCCAGGGCGAGATGCTCATGGTGTCGGCGTTCCTGGCCTGGACGGCCCAGCACGCGCTGGGCGTTCCGCTGTGGGGATCGATCGTGGTGGCCGTGGCCGGCGCCGCGCTGCTCGGATTCGTCATCGAGCGCGCGATCATCCGCCGCTCGCCGGGGGCCACGCACTGGGACGTGCTGATCATCACGCTCGGGCTCTCCCTGGTGCTGCGCGCGCTGGCCGGCATGATCTGGAGCCACGACGAGTTTCCGTTTCCGTCGCTCTTCAGCAATCGCCCGATCGTGGTCGGCCCCGCGCGCCTGGCGCCGGTGTCGCTCGGCATCATCGGAGCCTCGCTGGGCCTCATGCTCGCGCTGTACCTGCTCTTCACGCGAACGCGCCTGGGTCGGGCGATGCGAGCGGTGGCCCAGAACCCGCGGGCGGCGCGTTTGATGGGCGTGAGCGTCGAGCGGATGTCGAGTGCGGCCTGGGTGCTCGCCGCCGTGGTGGGCGCGCTGGCCGGCGTGCTGGTGGCGCCCGTCGTCTTTCTCTCCACGAGGATGGGGCTCATCGTGATCAGCGGCTTCACCGCGGCCGTCCTCGGCGGCTTCGGCTCGATGCCGGGCGCCGTCGCGGGTGGGATGCTGCTCGGCGTGATCGAGAACCTCGCGCCGCTCTACCTGCCGTCGGGCATCCGGTACGCGGTGCCCTTCCTGCTCCTGATCGCCATCCTCACGGTGCGTCCGGCCGGTCTCCTCGGCCGGGCCACCGCGCGCAAGGTGTGATGCGCCGGGCGGCGCTCGTCACGCTGGTGATCGTGGCGCTTGCCTGGCCGCGGCTGGCACCGAGTTACTTCGTGTTCCTGGCCAGTCTCGTGCTGGTCAACGCGATCGTCGCGATCGGCCTGAACCTGCTCTCGGGCTACACCCACCAGCTCTCGTTCGGGCACGCCGGGTTTCTCGCCATCGGCGCCTACACGACGGCGCTGCTCGGGCTGCACGCCGGCGGCCTGCCCGCGCCGCTCGCCCTCCTGGGCGCCGGCGCCGTGACGGGGGCCGTGGGTGTGGCGCTCGGCCTGCCGTGTCTCCGACTCGAGGGCCTGTACCTCACGATGGCGACGCTCGCCTTCGGCTTCGTCGTGACCGAGGCGATCCTGAATCTCGATCGGCTCACCCACGGCGCCGACGGCCTGCGCGTTCCGGCCGCGCGGCTGGGCCCCTGGGCTCTGACGACGGACGCCGCGCGCTACTACCTGGTCGTCGTCGTGACCGCGCTGCTCGTCATCGCCGCGCTGAACCTCACCCGCATGCGCGTCGGCCGGGCGCTCCTGGCCATCCGCGAGAGCGAGATCGCCGCCCAGGCCAGCGGCGTTCCGGTGGCGACGTGGAAGACCCTCGCCTTCGCGCTGTCCGCGTTCTACACGGGCGTGGCCGGCGGGCTCTTCGCGTGGCTGATCGGCACGCTGTCGCCCGACGCCTTCGACGTCTTTCTCTCGGTCGACTTCGTCGTCATGATCATCCTGGGCGGGCTCGGCTCCGTCCCGGGCTCGATCGTGGGCGCCGCCGTGGTGACGCTGCTGAACGACGCGCTGGCCGGCTTCCAGAACTACCGGCCGCTCATCTTCGGCGGCGTCCTGATCGGCTGCATGCTCTTCATGCCCGGCGGCATCGCCAGCATCTGGCGCCGAATGGCATCGTGAAGAAAAAATCGGTGAGAACAACGCAGCCACATCGCACCTGGAACAGGCCACCCACGGTTCACGCCGGCCTCGCGCCACCGATACAAAGGAGAACGCGCATGAAAACCTGGATCACCGGTGTGATCCTCGCTGCGCTCGCCGTCGCCTCGGCCCCGCCCGCGGCTGCCCAGCAAGGCGTGACCGACACCGAGATCGTGCTCGGCTGCTCCAACTCGTTTTCCGGCCCGCTGGCCTTCACCGGCGAGCAGGCCACCCGCTTCGGCGTGG
>WNEY01000912.1_pt1 | contig 19712 bp, 17 predicted proteins | sample 5400531 | NCBI WGS metagenome assembly WNEY01 (sample SAMN13153338, study PRJNA577476) | soil metagenome | isolation source: 200 cm saprolite under Douglas fir tree site 1 | place: USA:California | collected 2015-04-18
CGCGCCGGCGGACGAGCCAGCCGCGGCTGCAGCTCCCGCGCGGCCCACCGCCAGATCCACCACCGTGTCGCCGCCGCGGCCGGCGATCCCGCTGCGCGTGGAGCTCGCAATTCTGCGCCGCGCCTGCGGCCGGGATTACCAGGCCAATTGCCCTGGCGTGCGCCCGGGCGGCGGGCAGGTGATCGCGTGCCTCGTCGCCAACGAAGCCGCGCTTTCGCCCGGCTGCCGGCGCGAGCTTGCTTCGGCACGGCAGAGCCTGTGATCCGCGAGGCGGATCGGTGCAAGCTCATCTCTGAGCTTTACGATCTGCCGGATTGGCCGAACCCGCGCAGATCGGGCGCGACGACGGTTTGGGTCTTGGCAAGCTCGGCAATGAGCGGCCGCCACATGTGACTGGTCTGAGCGCAGCCGTGCAGGAGGATGATGGGGTGGCCAGCGCAGGCAAGTTTACGCAGCCTGCGTAAACTTGGCTGCGTGCGGCGGCCAGATAGTGCAGCTTAATACCATTGACGTCGGCGAAGCGGCTCTGCACGTTGGAATTCTCCCGCGCTTGGGCGAGCGTGCCGATGGCGGTCGCCGACCCGGTCCGACTTGGGGGGAATGTCGGCTAATCCGAGGCACTTCGCCATGAACCGAAAGCAACGACGAAGTGCCGCCAAACAAGGGAAGCAAACTCCCATTCCCGCGGCACCCGGCGCATCCGCCGGCCGCTCGATCCGGATTGCCGAATTGTTTGCCGCGGCGCAGCGACATCACCAAGCCGGCCGGCTTGCCGAAGCCGAGCGCCATTACAAGACAATCCTCGCGATCGATCAAAATCACGGCGATAGCCTTCATCTTCTTGGCGTCATCGCCCATCAAGTCGGCCGCAAAGACGTGGCATTAGAGTTGATTCGCAAGGCGATCGCCTTGAACGACCGGGTGCCGGCGTTTCACAATAATATTGGATTGACCCTTGACGCCCTTGGTCGTCCCGAAGATGCCATCATTCATTACCGACGGGCGATAACCCTCAATCCACACTACGTCGAGGCGCACAACAACCTCGGCACTGCGCTCGCAGCCCAAGGCAAGTTGGGCGAGGCGGTGGCCCAGTATCAGCGAGCGTTGGCCCTCAGGCCGGATTCTGCCGAGGCGCATAACAACCTCGGCAATGCGCACAAAGCGCAAGGCAAAATAGACGAGGCGGTCGCTCGATATCAGCGGGCGTTGGTCCTCAAGCCGGACTTCGCCGAGGCCCACAACAACCTCGGCAATGCGCTCAAAAAGCAGGGCAAATTGGGCGAAGCGATAGTCCGGTATCAACGGGCCCTGGCACTCAAATCGAACTATGCCGAGGCCCACTACAATCTCGGCAACGCGCTCAAAGACCAAGGCAAATTGGATGAGGCGGTGGCGCAATTTCAGCGCGCGCTGGCCCTCAAGGCGGACTACGCCGAGGCCCACAACAACCTCGGCAATGCGCTCGAAAGGCAAGGCAAATCGGACGAGGCGGTGGCCCAGTATCGACGGGCGCTGGCCCTTAGGCCTGACTTTGCCGAAGCGCACAACAACCTCGGCAATGCGCTCCAGGAGCGAGGCGAAGTGGATGAGGCCGTGGCGCAATATCGCCGCGCGTTGGCTCTCAATCCGGGCTATGCCGAGGCCCACAGCAATCTCGGCAATGCGCTCAAAGCGCAGGGCAAATTGGACGAGGCTGTGGCCCAGTATGAGCGGGCGCTGGTCCTCGAGCCGGACTTCGCCGAGGCGCACAACAACCTCGGCACCGCGTTCCAGGATCAAGGCAAGATCGATCAAGCGGTCGCGCAATATCGCCGCGCGTTGGCCCTCAATCCGCACTATGCCGAAGCCTACAGCAACCTCGCCAAGGCCCTCATGGAAGGGGGAGAGTTGACTCAGGCGCTGAGGGCTATCCAGCGGAGCATCGAAATAGAAGAGTCTGAAAACGCCAAGATTCTCTTCGTTCAATGCGTGAGGAGCCTGGACCACATTTCGCCTGGGGCCGATCTCCGCGAGAATCTTATCCGAGCCTTGTCCGACCCTTGGGGACGACCGATCGATGTGGCAAGATGTTGTGCCGGTTTGCTCAAACTCGGCGGCGCGATCCGCGCAGGCATTGACCGGGCGAATAGCGCGTGGCTCGGGCGTCTGCCGGCGAAAGACATATTCAGGACAACCGAGTTTGCCGAGGTTTGTGGTGATCGGTTGCTTCGCTGCCTCCTGAAGTCAGCTCCTGTCTGCGACCTCGAGCTGGAACGATTTCTGACCGCGGCGCGCTTCATGATGCTGGAAGCGGCGAGTGCTGGGGACAATTCGCACCAAGTCGAGGAAAACGCTCTGCGCTTCTTCTGTGCTCTAGCACAGCAGTGTTTCGTCAACGAGTACATATTTGCCCAAACGGATCACGAGATAGAGCAGGCTCGACGCTTGCGGGCGTTGCTGGTCGAGAGCCTGGTATCCGGGGCTTCCATTCCCGAGCTTTGGCTCGTGACCGTTGCTGCGTACTTTCCACTTGCCTCCCTTCAATCCGCGGAGTCGATTTTGGAGCGACCTTGGTCAGCTCCGGTTGCTGCGCTCGTGGATTGCAAAGTGCGGGAGTGGCGGGAAGAGCGGCAGCTTCAAACCTCCGTGCCGCGCCTCACCGCGATCGAGGACCGCGTGTCACTTCTGGTTAAACAACAGTACGAGGAAAGCCCATATCCGCGGTGGATAAGAGCAGCGCCCGTCGGCAAACCTGTGACAATTGACGGTTACTTGCGCCGCCGGTTTCCCTTGGTCCCTCTCCGCAACGTTGCCAAGAAGAGCGATGTCGAGATTCTGGTCGCCGGCTGTGGCACCGGCCAACATTCGATCGAAACCGCACAACGATTCAAAGGAGCGCAGGTGCTCGCCATTGATCTCAGTCTGACCAGTCTCTGTTACGCCAAGAGAAAGACACGTGAGCTCGGATTGAACAATATCGAATATGCGCAGGCCGACATTCTTCAGCTGGAATCGATCGGCCGCGCCTTCGACATCATCGAGGCCAGCGGCGTGCTGCATCATCTAGCGGATCCGTTCGCCGGTTGGCTGCTGCTGCTCTCGATGTTGCGGCCGGGCGGTTTCATGCGTCTCGGTCTTTACAGCAAATTGGCACGGCAGGAGCTGGCTGACGCACGCAGGTTCATTGCCCAGCGCGACGATCGCCCATCCGCCGAGAATATCCGGCGATGCCGCCAAGAACTTGCAGGCCTTGAGGATGGGACGTCACCGAAGAGGGCAACAGAATTTCCGGATTTTTTCACCACAAGCGCGTGTCGCGACCTGTTGTTTCACGTTCAAGAGCATCAATTGACGCTCCCCGAGATCGGCACGTTTCTAACGCAGAACCGGCTCGAATTTCTCGGCTTCGACATCACGGATCATGTGCTTCGGAATTTCCGGCGGCGATTCCCGGATGACAAAACGATGACTGACCTCAATGTTTGGCACATTTTCGAGTCCGAGAACCCGGCCACTTTTTCTGGCATGTATCAGTTCTGGATACAGAAGACATGTTGATCACTAAACGAGGAGGTCGATTTCGAGGTGGTTTCAAAGCTTAACCGGAGCCTCTATCAGTACGCGAATCAGCACGCAAAGAAGATGTAGCACCACTTTGCGTGGTGTCTTTGCACCGCCGACCAAGGTTGGACCTTATCGGGCATGCCTGCGAGTTATCGCTGGCGTGGGAATGCTAATCTCGCGCGTCATGCCAATATGCGGATCAGCTATGTGATTATGGTGGGCCACGCCCCACCATAGTGCCTCCCGAAGTGAATGATCTCCATAGGATGGAGCGTATATGGAATGACTCCCTACACCCTACCCCAATGACCGCAAAAATATTCCTCTTCCTATCACGCGCATCGACGCTAGTTTGCACCTGCTTATGGTGAAAATTGTTTGTCATCGGCTTGCGCTATCAGGAACATTCAATGGGACGCGGCGTTACGGGGTGGCTTCCCACCATCGTTACCGCTTCGTTACCGCGTTCTTCGTCCCAACTTCAGAGCAGCGTTATGACTCGGCTATCGCAAGCCCAGAAAGGAGACCCGCGACAGCTCGAGAACCTATGAGAAGATGCCAAGTCAGTGCGGCTAATTCGAAAACCTATCAGGGAGTGGAATATGCCTAGAACCACCAAGTTGCTGACGTTTCTCACAGCGGCCGTCGCGCCGTGCGCGATTGCGGTCGCGGGGCCGGCCTTCGCGGCCGACGAGGTGTTCGCACCGACGGCGGCGGTCACGATCCCCACCAACGCGTTCGGCGGCGCGCTGAGATCGTGGGACATCAGCTTCGTCGATCCCACGCTCGGACAATTCTTTCTGGGCGATCGCACGCATAAACAGGTCGATGTCGTCGATACCGGGACCAATACTTTCGTGACCGGAATCGGAGCCGGGCTGTTCGCTGGCGTCATATCGCCGTGCCCTAATCGGCTTGGACCCGGCCACCCAAACCCGGGCGGGAATGACTGCAACGGCCCCAACGGGGTGCTCACGACCAATCACAACGAGCTGTGGGCCAGCGACGGCGACAGCACGGTCAAGGTCTTCGATCTGACCAAGCCGGGGAACCCGCTCATCGCCACCATCCCCACCGGCGGCGTATACCGAGGCGACGAAATGTGCTTCAATCCCGAGCAGCAGCAGGTCATGGTGGCGAACAATTCGCAGGCGGAAGCAAACGGCCCGTTCGCCACGATCATCTCGGTCAAGACCCATAAGGTCGTGAAGACCATAACCTTCGACGGCAAGCAGGGCGGCCCGGTGGCCACCAATGGCGCCGAGCAGTGCGTGTACAGCCGGCGAACCGAAAGGTTCTACATTACGCTTCCCGGGGTCAACAATCCTGATGACGGCACCGGCGCCGTCGTGGTGATCAATCCGGAAGACCTGGACGATGCCAAGGTCATCGAGAAGACTTTCAATTTCCCCAACACCGTCTGCGACACGCCGCAAGGAATGGCCGTCGGCCCGGCCTTCCAGGCCATGGTCGGCTGCAATGGGTCGGCGGCTTCCACGAATTCGATCATCATCGATCAGCGGAATGGGAAGGTCATTGCTGCGATCCCCAATGAGTCCGGCCCTGACATGGTGTGGTACAACCCCGGCGACGGCCAGTACTTCCTGGCGCGGTCATCGGCGGCGGCTGCAACGCAGCTGCTCGGCGTGGTCGACGCCCGCGGACCGTCGGCGGACCAAAGCGTGTTTACGGCCAACAAACCCAATCCGCCGGCCGCGTCGTCCCACTCGGTCGCCGCCGACCCGGTCAAGAACCAGGTCTATGTTGCGATCGGTGGCGCTTCCAGCACGGTTTGCGGGAAGGCTGGCGGCAGCGACGTGCAAGGCTGCATCGCCGTGTACACCACCACGAACGACGACAAGTGCCTTGCTGAAGGTGCCCCTGTCGCGGTGGCAAATGGCCACGAAGATCCGGTGTTCCTAAACGGCAGGTGTCGCGATCTCGATGGTCACAACGATCATTGAGTTGCGGAAGATAGAGCCGTGACTTGAGTGCCGGTGGAGCGGGCGGTGAACCGGACCGCTCCACCGCGAGGGGATGTCCCGCCGCCCGGTCATTCGATCGAGGCGGCGGGCGCGCGTATGGGCTATAGTAGGGCTTGTTGAAAAGGACTTGGGAGGGACCGCGATGAGTTTCCTGTTCGATGTCTCCCCGCCCGCGCTGCGTCCGCGCGCGCCGTCAGGGAACGGCACGGATGGCGCCGGTAGCCATGGCGACACCTTCTACAAGGACTTGATCGACCGCCGGCCGGCGCTGCTCGAGGAAAAGCTCAAGCTGCACGCACGCATCATCGACGAGTTCAATCTCACGCTGCTCGACAAGCTTCCGCGCGCGGAGCTCGTGCGGCAGGTCAACGCCTACGTGGCGAAGTACGTCCGGGCGGAGAAGATTTCGCTCAACCAGAAGGAGCTCGAGATCTTCTCGGAGGAGATCATCGACGAGATGACCGGCTACGGCCCGATCGAGCCGCTGCTCAAGGACCCGACCGTCACCGACATCCTGATCAATACCCACAAGACCTGCTTCGTCGAGCGGTTCGGCAAGCTCTACGAGACCAAGGTCCATTTCAAGGACGAGGCGCATCTCTTGCGCATCATCGGGAAAATCGTGGCCGGCGTCGGTCGCCGGGTCGACGAGTCCTCGCCCATGGTCGATGCCCGCTTGCCCGACGGCTCGCGCGTCAATGTCGCGATCCGGCCGATCGCCATCGACGGCCCGCTGATGTCGATCCGCAAGTTTTCCGAGCGGCCGTTCAGCATGGACCGTTTGGCCGAGATCGGGACGCTGCGGCCGCAGATGGTCGATGTGCTCACGGCTGCCGTGCGGGGCCGGATTTCGCTCATCGTCAGCGGCGGCACCGGCAGCGGCAAGACCACGATGCTCAATGCGCTCTCGAACCACATTCCCGCCCACGAGCGCCTGATCACGATCGAGGACGCGGCCGAATTGCAGTTGCAGCAGCCGCATGTGGGTCGGCTCGAGACCCGTCCGCCCAACGCCGAAGGCAAAGGGGAGATCCGCCAGCGCGAGCTGGTCAAGAACGCGCTGCGCATGCGGCCGAACCGGATCATCATCGGCGAGTGCCGGGGTGAAGAGGCCTTCGATATGCTGCAGGCCATGAACACCGGCCACGAAGGCTCGATGACGACCATTCACGCCAACACCCCGCGGGATGCGCTCAAGCGCCTGGAGCAGATGGTCGCCATGGCCGGCATGACGACGACCGTCGCCAGCATCCGCGGCCAGATCGCGTCCGCCATTACGCTCGCCATTCAGCTGCAGCGGCTGCCGGATGGAAAACGGAAGGTCACGTCGGTCAGCGAGATCACGGGGATGGAGGGCGACGCCGTCCAGATGCAGGAGATATTCCGCTTCGTGAAGGAATCCACCGACGACGCCGGCGATATCCACGGCTCCTTCGTGGCGACCGGGGTTCAGCCGAGCTTTCTCAAGGAGCTCAAGGCCTATGGGATCGCCGTTCCCGAGAGTCATTTCGATCCGTCACGGGAGTTGTGAGGAGAGCGTTCGGTGAACGAGCTCTGGATCATCACCGCCTTCGTGTTCGCGGCCGTGGCGTTCGGCGTCGAGGCGTCCTATTGGCTGGTCTTCCGCTCGTGGCAGACCAAGGCGTCGATCAACCGCCGTCTGGCGTCGAGCAGGCAGGTCGCGAGCCCGGCGTCGGCGCTGACCGCGCTGCGTGCCGAGCGCAGCTTTTTCGACGGCAAGCATCCGTTGCTGCGGCTCCTGAACGACCGGCTGGCGCAGACGGGCCTGCGGCCGGATCGCAGCATGTTGCTGCTGTGGGGCGGGACGCTCGGCGCGGTGTCGTTTCTCGCCTGGGCGCTCATCCTCGGCGCCGGATTGGCGGCGGCTGCCGCCACGATCCTCACGACGTTCGGCCTGATCGTCCTTTTCCTCGAGCTCGTCCGACAAAAGCGCATCATGCGCTTCACCGAGCTGCTGCCCGACGCGATCGACGTGATCATTCGCGGCGTACGGGTCGGATATCCCCTGCCTGTCGCGCTCGATCTGGCGGCGCGGGAAATGCCCGACCCGATCGGAACGGAATTCGGAATGACGTCGGACGAGATCACCTTCGGGCAGGACGTGCGCACCGCGATCGAGAATCTCTATCGCCGGGTCGGACACGAGGACCTGCTGTTCTTCGTCGTCGCGATCAATGTCCAGAATCAGACCGGCGGCAACCTGGCCGAAGTGCTCTCGCGGTTGTCGCGGCTCCTGCGCAACAGATCCAAGCTCCGCCTCAAGATCCGCGCGCTCAGCGCGGAGGGCCGCGTGTCGGCGGTGGTCCTCTCGCTCATGCCGTTCATCCTGTTTGGCGGCATCGGCCTGATCTCGCCCAGCTATTTCGGCGAGATCCGCAATGACCCGATGGTGATGCCCGCCTTGTTCTATGGCGGGTTCTCGCTGCTGATCGGAAACATCGTGATGTACCGCATGGTCCACTTCAAGTTCTGATGCCCATGATCGAGCTTGCACCGTTCCTGGTTCCCACGTTTTCCTTCGCGGCGGTCGCGGCGCTCGTGTTCGTCATCGGGCACCACCTGTCGACCCAGGCCAAGATGCAGCGCCGCCTGCCGGCGCAGGCCGCGCCCGATTTGCCGATGGAACAGCCGCTGCATGGCATCGATGCTTTCGTGGTGCGGCATTTCAGCGAAAGCCGGTTCGGCATCAAGGCCGCCGTGCGGGACAAATTGCGCCGCAAGCTGCTCGATGCGGGATATTTCAAGCGGCAGGCGGTGAACTACTACGTGCTCGCGAGAATAGCGTGCCTCGTCGTCTTTCCCGCGCTCGCCTATGTCCTCTCCGAATTGCTCCTTCCCAACGCGGCCGGCTTGCTCCGGTTCATGCTCGTGTCGGTCGCGCTTCTGCTCGGGCTTGCCGGTCCGGATTTCTACCTCGCGCGCCGGCAGCGCGCGCTCGCCCGGCGCTATCGCCAGGTCTTTCCCGACCTGCTCGACCTCTTGGTGGTGTGCGTGGATGCCGGGCTCAGTCTCGAAGCCGCCTTCGATCGCGTCACCGGTGAAATTTCCATGCGCAGCCGCGAGCTTGGAATGCACCTGGAGATCATGGGCGCCGAGATGCGCGCCGGCCGCAGCACCGTCGAAGCGCTCGACTCGCTGGCCGATCGTCTGGGCCTGGACGAGGCCGGATCGTTCGTCGCGATGATGCGTCAGTCGATCGAGCTCGGCAGCGACATCGCCGATGCGTTGCGCGTGTTCAGCGACGAGATGCGGGACAAGCGCTTGCTGCGCGCCGAGGAGAAGGCCAACAAGCTCTCGGTCAAGATGGTCATTCCGCTCGGCCTGTTCATTTTCCCGGTGGTGCTTCTCGTCACCATACTACCGGTGATGATCAAGCTCATGAAGGCGATCGGCGGCGGCTGACCGATAGTGTTGCATTCAGAGCGCAGGCAAATCCTTTGTTGTGACTCCGCGGCCGAATTGGGGTTACAAGACCCGGCCGCCATGATAAGCCCTTGGGTATCAGTGCGTTACGCAAGCTGTCGGGTCTACCGATGAGTGGTTGTGTGCGCGTATCGCGGGCCTATATGCGGATTGTTGCCGGTGTGGTGCTGATCGGCCTGACCGGCTGCAGCGCCGAAGGCACGTTGTCGCTGGACGCGTTCAAATTGCCCACTACCACGCCGTCGCCCACTCCCACGGTCGAGGAACCCGCCAATATTCAGTACTACCCATCCGACGAGCCCTTGCGGCTCGGCTTGGAGCATTTCAATCGCGGCCACTATGGGATCGCGGAGAAGTATTTCCGCGACGCCGTGGAGAAGGCGCCGAAGGACGTGACGGCTTGGGTCGGGCTCGCGGCGACCTACGACCGGATCGCGCGCTTCGACCTCGCCGACCGCGCCTACACCGCCGCGATCAGGCTCGCGGGCAATACCACCGCGATCCTCAACAATCAGGGCTATTCCTACATGCTGCGCGGCGATTACGTGACCGCGCGCAAGAAATTCATGCAGGCCTATCGGCGCGAGCCGAACAACCCGACGGTGCTGAACAACTTGAAGCTGCTCGATGGCAGCGTCAAATCCGTCCAGCGCCCGGACGATGCCGACGTGGTGCCGCAGCAGTAACGCGTTTTCCTCGCTCCCTTAACGGAATCAATACCGCTGCGGCCGCAAGCTTGGCGGCATGTCGCGTCTTGCCAGGCTGCAGATCATCGGTCCCGTGACGCTTTTCGCTGCGCTGCTTGCCGCGGAGATAGCAGCCCATGCCTTGGCCGCATATCCATCGTCGCAAACGCTGTGGTCCATCAACTTGCGACTATTCGGTATCTTTCAGACGGGACATGAGGTCTTGAGCAGCCAGATCAAGATTGAGCACTTTCAATTCGGCGGCATCGGCCTGCCGCTCTTCGTCACTGCATGCTATGGGTTCGTCTTCAATCGCCGGCTCGCGCTCGCGATCGCCAGTAGTCTCACCTTCATCTTCGTCGCGTTCCTATTGTGTGGCTGCTACCTATATGATCATTCGTGGCATCAAACGTCTTTCGTCGTCACCGCCGTCCCTCTTCTCGGCGCGTCATTGCTGTCATGCGTCGTTTCGCATATGACCTATCTGCGCGCATGTAGGGCGGAAGGCGATGTTATCAGGCTTCTATTCTTCCGAGCTCGTGCTGATCGCGACCGCCGCCGTATTGTTCTACGCGGCACACACTGATCTTCGACATTACAAGATCCGCAACGAGCTGATCGCCGCTCTCGCGGTGCTTTTCTTCGTCCACGCCCTGGTATCGGGCCGTTGGGTCGACGCGCATTGGAACATCGCCTTTGCATTCCTGATGTTCATCGTGATGCTCATTCTCTATTCGCGGCACTTGATGGGCGGCGGCGACGTGAAGCTGTTGACCATCGCATTCCTGTGGACCGGCATCGGCTGCGCGCTTCCATTTGCCCTGCTGCTGCTGCTGTTCTCGGGGATGCACGTCCTTGCCGCCAAACTCGGCTGGGCGGAGACTCGGCGTAGCGACGATGACGAGCGCAAACGGATCCCGTTCGCGCCTTCGGTCGCCGGCGCGCTCATCGGCGTGTTCATGCTCGGATGCCTTGCGCCTCTTCCGTGACGGCCCTGCACAGAAACTCTCGGCCGTCATTCCGGGGCGCGCCGAAGGCGCGAGCCCGGAATCCATAACCCCAGGTCTGTGATTATGGATTCCGGGCTCCCTCGCTGCGCTCGGGCCCCGGAATGACAACGGAGAGATTGACATGCGCTAGCTGCCCGCGATGCGGGTCGACCTCACGCCGGCGCAGAAGCCGGCGAGCGCCGCGATGTCCTTGCCGATCGCGCGGTAGGATTTGTTAAGGGCCATCGGCACTCCGGTGTTCAGGCTTTCCAGCGCCATCGGCTCCTCGCCGACGTAGAAAATCTGCTCGCGTCCCAGCGTGGTCTCGACATGATGACGCCGAGCGATGCCGCCGAGTATTCGCCGCTGGCAGCGATTGACCGCGACCGCGACGCTGCCCGGCGCGTGGGAGATCTCCCGGATGGCCGCGAGGGTTTCGACCGTTTGCCGCAGGCTCGGGACGGTATTCACACCGGTGACGAGGGCGGCGTCCGATGCCGCGATGATCTTCGAGGTCCAGGAGAACCACGTCGCCGGCACATCGATCAGGATCAGGTCGTAGCGCGCCGACGCGATGCTGAACAGAGTATCCAGGGCGGATACGTCGAGATCGCAATACTCGAATTTCGTGCGCGGAGCGGCAAAGACGTCGAGACCACTGGCGTGCCGGCTGACGAAGATGTCGAAGAGCTGGGCGTCGAGGCGCTCCGGATTGGCGGATATCTCCGCAATCTGCAGGCGCGGCTCGATGTCGAGATAGTCGCAGACGTTGCTCGATTGAAAATCCAGATCGACCAGGCAAATGCCGCGCTCGCGCGTGGCCTTGCTGGTCTTGAGATGGACGCCGGCTTCGACCGCGAGGGTGGTATTGCCGACGCCGCCGGCGCTCGGCACGAAAGCGATCACGGCCGACTTTCGCTCCGGCGACCCCCCGGTCCTCGTCTCGGCCGGCGTCCGCGCCTGTCGCCGCGCGATGATGTCGAGGATCTCCTGCGGCTCCGCGCTCGTCGATACCCAGTCCGCGCCGCCGGTGCGCACCACCGCCTTGTAGTCGGGGATCGCGATCTCGTCGCTGATCAAGATGAAAAAGAACTGGTCGCGGAAGCGCGACGCGATATCGGTCAGCTTGGCGAAAACGCGTCGGTCGTGGCTCGGTGCCGCGACCAGAACGTAGCTTTGACCGCCTGATTTTCTTGCCGGGGCTGAGACGGCCTCCTCCATGGTTGAAATCACGACGAGATCGGGCACGACCTTTCGCAGTCGAGACTCGATCGCCTTGGCTTTCTGGACGTCGAGATCGATGTTCCACAGGTAAACCGGCATTCGACGACCATCCTGTTCAAAACGCGGGGGCACCGGAGGCCATGTCCTCAGCGGTGATCGACGTGGTCAGCGCGGGAATTGGGATCTTGTCGAACCCCATGGTGCTGCTGAGAAAGAAGAATTGGAACGGCAGATTTTCGATCGAAACCGTGATGGTCGGAACCGGGCCGCCGGGACGTCCGGCATAACCCAGGCCGGTTTGCGCATAGACGATCACCACATTGGCCGCGGTGATCCGCGCGAAGATGTCGCACATGCCCGCCCGATAGAACGAGGTCGCATCCGAGCAGGACGAGCTGCCGCGCCCGAAGACGATCGTGTTCATTGCGGCACGGCTGTAGGCGCCCACGCCCGCGCAGGCGCCGAAGCAGCTGCAGGTCTCGTTCCTGCCTTCACATCGCACGAGGAAGCCCGGCATGCTGGCGCCGGGCGGCACAAAGGAATTTACGGCCATCGCGCTCAAACCGTTGAGGCCGACAGCCACCGGATCGGAAACCGCGGCGATCCTCGCCCCGACCTGGACCGCCTTGCTCGCGGCATTCCATTGGTAGAAGGCGAACAAAAAATCGATCGACCCCAGAATGAATATGAACATCAGCGCCATCACGACCGTCACTTCGACCAATACGGCGCCGGTTACGTCGCGCGAAAGCCGCTTTATGGATGGTGAGGACATCTGCGCCTAGCCCGGTCCAATGACGCGCTCGGAGTGAGAGACCGAGATCGCCGGGGGCGTGAGACCGAGAAGGCCAAAAAAGCCCAATGTCGGGTCGGCGAAGCGGGTCGACGCCGTCACGACGTAGATCACGGGCCCACCGCGAAAGGCGCTCAGCCCGGTTGCCGTAATCGGATTGTCGACCGGCGTACAGTCCAGCCGAACGTTCGCCGACGTCCATCCCTTCACGCGGGCGGCTCCGCCGTTGATCGAGCCGGTGGTGGCAAGGTTCTTGGCGCTCGCTTGGTCGATGTACCAGGAAAACGACGCCGGATTGCAGGGGGCGGGCAAGCGCGCGAGATAGCGCGCGGCGTCGCGCAGGCCGGTCGAAACGAGGTGCTGCTGATAGAAGAACCACGAAAACTCGTAGACGCCGAACAAGAGAATGCAAAGCACCGGCACGACGATGGCGCCTTCGATCAGGGCAGACCCTTCATCGTTTTGCGTCAGTCGTTTCAGCATCGGCGTGGGCATGCTCGATCCGGCATTTCACCGGTACAACTGGACCATGTCGAAATTCACGTCGTCGCCCGGTTTCACGAGGTCGACGGTCTCGACGTAAAGGTCGGTCTGCGATCGCGTCAACGGCAACGCCAGGAAGAACTTGCCGAAGGCGGCGACGGGAATGTTCAAGCGGGCTCCGACGTTGAGGTTGAGGCTGCGACAATTGATGACGGCGGCATGAAGAATCCGCCGATCCGGCGTGCCGGATAATCCGTCGCCGGCGTAGCAAACCGGCGCCCCCGATTCCCCGCCGGGCGAGCGGTCCGCGACGAAGCCCTGCTCGATCTCGTAGCGGTAGACGTCGTATCGGCTAGGCGGGTTGGCGTTGTTCGCCGGCGCCCCGTTGACGACGGGCGGGCCTCGGCCGTCGCCGCTGTGGTTGACCTGCCAATAGGTGCTGAAGTCCCAATTGCCCGCGCCCATGCGTCCGCTCAGGTAGGGCCAGGTTCGATCGAGCGGGAGGCCAGTCGCCTGGCCCGGGGGGCTGCCGATCGGCCAGTTGTTGGCGGGCACCGCGCTGCACGTGCCGCCGACATATCCTTTGCGCACGTTCGGGGCGGGGCGATAGTTGGCGTCGTTCTTGTTGGCCGCCATCGCGCCCTCGTAGATGTCGAACCTGACGTTGAAACCCTCGCGCGTGGACGCGACGAAGCCCGGCCGAAGACTGACGCTGCTCTGCAGGAAGCACGCGGCGGGGCGAACCGTGGCGATAGCGTCGATCAGCGCAGCATCGGTGCGGCCCAAGGAAGGCGAATCGAGAAAGCCGTAGTCGCCGGCGGCGTACTCGTTCGCGCCGCGATATTGATGCAGCCTGATCAGGCGCCGGCGGATCGTGGGGTTGGCTGTAGCCTCTTGCAGGGCTTCGCTTGCCTGCTCGTAGGTCATGCCATCCGTTTCGTAAGGATTGCAGACGAACAGCGGCGGGAACCGGCAGACGACCTGGTCGAAACCGGCGACCGCGGAAGCCCCGGTCGTGACCGTGCTCGCTCCGCCGAAGAAGGCGGCGGGAAGGATGGTCGTCAGGGCCACCGGCCGCACCGTGACGGAGACGAACCGCGCGCGCGTCGGATCGGGTGCGGCAACTCCCTCCGACAGCGGAGCATCATCGCTGGCCGGCAGCTGGCTGAAGAACTGGATGTTCGCGACCTGCACATTCCTGTTGGCGCCGGTGCCGAACAGGCTCGAATTCGCAAGCAGGCTGCGGATCGCATTGATCGCGCGATCCTCGGCGTCCGGAAGGCGGTCGAGCTCCGCCGCGCCGGCAAGCGCAAGCGCGTCCGCACCGTTCTGGAGCTGCGTTTGCAAGCTCATATAGCGCGCGCCGTCGAGCGCCAGCACGGCGAGCCCGACGATTGCGACCAGCATGAGCGTCACATAGGGCAGGATGATGCCGCTCGTGTCACTCCACAACGTCTTGGCGAAGCGCGTGGTTTTTTCCGTCATGGACGGATTTGCGGGCATCGGCGTCACTGCGCTTGTTCTTACGAGCACCGCCGCAGAACCGTCGTTCAGTAGGGCAGCGTCGCGGAGGGAACTGCGGCGGCTCCGGACGGTGTCGGCGGCGGCGGCGCGCCCCCGACCGGACCTGCCCCTTGGCCAATTTGGCCTTGCGTTCGCGCCGCGCCCGAACGCTGGTAGCGCTGCACCGCGCCGACCATGCGCTCGCCATTGGCCGGAATGCGGCGGTTGCCCACGTAGCGCGGCCACGGATCGATCACCTGCGTGGCGGCATTGACGTCCTTTGCGTTCCCCGCGCTGAGCGTGATGGTGTCGCTGCGGTGAACGTATTGCGCGCCATTATTGCCGTAGGGCCCGGGCCAGCAGCCGCCGGCGGCGGCGGCGACCGTGATGCAAGCGAGGGTTCGTATGATCTTGTTCATCGGGGCTACCTCTTGCTCACCGGCGCTCTTGAGCTGGACTCGGGCTCGAGCGGAATGATGTGGCCATAGGGCCCCTGCATGCCAACGGGCGTTTCGTAGGCATCGTATTTCTTGCGGATCTCGCTCTGGCCGAACACGAAGAAGTCGGCGTCGTTGCTCGGCAGCCGTTGATCCAGAGGTGACGCCAATCGCTGCCCCGGCACTGCCGGCTGGACCAGATGCGGCGTGACGATGATCACGAGATCGGTCTCGTGTTTCTGGTAGTGCATGCTGCTGAACAGTGCGCCCAGGACGGGTACCGATCCGAGCCAGGGAATTTGCGAGCGCAGGCGCAGGTCGTTCGCCTGCAGCAGGCCGGCGATCGCAAAGCTCTGGCCGTCGCGCAATTCGATGGTGGTGGTCGCGTCGCGCTTGACGAGCGAGGGCACCGTGGTGCCCGAGATCGTCACCGCATTGGCGAAATCGAGCTCGCTGACCTCCGGCGCAATGCGCAGGTTGATGACGCCGTTGGCCAGCACCGTCGGCGTGAATGACAACCGCACCCCGAAGGGCTTGAACTCGATCGTCGGCGTCACGATGCCGTTGGCCGAGGTCGCCGCGATCGGCACGGGAAATTCGCCGCCGGCGAGGAACTGGGCGGTGTCGCCGGACAGCGCCGCCAGCGTGGGTTCGGCCAGCCGGCGGATCAATCCTTGGTTTTCGAGCGCCGTGATCAAGACGTCGATCTGGGTGCCCTTGTTGACGAGGTTGGCGAGGATGACACCGAAGGGCGCCTGCGCCGTTCCCACCAAGGTGCCGGCGGTCTGGAACAGCGGGATGCCGCCGGGGGTGGTGGCTTGGTTCTGGGGGGTCTGATTGTTGAAAGGGATGAAAGTGCCTTGCCCGGTGGTGACCCCGCGGCTCCCGTTGGCATTGGCCCCGAACCAATTCACGCCCAGATCCCGCCCGGCGTCGCGCGAAGCTTCGAGGAAACGGACCTTGAGCAGCACTTGCTGCGAGGGCGCGACGCTCATGGCGTTGACCACGCCATTCGGCGACACCGTGCGGGCAATCGCCACGGCGCGCTCGGCGGCGACCGCGTCCGTCGCCTGACCGCTCAGCACCACCTGTCCGTTGCTGGACGACACCCGAACGCCGCGGTTGCCGGTTGCGGCGATGATCTTGCCCTGCAGGTTTTGCGTATCGATTGCGACCTCCAAGTCGACCACGGCAACCAGCTTCTGCATTTGGTCGAAGACCGACACGTTGGTGGTGCCGACCTTCTTGCCCTGGATGTAGAGCCCGCGGTCGGTCATCGGCAGCGCATCGGCGATGTCGGGCGATCCGACCACCGCGGTGGCGAACGGCCGATCGAATTGGATCGTTCGGGATTTGTTGAGCGTGACCACTAGCGAACGGATCGACGCGCCCTCGAAGGACGGGGCAACCTGAGGATCGGCGGCTTGCGTCGATCCAATCACGCCGAGCATTGCGAACACGGCGCAGAGAGCGCCGAGGCCGCGTGCCGCCGGCGCGCGCCGCCTTGGACTTGAGCCGATATGGAATGAAACGCCGACGCTTTCCCCACGACCAATCGACATGACCCGCTCCCCGCTCTGTCACGTGCAGCGTGAACCCGTGCCGCACTCCACCCCTGCGAAACGTCACCCCCTAGTAATCGGACCGCCGCACCGTGTAGTCCTCGCGCTTCATGTTGCGCACGATCGAGACGGTCGCCGTATTCGACGGTGGGGCCGGTGGTGCTGCGACGACGGGCGGCGGCGCTGGCGCGGCCACCACCCGCTCGACGATGGGCCTCGCGTCGCCGAGGTCCTTCTCAGTGACCCGACGGCTCGCCGCCAAATTCGTTTCGGCCAGACGCCGCAGCGTCAGGGACAGCCGGCCGACATTGGTTGCCAGCAGGATTTTCTGCGCTTGCTCCGGCGTGACTTCGAGCGTGACCGCTTTCGGGATCGTCGGCTGCTCCTGCCGCTCGCTCGCAAGCTGGTCCACCGCCAGCACCTTGAGGTTCTGCAGCAGGATCTCCGAATAGTTTTCGCGTCGCGAAGCCGGATCTTCGGCGATGAGCACGACGTCGACGAAATCGCCAGGCAGGATGAAGCCGGCCACGCCGCGCACGTCATCGACCCGCACGGTCACCGCGCGCTTTCCTTCCTGCAGCAGTGACGAGAGCGACCCGCGTTGGCCCGGCCCGGTCGTCTTCGAGCGCAAGACCGGCTCGTTCGGCTCCAAAGGCGAGAGAACGACGCGCCGGCCGTCCTTCAGAAGGTCGTCCTTGGTCGCAAACGCGCCGTCGGGAAGCAACTTCGCGGCCCACGGAATCTCGGCGGTGTTGTCGGCGGTCACCGCGACGCCGAAGCCGAGCGACTTGGCCGCGACCACGATGGAGCCGACGGCCTGGGTATCGCCGGCGGCGCGCGCATGACTCGCAAGCCAGTAACGACTCAATAGCGCGGCGACACCGCCCATCGCGATGGCGAAAAAAAGAATGACGACATGGTTGGTTCGCACGCTGTCGACCTTCCCCGTTTTTTCTTTGCCCCCGCTATTGGCGTACCGTCTTTGCGCGACCTCCTTGCATCGCATCCTGGCTGCCGGGCTCAGCCCCGGCAACCGAATTCCTCACAAGAAACCAAAATCTTGGGCGAACCTGACGAAGCCTATCGATGTCCCGCGCAAGTAGAGCCCAAAAGCCATTCGTCCGCCAGGGGTTCGTAGTCGGCGGGGTCGGCGAAGCCTCGTAGGTCACAAACCTTTGCCCACGCAAAGCGGCTTCTGCCGACTTGCGCGGTGATGCAGCGCCGATCCGAGCGACCCCGAAAACGGAGCCTCGGTATTCGCCTTCGTCAGTTGGCGGAGAGCGCAGTCCAGAGCGCCGTCCACTTGGTGCTCATCCAGCCGCCGACCAGACCGATCGTGGTGATAACGGCAACCAACATGATGCCGAGGAGGACCGTGTATTCGACGAGAGCAGCCCCCTCCTCATCCTGTCCCAGCCGTTTCATCAATCGCACTGCCTTATGCATTCTTTTTTCTCCTCCCTTGACGGATAAACCGCCGCTGTCCGGGTCTCGCGAAGGTTGGCGAATGAGCGCGAGGCGCCCCTTCGGGGCGCATCCGGCTGGTTGGTTAAATACTAGTTAATTTGCGACGGGAGGGGAAGGTTTCGTGTTGTGGGCGGAGGTAACACCATCCGGCCTAGCGGTCACATTCCCAAATCGGGACGCGCTTGCTCAGGCATGTCAATCCTGTCCCTGCGTCCCGCCCCCTAAGGCGCCGGGACGGCGGGACAAGCTCGGCGGCGTGGTGCTCGGAGAACGCCTTCACGCCGAGCCCGGTCGGCTCGAAGCCGATGGCGCGGAACTTGTCCTTCATCTCGGGCTGCCGGACGATATCGGCGATCGCCTGACCCAGCGTCGCGCGGACGTGCAGCCTGGTGCCTCGTCGCCAATGAAGCCGCGCTTTCGCCTCGCTGCCGGCGCGAGCTTGCTTCGGCACGGCAGAGCATGTGATCCGCGAGGCGGATCGCCGCGCCAGCCCCCTCACCCGTCGCGATCCGTTTCGCCACCATTGCCCCCTCCCCCAAGGGAGCGTAGTCGACGAGGGCTAGCCAGGATTCTCCGAAATTTCAGGTATTTATATGGAATGAGATAAGCAACTTCCGATGCAGAGCATATAGCTAACAGGCTCAATGGGCCCTTCGAGCTATTGATCTGCATCAAAGCCTCGCTCTGCATCTACGGCAATCATGCTCCGACGACTTAACGGAGTAGATTCGATGCAGACAGATGTCATCGTGGCCGTGCTCATGGCGGCTGCACTTGGCGCTTTCGCCGCCACGCTCTACTGGGCCGACATCCACACGCGCGGGCTGAACAAATAGACGGTCGGCTGCCCCAGGCGAGGCCTCATGCCCTCCGAGCCCAGACCGCCGATTCAGCATTGCCCACTCTGCGGGGTTGCAATGCTGGGAAGCAAGTCGAATGAAGATAATCCGCAGTTCGACACGTTTTCCTGTCTCAAATGCGAGACGGTGATGACATTTGCTCGACCACCGAGAAGCTCTAAATCCAATCAGTAGTCGCCTCGATCATGTTTGCGGTCAATTCGACCTGGTCGATGCCATCTCGCCGACGCGCAACCTGCGGAGTGCTACTTTGCGAGCGTGTTGATGTAGGCGGCGATATCTTGCGCCTCTCGGCGCGTCAGCGTCACGCTCATCCTGGGGTGCGGCTCGAGCATCGCGAACGCCAGCAATTCCGGACTGAAAGCGAACTTACGCGCAATCGTCTCGAACGGCGGCGCGTCCGCGACCTCCCTGCGCTGGACCGATCCAACATTGTGACAGGTCACGCACCTCGTCTCCGCGAGACGTTTGCCGTTGTCGGCGTCGGCCGCGAACGCCGTGGACATCACGCCGATAGCGGAAAAGACCAGGAAGAAGCGCAGCTGCCGCAAGTGATCCTCCACACCTGTTTCGGGCCCAGGCATCGGTCCGACGAGCCCAGCTCACTATCACCGCAATAATCGACCCGACTATTGACGCATGTCAAAGGCCAGCATCCGCGCTCGATCGATATTGGGGAGCTCTTCAGCCGAGGCGCGAGGCCGATCATGCTCAAGGATATCGTGGTAAATCT
>WNEY01000917.1_pt1 | contig 19674 bp, 23 predicted proteins | sample 5400531 | NCBI WGS metagenome assembly WNEY01 (sample SAMN13153338, study PRJNA577476) | soil metagenome | isolation source: 200 cm saprolite under Douglas fir tree site 1 | place: USA:California | collected 2015-04-18
TGCCACGAGAACTCGTCCTGGAGACCAACTCGTCCTTCGAGGAGGTCGAGCACGCCCTGACCGCCGCCGTCGCCGATGATCATGGCGTCTTCATCCTGACCGATGACAAGGGCGGCAAGATCCTGGTGCCGGCCGACAAGATCGCTTACGTGGAGCTAGGCGGCGCCGAGCCCCGCCGCATCGGGTTCGGCAACATCTGAGCCGAGCGCTGCCGTGCGTCTCGCGGCTGGCCGCGCTGGGCGTCTCGCGGAGCGGCTGGCCGCGCTGGGCGTCTCGCGGAGCGGCTGGCCGCGCTGGTCGTCTCGCGGAGCGGCTAGTCGCGCTGGTCGTCCTGAGTGTCGTCGCCCAGGCCGAGCGCGGCCATGCGCTGGGCGTGTGAGTCGGTCAGCCTGGCGAACATCCGGCCGATCTCGCCGAGCTGAGAGTGCGTGCCGCCGGCCAGCAGCCGGGCCAGCGGCTCGCGCTCGGCGGCTACTAGCTGCGCCTGGCCAAGCGCCTCGCCGACCAGGCGCCTGGCCCAGAGCGCCAGCCGGCCCGCCACCTTGGGATCGGAGTCGATCGCCTCGCGTACCCTGGCGATGGCAAACTCCGCATGACCGGTATCGGCCAGCACTTCAAGCACCAGCGCCCTGGTCCGCGGATCCAGCAGGTCGGCGACCGTCCGGTAGAAGTCGGCCGCTATCCCGTCCCCCACATAAGCCTTGACGAGCCCCTCCAGCCAGTCAGACGGCGCGGTTCTGGCGTGGAAGGCGTCGATCGCCGCCGCAAACGGCTGCATCGCCGCAGACGAGTCGGCGTGCATCTGCTCGATCTGGCTGCGCAGCAGCCGAAAGTGACCGAACTCCGCGACTGCCATCTCGGCCAGCGCGGCCTTGTCCGCCAGCGACGCGGCCAGCGCGGCGTCATCGGAGAGCCGGAAGAACGCCACCAGCGAGGCATAGGCCAGCATGCCCAGCAGGTCGAGCACTCCGTCCTGGGCGCCGGAGTCGCCGCGCTGATCCCGGTCCTGGTGTCCCTGTTCGATCACAGCCGCAGCGTAACAACCGGCCATGCGGCGGGCCTGCGATGTGCCTTGCCCGGCGGGCGAGCGCGGGTTGCTAGACTGTGCTGCGACCAGTAGCAGGAATGTGATAGCCCCCCGGTCGTGTTATACCGAGCGTAAGGCGCGGCGGTTGCCGAGAGTAATGAACGCTCACGAGCGTCGCGCTGCCCTCTTCTTCGCGAGAGCACGGCGAGCGCCGTGCCGCGACGGCGCTGTCCGTCCCGCCGGAGGAGTCACTGCCAGCCGGCGTTCCAGACGCTGGGCGCAGCAGCGCCTGGATGGACCGCGGGCCACTGATGGAGGCGGAAGCCCTGACAACACCTACATGGACCATGCAAAACGAGCAAGACGAGCCGGAGACTGTGCATCCGGCAGTAGACGAGCCGGCCGATAAGACATTCCGTGACTTCGGCATCATCGAGCCTATCTGCGCGGCACTGGAGGCCGTGGGGATAACCACGGCGTTCCCGATCCAGGCCCTCACGCTGCCGATTGCCCTGGACGGCAGTGACCTCATCGGGCAGGCCAGGACCGGAACGGGCAAGACCCTCGCGTTCGGCATTCCCATTCTGCAGCACCTGAACGGCACCGCCAGGGCCAAGGCCGCCGCGCCGCGCGCCCTCGTCGTGGTTCCCACCAGGGAACTGGCCATCCAGGTCGCCGACGACCTGCGGATCGCGGGCTCGGCCAGCAGCGTCAACGTGGTCACGCTGTACGGCGGCCGTGCCTACGAGCCGCAGATCGAGGCCCTGGCCACCGTCGACATCGTGGTCGGAACCCCGGGCCGTCTGCTCGACCTGTCCCGCCAGGGTCACCTGGCCCTGTCCGAGGTACACGCGCTGGTGCTGGACGAGGCCGACAAGATGCTCGACCTCGGGTTCCTGCCGGACGTGGAGAAGATTCTGGCGCTCACCCCCCGGCAGCGGCAGACCATGCTGTTCTCGGCCACCATGCCGGGCGAGGTGGTCACGCTCGCGCGGCGGCACCTCCGCCGGCCGGTGCACATCCGGGCCGAGCAGCACGATGAGCCTGCCCATGTGCCGGCCACTGAGCAGCACGTGTTCCGCGCGCATCAGATGGACAAGATCGAGGTGCTGGCCAGGGTCCTGCAGGCGCAGGGACGAGGCCTGACCATCGTGTTCTGCCGGACGAGGCGCGCGTGCGACCAGGTGGCGACCGCGCTGACCACGCGTGGCTTCGCCGCCGCCCCGGTCCACGGCGACCTTGGCCAGAGCCAGCGCGAGCGCGCGATGCGCGCCTTCCGGAGCGGCAAGGTCGACGTGCTCGTGGCTACCGATGTCGCGGCCCGCGGGCTCGACGTCGACGATGTGACCCACGTGATCAACCACGAGTGTCCCGAGGACGAGAAGGCCTACCTGCACCGCATCGGCCGGACCGCGCGGGCGGGCAAGACCGGCGTAGCGGTGACCTTCGTGGACTGGCACGACATCCAGCGCTGGAAGCTCATCAACGACACGCTGAACCTCGGCCTGCCGGAGCCGGTCGAGACGTACTCCACGTCCGCGCACCTGTTCAACGACCTGGGCATCCCGCAGGACGCCAGGGGCACGCTGCCGCGGGCACAGCGCGGCAGGCTCGGCCTGGATGCCGAGGATCTCGAGGACATCGGGGAGACCGGCCGCAGTCGCTCGCAAGTCAGCGGCGCCAGGAAAGCAGGCGCCAGGGACAAGCGCGAGGCCGGCCAGCGCGAGGTCGGCCAGCGGAGTCAGCGAGTGCGCCACCGGACCAGGGCGGGCGCCCCGGCCGCCGGCCAGGGCGACCAGGCCGCCGGCGACAGCCGGCCAGCCGCGGCCGCCGGGCTGCGGGCCGCAGATGAGGCCGCGGCACGGACCGGACAGCCCGCCAGGCGGCGGCGGCGCCCGGCCCGCGGGCGGAGCGCCCGCGGCGCGGGACAGCAAGTCATCGCCAGCCGAGAGGACTAAGCGCGGCTCCCCCCGTGAGCACCCCAAGGTCGCTGCAACTGCCGGACCAGGTCCGGCGAGTCAGCATTCAGACCGTGCGCGGCACGTTCGCCGCGCTGGAGGCCCAGCCAGGCACTGGCGTCTGCGAGCGCCAGCCAGCGTTGCTGATCCCTGGCTACACCGGCAGCAAGGAGGATTTCCTGCCGGTGCTTCGGCCGCTCGCCGCCGCCGGTCGCAGGGTGGTGGCCATCGACATGCGCGGCCAGTACGAGAGCAGCCCGGCGGCCGGCCGGGGCGGCTACCGCCCAGATGAGCTCGCCGCCGACATCGCCGCCATCATCCTGCGGATCGCCGAGGGCGACTCGGGGGTGCATCTGCTCGGCCACTCGCTCGGCGGTCTTGTTGCCCGGCAGACGATGCTGGCCGGGACGGCCGGAATCGCATCGCTGACCCTGCTCGGCTCGGGTCCGGCGAGCATCGCCGGGCAGCGAGCGGCGACCTTGCGGCAGATACTGGCCCACCTCGATCCGCCGGGCGCTGCTGGCAGGTGGGACGCGGGCACGCTGGCCGAGAAGATCAGGCAGCTGTGGGACGAGCATCTGGGGCCGCAGGCCGCGGCCGATGGCACCCCCGGGCACATCATCGCCTTCCTGCGCGAGCGCACCCTGCGCAACTGCCCGGTCGGGCTCATCGCGATGGGCCGGTATCTTCTGGCGTGCCCTGACCGGACCCACGAGCTGGCCGATCTTGGCGCACAGATCCTGGTCATCTACGGCGAGAACGATGACGCCTGGCCGCCGGCCGTCCAGGACCGCATGGCCAGGCGGCTCAAGGCCCAGCGGGTCTGCATCCCTGGCGCGGCGCACTCCCCCGCTGTCGAGGCCCCGGAGACGACAGCCAGCACGCTGACCGCGTTCTGGAATACGGCGGAGTGGCACAGACGACGCCGGCCGACCTGGCACGACGCGCCGCAGGCCAGGGCGCGGCCGGCGGGCGCTCAGCCGCCATCATCGGTGGATGCGAGCCCGTCCCAGGGACGGCGCGGCACCGCGGCCCGTCCGCCCTCCGGGCAGTGAGCGCGGTAGTCACACCAGCCGCACCATGAGCCAGGGCGCGGCGGGAAGATCTCGTCGTCGCTCCCCTCCGCCATCCCGCCCTGGAACCGCGCGTCGGCCTGCGCGCACTCGGCGGCGATATCCTCGGCCCTGCGCAGCTGCCGAGCCAGCGACTCGGCCGTATGCTCGGCGGCCAGGACCCGTCCCGTCGGCAGATGATGCAGCTCGACCCGCCGGCAGGGCCGCCGCATGACTCGCTCCGCGGCCAGCGCGTAGAGCGCCAGCGGCAGCGAGGTACGCGCGTCGTCCACGGTCAGCAGGTGCCTGCCGGTCTTGTAGTCCACCACCACGATCTCGCCCGGCCCGGCCGCATCCCGCCGGTCGTCCAGCCGGTCAATCCGGCCCGAGATCGCGATCAGGTCCGTCTTGGTGGCCACCGTGCGCTCCACGCCCAGTGGCTCGCGGGCCGGATCCAGGCCCGCTACGTAGGCCTCGACCATCTGTCTGGCGCGGCGCCGGTGCCGCAGCGACTGCGCGTCGTCGGCGAAGCCCTCCTCGATCCAGCCCCGCTCCAGCAGGTCACCGGCGGCCGTCACGCTGCGCTCGCGGCGCGGCAGCCGCCACCATCCGGCCAGCGCGTTGTGGACGCTGGCGCCGAGGCTGTTGTGCGCCCACGGCGGCCCCTTGGACGGCTGCGGCCGGTCCAGGTAGGTCATCCGGTACCGGCGCGGACAGTCCAGCCAGGTGCTCAGCCGGGTCGGCGTGCACGCGTACAGCCGGCGCGGCATGCCGTCGAAGCCGAGCTGTTCCATGGTGCCATCGTGCCATCCGCTACCGACAGGCCCATCCCGCCAGCGCGGCCGGCGGCCTAGTCCGCCTCGTCGGCGGCGAATCCGGCCGGGCCGGCCGATACCCACGAGTCGAAGCGCTTCTCCGCGGCGGCGACGGTGAATTCCTCGCCGTGCCCGGGCAGCACCCTGGTGCCGCCCGGCAGTGTCAGGATCTGCGCGCCGATCGAGCTCAGCTGGCGGGAGAAGTCGGGGAACCCGTCGTCCCTGGCCACCGGACCGGTCACGGTCAGGACGTCGCCGGTGAACACGGCCTCCAGGCCCTCGCAGTACAGGCAGACTGACCCCGGGCTGTGACCCGGCGCGTGAATGACCTCAAGCGCCACGTCGGCGACCTCGAAGACGCCGCCGTCTTCCATCTCGATGTCCGGCTCATCGCCGGAGTGCACCTCGCGCCAGAACACCCGGTCGGCGGGATGCAGCGCCACCGGCGCCTCATCCCGCTTGGCGACCGCGAACGCCGCCTTCGCATGGCCGGCGTGGCCGTGCGTGCAGATGACGGCGAGCACCTCGCGCTCCCCCACCTTGGCGAGCACCAATCCAGCGTCGACGCCGGGATCAATCACGATGACCTCCTCGTCATCGCCGACGATCCAGGTGTTGGCGGTGGCGGTCACCTGGTCTATCCGCGCCTCCATGCCGACCTGCCTTCCTCACGGGCTCAGCCCGCACAAGGGTTGCCGTCCATCCTGCCCTTAGCCCTGCTTGATCAGCGTCCGGACCGCGCCGATGATGAGCTGCACCGCAATAGCCGACAGCAGCAGGCCGGCGATCCGGGTGAGCAGCTCGACGCCGCTGTCCCGCAGCAGCCGCAAGATCGCGCCGGAGAACCGCATCGCCAGCCAGAGCAGTGCTATCACAGCGACAATAGCGACTCCGAACGCTACCGCCTGGGCGGCCGATGAGGTCCGCTGCACGAACAGCATCGTCGCGACGATCGCGCCCGGCCCGGCCAGCAGCGGCGTGCCCAGCGGCACGAACGCGACGTTGGCCTTGGCCATCTCGAGTTCCCCTGGCTCCGTCGCCTGGCCGGTGAGCAGCTGAAGCGAGACCAGCAGCAACAGCAGCCCGCCCGCCGCCTGCAGCGCCGGCAGCTCCACCCCCAGGTACGACAGGATCGACTGGCCGAACAGCGCGAACGCCACGATCACGCCGAGCGCCACCACCGCGGCCTGCCAGGCGAGCCGGTTGCGCTCGCGCGCTGGCCGCTGCGCGGTCAGGCCGAGAAACACCGGCACGGTGCCGGGCGGGTCGGTGATGACCAGCAGGGTGACGAAGACCTCCCAGAAGAACTTGAGGTCGAAGAACGAGCTCACCGCGCGCTCACCGGGGCAGCGCCGGTCGCCTGGGCCAGCAGCCGCTGATATTCATCGGCCCCGATCGTCTCGCAGCCGATCCGGTGGCCGGTCAGCTCGCCATGATCGTCGCTACCGGCCGAGGCGACCAGACCGAGGTCGGCGGCGAGAGTGCTCAGACGTTCCCGTTCTGAATGGTCGTGATCTGGATGCCGGACCTCGATCCCGGTCAGGCCGGCCGCGGCCAGGCCGGCGATCACCTCGTCGCCGATCATCCAGGCGCGCGTCGATCCGCGGGGGTGGGCCAGGACGCTCACCCCGCCCGCCGCGCGGATCAGCGCGATAGCGCGCAGCGGGTCGAGCGCGTACCTGGCCACGTGCGCCCGGCCGCCGGGACCGATCCATTGCGGGCCGAACGCCTGCTGCGGGTCGGCGATCACCCCGGCCGCCACCATCGCCCTGGCGATGTGCGGCCTGCCGATCACGCCACCGCCGGCGATCGCGGCTACCTGCTCCCAGGTGACGCCGGTGCCGAGTTCCGCCAGCCGCTGCACGATCGCCCTGGCCCGGCTGTCGCGGCTGGCGACGATCGCCTGGCACTCGGCGGCGAGCTCGGCGTGGGCCGGGTCGAACAGGTAGGCCAGCATGTGCACGCTGTGACCGTCGAGGCGGCAGGACAGCTCCATCCCCGGCAGCAGGGTCAGTCCAGGCGGCAGCGCCGGTCGGGCGAGGGCATGCCCGGCCACCGTGTCGTGGTCGGTCAGCGCGATCACGTCCAGGCCAGCGGCGCGGGCCGCGGCCATCACCTCGGCCGGCGCGGCTGTGCCGTCGGAGGCAGTGCTGTGGCTATGCAGATCGGCGCGCACCCTGGTGAGGTTAGCCGCCCAGCTGGGGCGAATGCGCGCCGAACGGCAGGTCCAGTACCTGCCCTGGATCGCGCAGGTCCCGCAAGGCCAGCGGCTCGACCAGCAAGACTCCCGCGGTGTCCGGCCACAGCACCAGCCAGAGCCAGCTGCCCAGCACTTCCCCGGCGAAGGCCGCGCGGCCCGGCGTGGCTATATGCCACAGCGGGAACTGGTGGCTGTCGAGCTGCACGAACGCATGCGGCGCCGTGGCGGCGAAGTCACCGCCGGGATCCGGCCCGGCCAGCCCGGCGAAGTAGGCGCCCAGGCCGATCCCCGGCTCCTCGGAGATCAGCATCATCTCGCCGGGCCCCCCCATCGGGTTCGGGCCGGACAGCGCCACCGCGCTGGCGCGGGCGCCGCTGCGCTCGTCGCCCGCGGTGGCGAATCCGGTGACCAGCCAGCCCGCCGGAAGGGGCCAGGGCAGCCAGAACGGCACCGCCGCGCCGCGCAGCGCGCCCTGCAGGCCCGCACTCGACGGGCCGTCCATGACCCGCAGCGGATGGACCTCGCCGTGCACGTCACATTGCCATGCGCTGGACCAGGCACTGGGCTCGTGCACCGGCCGACCGCATCTGGGACAGGTGCGGGGCAGTTTCATAACTACAGACAGTTACGTGTTGATCGCCATACGTCAATAGCTGGGTCGGCCGGCGGCCAGGTTCTGCGCTGGCCCCGGCCCGGGATAATTGCCGGATGGCGGTGCAGCGGGTTCCGTGCGTAGGGGGCGTGATCCAGGACGCCGCAGGCCGGCTGGTGCTGATCAAGCGACGAAATGAGCCGGGTGCCGGGCTGTGGTCGCTGCCGGGCGGCCGCATCGAGGCGGGCGAGACCGACGAGCAGGCGCTGGTCAGGGAGATACTCGAGGAAACCGGCCTGTCGGTGACACCCGGCCAGCTGCTCGGCACCGTGCAGCGGCCGGCCAGGGACGGGGCGGTCGCCGACATCAGGGACTATCTGGCCGTCGTCACCGGCGGCTCGCTGCAGGCCGGGGATGATGCCGCTGATGCCCGCTGGGTGACCAAGGGCGAGATGCGGCGGATGCAGGCCGCAGGCCGCCTGACGCCCGGCCTCACCCAGGCGCTGGCATCCTGGGGCGTGCTGGACTGACCTAGCCGGAGCACCGGGCCGCGCGGATCCTCACCAGCCGTTCTTGCGCGCGCGTGCCTCATACAGCAGCACCGACGCCGACACCGCCACGTTCAGCGAGTCCGCGGCGCCGAGCATCGGGATCCCGATCCGGCCAAAGCCAGGCTCGTACCAGGCCGCCGAGATGCCGTAGCGCTCGCTGCCGACCACCAGGGCCGTGCGGCCGGAATAGTCGCCGTCGCGGTAGTTGACGCTCTGTTCGGTGTCGGCGAGGTAGACGGTGAAATCGTGGCTGGCCAGCCAGCCGATCGCGTCGGCTACCTCGCCGAACTCCACCGCGGGGACCTTGACCGAAGTCCCCTGGCTGCTGCGCAGCACCTTCGGGTGCGTCAGCCTGGTCCGGCGGTTGGTCAGGACGAGGCAGTCCGCCGCGCACGCGTCCAGGGTGCGGATCAGGGTGCCGACGTTGCCGGGGATCTCGACGCCGTCCATGACCAGGACGAGCGCGTCCGTCGCGAGCGGCACGGTCTCCGGCTCCCAGTCGGGCAGGACGGCGATCGAGATCAGGCCGTCCGGGTTCGGCCGCTCGGCCAGGCGCTGCAGCGTCTTGGCCGAGATCTGGTAGGCCCGCCCGGCCCTTTTGGCCAGTTCCGCGCCGCGCACCGCGGCCTCATCGGAGTAGGCCGCCTCCGGGCACCACAGGAACGTCTCGATCCGCACGCCCGCCTGCAGGACGATGTTGTTCTCGAACAGGCCCTCGGCCACGAAGGTGCGCCGCGGAATGCCCGTGCGGTTGTTCTGAATGTCCCTGACCAGCTCAGCTGCGGGGTGCCGGAGGCCGATCTGCTGCAGTTGCTCCATGCTCATAGCATGGGGCCATGCCCTCCCCGTCCGCGGTGACCTCGCCGCTCAGCATTGATCAGGTGACCCGGGCCCTGTCCGGTGTCAACGATCCTGAGATCCACCGCCCCATCACCGAACTCGGCATGGTCAAGAACGTCGAGGTCGCCGGCGACGGGACGGTGCGGGTAGATGTCTGGCTGACCGTGGCCGGCTGCCCGATGCGCGACACCATCACCAGGACGGTGACCTCAGCGGTCAGCCAGCTGGCCGGGGTATCGGCGGTCCGGGTCGAGCTGGACGTGATGAGCGAGGAGCAGCGCCGCGGGTTGCAGGGCAGGCTGCGCGGCGGCAAGGCCGAGCGCGAGATCCCGTTCGCCAGCCCCTCCTCGCTGACCAGGGTATACGCGGTGGCCAGCGGGAAGGGCGGCGTCGGCAAGTCGTCGGTGACGGTCAACCTCGCGGCGGCGCTCGCGGCCGCCGGGCAGAAGGTCGGCCTCCTCGACGCCGACATCTACGGCCACTCGGTGCCGCGGATGCTGGGCGTGACCGGCCGGCCCACCCAGGTCGAGCAGATGATCATGCCGCCGGTCGCGCATGGCGTGAAGGCGATCTCCAGCGGCATGCTGAAGAAGGGCAACGAGCCGCTGCCGCTGCGCGGCCCCATCCTGCACAAGCTGCTGCAGCAGTTCCTCGCCGACGTCTACTGGGGCGATCTGGACGTGCTGCTGATGGACCTGCCGCCAGGAACCGGCGATATCGCGATCTCGGCGGCCCACCTGGTGCCGGGCTCGGAGCTGATCGTGGTCACCACGCCGCAGCTCGCCTCGTCCGAGGTGGCGGAGCGGGCGGGCTCGCTGGCGGCGCAGCTGCACCAGCGCGTCACCGGGGTCATCGAGAACATGTCCTACCTGCCCTGCCCGCACTGCGGCGAGCGGGTCGAGGTCTTCGGCAGCGGCGGCGGCCAGGCGGTGGCCGACGCGCTGACGGCGATCGTCGGCGCCGACGTGCCGGTGCTCGGCGAGGTGCCGATCGACACCCGGCTGCGCGAGGCCGGGGACAGCGGCGTCCCGCTGGTGCTGGCCGACCCGGCGGCCCCAGCCGCGCAGGAGCTGATCAAGATCGCCGACCGGCTGGCGAACTCCTCGCGCAGCCTGGCCGGGCGGCCGCTCGGGCTGACTCCGGTGTAGCGGGTCGTCAGTCGTCAGGTAGCTTCCACGTCGTAGGGAGGGCTCTCGCCCGGCGACAGCAGGGCGACGTCGTGAGCTTCCCCCAGCGCCTGGCCGCCACGGCCGGCCTCGTCCTCCTCCAGCTCGTCCCAGAGATGCTTGCGCACGAAGTTCCGCGGGTTCAGGTCATTCAGATCGAAGTCGCGGAACTCAGGGCCCAGGCCCTCCTGCAGGTCAGCCCTGGCCGAGTCCGCCATCCGGCGCAGATCGCGCAGTAGCCGCGCGGCCTGCGAGGCGATCTTCGGCAGCTGGTCGGGCCCGAAGATAATCAGCGCCAGCACGCCGAGCACCAGGAGCTTCACGAACGAGAGGTCGAACACGAGGCGCGCTCCAGCATGGTCAGGTACCCGTAGCGGCAGGGCCGGTTGGCTCCAGGGTAGCTGCCGAGGCGACCGCGGGTGAATGCCCGTGCGGTCAGGACGTAGCCGAGCCGAGGGTCAGCATGACCGTGCGAGCCTCGCCGTTCCTGGTGAACCTGACCAGGACGCGCGCGCCCGGCTGCCGGGACCTGACCGCGTCCAGCAGGGCAGCGGGACCGGCGATCGGCTGGCCGCCGAAACCGGTGATGACGTCGCCAGGCCGCAGGCCCGCTCGGTCGGCTGGTCCGCCGGGGACGATGGAGCGGTGCCTCCTGGCGGCGTGCGACGGCAGGATCTGCGCGCCCGTGCCACGGTAACCGAGGTTGATCGCCGCCCCGATCACCGCGTGCGCCGCGTGGCCGGTCCTGATCAGCTCCCCGGCCACGATCCTGACCCGGTTGATCGGGATCGCGAACCCCAGGCCGATGCTGCCGCCCTGGGTTCCGGCCAGCGGATTGGAGCTGAGCGTGTCAATGGCGGCGTCCACGCCGATGACCTGCCCCTGGCCGTTGACCAGCGGCCCGCCCGAGTTGCCCGGATTGATCGGCGCGTCCGTCTGGATCGCGTCGTAGAACACCTGCGGGGCGGTACCCGGCCCGGCTCCCGGCTGTACCGGCCGGTCGAGGGCACTGACAATGCCGCTGGTCACCGTCCCGGCCAGGCCAAGCGGCGAGCCGATCGCGATGACCGGATCCCCGACCTGGACGCTGTCGGAGTTGCCCAGCGCCAGGGCAGGCAGGCTGGTTCCGGTGTCGGGCTTGATCACCGCGATGTCCGAGAACGGATCCCGGCCGACGAGCTTGGCGTTCAGCTGCTTGCCCCCGTTGAAGACGACCTGCAGCGACGCGCCGCTCACCTGGCCATCGAGGGTGATGACGTGGTTGTTGGTCACGATGTAGCCGCCGTGCACGATGAAGCCCGAGCCGGTGCCCTGGCCGCCGTTGACCTTGATCATGACCACGCTCGGCAGGACCCGTGCCACCACGCCCGCGACCGAGGTCGGCGGGCGATTGGTGAGCGCCGGCGACACGGTGCCGAGACTGAAGCCCGGCTGCCTGCCGCCATCGAAATACCGGGACACGATGAATCCGCCCGCCAGCCCGCCGGTCAGCGCGACCGCCAGCGCGACCACGAGCGTCACGATGACGAGCCTCGCTCTGCCCGTCCGGTCGCCGCCGGCTGCCGCCAGGTCGGCGGGATAGGGGTACTGGATCACATCAGGGCCGGGCGCGCCGCAGCCGCCGGGCTCCTCGGACATCGCGCCTCCCGAGACGGCCGTGATCCACGACAATGGCCGCCGTCACCTGCATTCCTGCCCAAAAGCGGGCGTCAGTAGGCCTGCTCAGCCGAACGGGTTGACCCAGGACGCGAGTCGCCGCAAACCGCGGGCCATCCGCGCCCAGAGCCCGACCTGGCCGTCATGCGGCAGGGCGGCCACTATCCGATTGACGGCAGCCAGGGGTGCTTCAGCGATCATCGTGTACACGAAGCCGTGTGCCGACCAGACGAGGCACCGCTCACCCGGGTCACTCGACAGGACGGTCTGCCCGCGTACCGCGAGGCGATGCCAGCCGGGCAGCTCTCGCGGCAGCTGCCCGCGCTGCAGGAACAGCGAGACCTCGGACAGGCCGTCGGAATAGGACAGGTCCACCACCTCGCCAGAGCGAGTGGACGTCTGGCTCGCGTCGAAGAGCGTCAGCCGGCCGGGCAGCGCGGCCGGCAGCGGCCAGCCCTCGGCGCGCAAGGCAGCGAGCCGCGCTGAGTCGAGCCGCCCGGTCCAGGGCTTGGCGTCAGGGGAGGGCATCCCGCCGCTCAGGTCGGCCGCCGCGCCTAGCTGCAGTGCGATGTAGGCATCCTCGCTGATCATGCGGGCATGAGTATCGAAGATCTCGCGCCGCAGCGGCAGCCTGGTGGCCGAGTCGAGCCAGAATCTCGCGGCCAGGCTGCCGCCAGGCCGCCGCAGCTCGACAACATCCGCGGGCCTGCCCGATGCCGATCCGCGCCCGGTGTCGACGATCTGGAAGTTGGCCCGCATCAGGGTCAGCAGCCGGCCGGAAACGGCCAGGATCCCGTCCTGAATCTGGCTCTGGGCGGCAGCCGGCTGCAGCACCGCGCCCGGCAGCGCCGCGTTGCCGAATGCCTGGGCCATGGTTCCGCCGCCCGGCCGGTGCCAGACCTGCACCACCGACGCGGCCTGGCCGCCCTGTCCCCACCACGCCATGATCTGCACGCCGCGGTAGGAGACCGCCTGGTCCGCCGCCGCCGCCTCGCCCATCAGCTGCAGCCCGGCCCGCGCCATGGCCGGATCCACGGCGGCGGCCGGCCGCCGTGGCCGCAGGCTGTGGCCCGCCGCCGGGCCGAGGCGGAGCCGGCCCGCCGTATCACGGTCGGACTGGCCGACGAGTCGGCCAGCGCCAGGACTGCCGCGCACGATCCCAGCAGGCCGAGCACGATGGCCACGCTGGCGATGCGCCAGGGAGAAGAGGCCGGGTAACTCACGGTGCGTGCGGGATGGCAGTCTTCGGGGCGGGCGTGCTGAACCGGGCCGGAACAGCCGGTACCACGCCGGTGTCGATGTCGTGCTGCACCATGTACATGTCGACCGCGGGAGTGACTCTCGGAGCCGGCAGCTGCTGCGCCCCGCCGGCCATGAAGGCCGCCGTGGCCAGGCCGGCCAGGAACACCCCGACCGAGCCGGCCGCGACATACCAGCCTGGCCGCACCTCATAGCCGCCCCGGCCGGGCGCGTGAGCCGAGAAGGCCATTCCGGGCCACGGCGTCGCCGGGAACATGCCGCCCGGCCGCAGCGAGGGATCGGCCGGCTGGGCCAGGCCCATCAGGCGGAAGGTCAGCGTGGAGTCGGCCGCGGTCTCGCCGAGCGCGTTCATCCGCCGCTTCAGCATCCGGAGCGCGACGGCCTCGCCCCGGCACGGCTCGCACCTGGCCAGGTGGACGAGCACCCGGTCGCGCTCGGAGCCGTCGAGCTCGCCGTCGATCAGGGCGGACAGGCGCTGCCCGAGGTGGCTCACGGCTGGCCTCCCTGCGGCAGCGGCACCACCGGCCCCCGCGGCACCACCGGGGTTCGCGGGGCCGCCGGCGCCCGCCGGGGCGCCGGGGTTCGCTGGGCCGCCGGGGTCCGCGAGTCTGCCGGCCTGCCCAGGTGCCGCGGCCGGCGGTGCTCCAGCGCCGCCCGCAGCTGAGCACGGCCGCGATGGATCCTGCTCCGCACGGTTCCGAGCTTGATGTCCAGCGTGTCGGCTATCTCTTCGTAGGACAGGCCCTCGATATCACACAAAATGACCGCGGCCCGGTACTCAGGGGCCAGCGCCTTCAGCGCATCCTGGATGTCATCGTCCAGGTGGGCGTCGTCAAACGCCTGCGCGGGCGTCGGCTCGCTGCCGCCCAGCCGGGATTCGGTCTCCTCGCCCAGTCCCTCGAACCTGATCCGCTGCCGCCTGCGCGCCATGTCGAGGAAGAGGTTGGTGGTGATGCGGTGCAGCCAGCCCTCGAAGGTTCCCGGCGTGTAGCTGGGCAGCGACCGGAAGACGCGGACGAAGACCTCCTGAGTGAGATCCTCGGCGTCGTAGGTGTTGCCCGTCAGCCGGTAGGCAAGCCGGTAGACCCTGGCTGAGTGATCCCTGACGACGTCCTCCCAGCTGGGCGGAGTCCACTCAGCGACGGGGGCCTGCACGGGCCCGGCCTGGTCCACGACGTGCCCCTCTCATCGGCATTCGTTACCTCCAACACCAGCATGGCGCTCAGGCTTCCGCGGCGGCCCGGCTTCCGCGATACCAGCGGCCGCCCGGCTCCCCCACCCTCCGGTGCCGTATTGCCTCAACGAGCGGGGCCGGCCGGCAGGTTCCCACGTCATCGTGGCAAACGCTAGGCTGCCGCCCTGAAGAGGTTCATTGCCGCACCGGGAGGCAGCCATCGCGAGCGAGCAGGACACCCGCGCCTACGTCGACGAGTTCGTGCCGGAGGATGAATGCCTGCTGGCGGCTCGCGATAACGCCCTCCAGGTCGGCGGCACCGTCCCGGTCGGCCCCGTGACGGGCGCGACACTGCGCTTCCTCGCCGCCGCGATCGGCGCGAGATCGGTGGTCGAGATCGGCACCGGCTGCGGCACATCGGGTCTCTGGCTGCTCCGGGGGATGCGCTCGGGCGCCGTTCTGACCAGCGTAGATGTCGAGCCTGAGCATCAGCGGCTGGCCCGCGCGGTGTTCCTGGAGGCGGGCTTTGCGGCCAGCCGGTACCGGCTGATCAGCGGACGGGCGCTGGAGGTACTGCCCCGGCTGGCCGACGGCGCCTACGACATGGTGTTCTGCGATGCCGACATGCAGGAGTATCCCGAGTACCTGAGCGCGGCACTGCGGCTGCTGCGGCCGGGCGGGATCGTGGCGCTCGACGGCGCGCTGCGGGGAGACGTGGCGGCCGACCCGGCGCACGCCGATCCGGAGTGGGCTGCCCTCAGCGAGGTATGCGAGCAGGTCCGGGCGGACGAGCGCCTGGTGCCGCTGCTGCTGCCGATCTGCGACGGGCTGCTGGCCGCGGTCAAGCGCGCCACCTGAGCGGCGCAGCTAAGCGCGCCGCCAAGCTCGGTCCAGCTCGGCACAGGCTCGCGCCACGCAGCAGGGAGACGTGGCTAGCGATGGGCAAAGGTCAGCCGACGCAGGATTTCAGCGCGTCGCCGAGCGCGGCCGCCTCGTCCGGCGACAGCTCAACTACCAGCCGTCCACCGCCCTCAAGCGGGACGCGCATCACGATGCCGCGACCCTCCTTGGTGACCTCCAGCGGACCGTCACCTGTCCGCGGCTTCATCGCCGCCATCCTGCATCCCCTTCCCTGCTTCGGGAGCCGCGCGGGACCTCGTGAGGTCTACGGCACCGGTTTACCGGTTTTACCGGTGCCTGACGGGACCGGCCAGCCACAACCATCTCGATCTGTACCTCTATTATCCTTCAGTTTGGCCGCCTGATGGTAATGATCAGTGTTCCATCGCGGTTGCAAAACGGGCGCCAGGCGAGACTGGGAGACGTGGACGCGAGATCGGCACTCTTCGACCTCTACGGTGATCACCTGCCGTCGCGCGGGGCGCGCGCGCCGGTGGCCGCGCTCGTCCGGATGCTCGCCCCGCTCGGAATTACGGCGCCCGCCGTCCGCACGGCGGTCTCCCGGATGGCCCGCCAGGGCTGGCTGACCGCGGTGCGGCTGCCCGGCGGAGCCGGCTACGAGCTGACGCCGCGGGCGGTCCGCCGCCTGGACGAGGCGGCGCTGCGGGTCTACCGGCACGGCAGCGTCGACTGGGATGGCCGCTGGCATCTGGTCGTGGTCGAGCGGGTCCGTGACCGGGCGCGCCGGGACCGGCTCAGGGCGGCGCTGCGGTACCTGGGCTATGCGCCCGTCGACGAGACCACCTGGATCAGCCCGCGGCCGTCGGTGGAGCTTGAGCCGCTGCTGCAGGCCGAACGCGTGCGGGCCGAGCGCTTCGCCGCCAGCTACGACGGCGATCCGAGCGGCCTGGCCGCCAGGGCCTGGGATCTGGACGGCCTCGCCCGCGCCTACCGGCGATGGATGTCCGCGGCCGCCGAGCTGGTCAGCCCGGTGGGCCCGGATACCCCGGATGAGGCGGTCTTCGCCGCCCGCAGCCACCTCGTGCACGAATGGCGGAAGTTCCTCTTCTCCGATCCCGCGCTCCCGGCTGAGCTGCTGCCTGGCCAGTGGCCAGGCACGGCGGCGGCGGCTCTGTTCGACTCCGAGGCGGCCAGGCTCTTGCCCGCCGCATCGCGTTTCGTGGACTGTTGTCTGCAAGTAGCCAGCCAGAGCCGGCCGGCCGCCGCGAAATAACAAGATAAGGAGACGCCAGTGACCGACAGCGTGCTCTGCGAGCTTGACGCCGCGGTTGCCACCATCACGCTGAACCGCCCGGCGGCCAGGAATGCCCTGACCGCCGAAACGAAGACCAGCCTGCTGGACGCCCTGACGAGGTGCGGCTCTGATCCCGGGGTGCGCGCCGTGATCCTCACCGGGGCCGGGCAGGCCTTCTGCGCCGGGCAGGATCTGCGGGAGCACGCCGATGTCCTGGATGCCGGCGGCGAGCCCGCCGACACCGTGCGGCGGCACTACAACCCGATCATCACGGCGATCACGCAGATGCCCAAGCCGGTGATCGCGGCGGTCAACGGCGTGGCCGCGGGTGCGGGGGCGTCGCTGGCCCTGGCCTGCGATGTGCGGATCGCGGCCCGGCGGGCCAGCCTGCTGATGGCCTTCGCGCGGGTCGGGTTCGGCGCGGATTCCGGCGCGTCCTGGACGCTGCATCATCTGGCGGGCACCGGCCGGGCGGCCGAGCTGCTGATGCTGGCCGAGCCGGTACCCGCGGACCGCGCGCTGAGCATGGGCCTGCTGACCGCGGTCGTGGCGGACGAGGATCTGGCCGCCGCGGCGCGCGAGCTGGCCGCCCGGCTCGCGGCCGGGCCGACCGCTGCCTACGCCGCCATCAAGGAGAGCCTGCTGTTCGCGGCCACGCACGGCCTCGGCGAGTCGCTGGAGAAAGAGGCGGAGCTGCAGTCTCGGCTTGGCCACAGCGCCGATCACCAGAACGCGACCCGTGCGTTCCTGCGCAAGGAGGCGCCGGTCTTTCACGGCCGGTAACGGTGACCCTTCTTCTGCTGATCAGACCCCGGCTGATCAGACCCCGGCTGATCAGACCCCGACGCCGAGAGGGCCGGCTACGGCCAGCTCCTCGTGCGCGCACACGATCTGCTCGACCACGTCGATCAGGTCGGCCAGCTGCAGCCGCGCGTAGCTGCCGTCCGGCCTCTTCCAGGACGCGGTGCTGCCGTACTGCCACACGGTCAGGTGCCGGCTGATGGACAGCACCGACATCGCTCCGCCCGGCTCGTTCGTCCGGACCATGCAGGCGCCGAACCCGCGGTCGGCCAGCATCAGCTCGAGCTCATCGACGGCCGCATACGGGCTGAGCTGCGGACGGTTACGCGCCAGCGAGCTGGTGGGCGGCACCCGCAGCGCGAACCAGACGGCCTTTCCCGGCACCTTCCAGCTGCCGAGCCGTCCCCTGGTGGGATGGTGCCCCCATTGCCCCGCGGACAGGCCGGCGACCACCTGCAGCCCGCGGCCGCTCACCGACTCCGGCGCGGCCTTCTCGGTACCGGTGCTCGGGCTCGGCTCTCCGCCGGCGTTCCAGCCGGGCTCGGAGTCGAAAATCTTGCAGACCAGCTCGCACCGGGCGCCCCAGCCGCGCAGGTACAGCCAGAATTCGGGCATGCCGCTCACCGGGCGCTGGCGGCTGCCGCTGAACTCCACGTTCCCCTGCGCATTCAGCGTGTTGGCCGCCAGCTCGCTGGCCATGGTGATCCCGTCGTGGATCAGGTCAGGGGGCAGGCCCATCCCGGCTACCGCCTCGCGGAAGAACTTCCTGGCCGCGCCCGCGCAGGTGCGGTCGAGCGGAAGCAGCCGCGCGAAACAGCCGCCGGCCTGCACCCCGACTTGCGCCAGGCTGACTGAGGGTGCGGGAATGGTGGCCAGCGCCTCCGCGAGGGGCGCTGCCATCAGGCCTGATTCGGCAATGGAATGGCCAGGTGCGCCGCTGCGGTCCGACCCGCTTCCGGCGGGCGACGGTAGCATGTTCGGCCGCCTTCCCGACTCAGACATCTGTGAAACACAGATTATGAGTCGTGTGCACCCGTTTGCAATGGCATTCGCGGAAAAAGTAGCAATGAAAGGCGGCAGACCGACCGTGGCGGACAATCCCGACGTAATGTCATGTTCTACGCATAACCATGGCGGGCGTTTCCGGGCTGCTCAGCTCCGGCTGCTCAGCTCCGGCTGCGCGATCCGAGGTCGTAACGGCCCGCCCTGACGTCCGCCAGGAACGCGGCGAACGAGGCGCGGCTCACCACATGGGCGCCCCCCTCGGGGCGCTTAGAGTCCCTGACGGCAATCACCTCGCCGAGATTGGCGGCCACTTCCACGCATCCGCCGTTGTTCTGGCTGCCGCTGGCCTTCCGCCAGGCGGCTCCGGTCAGATCAGTCATCGCTCACTCCAGTTGCTCGGCAAGTCGGCTGAGGTACGTAGTGGTCTGAGCGGGCTCCAGCGCAGCGTCGACCGCGCGGTCGAAGGCCGCTATGTAGGTGCTCACCTGCTCGGGACTGACTACCTCCTGGATGGCGTAGTCCGTCTCGGTGTAGGCGACGCTGGGCACCCCGTCGGGCAGATCGAAGATGTTGAGCGGCGAGAACATGCCCTGCGGCGGGCCGTCGGCGAAGCGCTGCAGGTGCAGCCGCACGCCGGGGCGGGAACCGACCTCGACCAGGTGGTCGATCTGATCTCGCCGGTCAAGCCGCGTTCCCCAGCGGTACATCAGCGACGCCTCGGTGATCACCGCGATCAGCTCGTGCGGGTGGTCGCTTCGGCCGAGTATTTCCTGTCGCCGCAGCCTGGCCTCCAGCGCCCGCCGCCGCCAGGCGGGCGGCCGTGACCCGCCGCGGATGACCGCCTCGGTGTAGTCCGCGGTCTGCAGCAGCCCTGGCAGCACCAGCGGCATGAAGACCCGGATCCGCTCGGCGTCGTTCTCGAAGCCGGGGAACTCGTTCTCGAAGATGTCGGGGTAGTCCCGCCACCACGGCCGGACCCTGGCCCGCACGGCGAGTTCCTCCAGCTCGGCACGCTCGGCGTCGTCCACGCCGTAAATCCGCAGCAGGTCCCTGATGTCGCTCATCTCAGGGCGCTTCCACTGGTTGGCCTCGAACCGCCCGACCTTGCCGCGTCCCCAGTTCAGCATGTCGCAGACGTGGTTGGCCGTATAGTGAGCCTCCCGCCTCAGCTGGGTGAGGCGCCGGGACAGCCGGAACTTGGCGACGGTGGCGCCGTAACCATCGTCACTCATCCGCGTTCCCTCCTTGACAAGTCACCCTTACTAGCATATCGCTACCTAAGTTGTGAATCACAAAGATGAGCGTAATCGTTACGCATGGGGCGCCGAGGATCGTCCGGGGACGTATGTTCCGCCTGGGACGGCCGTTCCGGCGGCCGGGCGGCTGGTTCCGGCGGCCGGGCGGCTGGTTCCGGCGGCCGGG
>WNEY01000920.1_pt1 | contig 19668 bp, 19 predicted proteins | sample 5400531 | NCBI WGS metagenome assembly WNEY01 (sample SAMN13153338, study PRJNA577476) | soil metagenome | isolation source: 200 cm saprolite under Douglas fir tree site 1 | place: USA:California | collected 2015-04-18
TCGAGGTCGTGATGCTGATCCTGTTTGTGCTCTCCGCTCGCTTTGCCTATCGCACGGGCGGCCGCCAGCGCCTCGTCGAACTGCTCAGCGCCGTCCCCTTCGGCCTGCTTCTCGAGCAGGGCGATATCACGATTTTCGGTTCCTACGCCTATAACCAGGGATTTTTCATCAAGTTGGGCTCGGTCCCGGTGGCGATCGCGCTCGCCTGGGCGATGATCATCACCTCCTCGATGTTCATGTCGGACCGGCTCGGCATCCCAGCGCGGCTGGCGCCCTTCGCCGATGCCGTGTTCGCCATCCTGCTCGACCTCTCGCTCGACGCGATCGCCATCCGGCAGGGGCTCTGGCACTGGAACATCCCGCTCCACGCGGGCTTCTTCGGCGTCCCGGCGGGCAACTTCTACGGTTGGCTGTTTGTCGCACTCGGCTTCAGCGCCTGGACCCGATGGGTTCGAGCTCACGCCCCGGCAGGGTCGGCCTGGCGGTGGCTGCAGTGGCTTGTTCCGATCCCTGCCTACCTGACGTTGCTCCTCGCGCTCGTGCCCTTCATCGTCCTGCAGCAGCGATTTTTCGGAGGACCCACCGGCGGCTTTCCCACCTTCCTGCTCACCTTGGCGCTCTTCGTGCTGCTGGCCGGGTACGGGATCCGAACCGCGGAGGGCCGGCTGCCGCGTCCATGGCGCATGCCTCTCCTTCCCCGCCTGATGATCCACGCCTACTTCCTGGCCGCCGGCATCCTGCTCGGCATCTTTCAGCAGCTTCCGATCTTGCTGGCGATGTCGCTGGGCATGGTGGTCATCGAGCTCTCGCTCGCCCCGGCCACCCGGCGAATGTAACCCCGACCGTATTCGCCTTCGACGACCGGGGTACATCGCACGCTCTGGAATAACTAACTAGCGAGCGAGATTCTGGCCCACGAACTTCATCCAACCCTTTGTTCAAGGAGCACGATCGCATGAAATGGACCATCGACCCGACGCACAGCCAGGCGGAGTTCTCGGTCCGCCACATGTTCACCAAGGTCAGGGGCCACATGGTCGTGGCCAGCGGCACCGTCGAGACCGATGACCGGGATCCTTTGAAGACGGTGATTGTTGCCCGCCTCGACCCGTCCACGGTCAACACCGGGGTTCAGGTCCGGGACGATCACCTTCGCAGTGTCGATTTCTTCGATATCGAGCGGTATCCGGAGATCGCCTTTCACAGTACGGCGATCAGCCAGACGGCTAAGGACCACTACGCCGTCGTCGGCGTGCTCTCCATGCGTGGCGTCGACAGGCCGGTGACGCTCCATGCCCGCGCCGCCGGCGATGGCATCGATCCATTCGGCAACCGACGGGCGGGCGTGAGCGCGCGGACCACCCTGAACCGGAAGGACTTCGGCCTCCAGTGGAACCGTGCGCTGGAGAGCGGTGGCCTCCTCGTCGGCGACGAGGTCGATATCAACCTGGAGATCGAGGCGGTCCTCGAGCAGGCGACACAGGACGCCATCGCCTTGCTCGCCAAGTCCGAGCTAGCGAGGTAGACGAGCCAAATGTCCGTGCACGTCTTACGGTCTCGTCGAACCGTCGGCCTTAGCGCGCTGATCCTCGTCGTGATCGTTGGGCTCGGTGTCCTGCTGAGCCAAAGGTCGCCGGCGGCCGCGCCTGGAGGTTCCTACCTCCAGACCAACATCGTGTCCGACGTCAAGGGCACGGCGCCTGTCACCGACCCAAAACTGATCAATCCCTGGGGCATCGTCGCGGGTCCGGGAACGCCATTCTGGATCGCCGACAACGGCACCGGAGTGTCGACCCTCTACACCGGAACCGGCGCGCCCTTGCCTGGGGCCCCTCGCTCGGTCACCATCCCGACTCCGCCCGGCCGCGCCTCCGACGCCGCCGGCGCACCAACCGGCGTCGTCTTCAATGGGTCATCGGGCTTCGTCGTTCGCCAGGGCGCGGCGTCCGGGCCAAGCCTCTTCCTCTTCGCGACCGAGGACGGCACGATCGCGGGCTGGAGCCCGGCGGCAAACGCCGCCGGCGCGATCATCGCGGCCGACAACTCCGCCCAGGGTGCGGTCTACAAAGGGCTGGCGATCGCGACCGACGGTCCGCAGGCAACGCTGTTCGCCGCCAACTTCCGAGAGAACTCGATCGACGTCTTCGACACCAGCTTTCAGCGGGTCAACAAGCCCGGCTCGTTTTCGGATCCCAAGATCCCCGCGGACTTCGCGCCCTTCGACGTCGCGACGCTCGGCGGCAAGCTCTTCGTGACGTATGCCAGGCAAAACGGCGAAAGGCACGATGATGTCGCCGGCGCCGGCAATGGCTACGTCGACGTCTACGACTTGAACGGCAAGCTCCTCAACCGGCTGATCTCTGGCGGCGTCCTCAACTCGCCCTGGGGGATTGCCCTGGCTCCGGCGGGCTTTGGCAGGTTCGGCAATGACTTGCTGGTCGGCAATTTCGGCGACGGCAAGATCAATGCCTTCGATCCCGTGTCGGGAAAGCTCCTCGGTTCGCTCAACGACCAGGACGGCAAGACGCTGACCGTCGAAGGTCTCTGGGGCCTGGCCTTCGGCAATGGCCAGAACACGGGCGACCCCAACACCCTCTTCTTCACCGCCGGCGTCGCCGGCGAGAAGCACGGACTGCTCGGCAGCTTGCAGCCCATGGGCGGGTCCGGCGCATCCGGATACGGCTACTGACACGACGCGATTCAAGGAGGCAAACAAATCATGAAACGACTGCTGTGGATCATCGGACTCCCCATTTTCCTGGCCGCCTGCGGCGCGCCAGGCGGACTCTACGGCGCGGCGCCCGCACCTTCGTCGACGGCGGCGGCGCCAGCGCCCTCCGTGGTGGCTTCCACTCCAGCACCGGCGGCGACGCCCGCCGCGGCCGCGGCCGTGCTCGCGATGCCCAACGCCCAGCTGGGCAGCGTCCTCACCAACGTGCAAGGCCGCACCCTTTATTACTTCCTGCCCGAGCGCGGCGGCAAGATTGTGTGCAGCAGCAGCGCCTGCACCGCCTACTGGCCGCCGTCGCTAACGGCAGGTGGAAATCCGACCGGAGGCGCCGGTGTGACCGGCCAGCTCGGCATCGTGATGCGCGCCGGCGGCGAGCAGGTCACTTACAACACCTGGCCGCTGTACACCTTCGCCGGTGACAAGGCGGCAGGCGAGACCAGCGGTCAGGGCGTCGTCGGTTTCGGCGGCAAATGGCTGGCGGCCACCCCCCGCCTGCAGCCCTAAAGGAGAACACCCATGAAGAAATCGATCCCGATCGTCGCGTCCCTGGCCGCCATCGCCGTCGGCGTCGCGGCCACCAGCACGGTGCTTGCCAGCTCGGCGTCAATGGCGACGGTCGACCGCAATGCCAAAATCTCTGGCGCCAGCGTCATCGCCTGGAACCAGGAGCTGCTCAAGATCCTTCAAACGCCGGGCGCGCAGCCGGCTACGATTCACCCGACTCGCAGCTACGCCATGCTGCATTCGGCGATCGACGACGCCGTCGTCTCCATCACCCACGACGCCTCGCCGCTGCTGGTTTCCGTCAAGGCGCCCCATGGGGCGCGACCGGATGCGGCCGCGATCGAAGCCGGTCATGTCACGCTGGCGGCACTCTATCCCGGCTTCAAAGGGGAGCTGGCACAGCTGGCCGATGGTCAGCTCGCAATGATCCAAAATGGCCCCGACAAGCAGCACGGCATCGAGGTCGGTGACGCGGTCGCGGCAAAGATCCTTCAGCTGCGCGCGAGCGACGGGTCCGCCGCCGTCCCGCCGCCCTTCACGCCTGGCACCCAGCCCGGCAACTACCGGCCCACGCCGCCGACCTTCCCCATCCCCGTCTTCACGACCTGGGGCAAGGTGACACCGTTCGTCTTGAAGAGCGGATCGCAGTTCCGCCCCGATCCGCCACCGGCGCTGACCAGCGCGGTCTACGCGCAGGACCTGAACGAGATCAAGAGCCTGGGTCAGAACACCAGCACGACGCGGACGGCCGAGCAGACCGTCATTGGCAAATTCTGGGGCCCGCCCATCTGGAATACCTGGAACGTCATCGCCGAGAACGCCGCGGTCGCGCACCACACCAACCTCGAGCGCACGGCCCGTCTCTTCGGCGTTCTCAATCTATCGTTCGCCGATAGCGCCATCGCCATGTACGACGGCAAATATCACTATCAGCTCTGGCGGCCGATCACGGCCATCCGCCTCGCGGACACGGATGGGAATCTGGCAACCATCGCCGACCCCAGCTGGACCCCGCTCGCCGTGACTGCCGCAGATCCGTCGTATCCCGGAGCCCACAGCACGATGAGCGCCGCGGGCGCGACCGTGCTCGCCGCGTTCTTTGGCAATCGCGACCAGATCCAGGTTGCGTCTACCGCTCTGCCGGGCACGGTGCGGACCTTTGACAGCTACAGCGATGTCGCGACCGAGGCCGGCCTCAGCCGCATCTTCGCGGGACAACACTTCCGCTTCGATCATGTCGCCGGCCTCGACCTCGGCCACGACGTGGCGCAATTCGTCCTTCACCGCGCACATCAGGAGGCTTAGGTCATGACACGCATGTCGAAAGCGATTGGCGCTCTGGCCGCCCTCACGACCATGGGCGCCGCACTGGCCAGCCTGCAGCCGGCGCAGGCGACAAACAACGGCCAGGCGGGACGTTCCTTCGTGCAGACCAACCTGGTTTCTGACATTCCAGGCCTGGCGAAGGTCACCGATCCCAACCTGAAGAATCCATGGGGAACGTCGACCGCCCCCGGCCTCCCCATCTGGGTGTCCGACAACAACGCGGGCGTCACGACCCTCTACGACGGAACCGGCCAGCCGATCCCCCTTCAGGCGAAGCCGCCCGTGAATGCCGTGGCGATTCCGGCGCCACCCTCCGCCGGGACGGGCGCCGTGGGTGCGCCGACCGGGACCGTCTTCAACCCGACGGGGCAAGGTTTCGTCGTCTCCAACAAGGCCGCCTCAGGTTCCAGTCGCTTCCTCTTTGCCACCGAGGACGGCGCGATTGTTGGCTGGAGCCCGACCGTCGATCGCGCCAACGGGATCATCGCCGTCGACCGCTCGACGGCCACGGACCCGGCCGGCGACGTCGGCGCGGTGTACAAGGGCCTCGCGCTGGTGATCACTTCGGCCGCCACCTTCCTTTATGCGAGCAATTTCCGCTTCGGCACCGTCGACGTCTTCGACAGCAGCTTCAACCTGGTCAAGAGCTTCACCGATCCCACGGTCCCTACTGGTTTTGCCCCGTTCGGGATCCATAACATTGGTGGCAAGCTCTTCGTCACCTTCGCCAAGCAAAACGGGGAAAAGCACGACGACGTGGCTGGCCCGGGCAATGGATTGGTCGATGTCTTCAGTCCCAACGGGGACCTGCTCCAGCGGTTGGTCAGCGAAGGCCGGCTCAACTCTCCCTGGGCGGTGACCCTGGCACCGGTGACCTTCGGCGCATTCGGTGGCGACATCCTGGTCGGCAACTTCGGCGATGGGCACATCAATGCCTACGATCGTTCCACCGGCCATGTCGAGGGTCGTCTCCTGAACACCTCGGGTCAGCCCCTCACCATCTCCGGGTTATGGGGGCTACGCTTTCCCGCCGGCTCGCTGAATGCGGTGGCCGGCGCGCTCTACTTCAGCGCCGGCATCAACGACGAGCATGATGGCCTCTTCGGGAATCTCGTCCCCAAGGTCTAGGCGGCGCCCCCCACCACTGATCGCTCAAAGGGAGGCCAAAGCGGCCCTCCCTTCGCCTGGGCGATCGGCAGGTGGGCAGCGACCGCCGTGCTGGCTTTGCTGTTTGCCCTGGTGCGAAGCCTCAACCTGTGCGCGGTCGTGATGCTTGGACTCGCACCACTTCTCGCATCGAGTCCGATCGGCCAGTTCGTTACGCGTTCGCCGTCGTATGCGCGGCTAGTCCTTGCTCGGCTTGGCGCCGTTACTCGCCTCGAGGGCGATGAGCAGCTTGCGCAGCAGGACGTCGAGCGCTTGCCGCTCGCTGGATGCCAGCCCGGAGAGCATGCGCTTGTGTCCAGCGTTGTAGGTTTCGATCGCCTTGTCGACTAATTTCTGGCCGGGTCGTGTGAGCGTGACGTAAAGTGCCCGCCGGTCCTCTGGATGCGGCGATCGCCGGACGAGGCCGCGTTCCTCCAGCTGATCGAGTTGCGCGGTCATCCCCGCCGACGACAGCATCGCGGCCTGTGAGAGCTCTGAGGGCGAGAGGCGCTCAGGGTCGCCGGAGCGGCGGAGCGCGGCGAGGATGATCATGGCGGTGCGGGAGACGTTGAGATCGTGGAGCAGCCGGTCAGTCTCACGGTTGATACGTCCGGTCAGCATCGCGATCACGAGAAGGAACTCGACCAGCCAGGGATCCAGCGCGGGAAACTCCCGCACCCACGGCCCGATGGCGGCTTGATAGTCCGGGAGCGTTGTGCCGGAGCCGAGCCGCTCGAGCGAATTGAGCAGCCGCTTCAACAGGTTCAGGACCTGCCTGCGCTCCCGTTCGGTATAGACCTTCTGGACAAATGCCTGACGGCGGTAGAGGGCCTGGGCGACGTCCCTGACCAGCTTCTGACCAGTCTTGGTCAAAGTGACGATCACGCCGCGTCGGTCTCGTGGGTCACGCGAGCGCGCGGCCAGGCCGGCCCGCTCGACCACGTCCAGCCTTGCCGTCACCCCGGCTGACGACATCATGTGACCCCGATAGAACTCCGTCGGGGTCATCTGGTAGGGAGGGCCGGCCGCGTAGAGGGCGGCGAGGACATCGAAACTCGCCCCGGTTGTATTGAAGCTGTTGAAGACTTCTTCGGCGTTGCGGTTGAGGTGGAAGTTCGTCCGGCGGATGCGCCCCGTGATCGTGGCCGCCCCAACGTCCACCCCGGGCAGGCTTTGAGCAAACTCGCGTTTGATGACGTCGACGGAATCGTGCTTCTTCTCCAAGCGACCTTATTGTAATCGCAATATCCTCGCGAGCAAGAATCTCTGTGTCTAGGATTCTCACTCTCTTCCCGGCGTACTATCGAGGCCGCGTCCGGTGCTGGCTCATCAACCACACGACGACGCTGACCATCGGACCGGCTGAAGGGGCCGCTCTGATCGTGCTGGGCAAGCAGCCGGCGCACCGGTTGTCGACCTGCACCTCGTGGCGCGCTGACGCTCGTTCTTCGCCGGCGAGAGGCAGCAGGTCAAGCCGCGGCGCGTGCCGGCCTCGGCGGGGCAGTGAGCCAGGCCGTCACCTCAGCCGCCGGCACCGGTCGCGAGAGGTAGTAGCCCTGGCCGTAATCGATCTCGTCGGCGCTCGCGCGCCGCCAAGTAGCTGCGTCCTCGATGCCCTCGGCGACGACGGCCAGCTTCAGCTTATGGCCGAGGTCGACGGCGGCGCGCACGATGGCTCCGCTGATCTCGTCGCTGATGAGACCGCGGATGAACGACTGATCGATCTTCATCTCGTGGACCGGCAACCGATGAAGGTACGCCAGCGACGAATAGCCGGTGCCAAAGTCGTCGATGGAGAGGCGGACGTTGAGCGCTCGCAGCTTCTTCAAGGTTTCCAGCGTCCGCTGCGACTCCGCCATGATGCTGCTCTCGGTGATCTCCAGGGTCAGCCATTCCGGCCTCGCCCCGGTCTCGCGCAGGATCTGCGCCACGTTATCCGGAAGCTGGGGATCGAGGAGGTTACGCATCGAGATGTTGACAGCGACGCCGACCGGCTGTCCCCCGCGATTCCATTCGCCGCACTGGGCGAGTGCGGTTTGCAGCACCCATTGCGTCAGCGGCTGGATCAACCCGGTCTGTTCGGCGAAGGTGATGAAGTCGCCGGGCGGGACGAGGCCGTGACCCGCCCGCTGCCAGCGGACCAGCGCCTCGAGACGCTCCACCCGTCCATCGCTTAGCCGGGCGATGGGTTGGTAGTGGAGCATGAGCGCTCCATCGTTGATGGCCTGCCGCAACTGTGCCATGAGGGCGAGCCGGCTGTCGCCGGGCTCGTCGTGGTCGCGGGTGTAAACCGAGTGACTGCGGCGAGATTGCTTGGCGACGTACATGGCGATGTCGGCTCGGCGAAGCAGGCTGTCCGCCGTATCAGCATGGTCCGGATAGACGGCGATGCCGATACTGGCTCCCACATCGAGAGCCTGACCTTCGACGATAAACGGGCGCTCGAGGGCGGCGAGCAGTTTGCCCGCGACCAAGCCCGCGGCGGCGGCGTCGGCGGCAAGCAGCACGATGGCGAACTCGTCACCGCCGAGCCGGGCCACCGTGTCAGTCTCGCGCAGCTCAGCCATGAAGCGCTCGCCCACCTGGCGGAGCAGCTGGTCGCCTGCCTGGTGGCCGAAGGTGTCGTTGACCTCCTTGAAGTGGTCGAGATCGATGATCAGCAGGGCGACCCGCGTTTGCTGCCGGCGCGCGAGCAGGATCGCCTGGTCGAGCCGATCGCGGGCCAGCACCCGGTTGGGGAGACCGGTGAGCGCATCGTGCAGCGCCTGGTGTTCGAGCGCTTGCTGCGCTTGCTTTCGGTCGGAGATGTTCTGCACCTGGTCGATGACGTACCGCGCCCGGCCAGAGTCGTCGGGCACCCGGGCGACGCTGACCTGCCCCCAGAGCACGGAGCCGTCTTTCCGGAGGTAGCGCCGCTCCATCTGCATGGCGTTGAGCTCGCCCGACCAGAGTCGCTCGAATGACGCGAAGATGCCCCCCTGGTCATCGGGTGGGGTGATCGCGTCCCAACCCTGCTGGAGGATTTCCGACTCCGTGTAGCCGGTCATCTCGCAGAACGCACGGTTGACCGCTACGATCTTCCGGTCCGAGGACGACAGGATCTGGCCTGCGGGCGACTCGTTGAACAGGCTGCGAAAGAGCCGCTCACTGGCGCGCAGGTTCTCCTCCGCCTTCACCCGGGCCGTGATATCGGTAACCATGCCGAGGATGCCTTCCAGTCGGTTGCCGTCGCGGAGAATCGGCGTCGTCGCCACCACCGCCCAGAGGGGTTCGCCATCGCGGCGGCGGTACACCACCTCGCGGCTTTCTCGGATGCCCTCGCGCGAGCGTTTTCGGTGTTCATCGCGCTCCTGGCGGCCCGCTTCGCTGAAATAGAACTCGCTCGGTGAGCGGCCGAGCATCTCCTCGACGGTGTAGCCGAGGAGGTCCGCCATCCGTTGATTCACGAAGGTGGCCCGGTCCTCGACGTCCACCATCCAGATGCCTTCGTGGGCGGTTTCCACCAGCTTCTGGTAGCTCGTTTCCGTGGCGCGGAGGGCCGCCTCCTGACGCTTGCGCTCGCTCAGGTCGCGAAAGATCGCCACGAACGCGACCACCTCACCCTTGGCATCGGTGAGGGGCGCCACCGAAATCCGGACGTCGACGAGCGACCCGTCGTTCCGAACGAAGCTGGACTCGACGTCGCGAACTTTTTGGCCGCTGCGAACATGCTTCAGGAAGGCCTGCAGGGCCTCCTGGCGTCCCGGTCGCAGAAGTATGGAGACATCACGTCCGACCGCATGCTGCGCCGTGTGGCCTAGCAGGGCAACGGCGCCCGGATTCCAGCTCTGGATCAGGCCGTCGACGCCGGCGACAAAGATGGCATCGTCGGACGACTCGATGATGGCAGCGACCAACTCGGCGAGCTTGTAGTTGCGATTGGGCTCGGTCACGTGTGAAAGCCCATCACTGGATCAACCCAAGAGCGCAGGGCGTCTTGACCTTGTAACAGGACCGTGACAAACATCGCTTAGGCTAGGGCTGGTGCAGAAAAATGTCGACTGAAATGCCGCCAGCCGGACGCGACCCTGCGGCCGCTGCCAAGCTGCAAATCCTGGCCACCGAGCACTGGAGCCTGCTGGCGACCCGCACGCTGACCTACAACGAATCCCTGAGCCGGGTGACCATCTTCCTGTCCATCCTGTCCGGCGCCGTCATCGCGCTGGCGCTGGTCGCCCAGGTTTCCCGCTTCGGCCCGGCGTTCATCGCGATTGCGATTCCCCTCCTCTCCGTTGTCGTCATCACCGGCATCTCGACCATCGGCCGGCTGGTGCAGCTCAACGGCGATGACTTCCGCTGGGTGGTCGGAATGAACCGCCTCCGACGTGCGTACCTCGAGCTACATCCCGAGCTGGAGCCCTACTTCATGACCAGCGGACATGACGACCTGCCCGGGGCCCTGCAGACGATTGGCTATCCCCTGGCCACCGGTCGACGGGTCGGATCCGTGCTCCACACGCTTCAAACCCTGCCGGGGATGCTGTCCGTCATCGTCGCCTCGGTCGTCGGGGCGATCGGAGCCCTGACCGCGCTCGCCCTTGGTATGCCATCGTGGGGCGTGGTCCTCAGTGCTGGAGCGGCGTTCGTGATCGCGATGGTGTGGCTGACGATTTGGGGGCGGCGCGGGCTTCGGCGCCCCGACCCGAGCCTCGAACCCCGGTTTCCCTCCCCGCCGCGCGAAAGCAAGGCTAATTCTTGACTAATTGGATCGAAGCGGTCAACATTAGCGCTTAACTCGGCCGCCGCGGCCGGGATGGCAATGGAACGTACCAGGAGGGTCTCATGAGCGCGACCGACGAAGCTCTGCGCAACAACGAGCAATACGCGAACGGTTTCGACAAAGGTCAGCTGCCTCTTCCACCGGCCAAGAAGCTGGCGGTCGTCGCCTGCATGGATGCCCGCCTCCACGTCTCGACGATCCTTGGCCTCAACGAGGGGGACGCGCACGTGATCCGCAATGCCGGCGGGGCGGTCACGGACGACGCCATCCGCTCGCTCGCCATCTCGCAACGCCTGCTGGGCACCGAAGAGGTGATCTTGATTCACCATACGGACTGCGGCATGCTGACGTTCACCGACGACGCGGTGAAGGCACAGATCCACAAGGACACCGGCATTCGTCCTCCCTTTGCCCTCGAGGCGTTTTCCAACCTCGAAGACGACGTGCGGCAGTCGATCGCCCGAATCAAGGCCAGCCCCTTCGTTCCCAAGAAGGATCGGGTTCGGGGATTCGTCTACGACGTCAAGACGGGACGGTTGAACGAAGTCCAGGAGCGGGTGCCGGCGGGCGTCACCTCGTAGCCGGTCGCTTCAGGCGGGTGTCTTGCGCTCGCGCTGCTGACGGAAGAGCGAGGCGATCTCTTTCACGGTCGTCGCGTCCTCCGGCCGCTTGTCGGCGCCCCTGAAGGAGACCACTCGAGGAAACCGCAGCGCAAAGCCGGGCTCGTCGCCGGCCTTGCCGGCCGTGTGCCGCGGGCTGGGCGTGATCTCGTCCGCCATCACCTCCACGACCACCTCGGGTTCGAGCCACACATCGGGCGTCAGGATTGACTCGACGCGCGCCGGCCGGTGATCGACCTGCAGCTTGTCGGCGCGCTCGTGGATCTGCCGCCATTCCGCGTCGGACAGGCCGGTCCCCAGCTTGGTGATGGTGGCAAAGCGGTCATGTTCGGCGTCGTAGACGCCCGCGAGCAGCGCGCCCACGCCGAACTCCGCGCGCTTGCCCTTTCCGAAGTAGTAGCCGAGCAGGACGAGGTCGACCGTGTCGTTGAGCTCACCGCTGGTGTGACGCTTCAGCTTCACCCAGTTGAAGTTGCGCGCGCCCGCCTGGTATTTCGAGTCCGGTCGCTTGACCACTACCCCCTCCAGGCCCTGGCTGATGTTGTCCAGCAGCGTTTTGGTGAGGACCTCGACCGAGTCCGTCTTGATGATGGGCGCGGGCAGCAGCACGGTCGAGCCGGCGATCACCGCATCGACCATCGCAAGCCGTTCCTCGTAGGGCAGCTCCGTAAGGTCGCGACCGTTGCGGTAGAGGATGTCGAAGATGAAGGCGACCAGTGGCAGGTCGCGGGCGGCCTGCTCGATCCCGTGCTGCCGCCGCCGGCTCGCGGTCAGCTGGAACGGAAGGTACTCCTCCAGTTCCTTGCTGTAAGCGATGGCTTCACCGTCGAGGATCAGGGTCTCGTCCTTCAGCGCCTGGGCCGCCGCCGTGAGCTCGGAGAACATCAGCGTGTAGTCCTCGAGATTTCGCGAGAAAACGCGCACCTCCGATCCGTTCTTGTGGATCTGCACCCGGATGCCGTCGTATTTGGGCTGAACCGCAACCAAACCAAGCCTCTTGATCACGGCCTCGGGGTTGGGCAAGCGCTCCGCGAGCTGGCTGCGAATCGGGCGTCCGACGGTGACTTTGAGTGCGTTGACCGCGCTTTCGCCACCCGACCAGAAGGTCTTCGCGATCAGGCCGAGGTCGGATACCCGGTTGTAGGCGCCCTCCAGCACCGGTCGGAGTGACTTGTCGCCTTTCTTCGCAAACGACAGCGCGTCGAGGACGGTGGGATCGCCGATGCCGAGCCGCAGTCGACCAAGCGCGATCCGCACCAGGTGCTTGGCCGAGACGGGATCAACCTGCTTCAGCAAAGCGGCAAACAACGAGCGCTTCTTCTCGACCGATCCGGCGCCGCTGGCGACCGCGATCTCCATCAATCGTGCGTGCACCTCGGCAACCGGGAGCCTCGAATTCGACCCGTGTGCCGAGAGCGTCGCCGCCACCTGCCCCAGGTCACCGAGCCGGCCGAAGAGTGTCGCGACCTCGTCCGGCGGCGTGGCGAAGGCCTGCGCGATGGCCGCGATGACCAGCTTCTCGCCGAGGCCGATCTCGATCGGCTCGAAGAATGGAACGAGCCGTCCCTGGATCAGGTAGGTCAGCGGCTGGATCTCGTCGGCCGAGCTCCTGGCGTAAAGCTCCGCGAGCGTTTTCACGAGCTCGTTCCGGCTCGAGGTCGACTCCAGCCGGTCGAGATAGCCGCTCAGCTCAGCGAAGGTCACAGCTGCTCTTCGAGCCGGTCGATGAATGCGCTCTGGGCTGGCAACACCTTGCGACGCGCCGTGGCGGCGTCAAACCACGCGGCTCGATCCACCTCGGGAAACCTCTGCATCTTCCCTGAGCGGGGCGGCCACTCGATCTCGAACGTGTTGCTCGTGGTTCGCGTGACGTCGAGGTCGCCCAGCATGGCCCACGCGTGGACGACCTTGCCTCCCGTCTGCCGCACCTCGCCGAGAGGAGTTGCCTCTCCGGTGGGTGCCGCAGTCCCGAGCTCTTCTTGAAATTCGCGCCGTGCCACGTCGATGCCCACCTCATTCTCGGCGAACTCACCTTTCGGTATCGACCAAACGCCCTCGTCGCGTTTCTGCCAGAAGGGGCCGCCGGGATGAACCAGCAGCACCTCGAGCTTCCCGTCCCGCTGCCGGTAGAGAAGCAGACCGGCGCTCTGGACACTCAGTGCCCGACGCCGTCCCCAAACGTCTTCTCGCCGGCGCGGATCGGCACCTTGAGCCAGTTCTCCGGAGGGGGCAGTGGGCAGCTCCAGGATGGGTCGTAGGCGCAATTGGGGTTGTACGCGTAGTTGAAGTCGATCGTGACGTCGTCTCCGTGCGCGTGCACCTCCAAATAGCGGCCCGCGCCGTAGCTCTCTTTCCCCGAGGTTGCGTCTCGGAACGGGATGAAGAGCTCGTCTGAGTCGTCCGATGCATACAGGACCACCTGGGCAGGTTGATCGTCGACCCGGAAGCGCACCAGCCCGTAACGCCGGTAGACCTGTTCCTGGCCGCCGGTGGTGGCCATCGGCACCTCTCCAGGCTCGACATGGCGATCGATGCTGGCGTGGACGACGAGTCCCGGATTCTCGTCAAAGTACGCCAGCCCCTGGAAGCTGCGGCACTGCGCGGGGGTCAGCGGCGAGTGGGGATCCTTGGCAAAGACGCGGTCCTTCTCTGCACGGAACCCCTTCAACTCTGGGTCCTTCATCCTCATATACTGCCGTACGGATGTACCAGCCCGCACTTTGGCACGACTACTTCGTGGTGGTCGGAACGGGCGCGGCAGCGCTGACTGGCCTAGTTTTCGTGGCCATGACGCTGCACCTCGAGGACATCACGCGCGATCCCGTTCACCGGCATCGTGCCCGGACCATTTTGACCGGGTTGACGGCCGTCTTCATCCGCTGCGCCCTGGTTCTTATGGGTGGGCAGAATGGTCAGGCGGTTGCCGTCGAGCTGATCGGCGTGGTCGTGGTCGTGGAGACGATTCTCTACAACAGCATCCGACGGGCCGCCCGGAGTGCGGACAGCGGCGTGCTATGGAGGACGATCGGGAGTTTCGCCTGCCTCGTCCTGGAGCAGATCGGTGCATTGATCTTGTTCTTTGGGAATCCGGCTGGTCTCTACCTGGTTGGCCTCGGCATGATGTCATCCTTTATCTTCATGGTGACCGGTGCCTGGCTCCTCCTGGTTGGGGTCGGCGCGCAGGAAGCCGCCCGGGCTGAGTCAGCCAGCTGACCCAGCCGCCGGGCCGATTTACGGTTGGCCAACTGTCCTTCAGCAGTTTGTCGAACGGAGTGCGCGGCCTACGAGGTCTGCCCCAGGTCCTTGAGCCAGCGGCGCATCCATTGGTGCATCGACTCGGCCCCGATGACAGGTTCGTCCGGGATCGCCCAGCCGTGCGGCAAAAGGACGAAGGGGAAGGATTGCGAGCCACCCATCCCACCGTGTGACCCGACCAGTTCCTCGAACGCGTAGACCTCCTGGCGCACCGCGTCGTAGGCGCTGTTGACCATGATGTCGGCGACGTGCGCGAAGCCATCGGTGCGCCGCACATGCTGGGCGGCGGTGGCACCGAAGGGCGCCAGTGGGTCATCGCCTTCGACCACGCCCTCGTCCAGGTAATTCGCGCCGGCGCGGCCGAGCACCACGGCGCCGCGGCGCGCGGAACGAACGAGCAAGAACCCCACCCCGGGGTGGGTGCGGAGCGTGGGGACGAGGTCGGGATAGGCCGCGTCGATCTCCTCCAGGGTCAAGCGACCTGGTCGACGCGGGAAGTAGATCAGGCCCAAACAGCCCGAGCCCATGACCACGATCTCGACCGGCTCCTTGTTCGTGCCGCCGTTTCGCGGTCGGGCGTTGGGGCCCAGCTCGACAATTCCGTTGGTCGTCTTCGATCGGGTCGCGGTCCGCATGACCCGGGCCCCAAATCCAGTGCCACCAGCCGCCTCGGTCAGTGACCCGGCCAGGTACCCCCAGCTCTCGTCGCCCTGGACCGAGCCTTCGACACTGCCGCCGGCGCAGGCCTTTCGCACCAGGTCGTCGAGCGTTTGCCCCCACCGCTGGCGAAACGTCGGCCCCTGCGTCTGTCCATGATCGGAAATCACCACGAGCGCGTAGCGGCGCTTGGCGTCCTTGGCGGCCGCCTCGATCCTGGCCAGCTGGCGATCCAGGTTTCGGAGCACGGCGAGCGTCTCGCGGCGTTCGATTCCGGAATGATGGGACACCTCGTCGTAAGCGAGCAGATCCGTATAGATGACCGGGCGGCCCGCATAGATGTCGGCCATCACGGTCTCGCACTGCAGGTCGCGTTGGATGACACAGGTCCAGGCGCGCACCAGGGGGTAGGGGAAGCGACGACTCACTCGGGGCTGGACATTACGCCGACGCTGCTCCGATGCGCTCCAGAGCTCGACCACGATCTCCTTGATGGCGAGGATCATGGTTCGTGCCACGTTGTACGGGTTCGCGAAGTAGGCATAGTAGTCCTGGCCGAGGCGGCCGCCACGGTCGCGGCGGAGCACCGTGCTCATCGTCAGCGAACTCCGCGGCGCGTCACCCGAAAAGACATTTGCCCGGCTCGCGCCATCGCCGGCGAGAAGCCCGCCCCCGTCGGAACGACGCCGCTCGATCTCCATGGCATCCGTGGGATGGTTGCAGACTCTGGCCACGCCCGCCTCCTTTTCGAACCAGCGAAAAGCGGGAATGTCGTCGTTCGATCCGTGCAGGAGGCCCGCCTGTGAGGCGCCGGTCTGGGACGACCAATCGGTCTCCCAGCGAAGCAACCGATGGGAGCCGTCGCGGAGCCAGCGCCCGATGGTGCTGACGTCATCCTGGCTGATGGCGTGCTCCAGGACGTCATGGGCGAGGCCGTCGATCTGCACGAAGACGACTCCCGGGATGTCGGTCGCCGGTTCGCCGGAATCCTCGACCAGCCGGCGAACCACCTGGCGGTAATAGAAGTCGTCGTCGTCGATCGCCAGCAATGTCGTGAAGACGGTGTTGACCAGGGTGAGGCCGACGGTAACGACGACGCCCGACCAGATGCTGTCCACCTTGAACCCGGGGACGAGGAGAGACCCGAGATAGACGAACACCCCGTTGCAGAGCAGCGCGCCAAAGCCCAGGGTCAGCACCGTGATCGGCAGCGTGACCCGGACGAAGATCGGCCAGACCAGGGCGTTGAGGAGGCCAATCGTTCCCGCCCCGAGGATCGCGGCCGGCCAGCCGCTAACGTGGACGCCGGGAATCACCAGGGCGAATGCGTGCAGCGCCACGGCCGTGATTCCCCAGACGACGATGACGCGCAGCAACGCGCGGCGCTCGCCGAAGCGTCTCACCTCGCCGTCCTACGGGTCGTCTCTATGCTGGGGTCGGATCCGCCATGCTGCGAATTGCAACCTGGAACGTCGCCTTTTGCCACAGACTGCCGGCGATCATCGACAGTGCACGCGCCTTGCCGGCGCGAGACCTCATCAGCCTGCAGGAGCTGTCGACCCATCACGGGCGCACCGACGCCGAGGCGATTGCGACCCGGCTGGGCCCGTCCTGGCGTTTCGAGCAGGTCACCGCCCAGATGGTCGGCGGCCGGACGCAGGCGAATGGCATCCTGTGGGACTCGCGACGCATCGAGCTCGAGGGCCTCGACACCATCGATCTTCCAACCCCGTCCGGCCGTGTCATGCGTGCGCTGCCGCGCCAGCGACGCAACGCCGTGCTTGCCAACCTGCGGCTGGGTGCGCTGCGCTTCAGGCTGTACGCGGTCCACCTCGATGTTTTCGGCATCGCCCACAAACATGCCCAGCTGGCCAGGGTTCTCGATCACGCGTCGGCGCAGGCGACCGCCGACTTCATGTTGATCGCCGGCGATATGAATACCTACGGCATCGCCGGACGCCCACGCTGGGCGGAGCTGCGAAGGCTGGCGGCCGCGGCTGACTTCGAGGAGGTGACCGCCGGCATCGGCTGGACGCATCGCGCGCTTGGCGTTCGCCAGAAGCTCGATGCCGTCTTTGCCGCGCCCCAGGGTCTTCCCCACCGCGCCTGGCGCGCGCCGCTGCCCGGTTCCGATCACGTCCCCGTGTTGGTCGATTTGGAGCTTCCGATCACTGCGTCACGTCGGCGACCGTGACGAGCAGGTCCCAGGTGTTGCGCAGCGAGACGACGAGGAGAACGACGGTGGCAATCATCAGCACGACGAAGGTCGCGCCTGCCGATGACAGCAGCAGGATGCCGGCCACGATGATGGCCAGATAGCTGAGGCTGCTCAAGCCGAAACGCAGCCCCACGCGAAGACGCTGCATCAGGCTCATCTCGAAGGACCATTCCCGGCTTCGGACGGCGCCCACCAGGCTTGGACCCGCGATGATCAGGCTGACGATCCCGGCGCCGATGAGCTGCGAACCCGCGGCCGACGGACCCTGCGGGATCACCATGAACAGGGCTACGAAGAGAACGGCGCCGAAATTCGCCAGCGTCACGCGAGCGAGGCTACGTACCTCCGAAGCCGAGATCACGATCTGAAGATGCAGCGACAGGCCGACGAACAGAAGGCCCACCAGGGTGGCGGATGCCGTCCCTGCCATGATGTAGAAATCGTGCCAGCGGGCGACCTCCGCCTGGTAGGCCATGTGCCAGTAGCTTACGAGCGGACGATGCGGTACTTCAGGTGCGTGACGGCCGGCGAGGCGATCACCTTGACCGGTTGAAGGGTGGGATCGCCGACGTTCTCCAGTAGCCGCTCACCGGCTCCAAGGACGATCGGCACCACGTGCAGGTAAAGCTCGTCGAGCATCCCGGCGGCGATGAATTGCTGGACGGTGTGCGCGCCGCCGGCAATCATGACGTCCTTGTCGCCCGCGACCGCGCGGGCTTGCTCGAGCGCGGAGCGGGTCCCTTCCGTCACGAAGTGAAAGGTGGTGCCACCCTGCATCGGCAGCGGGTCGCGCGCATGGTGGGTGAGGACGAAGACCGGCACGTGGTAGGGCGGGTCGTCGCCCCACCAGCCCTTCCAGCTCCTATCCCACGCGCCGTCGCCGCCGCCAAACATCTTCCGGCCCATGATGTAGGCGCCGACATTCTCGAAGAGCTCGTCGACCACCTCCGAGTCGATGGAGCGCTCCCCACCGGTCTGCCCCTCTTGCTCCCGCCAGCTGGCGGTGGCGAATACCCACTCGTGCAAGCGCAGCCCGCCTTCGCCGATGGGGTTCTCGAGGCTCTGGTTCGGTCCCGCGACGAAGCCATCGAGCGAGATCGAGATCTGGCAGGTGACGTTACTCATACCGTTAGGACATCCGACTGTCGCCAGAATCATCGCCTATACCTCTATCTATATGGGGTCCGGTCTTCCAGGGCGGGATACGATGGATCGATGGCTACCAGGCGGACCCCGTTAGCTCGCGGTAAGGCGCTCGTTGCCTTGAAGGCCAGCGATCGGAAGCTCGCGCGCCTCATCGAGGCGACCGAGCCGATCGATGCAAAGGCCTGGCGCCGGGCTCGGCCGCTCGGCGATCCCTTCAGCGTGCTGGTCTACTCGATCATCGGGCAGCAAATCTCCGGTTACGCAGCTCGTGCCATCGCGGGACGGCTGCAAGAGCGTTTCGGGGGGCGGATGCCGTCGCCGGCCGAGTTGCTCACCCTCGACGCCGCCGACTTCAGAGCGATCGGGTTCTCCGGGAGGAAAGTCGAGTACGTCCGCTCGCTGGCCGAACACATCATTTCCGGCGAGCTCCAGGTCGACCGCCTGGACAAGCTGTCGGACGACGAGGTTCGCGAGCAGATCACCGCCAGCCGCGGACTTGGGCGCTGGACCGCGGACATGTTCCTGCTGATCAACCTCGAGCGACCAGACATCCTGCCGATCGGCGACCTCGGGATCCGGTCGGCGGTCCAGCGGCTTTACCGGCTCGACCATTTACCGAGCCCGGGCGAAGTCGATGCCATCGGGGAGAAATGGCGGCCCAACCGCAGCCTGGCGAGCCTCTACCTGTGGGCATCCACCCGCCAGACGCCCAAGCCGGTGAAGGCCGCACCAAGCGTTGCCGCACGATAGAGTTTTCACATGTCCACCGACGATGGTGCCCCGATCCCGATGACCGCGTTTGGCTTCGAGGCCCTCAAAGCCGAGCTGACCGAGCTGCGCGCGCGCCGCCCCGCCCTGGTCGAGGAGGTCGCCGCCGCCCGTTCGCAGGGGGACCTGAGCGAGAACTTCGCCTACCACGACGCCCGGCAGCACCTGGGGATGCTCGACGGCCGCGTGCAGACCATCGAAGCCACCCTCGCGCGGGTGCAGGTGATCGAGGAGGGCGGCACCAAAGGCGTCGCGCGGATCGGCTCCACCGTGGTCGTCCGTGACGAATTCGGCGAGTCGACTTACCAGATCGTCGGCCCGTCCGAAGGGAACATGGCGCGCGGCCTGATGTCGACCGCATCGCCGTTGGGGAGCGCGCTGCTGGATCACCAGGCCGGCGACACCGTCACCTTCAAGACCCCGGGAGGGGAGCGGCAGGCGACGGTCGTCAGCGTCGGCTAGCTGACCGGCGCCCTCAGGCGACGACTTCCTCGACGATCTTCTCGATGCCGGCGATGTTTTTGACAAGGTCCGGAGG